>Ga0180432_10002555_pt1 | contig 27187 bp, 16 predicted proteins | sample SS_ome_10_FD_132414 | JGI IMG/M metagenome (GOLD analysis project Ga0180432, IMG submission 132414) | Hypersaline lake sediment archaeal communities from the Salton Sea, California, USA - SS_1_MS_2 metaG | ecosystem: Environmental > Aquatic > Non-marine Saline and Alkaline > Hypersaline >... | reverse complement strand
CCGGTGCCCTTGACCTGCAGCGCTGTTTCGCTGGCTTCCAGAGCGATGGCGGCCGAAGTGGAGGAGATCAGCTCGACGCCGGTGGTGGTGCTCAGTCCCCCGTAGGTGGCCGTCACCGTGGCCGTGCCGGTGGTGGTACCGGCCGTGAAGGTGACCTGGGCCTTCCCGTTGGCATCGGTCGAAGCAGCACTGCCGATCGTCCCCAGGTCGGTGTCGAAGACGACCAGGGCGCCGCTCAGGGCCCGGTTGGCGGTCGTCTCCTTGACCATGGCCGTCACGGTCGAGGTGGCCGCCCCGTTGGCGCTGAGGGTGTCGGGCGAGGCCGAGGCGGTGATCGTTACGCCGTAGAGGTCGAAGTCAACGGTATCGGTGATACCGCGGAATTCGACTTCGACCGTCCCCGTGCCGTCGACGGTGTTGGCGTCGGCGACGTAGGTATTGCTGGCCGGATCGCCCTCCTGATTGGTGGCGGTCGCAGCCGCAGCCACTACTCCGGTTCCCGCCGACACCGTCCAGCTCAGCCCCACCAGACCCACCGGTGTCCCGTACCCATCGACCAGCGAGGCTGTGAGAGAGGCCGAATCCTGGCCGTCGCGGTAGAGGTCGATGACATCACCGGTGACCGAGATGGCGCCCTGGGGAATGACCAGCGAATCGGTCACTCCCTGGGTGGTGACGTAGATGGTGAGCGGCAGCGGCTCGCAGCCCCGGCTGTAGACGTAGAGACTGTGGGCCACGCCGTTCTCGTCGGTGTAGCCGTCCTCCGAACCGGCCCCCAGGATCGTCCCGGCGGTGTCGGGCGAAGCCGTCCAGACCACGTAGGTGTTCTCCACGGCGTTGCCGAAGGTGTCGGCGAAGACGCCGTGCAGTTCGCGCTCGTACAGCCCCTCGTCGTTCCACGAAATCACCGTGGCGGCGATGTCGATGTTCTGCACCGGCCCGGCCGTCACGCTCAGCAGGGAACGCTGGCTCACGACCGAGGTGCCCAGCACGGTGGCGGTAATGGTCGCGTCGCTGGCCAGAGTGCCGCTCTGGAACTGTACGCTCGCCTCACCTGAAGTATCGGTGGTGATGGTGTCCTTCACCGCCGTGCCGCCGAAGGTGCCGACCGCGGCGGGCGAGATCACGAACTCGACCTCGACCCCGGGCGGAACGGGCTTGTTGTCCTTGTCGAGCACGGTGGCGGTGATGGTGGCCGACTCGATCCCGCCGGTGCCCTTGACCTGCAGGAGGGCCTGCGAGGTCGTCAGGGCGAGCGAGGCCGCGACCGGATCGACGAGGGTCACGGTGGTCGAATTCGAGATTCCGGTCGCCACCGGGCCGCTGTAGACCTGGACCGTGGCCGATCCGGCGGTGGTGCCGGCGGTCAGGTTCACGGTCGCCTTGCCGTTGGCGTCGGTCTCGGCAGTGCCGCCGATGGTCCCCAGCGAGGTCGAGAAGGTCAGCGTCTCGCCTGTAACACCCCGACCGGTCGTGGCTTCGGTCAGGGTGGCCTCGATAACCGCCAGATCGACGCCGTTGGCCGAAATCGAGGACGGCAGAGCCGAGATGGCGAGCACCACTCCCTGCAGGGGCACGTCGTGGGTGTCGGTGGCGCTGCCCACCGCCGCCTGGACGGTGGCGGTGGCATCGGTCCCGCCGGCGTCACCGGTCAGAACGACGGTGGCCTGGCCGCTGGAATTGGTCTGGCTCACCGCGACCGAGAGAGATGCTCCGGCCGGAGTGGCGCCGGTCAGACTCCAGGTCACCGAGGCCCCCTCGACCGGATAACCGGTGTTGTCGGTCACTGTCGCGGTCAGGGTGGTCGAGTCCTGGTTGTTGCGGATGATCCACTCATCGGCCGCACTGAGCCGCACGCCGCGGGTCGGCGCCACGACATCGATCGTCGTGTTCGCAGTCAGAGCCGTGGTGGGATCCTCGCCGAGCCGGCCGTAAACGGTTCCGACGAAACTGGCGGTGGTGTCACCGGTCAGGGTGGCGGTGGCCACTCCGCTGGAGTTGGTCGTGGCCTGGGCCGTGATGGTCCCGAAAGTACCGGGGCCGATGGCGAAGTACACCGTGCGGCCCACCAGCGGGGTGCTCGAACCCGCCTCCTTGACTGTGACCGACACGTTCACGGCGGTCTCGTTGTCGGCCACCAGCGAGTCGGGATCGGTCTTGATCGAGAGAATCACTCCGTACAGGGGAATATCGACGGAATCGGCGACGGTACTGACGCTGGCGATAATCCGGGCGTTGCTGGTGGTCTGCCCCACGTCGGTCGTGAGCGTGACCGTTGCCTCACCGCTCGAGTCGGTACGCTCGAAACTGCTGCTCAGCGTGGCGGCGCCCTGGGCGACCGTGAAATCGACCCGCTGGTCGGTGACGGCGTTGCCGAGCTTGTCGAGCACGACCGCGGTCAGATCGGCCGTTTCGATACCGTCCCGCAGCATGGTCGGATTGTCGGTCGTCAGCGCCAGCGAGTACTGATCCTGCAGCAGGTGCAGACTCTCGCCCTGGGTCACACCGCCCAGTTCGGCCTGCATCACCAGATCGCCGGCATTCTGGGTGCTCTGTACCGTCACCTTGGCGATACCGGATCCGTCGGTGGTCGAGGAAAGGTTCGAGAGCAGCACGCTCGGTCCCGAGACCTTGGTGATGATGATGTCGTGGTTGGCGATGATGGCGCCGGTGGTGGTCTCGCTCGCCTGCCAGCGGAATTCGGCCGTCTCGCTGCTGTTGGCCAGAATGGTGTCGGGCTGCACGAACGAGGTCAGAGTCACCCCCCGCAGGTTGATGCTGACACTTGTGGTACTGTCACCGACGGTAGCGGTCACCGTGGCCACGGCATCGGTGGCGGCGGCATCGGCGGTCAGGGTGGTACTGTGGGTGCCGCTCGAACCGGTCTGACCGACAGCGGGGAAAAGGGTGGCGCTCGAGCCGCCAGTCAGGCTCCACGTGACATCCCGGTTGCTGAGATTGTTCCCGTTGGGATCCTGGACCAGGACCTGAATGGCGGTCGTGGCGACCCCGTCGCGCAGGATCGATCCGCTGCCCGCTGACAGGGTCAGGCTGAGGGCTTCGGCCAGGAAGTCGACATCGGTCGTCTGGTTCAGCGTGCCGAGGGTGGCCGTCACGGTGGCGGTGCCGGCGGTCGTGCCCGAGGTCAGGGTGACCGTCGCCACGCCGCTGGCGTTGGTGGTGGCCGCGGACGGAATGGTTCCCAGGGACGAGGCGAACTGGAGACTCCGACCGGTCACCCCGGCGTTGGTGGTGGTCTCCTTGACCAGCAGCGAAATCTTCGAGGTGTTGTTGCCGTTGGCGACAATGGCTGACGGTGCCGACGTCATCACCAGGGTCACCCCGCGCAGGGGCACATCGAGGGTGTCGCTCTGCCCCTCGGCGGTGGCGATGATGGTGGCCGTGCCGTCAGCCGTCGCCGCGTCGGCCAGCAGGTCGACCGAGGCGGTTCCACTGACACCGGTCTGCTGCGGCTGTAAGGTCGAGAGCGAACCCACCCCGCTCAGCGAGAAGGTGACCACCCGCCCGGAGAGAGCGTTCCCCTCGCCGTCCACGACCCTGGCGGTGACGGCGGTCTCGTCCTGACCGTCCCGCAGCAGTCGATCCTCGTCGCTGGAGAGTTCGACACTGATGTTGGCGGTGGCCGAGAAGGTCACGGTCGTACTCAGAGTCGTGTCGCCGATCGACGCCGAAACGGTGGCCGTCCCGGGGGAGGTGCTGCTCTTCAGGGTGGCCGTGGCCACCCCCGAGGAGTTGGTAGTGGAAGTGGCCGGGATGGTCCCCAGATCGGTCGACCAGGTGACCAGCTGGTTTACGATGGCCACGTTGGTGGTCTGGGTCTTGGCGATCATGGTAACGGTGGCGGTCGAGGTCCCGTTGGCCAGAATGCTGCTCTTGTTCGAAGCGAGCTGTACGCTCAGGCCGAGCAGGTTGACCGTGGTCGACTCGCTCAGACCGGAGAAGGAAGCCGTCACGGTGGCCGAGCCGGCCGTATTGCCCGCCTTGAGGACCGCCGTGGCCTCACCGTTGGTATTGGTCGTGCCCTGGACCGTGATCGAGACGTCGTCGGGGCCGGTCAGAGCGAAGGCGACTTCGGCCCCCTGGATCGGGTTACCGGCGGGGGTGAGCAGGCGCGCCCGCACGGTGGTGGTCGAGGAGCCGTCGGCGGCGATACTGGCGGCATCCGAGGTGACCGTGAGTACCGGCTGGACGAAATCCTGGTACAGGGTGTCGATCAACGTGACCCCGAGCCTTGCCCGTATGGTGTCGCGGGCCACGGTGGTAACGGCCGAGGTCAGGTCCACCTCGGCCGAACCGTATTCATCGGTGGTCGCACTCGAGGTGATCTTGCCGTGCCGGGCGCTGAAGTTCAACGTCGCACCCGAGACGTTCAGACCCGCGGTGGTCCGTACCCGGGCCTCGATGGTGGCTTTCGACACGCCGTCGGCCGGAAGCTGGGTCTTGTTGGAACTCAGCGAGATGATCACGCCCTCGAATACCACCGTCAGCTCGTCGGCCTGAGCCGCCGCCGCGCCGCCCCCCTGCCCGACCGGCGCATCGCCCAGCAGGGCGCCCATGCCCTTGCGGCGCTCGGCGGCCTGCTCTCGGGCCCGGTCGAGGAGAATGGCGTGCAGGCGGGCTTCGAGTTCCTCATCGTCCAGGGGCCCGGCCGAAACGATCGCCACCGCCCCCGGCGGAGCCGGTTCGGCGGCGACCCGGGTGTTGGTCCGCGGGTTGAGGATATAACCGGTCGTGTCGGTCACCGAGGCGTCCACCAGGGCGGTCAGGTCGACCGCGCTTTCCGGCGCGATCAGAGTGGCGGTGGCCTGCCCGTCGGCGTCGGTCGTCACCGTCGCCTGGGTGAAGCTTCCGAGCGTCTGCGATGTAGCCAGGGCGTTGACCGAGGTGAAGGTCACGGCCACATTCTGGACCTTCTTGCCCTCGTCGGTGATGACCGTAGCCATCAGAGGATAGGTCGAGATACCGTCGGCGGGCAGATGCACGGCCTGGTCCTGCCAGCTGATCGGCTGGATGCCGAGAACTGATTCCGGCTCTGTCTCCTCGCAACCGTTGAAGCTCACGGCGGCGGTGAACAGGACAAGCAGCCCCACAAGGTAGAATGTCTTGCTCCTCATCTTCTGCTCCTCACGCGGAAAGAGGGCACGCCCTGGGGAGGCGACCGCACCTACGGTGTGATGACCGTGCTCTCGCGTTCGATGTGTGGCGTTACGAACAGGATCAGGTCGCGCACCACGACCCGACGGGTGTGGTAGCGGAAGAGGGCGCCGACGAGCGGGATGTCCATCAGGATGGGGATGCCGGTCCGCCCTTCCGTGATCTCTTCCGATTTCAGGCCGCCGATGACGGCTGTCTCACCGTCGCGCACCTCGACGGTGGTGGAAGCTTCCTGGGTGGAAACGATGATCCCGGCCGAGGGATCGACCCGGAACGATTCCCGTTTAGGAGCCAGTTCGAGGATGATCCGGTCATCCTGGACCACATGCGGGGTGACAATCAGCTCGGTCCCGATCTCCTGCAGCTGGATGGTGGTGTTGCCCGAAATGTCAAGCTGGCGCAGGGGTACCTGCTCCCCCATGAAGATCCTGCCGGGAGCGTTGTCGAGGACCGAGATGCTGGGCGTGGCGACCACGTTCCCGACCCCCTGGTTCTCCAGGGCCGAGATAGTCGCGTTCAGGGTCAGGCCGCCCGAGGTGAGACCCAGAACCCCCTGGATGGTATTGTCGGTCGCGAGATCGGTCGTGCCGGTGATGATCAGCGGGTTGGTGCCGCCGGTATCCAGATCCCAGTTCAGGCCGAGCTGCCGGAGACCGTCGGTGTCGACCTGGAGCAATTTGGCTTCGATCCTGATCTGAGGAACAGGGATGTCGAGCTCGCCGATGACATCTTCGATCAGGTCGAGATAATCTGGGTAATCCTGCACGATCAGACTGTTGGTCCGGGTATCGACCGTGATCGAGGAACCGTCACCCGAGCCGAGGTTGGTGATCGCGGTCTGGATCTCCTGGGCCCGGGAGTGGCTCAGATGGATGATCTCGGTAATCAGCGGCTGGCTCGTGACCAGCTCGGTCTGCTGCTGAGCTTCCTGCTGCTGCCGCAGATTGTAATCGGAGCGACGCAGGATCATGATCATGTCGGTGTCGGCGGGCATACCGCCCCGCAGAGTCTCGGTCGAGGGCAGGCTGACCAGGTCGTTCTGGGCCATAACCGCGTCCAGGGCCTCTATCCAGGTGACCCGGCGCAGCTGCATGGTGATCTGACCCGTAACCTGGGAGTCCCAGACGATATTCACGTCACCGTAATCTGCCAGGAGGTTGAAAACCGACCTGATGTCCGCATTTTCAACACCCAGGGACGGGATCGTCTGAAGCTGGGTCTGCGGGGACTGAGCCCTGATCGCGGCAGGTGCCGTGAGAAACACCAGCAGTGCGAGGGCTGCTGTCATCGCTCGCATTCGCTGCACTTTCCTCACCTCCGAAGTTCGTTCAGCTTCAGACGCACTTCCTTCTTGCGTCCGTAGATGTCAAGTTGGAACACCACTTCATCGGGGCCCACTTCGGACACGTACCCATAGCGCACCCGATCCCCCTGTTTGAGGTGGTAATGCAGGCCCCGGGTGTCGCGCACCAGCGCCACGCACTGCTCGGGACGTCCCTCAACAAAAGAAATCCCCTCCAGGGTGAGTCGCTCGGCATCGGGGAGAGGCCGGGTCTGGGTATTGCTGAAATCGACGTTTTCGGTCGGTTTCAGCAGCGGATCGAAGGGGTTGACACGTCCTGCGCGGGCGTAGAGAACCTGTCGGGCTGAATCGGCCGGTGCGGTTGCGGGGGTCGGTACGGTTACCGGTTCGGTCGGGGGGCCGCCTGGTTCCGTTTCGGGCCGGACCGGAGCCGGTTGATCGGGACGGCGGGCCAGAGTCGGGGCGGGTATCGCCGGTCCGGGGGGACCGCAGAGAATTTCGAGACCACTTTCGACCCAGCGCGCTTCGACGCCCATGTCCTGATCCACATCCATCTCGACCCGGGCCACGGGGATCGGCCCTTCCATGAACTGGCTGGCCCGGATCGCGGTAACACCCGACACGGCCAGTTCACCGAGGGCGTGACCGCGGAAAGGCATGTAGGTGTTCCGGATGTCGATAACAAGCGTCTTCTCGCGGGCCCAGAACCAGGTGTAATCACGTTCCGAGGGACAGTGTACCAGCAGGGTGAACGTACCCGCCGACAGACCGGGAATCAGTTCGATCTGGGTCACATCGGAGAGCTGTGCGGCGACATCATGTCCGCCGGTCGACTGGGCCCGGGTGCCGGTCGTCACTGACGCGCAAACGGCCGTTCCGAGAACGACCGCTGCCAGGAACCGACATGCCCCGGAGGTCGGCCGTCTAGCCACCGGATTGCTCGCGTACGACATAGGTGGTCACCACCAGGTTGATTATGAGTTCGTTCTCGGTCGGCGGCGGTCCCGTACTGCCGCCGCCCCGCCCCCCACCCGATTCTTCGGCGACACTGGGGTGGGAGATCTGCATCCGGTTCACGGTCATCCGCCGCTGGGCCGAGGCGATCTCGGAAATGAACCGGCCCAGTTCGTGGTATCGTCCCAGGAGGCGGATGGTGTAATCCTCTTCGAAGTACAGAGGCCGGCGCCGCCGTTCGCCGCCCTGAAAATCGGTGACAAAGACCTCCGCCACAGCTTCGGCGGCCGAGAGAGTCGACAGCACCTGTTCCTCACGCGATTCGGTCGGGAAAGAACGCAACACTTCGGCCCAGCGCGCCTGAGCCGCCTGCAGTGCAGCCAGCGCATCATCGGCCTGGTCAGCCTTGATCTGGGCGACCCTGATCTCATCGTTGAGAGTGCTGATTTCGGCCTCGAGCTCGTCGACCAGGTCCTTCTTGGGACCGTAGATATAGGTGAACCAGGCGTATACTCCTCCCAGGACAGCCAGTACGATGACCAGGATGATCTGCGTTCTCTGATCGCTGAGATCCACGTTCCTACCCTGAAATGTTCATGACCGCGGTAAGCGAGAATTCGAAGATGTCGGCGTCCTGAACCCGCGTGGGGCGCAGGTAGTTGGTCTGTACCCGCTGGATGAGATCCTGTTCCTGCAGGCGGGTGATCCACTCCGTGACACCCTCCTTGCGCAGGGCGATGCCCTCGAAATTGAGGACCTGATCTTCACTGATCCCGCTGCCCCGCGCGCCCGCTTGCTGGCGCGGGGGGACCTGGTTCACCTCCTGCAGCCAGATATTGGGCGGCAGCTGCTCGTTGATGATTTCGAGAATCCGCAGCTGAACGGCATTGCGTCCCCCCAGACCTTCGAGGGTGGCAATACGCTCTTCGATGGTCTGGGTTTCCCGCTGCTGGTTCCTGACCCGCTGGGCGATGGTTTCGACCTCTTCCTTCTGACCCAGCAGGGCATCGCGTTGCTCGGTCAGATCATCGGCCTGCCGGTTGACCTTGATGGTCGTCAGAACCAGCAGAACTACCAGAACGATCCCACCGATACCTCCGAGAACCCGGGCATCGAACTGGATCGAAAAGCCCTTCTTGCGGTACTTCTCGGGGAGCAGGTTGATCTCGAAGACCATCTCAGCCCACCTTCCTCAAGGCAAGGCCGATGGCCACGGTCAGCAAGGGAGCGATCCGCTCGGGATCCCCGTCGGGAAAGAGCTTGGTCTCGAACGCGATGGTCCGGAGGGGATTGGCGATCTCGGCTGGAACATTGTTTTTCGTTTCCAGCAGATCGGTCAGACCGGGAATCAACGCTCCGCCGCCGCAGAGCATGATGACGTCCAGCTGGTCGAGATCGACCGTGGAGCGGAAGTAGCTGACGGCCATTTCGACTGAATCGCTCAACTCAGCGCCGACGGCGGCGATCACCTCAGCGGCCTGCTCGGTCTTCAGGTCTTCGGGCGGGCGGCCCTGGAGCAGATCGTTGGCGGCCTCGGCCGGCAGGTTCAGCTCCTTCTGCAGGCGTTCAGAGAAATTGCCGACTGAAATCGAGAGATCGCGGGCGGAGTTGAACTGCCCGTCGTAGACGAAGGTCACGCTGGTGGTGTTGGCCCCCAGGTTCATGAGCGCGGCACCCTGATAATCGGCCATGTCGTAGTTGGCCTCGAAGGCGTTATAGAGCGCGAAGATGTCGACATCCACGATCGAGGGCTGCACCCCGAGACTGTTGAGCAGTTCGAGGCGATCCTCGAGCACCTCGTTCTTGGCCGCGACCAGGAGAACCCTCATGATGTCCTCTTCTTCGGACACCTCCATGATCTTGTAATCGAGAGTCACCTCGGAAATCGAGAAGGGGCTGATCTTCTCGACCTCGGAATACACTTCGTTGCGCGCCTCCTCTTCGGTCATGACCTGCATGGTAAGGGTGTCGTGCAGGACAGCGAATCCGGAGAGGCTGACCACGACATTGGCCCGTTTGAGCCCGTTGCGCTTGATAACGTCCTTGAGCGCCGATTCGACCAAGGAGCGGTCGCGGAATTCTCCCGACACGATGGCCCCCGGAGGCATCGGCTCGAGATCAAATTTCTCGAGCGCATACCCCTCACTCGTGTGGCCGATCTGCGCCACTTTGATGGCCGAGGACCCGATATCGAGTCCTACCGTGGTCTTGCCGCGCTTGAGACCCGCCATGTCCTGCTACGGGCACATGCGTGCGGCTTGGAACGAAGAGTGTAACAAAGTAAGCCTCTTTCGTTCTGTTTCTACCTCATTGCACGTAAAAGGCAGACTCAACAATAGAATCCCCTTTTCTGCGTGTCAAGCGACTCCAACACTCTTTTAAAACACGTTCTGCGAGATGTCGTAGTTGGGATCCATCTCCTTCCAGGCCAGCGTCTGCACCAGACCCGTGGTCGGAAAGGCCGGCGGCGGGCTGTCGGCCAGCCGGTCATCGTAGACGTAATCCTTCTCGTAGCCAGTACTGATCCCTCCCCCCCAGGAAAAAGTTCCCACCGGCCCCCGGTTCTTCTGGATGACCCCCCCGATCACCCGCAGGTAGCCGCGGGGAGTACCCGAACCGTAATTTTCGGCCGCGAAGGAGGTGTTCAGAGCCATGATCACGGCCATGACGATCTCGTCCCCCGCATCCAGGTTCTCGGCCGTGTCGGCCATGTAGACGTTGTTGTCGGCCACCAGCCCCAGCAGATCGGTGCTGCTCGGATCGGTGCGGGGGTCGGTAGTGTACAGCAGATTGTCCACGATGTACATGTCGCCGCTGCAGGCCACCGTCAGTTGCCCCTTCAGTGTCCCCTGGATGGTACAGTCGCCGTCGACGTAGAGAACCCCGTTCTCGGGAATCTGGTAGATAACCGGCCCGCTCCCCAGGTCGACCGAGACCGAAGCGAACCCGGTGGTGTCGTCATAGGCCAGCACCAGATCAGCGGCGCTTCCGAAATAAAGTCCCTGGGCTTCCTGTGCTTTGGCGCGCAGCAGGCCGGTATCGGTGGGCAGTTCGATGGAATCGACATTGAACTCGATCCCCTCCCGGAAATCGGGATTGCAGGTGCCGCTGTAGTTCACGCTGGAGGCAGTGGTGGTGACCTCCTTGATGAAGATCGGATCGCCGGTGATGTTGATCTGACTGTTGGAATGAACCGGCCCGCGCAGCACGTCGCCGTCCGTGAACCAGACAATGATACCGCTGGTCATCCTCTCTTCGTCGGTGAAGTAGGCGTACTTGGCGAAATTCTCCTGCCCCACCCGCTCCTGGATGACCTTCACGATCGGATTGCCGGGGATCCAGGCCCGCACCGTGAGAGCCAGGTACTTGGTGGGCTTGCCCCCCTCGTTGTCCTTGGGATCGATGAAGGCGGTGAAACGACCGCTCACCCCCCCGCTGATCCCCACCGGCACCTCCAGGAAGACCTCTTTGGGCGCCGTCCCGTTGCTCCCCGTGCCTACGAACTGGATCCCGAGCTGGTCAAGGTACTTCTTGGTCTGGGCCACCCCGGCCTCGGCCAGGTAGAAGATCTGGGTGTCGAGCCGCTGGTTTCCCGACAGGCCCACCTCGGTCGAGGTCGAATAGCTGGCCGCCAGGCCCGCCATGAGCAGGACCACCAGCATCCAGAAGGCCGCCATGAGCGCCGAGCCCCGTTCGTTGCGTACCGGGTGCATGAGGCCACACCCGCGCCTGTCCGGCTCACGCCTCGCGATGATTGCCCGCATGACCGCTCCCACCTCCTATTCGGGGACCTGAACGACGATCTCGGTCGACCGGCCGCAGGCCGTGATGAAGCGGATCGACATGGCCGATCCGCGCATGTGACCGGGTTGGTACTCGAGTTTGAAGGTGATCGTCTCCCCTGCCGCGAAATCGACCGGGGTGTGGAAGATCGCCTCGAGGGGAGTCGGCTCGGCAACTGCCGTCGTCCAGACCTCACCCGGACCGCCCGCCTGAGTCCGGATGCGCTTGAGCAGACTCGTCTCCGATCCCCAGGTCAGTTCCATACCCAGCATCGACACCGCTCCCTCGTAGCCGTTGGTGATATCGAAGAAGAGGTTGTTGCCCTGGCTCTGCGCGATCGAATCGCCGACATAGAAGAAGTAATCGCAGGCACCAGGGGCAGTGTAGCAGATCTCGATGTCATCCAGGTTCCAGCCGCCGAACTGGGCCGAGCGGTTGGTCTCGAGGGTGAACGCGATCCGCACGTCCGAAGAGCCCAGCACGAGCTGGCTCAGGTCGAGATACTGCAGCTTCCACTCGGTATCGGTGGTATTGTCGTTCTGGGTGTTCTGCCAGATCGTCTGCCAGCCGCTGCCGTTGTTGAGCTGAACCCGGGCCTGGTCCTTCTGGGCGGTCTCGACCGAAAGCCAGCGCCAGTAGCTCATGATGATGTAGCCCTCTTCGAAGGCCGAGAAATCAAGCGTGGGCGAGATGAGGTAGTAGTCGGCCCGGGCCCGGTACTGGCCGTCGGCGGAACCGTAACCGAGGTCGGTCCCCCAGACATTGCCTCCCGAGTGGGCCAGGCTGGGATCGAAGGATTTGCCCTGCGGGCTTCCCAGTTCCCAGTCGTCGCGCGAACCACCGTGGGTCCAGCCGAGGTTGCCGACTTCCATGTCATCGACGAAGATCGGGCAGCAATCGCACGAGGCCCCGTACGGCTCGACCGGGCCGAACTCGTTGGAATCCTGCGACTCCTCGATATTCACGGCATCGTAGGCCCGGATCATGTAGTAGTAGGAGAAACCGTCCAGCGGCCCTCCCACGGGGGTGTTGGTCATGTTGTCGTCGTAAGTATACGACGCCGCGTCGGTAGCCGTGACGGTGGCGATATAGGTGCCGTAGGAGCCCGGGCTGGTGGTCCGGAAAATCCGGTACTGCGTGACCGAATCCGCACACCCCCCGTCGTCCACCGAGGCGGTGAACTCGATCCTGATCTGCCGAGAGCCCGCCCCGTAGGTATCGTAGGCGGCGGTGATCTCCGGGGCGCCGGGACTGCCGTCGCTCAGGGCGTCGTCTTCATTCGACGGCGGGGACTCCGAACTCGAATCACTGTCGTAGGCTGTCACCTTGTACCAGTAGGTAAAGCCCAGCACCGGGGCATAACCGGGATTGGTCGAGTCGGCGTCGGTCCAGGCGTAGGAGGCGGCCCCGGTGGCGGCCGTGGTGTAGATCAGACTGTAGGTGCCCCCTTCGACCTTGCGGTAGACGAAGTACTCGTCGGCGGTATACGCCCCGGCGCCGTCGTCGGGCGAGCGCTGCCACGTGAGACGGATATCGCCGTCGGACTCGCAGGGCACGTCCTCGGCGACCAGGTGCTCGGGGGCGGCCACCGGCGGATTGTCTCGGGGAGTGCCGGCCATGATGTTGGACCGTTCCTCCTCGCCGGTGGTGCGCACGCCAATGGTGTATTCGTAGGTGGTGCCGTTGATCAGCCCCGACCCACCGTCGTCGTCGGTATACTCATAGTAGTTCTGGAAGGCGACCGTGACGTCGGTGACGGCATTCCAGGTGGTGGTGCCTTCTACCCGGCGGTAGATCCGGTAGGTGGTGGGTGAGGGAGAGCAGTCTTCGGATGCCGAGCGCCGCCAGGTCAGAATCAGGGCCGTCCCGTCATCGGCCGGACGGTCTTCGACGCTGAGCAGGCGGGGAGCCGAGAGTCCGCTCCCCGACCAGACGGCGCCGTATTCGTTGCTATTCTCGCTCGGCACGTTCCCCTGTTCGGCCCGGAGGACGTACCAGTAGGAGGTACCGTCGACCGGGGGCAGGCCGGCCGCGTTGCCGATCGTATCGTGATAGTGATAGATACTGGCTCCGGTAGCCGCCAGGGTATCGACGAGAACCTTCGAGATGATGGTGGAGTCGCTCACGGTGCCGCGGTAGACCAGATACCAGGCCACCCCCGAAGTGGTACCGTCATCCTGGGCGCTGCGGGTAAACTGCACCGTCACGTCCCCACCGGTATCGCAGGGTGTATCCCAGGCGTCGGTGATGACCGGCGGCGCCGGGCCGTTGGGCAGGCTCACGATGGGGCCGATGACGACCGAGGGGATCGACTCCTGCGGGGCGCAGTCCCAGGCCGCCATGTAGTAGTAGTACCCGGTTCCGTCGACCGGGGCGTTGAAGTTGTCGATGTCCCCGTCGTCCTCAAAGATGTAGGTCGTATCCACCCCCATCGCCTGGAGCTGTCCGATGACCTCATATTCGCCGGAGATCCCGCGGTAGACGCTGTAGTACTGCACGTCGTTCTCACCGCTGTACTCATCGGGAGAGGAATCCCATTCGAGGGTGATGCTGCCCCCCTGATCGTAGGGCGTGTCGTACCCGACCGGATTGAGGGGCGGATCAGGACGGTTACCGCACAGGACAAGGCCGGTGGGGTTGATCCCCACGTTGCGGGCCCGGATGCGCTGACGCAGCACGTACGAACGGTAGGGGTAATTCTGCGAGGAGGTACTGCCCGGCCCGACGAAATTGCGATCGGGCCGGTTGGTCTCGACCATGATGGTGACGTCCACCTGCCGGATCTCGGGCAGGGAGGCCACCGGAACCGGGGTCAGGGCCGTCACTTCGCTGGAGGAAAGCCGCCCGTCGCCGTTGGTATCGCCCCACAGCTCGAGCACGGAGGGTGACGTGAAGGTGCCCCAGTACTCGAACATCGGGGTCGGCAGGGTGCCGTCGGGATAGGGGTTGGGGCCCCGCACGTTGTAGCCCAGCACCGCCGGCGGGTTCCCGTTGATCTCCTTGGTCAGGGTGTAGAGGTTGGGATTGGCCGCCCCCACCTGCCGGTCGGCCGCAGTGATCTGCCCGTCATAGGTATTGTCGAGGGTCAGGCGGATGGTTTCCGACTCGTTCAGATAGCGGTCGAGAAAACTGGGCAGATTCTCTTCCTGTGGTGCCGAGGTGAAATCGCCCGGTTTGTACATGGTGCCGTCGCTCAGGGGCACGGCCGAGTCGCGGTGCATGGCCACGAAACGGTCCGAAAGGTTGGCGTTGAAGACCAGCTGGTAGGGAGCGGCGTCGAGCCAGATCGGTTGCCGGTTGAACTGATCCACGAAATAGCCGGACTGACGAATATCCTGAGCCAGGGCGGTCATGGCGACCCGGGCGTTCTGCTGGGCTTCGATGACGTCGGCCTCGACGGTGTTGATCCTGGTCTGGGTCTGAAAGACGACCAGCATGGCCGAGAACATGACCGAGGTCAGAACCAGGGCGATCAGCAGTTCGACCAGGGTGAATCCGCGCTGATCCAGAACTGTTCCGCGGCCGCCGTTCCGGGTTGTGCTCGACCCGGTGAAGACCGGATGAAGGGTGCTTCCATTTGTGGCCCGCATCGTATCTCTCCTCGCCAGGAAACAGGCGACGCTCCCGCTAGAAACGGGACACCTTCCCGTGCAGGGTCACATCGTGGGTTCGCCCGCTGAGGCCGGTCCAGCTGACCACCACAGTCACATTCTTCATCAGAATCCGTCCCAGCACGTCGGTGGAATCCACGACCGACACCGTTCGCGAGAACTTCCTGTACTTGGCGTCGCCGTTGCGAATCTGTCCCTGGGGTTCGTCGGGGAAACCGGAGTCCATGATCGACGAAAAAACCGGTTGATGCAGGATCTCCTCGATCCGGTCTTCGGCCAGCGAGGTCGCCAGGGTCATGTCCTGGGCGAAGCGGTTGCCCTGCATGACCGAGATCATCATGGGGCCTAGACCCATGAGTCCGACCGAAAGCAGAACCATCGTCACCACGACCTCGATGAGTGTGAAGCCTCCCTCCCCGAAACGGGGAGGCCCCACCGGCTCCCGCCCGCGCTGGTGCACCCGTCCGGCGCAGGCGGGAGGTTGGGCAGTGCTGCGGTGGGAACCCGGTCTCATTTCCATGTGGGATTCCCTCCTGAATTATAGGTAAAACTGCGCGCGGACCCCGTCGGCTTGTACAGGATGACGGCCCGCTGCCCGGTCGGATCGTTGGCCTGAACCCGTTCCGCAAGATGGAGCATGATAATGCCCGTTTCGCGCGCACTGCCGTTGGGGTAGAACACGAGTGTGGGGGGCGATCCTGCGAAGGATACCGGGGTCGTCGTGGTCAATCCATTGGGTAGATCGTTTGCGGTAACAAGCCCGAACATGACCCCTCCGGTCAGACTGATGGGGCCGATGATCGTCTCCCCCGGATCGGGGCGGAGGTTGCCCCGGTTCTCTTCGATGAACTGCGCGCTGGTGGCCAGCCCGCCGCCGCCGCCGTTGTCGGCGAACATCAGATACTGGCGCCGACCGATCAGAAACATGATCACCCAGGGATTGCGCTCGCTGACCGACCGCAGACGGGCCAGTCGCAGATTGGTGACCAGATCGCGGGAGGCGGCATGGAGGCGCTGGGTCTGCATGTAGCCGCGGAAGGTGGGCGTGGCCACGGTTCCGATCAGCCCGATGACCACCACTACCATGAGCAGTTCGATCAGGGAGAAGCCCTGCCCGCGGGACAGACGTCCGCTCCGCCGATCCTGACCGGCAGTGCCTGTTCGTCTGCAGCTGCGTCGCTTCATCTCACTCCCACCTGTTCCCCGCTCTACCGCAGGAATCCAGTGTACCAGGTCCAGATGGCCTCGCCGGCCGCCAGGGCGACCAGGGCCCCCACGGCCAGGGAAGGTCCGAAGGGAATCGTCCGGTCCTTGCCCCCCAGGGCGAGGTAGAGCAGTCCTCCAAGGGCTCCGAGCACGAAGGCGGCGAAGAGCGCCACGATGAGGAGCTTCCAGCCCAGGAAAGCTCCGATCGCCGCGGTGAGCTTGATGTCCCCGCCTCCCATGGTCTCGCGTTTGTAGACGGCGTCACCCACGACCGCGATCAGGTACATGACACCGCCCCCCGCCAGGGCCCCTATCAGAGACTCCAGCGCGGTCAGCCCGCCGGGGATGAGCGAGATCGCCAGCCCGAACCCGAGCAGCGGCAGGGTCACCCGGTCGGGTATCAACCGATGTTCGAGGTCGATACCGATCGTGACCACCAGGGCCAGGCCGAAGAGAGCATCGGCAGCGAACGGAGCCCAGCGCCCCCCTTCCAGGAACCAGAATCCCAGAAACAGGAGAGTCATGGCTCCCTCGACGATCGGGTAACGCACGCCGATCGGACCGCCGCAATCCCGGCACCTCCCCCTGAGTAGAATATACCCGAGGATCGGGACATTGTCATGCCAGCGCACCGGCTCACCGCACCGGGGACAGTGCGAACCGGGAGAGACGATCGATTCGTGACGCGGCAGGCGGTAGATACAGACATTGGCGAAGGAACCTGTCATGGCTCCCAGCGCGACCGCGATGAACGGGCCCAGTATCGACAGCACGTCCCGCATCCGCCTCACCCCCGGTTCATATACAGAGAAAGCACCGGGCGACCGCCGGCCGCCCGGTGCTTCCCCGGGTTGTCAACGACCGCTCGCTTACGGTCGGTCGATCGTGGTTGGCGTCAGGTTCAGAACCGTTCGGTTCCTGTCCTTGGCCTTGACCTGCATGACGAAGGTGTCTGAGGCCGCGCTGGCGTAACTCACAAAGGTCCAGTTCGCGTCGGCCACCGAGGGCACGGCGCCGTAGGCGGCACAAATGCTTATCAGGTCCGCGTGCGACGTGATGTCTGCCGTCTCGGGGTAGCGCGAGGTGTCGTTCTCGGCCTGGTACGATGTCAGCAGCGTCCTGATGTTGGACAGCTCCGCTTCAGCGGCGCCGATCTTGGCTTTGTCGGCCACACCCTGGAAGCGCGGGATCGCTACGGCTGCAAGGATGCCGATGATGACGATAACGATCAGCAGCTCGATCAGGGTGAAACCCTTCTCATTCCGTCTCATGAACGTGTAACCTCCCGAAGGTTGACGTTTTTTTTCGGAACCGGTGTGGGATTTCTCGTGACGAATAAGAGCGCACATTCCATGCCAATTCCCGGCAGACCCTTCCGGCTGTTACTGTATATCATTATAATAAAATGGGTTACAGGAGATAGCTCGACTATGTTGGCAAACCTGTCACGTTCCCGGACGGCTTCCAGCCCCCCGAACTGCCCGATCCGTCTTGCAGAATGCAAGACCGAATGTGCAGAACGGGCAGCCCGGCACCCGACGAGCGGTGCGGAGGCGTACTGACACTGTCCTGAGCGAGGATTTTCGCTCGAGATCAAGGAACGCGACGAACGCTGAGGAGGCGTACTTTCTGTACGCCGCACGAAAGCGTGAGGAAGTATCCAGGCTGACTGAGCCGTGATTGCCGGCCGAGATCAAGGCACCCGACGAGCGGCGCGGAGGCGTACTGTCTGTACGCTGCACAAGCACGCGAGGAAGGGTAACGCAGAGATCGGCCGGCAAGTGCGACTCAGGAGCGGATGCGGAAGCGGAATGCGATCACCGCCTCCTGCTTCTCCTGCACGCTCGCCCCCGGCAGGGGCTGAAAGGTCCACTGCCGCAGAGCGGTGAGGGCGGCTTCTTCGAGGGTGGGATCGCCCCGCTGCAATGGACGGATGGCGGTGACCTCGCCGGCGGGGGTGACAGAGAAGCGGAACTGGAGGGTGACTTCGCGTTCGATACCGGGGGGGTATTCGGGAAGCACGCTGCGCACGACTTCACGGCTGGTGCCGACCCACTGAATCAGAAAGGGAAGATCGCTCCCCTGCCCGGCGCCGAGGAAGGGATCGCGCAGGAGGAGGCCTTCGGGCAGACCGGTCCCGGTGGGGGTGATCCGCTCGCCGGCGGGATCGCCGGGACGGACCGTCGGTCGTTCCTGTCCGGTCCGGGTGAGCCGGTCGAGTGTGCTGGGGGGATCGAGGAGGGGGAGATCGGTTTCCCGGCGGCTGGCCAGCGGCACGAGTTCGTCGGAGGGCAGGACCGACGGCCGGCGCTCGGGCAGGCTCACGGCGGCGGAGGCTTCGCTCTCTTCAGGAGCGGTCGCTACCGGCACGCCGGCTGCATCGGATTCTGCCCGGACCGGCGGAGCGGTGAGCGAACCCATGAGCACGACCTCGCTGTACTCCTCGACGAATTCTTCGAACTGTACCCCGACGAGCAGGAAGAGTCCGAGCAGGACGAGGTGGAGCAGGCCGGAACCCGCCCAGGCCTGGACCTGTCGTTCCCGCAGACTCAGGGTCACGGCGTGCGTCCCTCCTCCCCGGTCCGGGTGGCGATGAGAAAGCGCCCCGCTCCGACCCGCTTGGCGATGTCCATGACCTGGACGGCCCGGCTGAAGGGGATGTTTTCGTCGGCTCGCAGGATGATGTCGCGGTCTGCGCCGCGGTTGAGTTCGAGCTGCAAACGGGCGGGAAGTTCGGCCAGCGAGATCGGTTCGTCGTTGAGATAGACGGCGCCGCTGACCGGGATGGTGATGGTCAGGGTCTCCTGCTCGACGGTTTCGGTGACCTGCGCTTCGGGCAGATCGACTTTGATCCCGGGCTGAAGGATGAAGGTACTGCTCAGCAGGAAGAAGATGAGCAGGAGGAGCACGATGTCGGTCAGGCCGATCGCGCTGAAGCTGACGATCGCTTTGCGTTCGGGACTAAAGTTCATGACCGGCCTCCGCCGGCTGGGCGGTGGCGTTGAGGACCGACGTATCCCCGAGCAGATCGAGCAGCTCCATACTGGAACGCTCCATCTCGAAGACGAAGTGCCGCACCCGACCGACCAGTCCGTTGTAGAAGATCAGGGCCGGAATACCGACCGTGAGGCCGGCGGCGGTGGTGATCAGAGCTTCCCAGATCCCGCCTGCCAGGACGTTGGCGTTGACCTGCCCGCCGAGAGCCTGGATGTCCATGAAGGCCCTGATCATACCGGTCACGGTGCCCAGAAAGCCGAGCAGCGGTGCCACGCTGGCGACCGTGGCCAGTGAATCGAGACCCCGTTCGAGTTTGTAGAGTTCGGCTTTCCCCGCGCTTTCCACGTTCTCGCGGATCACCTCGCGGGTCGCTCCAGCCCGGAGCACGCCCGCCTTGAGCATGCTGGCCACCGGTCCCGGCGTTTCGTCGCAGACATCCAGAGCCCGGCCGAGTTCCCCGCCGCGCAGCGCCTGGCGCACACGGTTCATCAGGGTTCCCGTATTGACCCGCGCCCGGCGCAGGGTCAGCCAGCGTTCGATGATGATGCCGGCCGCGATGAACGAGCAGATGGCAATCAGAACCATCAGCCAGCCGCCGCGGACCAGGACCGCGAAGATGCTCATCTGTTCCTCCTCACAGATCCCCTCCCCGGGATCATCTGCCGGAGCCCGTTCGGACAGGCTCCCGGAAGGCCCAGGAGAGACCGAAAGCCGTCGTCCGGCCGGGGCTCGGATAGCTCTCCCAGAGTATGATTTGAGAATCGAAAACGTTCCGCAATTCCAGCCACGCCGTGACAGATCCGCCGAAGGTCCGGGCAATCCTGAACCCGAGTTCGGAGGCGGCTTCAAGCCGCCGTGCGGCACTGCCCGCAGTGTCGCCGTACCGTTCCCCCATCCAGCTCAGTTCCGCTTCCAGGTCGAGTCCCCACGGTCCCTCGCCACCGATCCCGACTGTTCCTTCGACCCCCGGGAGGTGCGAGAGTTCCTCTATTCCGCCCCCTGAGGGCTGGCGCAGAGCCACTTCGACGAGCAGGTTCATCCGTTCCCAGGGACTGCCGGCCAGCTCGAGCCGGGTTTCGTTCACGGCGACATCCACGATCCCGTCGAGGACGAAGAGACCGCTGCTCCAGGGATCGGAGGCCGGGGCGAGACGCCAGAGGGGCAGACGGTCGAACTGCCGGCGCGCCACTTCGAACTCCAGTGTCATCCGCGGCGCCACGATCCAGGTCAGACCGACCGCCAGGTTGAAGCGCTCCTCACGGGGAGTGATCTGAAAGCTGTTGGCGACAAAGGGATTGTCGTCCCGGGCCCGGCCCAGGGTCAGATAGTCGAGCCGCGGCCGGTACCTGATGTACATGCCGAAACGCTCGGAGTAATGCGAGGTGAACTCGGCCAGGGGCCAGATCCGGGTGATGCTCCCCAGCCCGGAGTCCATCCGGTAAAGAACGGCCCCGAGCCGACCGCTGCTGGTCTCGCCGATCCGGGTCTGCAGCGAGAGCGAGGCCTGCGCGAGCCGGGCGGTTTCATCGGGAGCGACCCCGCGCAGGCGGTCGCCCTCGAAGCGCCCATCGAGCTGCAGGAGGGTCTGCTCCGTAACCCAGTGCAGACCCACTCCGGCCCAGCCTCCGTCCGAATGCGGCCGCAGGTCGGATCCGGTGACCCGGACCTCATCGCGCAGGCCGGTGTGACGCCCGCCGGCTCCGCCCGAGAGGGTCAGACCCCGTCCGATCCGGAGCTGTCCGGAGAGCTCGTAGGAGCCGTCAGCGAAGGTGCGGGCCGCTTCGCCCGGCGCCTCGGGGATTCCCTCGCCGGGAACCCCGCCCCCCCACTCTTCCTGCCGGCCGCTGGCAAAACCCGCCCCCAGTCGGAACCGCGTGGCCGGGGAGAGATCCCGTTCCAGAGCGAACTCGCCGAAGCCGGTATGGGCGGCGCTGTTCGCCACATGTCCGGCGGTACCGTCGCCGCCGGCCCGGGCAACGAGGCGCCACGATCCGAGGTCGCGCCAGTACTCGGCTCCGCCGACGAACTCGGTGTACGACCCGCCCCGCAGCCACAATCGCGCCTGGCGTTCGCTCCGAACCCGTTCCCGGGCGGCCAGGATCCGGCCTCCACCCCACCCCGTGCGGCTCTCCAGCTTTTCGCCCACCGGAGCGCCGATCTCGCGGTCGAGCGCGGTCCTCTTGTCCGAAGCGAAGAGCTTGCTCCCTTCGCGCATCGTGGCGCTGCTGCGTCCGAAGATCACGATATCGGGCAGAGCCAGGGGAGGAAGGATCTGCTGTTTGGCGGAGGTATCCTGCCCCGCGGGACGGGCCGGTTGAGCGCGAACCGGACCGCTTGCCACTCCCAGGCCGAGCAGCAGTCCGAGTACACCGGCGATGAGACGGAGCGCGTTCACCGGATGTCCTCCAGCAGGGTCCGGGCGCGGCTGACGACCGAGGTGGAGGGATAGTTCTCGATGATGTCTTCGAGGTGGGTGACGGCACGGTCGGGATTGTCGAGTTCGAGGTTGGCTTCGGCCGCCCGCAGCAAGGCCCGGGCGATCCACTCGGAAAAAGCGGGATAGACATACTTGACCCGCAGGAACTGTACCTCGGCCTCGCTCCACTGCTCCTGCGCAAAGAGTATCTCGGCGGCCAGGTACTGGGCCTCGGCGGCGAGTTCGTCGGTCCGCTCGGCCAGAACGGTGTTCACCTGGGTGCGGGCGATATTGTAATTGCCCTGCCCCAGGGCGACTTCGGCCAGACGCAGACGCCCCTGGGCGGCCAGCGGACTGCCGGGATAATCCTCGATCAGCCGGCGCAGTTCCACATCGGTCCGGGTCGGATCGCCGAGGGCGCGGTGACAGAGGGCGGAAAGGTACAGAGCTTCAGCCCGTTCGGGAGCCTGCCCTGTAATCAACGACTCCAGCGTCCGGACCGCTTCGGCCCAGGCCTCCCGCTCATGCTGCAGCGCTCCCAGGCGCAGGCACGTCTCGGAGGCGAAACGACTGTCGGGAAAACGGGTCAGCAGCCGGGTGTAGGCGGCTTCGGCCCGCGAGCCGTCGCCGCTGCGCTCGCGGGAGCGGGCCAGCCAGAAGAGGGCCTCCCCACCCACGGCCGGAGCGGAAATGTCAATCAGCTCCGCAAAGACCGCAATCGCGTCGGCGAAGCGTTCCTGGTTGAAGAGGAATCGACCCTGCTGCAGGTGGACCCGGTTTCTGATTTCGGCGGGGGCGGCGTCTGTGAGCATCTGCTCGGCCACGCTCTCGGCCTCGGCTTCGCGCCCCAGCTGGACCAGGGCCCACTGCATCCCGCCGACCGCTTCGGCCAGCCAGATTCCAGTCGGGTAGCGTTCGGCCACCTGCCGGTAGGCAGCCAGGGCTTCTTCATAACGACCGGCGTTGTAGTGCGCATCGCCGATCCCGTAGCGGGCTTCCGCCTCGCGTTCGCTGGGCGGCTGCAGATTCAGTATCCGCCGGTATTCTTCGATGGCCCGGTCGTAGTCCTCGAGGCTGAAAAGCGACCAGCCGCGCCAGTACAGGGCGTCATCGTAGTACTCGCTGTCGGGATAGCGGGTGATGATCTCACCCAGCACGGTCAGAGCCGAACGATACTGCTGATCCCTGATGAAGGCGTCGCCGGCGGTGAAGGCTATCCGGGGGGCATCGGCGGCTTCGCGGTCCTGTTCGAGAACGTCGCTGTAGGTTACCGCGGCATCGCGATAGCGGCGAAGATTGTAGTACGCATCGGCAATGCGCAGGTGGGCGTCGCGGCGCAGGGCGGGATCGGCCCCGGTCGCGGCGACGACCCGGCGGAAAGATTCAATCGCCCCCTCGTAATCGCCCCGGGAAAAGCGGGCCCACCCGACCCCGTACTCGGCTGCCAGGGCGCGCTCACCGTCGGGGGTCTCCTCGAGGTAGCGCGTGTAGAACGTTTCGCTCCGGTCCCACTCGCCGGCCCGGTAGGCGGTTTCGGCCTCAAAGAAGAGCGCGTCCGGACTCGAGGCCCCCTGTGGATACTGCCGACGGTACCGGGCAAAACCCTCGGCGGCCGCCTCGAGTTCGTCCTGCTGGAACTGACAATACGAACGCTGGAAGAGCGCCACCGCGGCGGCCGGAGCCCCCGGCCAGCCGCTGACCACAGTCTCGAAGGCGGCCTCGGCCTGGGCCCAGTTACTTTCGGCGAGCCAGCACTCACCAATCAGTTCGGCGGTGTCGGCGCCCAGGGGACTCTTGGCGTACGCCTCGAGCAACCGGTCGAGGACATTCCGGGCAGCGGCGTAGGCGCCCTGCCGGAAACGGATGAGACCGGCTTCGAGCAGGGCGTCATCGGCCCATTCATTGTCGGGCCAGCTCTCGGCCACGGCCAGGAAGGCCACTACCGCCTCTTCCCGCCGACCGGCCTCGCGCAGGGCCACTCCCTGACGGTAGCCGGCTCCGCCGGCGATGCCGCTCTCGGGGTAATCCTCGACGGCCCGGCCGAAGGCTTCGGCCGCGGCCTCGGCCTGTCCCTGTTTCAGGTAGGTCCAGCCGATCGCAACCTGGGCTTCGGGAGCCGTCTCATGCCGGGGGTAATCGGACACCACCCCCTCGTAGGCCCGTCGGGCCAGAGCGTATTCGGCCAGATGGTAGTACGACTCCCCCAGCAGGAATCCGGCATTGGCCGACACGTCGGGTCCCAGATCGAGCTGGAGAACCTGAGTCATGGCGTCGGCCGCCTCGCCGTACTGCCCCAGAGCGAAGTAGCACTGACCGATCTTGTACAGACAGGTGGAGAGCAGGTCGCTGGAGGGATAATCATCCACAACCCGCTGATAATAGCTCAGGGCGTCTTCGTACTCGGCAGCTTCCTGGGCGATCCAGCCCATGCTGTAAAGAGCGTAATCTGCGACCGGCGATTCGGGAGTGTCGTGGTACACACTCTGATATGCCTGGCGGGCGGCTTCGATCTCTCCGAGCCGCAGTTGGGCCTCGCCCTGCCAGTAGCGGGCCCGGTCGAGCAGCAGGGAGCGGGGTCGACGCTGTCCGATGGCCTCGAAATCATCGGCCGCGGCGGCGTAATCGCCCAGTTTGAAGTACGCCTCGCCCCGGCGGTAAAAAGCCTGATCGAGATAGGCGCTCTGGGGATAGGCGATGATGAAGGCCTGCAGCAGATCGACGCACTGCCGGTAATCGCTCTGGAGAAAGTGCACTTCGGCCTGCAGCAGGTGTACCTCTTCGATCCGGCGGCTTTCGGGATGGGCCCTCAGAAAGGCTCTGATCTGATCGAGAGCCGACGGGTAGAGACCGTCGGACACCAGACCGCGAATGAACATGTAGTCCTGCTCGGCCGGGTCCACCTGGATCGAGGGGGCGGTAACCGGAATTCCGTTCTGGGCCGCCGCGGCAGGGGCGGACAGACCGCCGAAAAGGATGACAAAGGAGAGCGGGACGCTGAAAAATCGATCCGACCGGCGGGTCGGGGAGCCTTCACTGCGGATTGTCTGCACGTCTCTCACGGCCCTGCCACAGGTGTCGGGTAACCTCGTGAATGCGGGTGCGCGGCATGCATCGGACATACCGCACCGCTCAAAGCCCGGACCTTTTCGCCCGTGCCCCAGGAACTGCACCGGTGCCCCTCAGGGGCAACCGGTTGGGCACTAAGCTAGCCTGACCCTCCGACGCGGGTACCCCCCTCCCCCAAGCCGCCGAAGCACCGGTCCACAGTATGAACGTCTGCGCCCCCGGAGTGGTTCCCGGTACAGGGGAAAGATCGCTGCAGGGTTGGACGACGGCGCTCCCGGAAAAGGGGCGTCCGACACCGTATGAATACCCGGCCGGGAGCGTCAGAGGAAGGGGAATCGGGTGAGAACGATGGTCCCCTCTCCGGGGCGTGAATCGATCGAGATTTCCCCCTCATAGGCATCCACGATGGCCCGGGTGATGGCCAGTCCGAGTCCGGTTCCGTCGGTCCGGGTCGAGAAGTACGGTTCGAACAGGCGCTCCTGCACCTCGGGGGCGATGCCTTCCCCGGTATCGGTGACCTCGAGCCAGACGTGCGTGGCATCGGCCCCGGTGCGCACGGTAAGCCGCCCGGACTCCCCCATGGCATCGAGAGCGTTGCGCATGAGGTTGATCGCCACCCGCCGGATCTGTTCGGGATCCAGAGGCGCCTCGGGCAGGCGCGGAGCGAGATCACGGATGATCGTGACGCCGTCGGGCAACGCCGGTTCGAAGAGGTTGAGGGCGTCTTCGACCGGTTCGTTCAGATCGGTCGGAACGTGCCGCACGACCGGCAGGCGGGCGTAGGTCGAGAATTCGTTGGCGATCCGGCGCAAACCCTCCACCTGCTCCACGATCGCATCGGTGCACTCGTGCAGAATCTTCCCCAGATCCTCGGCCCCCTCGTCATAAGCCCGGCGCAGGAACTGGGCCGAAAGCTGCATCGGGGTGAGCGGGTTCTTGATCTCGTGGGCGACCTGCCGGGCCATCTCCTGCCAGGCCCGCTCCCGTTCGGCCCGGGCCAGCTCGTCGCGATTCTCGCGCAGGGCGATGACCATCTGGCGGAAAGCCTTCTGCAGTCCGCCGACTTCGTCGCCGCGGGTCACGGGAATCTCCACCTCGAGGTCGCCCCCCGCCACGCGCCGGGCCGAACCGGTCAGGTCACCGATCGGCCGGGAAATCATCCGGGCGGTCAGGACCGCCACCAGAGTCACCGCCGCCACCAGCAGCAGATAGATGCTCGCCACGGTGGTGAAAAGCCGGTGTACGGCGGGATCGTTCAAGCCCCAGAAACCGAAGCGGCGACAGGCCAGGGTGGCCACGGCCAGGCCGCTGTAATCGGTCAGCGGGCGGTAGGCGAAGAGATAGTCCAGCGAGCCGATATCACCCCAGCTGAAGGCTCCGACCTCCCTGCCCTGGGCGCCCTCCCAGTCGGCCTCGGGGGGCAGAACCCGCGGCAGGACGCCGGCGGTGTAGAGAGAGGGATTGGTCGAGACCGTCACCCGCCCGTCGAGGAAGAGGTCGGTGTGCCAGGGAATATGTGTGGTGGCTTCGCGCAGCAGCTCGGTGGTGAAGGGCCGAATCACGAGAGCCGCCCCGGCCGAAAAGCGGTCGCCGAGCGAGGCCACCGAGGCCGACCAGAGCGCGCCGGCCCGGAAGATGAAGCTCTGCGGCCAGCGGCCGTGAACGACGTCGCGCAGGGGAATCCGTTCGGCCAGGCTATCAGCCAGGGTCCCGGTCGTCCGGACCAGGTTGGCGTCGAAGAGAGCCCACTGCATTCCGTCGGCGGGGATCGTAAATCCGAAACTGCTCACATGTTCGGCATCGCGAGCCAGTTCCCGGGCCCGCACGGCGGTCCGCTCGGTGACGGCCTGCTCCACGACCCGGACGTTCTCCTCCAGACCGCTTTCCCAGCCCGCCCGCTCTCGGGTCAGCACAAAACCGCGGGTGAGCAGCCAGAGGGCGACCAGGGGCAGAAGGGCGACGACCAGGAGCGGGATGATGAGTCGGGTGCGGAAGCTGACCCGCCGCACCGAGGTACTCAGAGGCACGCCGCTGCGAGCGAAAGCCGCCGCCGGAAGCCAGCCCAGGATCAGCAGAGCGAGCAGGAAAAGGAGCAGGATCTGGAGAGTCTCGATCAGACGACCCCACAGACCTGGCTGCTCCATGCCCAGGCAGGCCACGCGCTCGACGGTGCCGATTTCGCCGATCGCCACACCCGACAAAGAGGATCCCGCGCGCGAGGTTTCGAGCCGGAAGTAGTACTCGTCGGCTCCCCCGGTCAGCCACCAGCCGCGCCGGTACCAGCGGCCCACGTCCGATTCATGCAGGTGTTCGATCACCGCTGCTGGCACCGTCGCGGGCACGGGGGTGGGACGGTGACTGCGCGGGACCGCCAGCAGACCGAACGTTTCATCATAGACATGAACGAAGAGCTCGCCGGCGAAGCGCCCGGCCCTCCCGGCGGCGTCGGGGGCGGCCGTGAGCGACCAGATCCGCTCCTCGCCGTCGGCCACGAAACCGAGCGGCCGCGGTCGCACCCCGATCAGGAACGGTCTGCCCCGGTCGGAGGCGTGGACGGCCAGGATCAGGGTTTCCTCGCCGAACTGGGTCTGCTCCCCGGCAGCCAGGGCGAAGCGCCCCTGCCCTGAGCAGGCACTGTGCCGCATCGACTCGCTCAGCACCAGATCGAAGAGCGTG
>Ga0180432_10002553_pt1 | contig 27193 bp, 24 predicted proteins | sample SS_ome_10_FD_132414 | JGI IMG/M metagenome (GOLD analysis project Ga0180432, IMG submission 132414) | Hypersaline lake sediment archaeal communities from the Salton Sea, California, USA - SS_1_MS_2 metaG | ecosystem: Environmental > Aquatic > Non-marine Saline and Alkaline > Hypersaline >... | reverse complement strand
TCGGCGGGCTTTCGTCTCCCTCGATTCTCTTGATCAGAAGGTCGGCCCCGCGGTACCCCATTTCGTACGGTTCCTGAGCTACGGACGTAATCGCCGGATTGAACGACTCGGCCCATTTCGGATCATCGAAGCCGACGAGGCTCACGTCGTCCGGGCAGTGAAGGCCCGATTCCTTGAGGAACTCGAGCGCCCCCAGCGTCATCAGGTTGTTCGTGGTGAAGATCGCCGTGACGCCCGGCGGGTCGCCGAGCAGTTTGGCCGCCGCAGCCGCCGCGCCCGCGACCTCGAGACCCGCTTGCCGAAGCCAGCCGGCCTCCACCGTGATCCCCGACTCCTCGAGAGCTCTCTTCCAGCCCCTCACACGGTCATCGAAGGTGGGGAGGCCCTCGAGTTCGACGATGGCGCCGATGCGAGTGTGTCCGAGGCCGAGCAGGTATCTCGTCGCCTCGTAGGCGCCGCGCTCGTTGTCGGAATAGACCTGATCGACCTGGAAGGAGCACCGACGGTCAAGTACGACCAACGGCACTTCCCGTTCGACGAGCGTGGTCAGCGCAGCCTCCGGTCGCATCGAGGGTGCCACGAGGAACCCATCGACACGGCGCTCCATCATGAGGGACACGTACAGCTCTTCCTGGGATGGGTCCTCGTCCGTATTGCAGAGGATCAAGCTGTAGCTGTGCTCTCGTGCGCAGTCCTCGCTGCCCCGGACCACGGCGGGGAAGAACGGGTTCACGATGTCCGTGACGAGCATCGCGATCGTCTCCGACTTGCCCATCCGCAGGCTGCGCGCCCGCTGATCGGGCTGGTAGTTCAGTTGCTCAATGGCATCGCGGACGCGCTTTGCCAGATCGTCGCTTACGAATCTCGTCTGATTGATCACATGGGAGACAGTCGTGATCGAAACGCCGGCGCGCTCCGCAACCTCTCGCATTGTCGCCATCTCTCGCTCCTTCGTGCGCGCGCTCGGCCGCCGCCGGACGAGTCCCGAGGGGTCGTCGGCCTAGCCGAGTCGCCGCTTCTGTCGATCGATGATTACGGCTCCCACGATGATGAGTCCCTTGACGATTTGTTGCCAGTATGGATTGACCCCTTGCAGATTCAATCCGTTGACGATGACTCCCATGAGTAACGCACCGAGCAGGGTGCCTTGAACCGTCCCGATGCCGCCGCGGAGGCTCGTTCCTCCAATGACGACGGATGCGATGACATCGAACTCATATCCTTGCGCCGCGATCGGCTCGCCGGAGCCGAGTCGGGCGGACATGATGATCCCTCCCAGACCTGCCAGGAAGCTGGCCAGGGAAAAGGCAATGATCTTGACGCGATGGACGTTGATTCCTCCGAGGAAGGCGGCCGACTCGTTTCCCCCGACTGCGTAGACCTGCCTTCCATATCGGGTAAAGCGCAGCACGTAATAGGTCGCCAACAGCGTGAGGAAGAGCAAGACGATCGGGATCGGGATGGGGCCGACCTCCGCGCGGCCGATCCAGCGTGCAGCATCGCTGAATCCGTAGATCGGACGGCCGTTGGCGTAAAGGAGAGCGAGCCCTCGGACGAATCCCATCATACCCAGGGTCACGGCAAACGACGCGACCTTCGCTTTGGTCGTGATCAACCCATTCAGAACGCCGATGAACGTGCAGAACCCAAGAGCGAGCAGCATCGCGAAGAAGACGGGCATGACGAACTGCAGCGATGCGAAGATCACGCCACCGAGCGCGATCGTCGACGCGACCGAGAGATCGATCTCTCCGATCAGGATGACGAACGTCGCGCCAAGAGCGGCGATCCCCGTGATGGAGATCTGCCGCAGCAGGTTCATGATGTTCCGGCCCGTTATGAAGCCGGGAGCCGTCAGCGCCATCGCGATGGTCAGCAGGACCAGGACGATGACGAACCCGTAGGAGAGGAAGAACCGCAACGCCCACGTCAGTGTTCCCCGCCCCTGCTTCTCCGCCTCCATATCGTTCCCCCTTACCTCGACAGCGAGGCGCGGACGACCGCGTCCTCGTTGATCTCTTCTCCCACGAACTCGGCGGCGATTCGGCCGTCGTTCATGACCAGGACGCGATCGCTCAGTGCGATGACCTCCTCCGTCTCCGACGAGCACATCAGGATTCCCTTGTCGGTGCTGGCAACTTCACGCATCAGGTTGTGGATCTCCGCCTTGGCCCCGACGTCGATTCCCCGTGTCGGCTCGTGCAGGACGAAGATCTCCGGGTCGAGCGCCAAGATCCGCGACATCAATACCTTCTGCTGATTCCCACCGCTGAGCGTTGCGACGGCCTGCTCGACGCCCTTCGGGGCGACAAGGTGAGTTCGATCCGTCACGGCGCGGGCCGACTTCCGCTCGAGCACGTGACGCGTGAAGGCGGCCCATCCGACCGGGGCTCGTAGATAGACGTTTTCGCGCACCGACAGGACTCCCACCAATCCGTCCAGGTGTCGATCTGCAGGGACGTAGCCCATCCCAACCCTTTGGGATCCGCGCGGCGACCGGATGACCTTCTTCTCTCCTCGGACGTAGACCTCTCCATCATCGTAGTCACCGGTGATCAGGGAGTGGATGAGCTCGTCCTTTCCCGATCCGAGAAGGCCGGCGACGCCGAGGATCTCTCCGGCATAGAGATCGAAGCTGACGCCGCGGACGTGGTCGCCGGCCGACAGGTTGCGGACCGAGAGCAGGGGCTCGTCGGCGCGTGCTCGTCGTTCGTCTCGGTCGACGCGTTCGGCGAGCTCGCGTCCGCACATCATCAGCGTCAATTGGTCCTCGTCGAGGGTCGACGTTTCCGCCGTTCCGACAAGCTGCCCGTCACGCAGGACGGAAACTTTGTCGGTTACCGACAGGACCTCTTTGAGCCGATGCGAGATGAAGATGATCAGAGCTCCGCGCTCGCGAAGCTCCTTGATCAGGCTGAACAACAGATCCACTTCGTTGAAGCTGAACGAAGCCGTCGGCTCGTCCAAGACGATCACATCGCTGTTGTAGTAGACGGCCCGAGCGATCGAGACCATCACCGTCTGGGCAACGGAAAGGGTGCGCATCCGAGCTCTCGCGTCGATCTTCATCGAGAGTTCGTCGAGGAGAGCTTGGACTGTTTCGTATGCCTTCTTCCAGGAGATCATCGGGAGTCGACCGCGGAGGGGGAGCGTCGTCATGAGCACGTTTTCGGTGACGGTCAGTTCCGGGACGAACAGAGTCTCCTGATGAGTCATGCTGACGCCGAGCTCAAGTGCCCGGCGAGGACTCGCAACGACGACCTCCTCGCCGCGGAGGGTGATCGTCCCTTCGTCCGGCTGATGGACGCCGGTCACGACCTTTCCCAGCGTTGACTTGCCGGCGCCGTTCTCTCCGCACAGCCCGTGGACCGTTCCCGGTTCGAACGCGACCGACACGGAGTCGAGCGCTGTCGTCGCGGCGAACCGCTTGGTGATTCGCTGCAGGCTCAGAATCGCATCCATCCGCGACCTTTCGTTCGTCCACGACGCGGCCGAGACGTATGCGCCGGCCGCGCTGCCCGATGAGGTGCGCGCGAGCTACAAGCTCCCTCGAACGCACCGTCTGGAGTCTCTCGAAGGCTAGAGGCCGAGGACTCCAGACATGTACTCGAAGTTCACCTTCGCACTGCGCTTCGGCTCAAGCTCCGTGTAGTCCTGTTCGACGATAACGAATCCCTCGTAGCCTGATGCCTTCAGGGCGTCGAGCATCGTCGGGAACTTGTCCGCCAGCACGCCCTTGCCGAGCTCGACGAACTCCTTCATGAACTCGAACTCACCGGGCAGGTAGTCCGGGAAGTCGGAATCGCGCTTGATGTCCTTGAAGTGGACGTACCCGATCCGGTCGATGTACTTGCGGAAAATGTGTACGGGATCTGCATTTCCGAGAACGAGGTGAGCCGTATCCGGTGCCAGGAAGACGAGGTCGGGATCGGTCTGGCCCATCAGCGTATCGAGTTGCGCCTCCGTCTCGATCATGGTGTCCCAGTGCGGGTGAAATCCGAGTCCGAGGCCATGACGCTTGCAGAGGCGACCGATCTCGTTCACCCGCTCCGCAAGCTTCTTGTAGTCATCCGGAGGATTCCCGCCGACCTTCTTCTGCCCGCCTCCGATGACCATCTGCTTCGCGCCGAGGTCGGCGAGAAAGGTGCAGACCCTCGTCATCTCATCCACTTCGCCGGCCCAGGCCGCGTCGTCGATGACGGCTACGTCGCAGTACATCGAAGAGAGCTTGAGCCCATGCTTGCCGAGCATCGATGCGAACTTGCCCGCGTCGGAGAAGACCTCGTCCAAGCCCTCCGTGCCTGCGGGCCCGAACGCGCGACGCGTCAGATCGAGGCTGAGCACTTCGACGTACTCGAACCCGACATCGGCGATCTCCTCGAACGCTCTTCGGAAGTCGCCCTGCCACGTCAGCGAGTGAACGCCCTTCTTGATCATCGAATGCTCCTTCCGTCCCTACGCACCTACGTCGACCGGACGCCCCGTGCGGGAGGACTCGTATCCGGCCATGATAATCCTCAGATTGCGAAGACCGGCCGCCATCGAGACGGGGGACTTCTTCGCTTCGAAATCGTCGACGAACCGCTCGAACAGCTTGTTGAATCCCCAGAACCCCCAGTCGGGCATGTCAACCGACGTACAGCCGGACTCCGTGCACAGCTGAAGCGGCGGAGCGGAGGACTCCGATCCGAGGATCGACCCGAAGAGGAGCGATCCCTTCGTCCCGTGGATCTCCTGCTCGAACCGACTGCTGACGGCACTCCAACCGACTTTCAAGTCCGATACGCCACCGTTCTCGTGTTCGTAGAGAACCACCGCGGTATCGTCGACATTGATGTCGTGGAAGAAGGTTCCGACCTTCGCGTAGACGCGTTTGATCGGAGACTGCATCAGCGCCTCGAGAAGGTAGATGAAGTGATAGCCGTTGTCGATCAGGGCACCACCGCCCGATTTGGCCATCTGGGTTCTCCACGTCGGATCCGCGTCCTGCGCACCAGGCCAGAAGTTCGACATGATGACGTCACAACGAGAGAGGAAGGGCTTCCCGATCTTCCCTTCTTCGATCGTTTTCAGGGCCGCCGCGTAGTTGCCCATATAGAGGTAGTTGTGGAGCAGGCAGAAGTGGATCCTGTTCTTGGCGACGGCGTCTGCGATCGCCTGGGCCTCTGCCATGTCGGTCGCCAGCGGCTTCTCCATCAGGAGATTCTGCCCGTGATTGGCACAGAAGACGGCCGCCTCCTTGTGTACGAAATGCGGGACCGCGAGGTCGATGAAATCGAGCGTCTGCGACGTGACGAGGTCCTTGTAGTCCGTGTAGCGATTCCCTTCAGGAACGCCGAGCAGCGTTCCGATCTTCTCGAGCCGCTTCGGCGCAGGATCGGCGATTGCCACAACCTGCACGCGATCCTTCAGCTTCAGGAACGCCTCAGCGTGCCCCTCCTCAACGATACGTCCGCATCCGATGATTCCGGCCTTGAGCATTCGATCCCCCTTTGCGATCCCGTCGAAAGATGGAGCCTCCGCGGTCGTGAAAGAGGCCGCGGAGACTCCTTGTCACCAACCTAGTACGGGTAGTCCTTAATCTCGTTGCTTTCGTCGGGGAAGATCTCGAAGACGTTCGAGGAATCGACCCAACTGAACTTGGTCTCGTAACCAAGGAGATCGCGGCCCTGAATCGCCGCCACAGCGAGGCCGACGGCCAATCCACCCTGAAGCTCAGCTTCCTGGTAGAGGGTCGCGTTCGCTCGTGCGTCCTTGATGTATGCGATGGTTTCAGGATCACCGTCAACACCTAGGGTGATGACCTGGTCGTTCATGCCCGCCTCTTCCAGCGCAACCACGCCGCCGACGAGCATCGCGTCGTTCTGGTACCAGATCGCCTCTACGTCCGGATATGCGGTCAGGATATCTTCGGTCGCCTTGTTCCCGCCGTCTCGGAAGAAGCCGCCCGTCAGGCGCATCACTTCTTCGAGGCCGGGGTAGTTGACGATTTCCTCGTCCCAACCGGCTGTACGATCGATCTCGGAAGAGGAACCCATCGTGCCTTGCACCATCGCGACCTTACCGGAGCCGCCTAGCTGCTCAGCGAAGTAGCGGACAGCCATTCGTCCGGCGTCCACGTCGTTCGACCCGATGTAGGCGTACTTCCCGGACGGGACGGTGCGGGAAACGCAGATGATGGGTACCCCCGCCTCATTGGCGAGATCCACGACCGCCTGCCCCCCCTCGGTCGTGATCGGCGTTGCGACGATCGCGTCGACTCCGCGTGCGATCAGCGCTTCGGTATCGGCGATCTGCTTGTTCTGATCGTCTTGTGAGTCGATCGCGACGACGTCGCATCCATACTTCTCCGCTGCCGCATTGACACCGGCCAACACGCGCAGCGTGTAGGGGTGGTTGTAGCTATAGATCGTGACGCCGATGGTGTATCGGGCGTCGGCGTAGCCAGCCAGTCCACCGACGATGACTAGAGATGCCACCGTCAGAACCAAGAGCAACTTACGCATCAGACAACCTCCTTGCCGTGTTCGTACCGGGATTCCCTCACACTCGTCGCAAGACCTAGCGGATCCTTTCTGTGGCTGCGTTATCGCGGTTAGGACTCCGAGAATCACCTCCTGGGCGTGCGTGCAACGTTTGCGCGAACGTTTGCGCAAACCTTTGCTTTATACAGCGCATCCCGCTCGCTGTCAAGTCCTTCACCGATCCTGCACACTCTGACTCCGCCAGCGAACGACCCTCATCTCCGGTACCCGTGTGGAAGAAGAGAGCGCGTTCACTCGAAGGCAGCTGGAGGCTCCGCCGCGAGCGATCGCGTCGTGCGAGCCGACGCGGGAGCTTCCGGCGTGTCGATCGATCGAGCCGCGTTGGACGAGAGGAGCACGCTCAGGGGTGCTGTGCGTGGAACAACACACTGTGGCGAGATGCAGCAGTTCCGGCCGAGCCCTCATCGAGAGAAGGCGCTATTCGCGGAGGGCCGAGGTGCACGCGCGGCCTCCGGACGCTCATCCGGAAGCAACGGGATGCGCCCTGACCTACGAGGAGGCGTCGCTGTGCATGTATGCGCTGAGGACGCGCACTAGCTCAGCGACGAACGGGATGACGGCGTGTTCGCAGGCCACCTGATTGAATGTGCCGCAGAACGTCGCATCTGCCAAGGGCCAGTGGAACATGAAGCAGCTCGAGGCGCCCATGTGTCCCCAGACCTCTCGCATCCCGTGTAGAGACGGGTCGGAATCGTGATCCAGGTCGATCCGCATGATCCCCAGACCGTACTGGGCGTTTCCGCTCCAAGGCCTCCATCGAAACATCTCCTCGCGGGTGGCGGGCTCCCGGAACACCTCGCCGTGCGACAAGGCGCGAAGGAACCGGTCCAGATCCTCCAGTGTCGAGTCCAGTCCGCCGCCGGCCCAGTCTGCGGTGAGCGCGCGCCAGTCGGTGAAGTCCGTGTCGCCATAGAACACATGCGCCGCCCGCGCTGATTGCGGCGGTTCAAGGAACCGGCGGTACGTTGTCTGCAATCCGAGAGGGCGGTAGATGTGGCGACGGTACGCGTCGTCGAGCGATGCGCCGGTGACGGACTCGATGACAAGCCCTACAAGCGTGTAGTTCGCATCGGAGTAGTTGAAGCCCGCTCCCGGTGGGAACAGGGGGGTGCACCGCTCTTTGACGAACTGGATCGTCTCCACCGGTTTCCAAAGGCGATCCGGATCGGCAGAGATGAGATCCATGAACCCTGGGCTCCCGAACGTGTCGGGGAGTCCGCTTGCGTGCGACAGGAGATGACGGACGGTGATCTGGTCATCATAGGATGTGCCGTCGAGCCGGTGGAGGCCGTGCAGCAACTCGGTCGACAAGTATGCAGGTAGAGTCTGATCGAGCGAGAGGGCCCCTTCCTCCGCGAGGCGAAGTGCGATCGCTGCGGTCATCGGCTTCGCGACACTGGCGATGTAGATCGAATCGTCGGGACGCAACGCGGTCTGCGTCGTGGGATCGGAGAAGCCGGCGGCACCCTTCCAATAGGTGGAAGGGGTGTGGACCAACAGGGATATGCCGGGCGCTTCCGGGTGTTCGACAAGGAACTGGTCGAGGCGAGCCCTGAGAGCATCTGCAATCGGTGAGGTCGACATGAGTACCTCCTCGAGTCATCGGCGACTCGAAGGAGAGGATAGCACATCACGATGTTGCATTACAAGCTCGCTGGACGCGCCTCGGATGGCTCTCGATCGCGCGCCGACCGTCACGCGCCGTCTGCGAACTCCTTTACGAACCGCCTGTCATCGAGGCGATACCCACGCGCTTCGTAGAAGGCGTGGGCCGGCCTGTGCTGGTCGCCGCTGTTCAGCTCGATCTGGGTACACCCTCGAGACCTCGCCCACTCCTCTCCCGAGCAGAGAAGCTGCGAGCCGATCCCTCGGCCGCGGTACGCGTGGGTGACAACGAAGGCCGTCATTCTGCAGAAGGAGTCGCGATGCAGGAGCGGGGCGAGGTGCATCCCGAGAAGCCCCACGGCGAGACCGTGCGCCGTTGCGAGGAAGACCCGATCAGACATCGAATCCTCGAGTCGAAAGAGGCGGCGTCGAACGTCGTCGACCCGCACATTGCAGCCCAGTTCCTGGAGAAGCGCTGCGACCGAGCGCGCGTCTCCGGTTTGGGCGAGTCGGATGATCGCCTCGCTCTTCATTTCGATCTTGCGAAGGCTACGCCAAACGGGGTCCACGTTCGAGTTGCCTTGGAGGCAGATGCCGGGTAGGGCCTCTGCGCATCCGGTTGAGTTGGGCTCGCAGGAGCCGGCCACTCGGCGACGACGCAAGGAGGACCGACGGGACGGTCGGCCGTTGGTCGCAGGCAATGGGCACAGACATGAATGCCCGAGAGGACATCCGCAACACCCGCGATGTGAGCTACAGCGACACGGATGAGGAGTACGAGGAGACCTGCGCGTTTCTCGACGCCCTGTGGGCGGAGGAATCGTCGGTCTCTGTGTCTCGGAGTATGGGAAGAACGACATGTTCGTCGAGGTTCGGGCGACGGCTCGCGAGATCTACCCCGATGTCTTCGGATGGATCGACCGCGTGGGGTCGAAAGGCCGGACGTCTATCCAGATCGACGTCTTCGGCGACGACGTGCAGAAGATACCGCGCCTGGAGGAGAACGGCCTCTCCTTCGCCTGCCACTTCGAGACCAAGCGAACCTCCGATCTGGAGCAGATCGGTCTCGGCTACGAGCCCGAGAGGATTTTCAGCGCATGAGGTCAAACAGCATCAGGACGGTCGAGATCGCATCCCGCGCGGGGACACCGCTGTAGCGAACTTCCTCTACGACTCGCTATCCCCAAGGACCAAGAGGAAAGCGCACAAGCATACGAGGGATCCGCGGGTCGCTTGAAGGTACAGTGCGAAGGTCGGTGACCTCCCATCTTGCAGCGGGAGCGAGCGCGGTCTAGACTGGTGAAGCGGCACGGTCGAGTATTGAGCCGCGAACGAGTCACCGCAACCGTCGCTCTCAGAAGCCATCCTCCCACGGATCTCCGGTGGCGATAGCCGCTCCCACGAACGTCATGGATTGAGAGGTGATGCGGATGCGACGAACTGAGCCGCTTCTCGTTGTCGGCGCCGTTCTTCTCGTTGAGTTGGCCGGACTCGCTTGGACGGACGGTGACGCGGAACTCTGTGATCCCGATGGGGGCGGCATGCTCCGGCTGTGCATCGATCTGACATCGACGAGCGGCGCGTGTTCCGAGACATCGGCGCACGAGCTTCGCTGCCAAGTCCGGGCAGGGGAGCCTTGCACGCTGTCCCTCGCAGCGATGGTGATTCCGCCGGATTCCTCGGAGCCGATTGAGATCCGGTGCGAGATGCCGTCTCTCTGTCCGCTTCCGCGCTTTCAGACGATCTTCGACACGGGGATGGCGAAGGGCGAGTACACGTTCACTCCATCCGCCGAGAGCGTCGGGCGCCAGTACAGGCTGCGGTTCTTCGCGCGCAGGCAGGCCGTCGCTGAGCAGGTCTATCTCGACGTGGTCCTAGAGATCGTATCCCTGACGTCGAGCGGCACGACGAAATGGGAGCCGCTTCTCGGTTCCTGCTGCAGCGAGACGACGATGGATCTTGCGCAGAGCGCGGGGGACTTCTCCGACACGGTCGACTCAGGGACGACCTCGGGCGTCTTCGCCGAGTTATGGCACGTCGACCTCCAGGGCGATGCAAACCATAACGGGACCTACGGGCAGAGTGGCCCACTGGATCATTCCTCGCCGTCCGCCTACTGGAACGTCTTCGAGGTCGCGGCTCTTCGGCAACCCTGGCCGACTCCGTACACGGCCGGTCACTCGATCCGATTGAGAGACTTCGCGGGCGAGGCGACCGACCTGACGCTTACTGTCTCGAGTGACGCCTACGGTTGGGCCGGCTGGCTGGACGGAGACTCGCTGACGGGCGACTACTTGATCGTCCTGAACGAGTTCGGGGTCACCAACGATCCGCTGCACTGGGAGCTTGCCGGTCTAGTCCCGAATGCGAGCTACATGCTCGTCTTCTACCATCACGATCATGGGGAGACGAGCGATCGAGGGCTGTGCTTCGTGGCGAACGGAGTGCTTGCCGTCGTCACCGGTGTGCCCAGTACGAGTACGGGCTCTGCCGTAGTGTCAAGTGACGGCTCCGGCCGGATCGTCGGGACGGCCTCTACCGAGGGGTGGTTCTCCGAAGGGGATTGGGCCGGGCTGTCCATCCGGCGAAGCGAGCCGCTCGAAGGTAGCTAGCTTGCGCCCCGACGGCGGCCGAACGCTCTTGTCCTCGCCTTCCACGCGAGCTACCGGACGGGCAGGTCGGCCGCTGACGCAAAGCGCTAGCGAGAAAGGAGGACGATGAGACCGGCCGAAGGCCTCTACCTCGGTCTCGCGATCCTGTGTTTGGGAACGTTCGCGGCCCGATCATCAACGCCCGAGGAACCAGGGCCCTTCTCCGTTGCCGAGCTTCGCGAGGACCTGATCGATCCGTCCCGCGACCGCGAGATCGACTTGCTCTTGCTCTACCCTGTGGGCACAGAGGGTACGAGGGTCCTCGCCGGTCGATTCCCGTTGATCGTATTCAACCACGGGTTTCTCCTGCGCGGTGACTTGTACCGTTCGTACGGCGAGCAGCTTGCGTCGCATGGCTTCGTGGTTGCGCTTCCGACCTACCCGATGTCGCTCTTTGCTCTCGACCACGCGGAGCTTGCGGTGGACGTGGAACGCGTCATCGACCATTGCCTTGCGCTGGATGGTGACGCGCGGAATACGCTTCACGGCTTGGTCGACGAGTCGCGGGTTGGGGCTGCCGGGCATTCACTCGGCGGCAAGCTCGCGCTTCTCGAGGCGACGAACGATGCGCGAGTCGACGCCATCGCGACGCTCGATCCGGTCGACGGTGGTGGGCCGGGCACCGAAGATCCCGTTCTCTCCCCGAGTGTCGCGCCGGAGCTGATGTCCGAGATCGAGGTCCCTTTGCTCTTCATTGGTGCAGAGCTGGGATCGCTCGTCTCCTTTCTGGTCGCATGCGCTCCCGAACCTGAGAACTACCGGCGCTTCTACGCCGCGGCGAACTCGCCTGCGATTGAGATCACGCAGCTCGGCGTCGGACACGGGCAGTACGTCGATCCGGGGGCGGAAGCGATGATGGCGGCCTGCGCTCCGGGAACAGCGCCTTCTGACTGGGTGCGAACGTCGTCCGCCGCCTACCTGACTGCGTTCTTCCTCTGGCAGCTTCGGGGCGAGGATTCCGCGCGCTCGTGGCTCGACGCCCGCCTTGCGGAGGACGAAGGACTCGGTCTGATCGTTGTGCGGCGGAAGTAGACTGGATTACGCGAGGCTTGCGCCACAAGTGATCGTGAGATCGCAAGGCTCCGCGAAGCGCTTGTCGCAGACAGAGAACCTGCCTATGCTTCTGGCGGGAGGTGGCTCATGCGTAGGTTGCTCTCTTCACTGGTTCTTGTGGCCGTCGTTGTCGGACTCGCGGGTTGTGCGCTCTTCCAGGGTGGAACGAACGAGCTGCTGTACCGAGAGACATTCTCCAACGCGGAGGACAACGACTGGCCCACGATGGAGACTGAGAACCAGCGGAAGTGGTTCAGTGGTGGAAAGTACCAGTTCGAGGTGCACGAGAACATCCATTCGGCATCGACGTGCAGCGAAGCCGGCGAGTACGGGGATCTCCAGCTCGACGTCGACGCCGAGCACATCTCCGGAACCGACAACAAGTCCGTGACTGGACTGATCTTCCGGTTCGTCGACTGGGAGAACTACTACGAGTTCCTCGTCAGCCCGGCGGGAACCTTCAGACTCAGGAAGCAAGTCGCAGACACGTGGGAAGACATCGTCGGTTGGACCAGCCACGATGCCGTCACGCAGGGGGCGGGAACGAACCATCTTACGGTCCGCGCTCAGGGAACGAGCATCACCTGCTTGGTGAATGGCCAGGAGGTTGCCGATGTGACGGACACGTCGTTTGATTCGGGAAGGATTGGCGTGTGCGCCCTGTCCTATACGGGAAACACCCTGATGCGTGTGGCGTTCGACAACGTCGAGGTGCATTCGGTGGACTAGTCCCGGCCTCCGGTGACCGAGTGTCGACCGGCACGCTTCGAAATGCCATCTACCTTGTGGCGATCCGCGAGCGGCTGCCTAGGATGGGACCCGAGCGTCCTGTTCGAATTGCAGACCGGCCGGTCCGGACGGGGGCAGGAATGTTGCGGCCGGGACGTCATACGTCATCAGGCTTCGAAGCTTCCTTTCGGATCGCTCGGAACGATCCTCTACACTCGGTCCTTGAGCGAACGAAAGGAGAGAAAGCATGTGGGATCGATTCGTTGCGTTCGGCATACAGGCGGTCGGCGCGATCGCGGTGTTGGTTGTCGGGTATTTCGCCGCCAAGATCGTCAGAGGGTTGCTGCGCCGCTGGTTGGCCAAGACAGAGATGGCTGTGGCACTCCAGCGATTCGTGACCCAGCTCGCATACATCGGCATCCTGGTCTTCGCGATCGTCGCAACGCTGGCGCGGTTCGGAATCGAGACGACGTCATTCGTCGCGATTCTCGGCGCGGCCGGATTCGCGATCGGGTTCGCCCTCCAAGGCTCGCTGGCCAACTTCGCCGCCGGCGTGCTGCTGCTCGTCCTGAGGCCGTTCAGGATCGGCGACTTCGTGGAAGCAGGCGGTGTGAGCGGGACGGTCAAGGACATCCAGCTGTTCACGTCGGTGCTGGCGACACCGGACAACGTCAAGGTGTTGGTGCCGAATGCGCAGATCTACAACGGAGTCATCCGTAACTACAACGGGTACGAAACACGCCGGATCGACCTTAGGGTCGGAATTGGGTACGGAGACTCGATCGAGGAGGGGATGAACGTCGCGACCGAGCTGATGAGAGCCGACCAGCGGGTCCTCGCGGACCCGACTCCCGAGGCGATGGTCAGCGAACTGGGGGACTCGAGCGTCAACCTCAATCTGCGGTTGTGGGTGAAGGCAGTCGACTACTGGAGCGTGCTGTTCGATTTGACACGGGCGGTTAAAGAGACCTTCGACGACCGGGGGATCGAGATCCCGTATCCCCAGCACGTTGTACACATGGCGGAGTAGGCCGGGTTCTTGCTGCACCGTGGCTACTGGCGAGAACGGACAAGCCTGCTTGGGGCTCCGCACGCCCCCGCCAGGTAACAGCCTTTGGTCGAGCCCGAAGACTTGATCTGGACACCAAGTGGCCCGATCGGAAACCTGGGCGTCTCTCACGGGATCGCACATCGGGCGGTACCGTTTGATGTCGATGACCGGGATTCCGTGTTGCTTGCACGGTGCAGAGTGCGGCTCGGTTCGCCGGAAAGAACGGCTCTTCTCGTTGTCGTCCTTGTCGGCTCACCACCGCAGGATGGCGAGGCTCGATTGGTCCGGACACTGAAGTCCCTCTGCGAGTCCCGCCTTGAGCTTCACAAGTGTTCCGTCGCCATTCCGGCCGATGCGCCTCCTGCTTGCACCGTGTGCTCGGGCGAGACTAGACTGACACGTGAAGATGACGGCAGGGGTACTGCGGATCGGTCGAGGAGGGTGTGCTGGTGCAAGGAGAACGATGATGAAACGTACTGGCTGGGGTTTGGTTCTTCTTCTGTGCCTCGCGGGCTGCACGACTCCGGGGGAGGGACCGGAGGCGCCTGACCTCGAGATCGTCGCTGAGGATCAGGGGTGGGTGCAGGTGAGGATCACCGGAGTCACAACCCTCGGCTACGAACTACACTGGGGCGATGCGGATGGCGCGCACTCGGTCTCCACCGTAGTCCTTGGAGAGGAGATCTACGAGCACTTCTACCAAGCCGTGGAAGGGACGCAGTCCGGTGAACAGCTCCCCACCGAATACGACATCGAGCTCCTCGACGACGAGGGCCACATCGTCGATTCGGACTCGATTGTGGTCGAGCGGGTCGATTGTCATCTTTCGCTCGCTAGCGTCGTGGGCCTTCAGATCACCGTGAGGTACTGGGGGCGGTACGGGATTCAGTACTCCGTCGCATGGGGGGACGACAGGGCCGACCACGTCATCATCAGCACGCAGACCCCGACCGGGCTTCTGACGCACACCTACGACGCGGCAGGGACCTACACGGTCGGCATGGAGGAAATCTGGGCCCCGTTCCAGCCCTTCTTCGAGGTGACAGTCGAGGGGCTGTGAGCGCACGTGCTTCAGGAAAGACCGTCTCATGGGCGATTACGCCTGAGCATCCTGCCCTCTGAGGCACGATTGCAGGGTTCCCATGGGGCATCCGTAAGCACGCGGCTCGTATGAGCGGTTTGCCTCAACTCCGTGGCTTCCTGTAGTGTGCATACACCCAACATCTATCAGGTGCGAGAGGAGGACCGTTTGGCGACGAAAGCCAAGCAGCTGAAGATCCTGATCAAGGCCATCTGGGTGCTCAATTGGTTCAACTCCTGTGGGTTCGCGGAGTTGGTGCCGATGGTTGGATCCAGGTGGGATATGGAGAGGTTCGGGATGATCATCACCGGGACTCCTCGACACGCAGATGTTCTGTTCATCGCCGGGTATCAGACGTTCAAGTCGATCGAACGGGCAAAGCGCATCTATGAGCAAATGCCTGACCCAAAGGTCGTTCTGGCACTTGGATCGTGCACGATGTCCGGCGGCATGTACTGGGACTCGTACAACACGGTCAAGCGGCTGAGCGATCATCTACCCATAACGATGTACATCCCCGGTTGTCCCCCCCGGCCGGAGGCGGTCTTCGAAGCCTGCGGCAAGATCTTCCAGCACGTCAAGGAGATGTGATGGGCGGCGCGGAGAGTGCACAGAGACGGGCGGGGCTCCTCGAAGCCGTTGGGCGACGATTCGACCTCGATCCCCATGTTGCAGCCGACGGAAGCGTGTGGATCACGGTGGAGGAGCGGAGGCTGGGTGACCTATTGGGATTCCTGAAGAGCAGCGGACTCGTTCATTGCTCTGCCATCTCCGTCACCGACTGGCCGGAGGATGAGACCTTCGAAGTCACCTACCACCTGTGGTCCTATGAGGACGCGATCTTGCTCACCGTCAAGTCACGGATCGACCGGCGAGAGGCGACCGTCGACTCCGCGATTCCGTTGTGGGGAGAAAGCGCGGCGATTCACGAGCGCGAGCTTCACGAGCTCTTCGGCGTGACGTTCAGAGGGAACGCGGATCTGGCGCCGCTGTTTCTCGAGGGCTGGGACGGTCCTCCACCGTTTCGCAAGGATTTCGACTGGCGAGCGTACGTGAGAGACACGTTCTACGAGGAGGGGAATCCCCATGAGCGAAGCTACTTGGAATGAGACGATGGCGAAGGGAAGCCGTGCCGTAGACGGCTTCGACTTGTACTTCGGCCCCGTCCATCCGGGCTCGGGGAACTTCGGGGTCAGACTGACGGTTGACGGAGAGCGGGTGGTTGGCGCCCGTTCCGATCCGGGGTATCTCCATCGTGGATTCGAGAAGCTGATGGAATACCGGACGCCGATGCAGAACGCCGTCCTTTCTGACCGCCTGTGCATCCTCGAGTCCTTGAATTGGAACCTCATTCACGCGGAGGCGGTCGACCAGCTTTGCGGCACCGAGATTGCCGATCGGGCGAAGTTCATCCGAGTCATCATGGCGGAGTTCTCACGCATCCAGTCTCACATCATCTGGTACGGGGTGCTGTCCAAGGCGCTCGGATTCGACACCGGCTTCAAAGTCGCGTTCGGCTATCGGGACTACATCCTCGACCTGTTCGAGTTCGTCACCGGCGGTCGCGTCTATCCGGCGGGCTACATCTGTCCCGGCGGTGTCAGGAGGGACTTCCCCGAGGGGACGACGAAGCGGATCCACGCGCTCCTGGTCAAGCTGGAACAGATGGTTCGCGACTTCGAGGCGTATGACAACAGGACGATCGCGGTGAGGTGCCAGGGGGTCGGCGCTCTGGAACTCGAAGATGCGCTGCGCCTCGGGGCGACCGGGCCGGTGCTGCGTGCGTGTGGACTGGGCGCCGACGTACGGCGGGACGCTGCGTACGAAATCTACGGGGACCTCGACTTCGAGGTTCCGGTTCGTGAAGAGGGAGACGCCTTCGCTCGATCCATCATCCGAAGGCGGGAGATCGAGGAGTCGATCAGAATCGTCAGGCAAGCGGTCGATCGTCTTCCGTCCGAGGCGCTTGGGCCGGTCAAACCGAGGGTTGCGGGCAAGATCCCGGAAGGCGAGGTCTACGTGCGCAACGAAATCGCTCGTGGGGAGGCGGCGATCTATATGCGAAGCATCGGGGAGGATTGCCCGTACCGGTGCAAGATCCGGGGACCTGACCTGCTCCACATGATTCCCGTGCTCGAGCATCTTCTCGTCGGCGCCGAAGTGGCCGACGTCCCGGCGATCTACTGGAGTCTCAACATCTGTCCGGCGGACATGGATCGGTGATCGATATGGCACTTGGAGTCATCCCCCAGTTGATCAGGAACCTGTTTTCGCGACCGATGACCGTCGCGTTCCCGCACGAAGCGATCCCGATTCCGGAGGGGTATCGTGGGGAGCACACGTACGACGTCGAGCGATGCACGAGCTGTACGCTCTGCGCGCGGATCTGCCCGAATCGGGCGATCGAGATGGTCGAGGCCCCCGAAGAGAAGCGGGAAGCGTACCCGAAGACCTATCCGCGGATCGACCTCGGGAAGTGTTGCTTCTGCGGGCTCTGCCAGGACGTCTGCCCGAGCGGTGCACTCAGCATGACCAAGGGGTTCTTTCTCTCGACAAACGATCGCCTGACCGTCTTCCGCTCGCCGTTTCCATCAGACGAGGTCTGACTCCGTACTGCTCTCGATGCCGCGAGAACGCATCGTGTGCGTTGCACGTGGCACGCTGCGAGTTCGGGCCGGCGATCGGCTGCAGTGCTGTCTGCGGACCGCGTGCTCCCTGATTGAGATCCCGCTCGCTTCGAGTTCCGGAGAGGAAGCGCCGCCGTACGGAGTCTCGGGAACCTGACGGAGACGGCCGTTCCAGCCGAACCGCTCGGCGGACTAGGATTCCGACCGATGCCGGGCCTATACTCCGTTCGGAGGTGATGGACGTGAAGATGCGACCTCTCACACTCCTCACACTTGTTCTCCTGTCATTCGCCGCCCTGAGCATCGTTGCGTTCTCAACAACAGAAGAAGACTGCCCGTGTCACGACCGGCCTGACACGCCCTGCGTTCGACAACGAATCACTCTGGAGGACATCGTCTTCCCGGCCGGCAATCCTGCGCATGACACCTATCTCCATGAGAGCGGCCAGAACTCCGAGGTCTGGGTTCTCGTTGAGACGGTCCCTTCGGGGGCCTGTCGCGCCTGCGCTCAGACGTACATCCTCTACGCTCCGGAACGTGACGTGAAATCCGACCAGACCTACCACCTGTTCACAGCAGATGATGTCTCCCTGACGTGTAGCAAGGTCATCTTCTCGATGATCGAGTGCTCGCCCGCGAGTTCGCTGGCGATGCGAATCGCCATCATCGAGGAGGATGCCAGCTACGGCGAGAGCCTCGAGCTCTTGTCTGACTTCCTTTCGGAGGGGCTTCTGTTCGCTGAGACGGGCGATCGCGCCGCCTGGGTGGCGGAGAGCAAGGGCTGGTCTGCCCGCCTGGACGGCGCGTGGCTCGATTCGCTCGTCGATCGGTTGACGGTGAACCCTGGAAACGACATCGTCCTGCCGGCGACCTCGATCGGGGGACCGACGAGGACCGGAAGATCCCAAGAGCTCAACGCGTGGAACTTCACCGGGAACGTCGATCGCAATGTCCAGGTGAAGGTCCGAAGCGACTCGACGACGAGGGTCTGCGATCTGCGATGCAGCAAGGAGGACAGCCCGACCCAAGCGGAGTCGTACCTGGCCGGAGCGAAGCTCTGTGATCTCGCTGCGTCCGCGGAGACGGCAAGGCCGGGCTACACGGAGACTACATCCGGACCGAGCCTCCCCGCGAACGCCACCAAAGTGGAGAGCTCAGTCAAGAGGGAGACGCGGACCCGATCGGACGGATCGAAGGTTGAGTATGTCTTCATCGTTCGCGTGATCCGATTCCGCGACGGGTCAGTCTACGTGGAAACCTACTCGATCAAGCGCGTCATCGGCCGGGGTGGAAGAGCGACGGAAACGATCCGCGATTGCCTTCAGGCGGCCGGCCTGCGGGGATTCGATCGGGCGAGGATTCGCAGTCTGCTCGAGGTCGCGGAGCAGGCGAGGGTGGCACACACCCTCTCCGGCGGGTCGCCGTCGGAATCGCTGTCCATTCTCGGTCCGGGCGATGCGGCGAGCGAGATCGAGGAGCTTCCGACCACGCTGAGCGTCGTCGTTCCGTCGAACTCGGCCCTGGACTTGAGTTCGCGGGCGGCTTCCGTCGCTGCAGTCCAACCGCAGATCGTCGCGTGGGAAAGCGTCACCATCCACGCGGACGAGATCCTCCTTCCCGAGGGGCAGTCCCTCGAAGAAGTGATCTACCCGCCGCCGCAGGTCCTCCCCGCCGAGGACCGCATCGTGTTGGTCGCGCCGGAGGCGGCCGCGATCGTGTGCAGCCAGGATCGAATCGACGTCGTCTTGGCGAACCTGTCGGGCGCATCGGCGGACGTCTCGCTCACCGCTTCGGACACGAGGAGCTGGACGGCGCCGGTCGAGAGGGAGATCCAGCTCGCTGCGGGCGAAGCCGCCGTCTTGACATTCGGTGTGCAGAAGGATGACACGGGTTCTCCTGACGTGTCGAGCATCTTCACGATCACGGCGACCGCGAGCGGACTTCCTCACGCAACGCGGGTTGTGGAGCTTCGCTGCGTCGAGGATGGGGAGCCGGCGTCGGAGGAAGCGACAGAGACGACGGCGGTTGGACTCACCATTCCCGAGGAGATCGAGGGCTACGCCAGGATCCTCGCCTGGAAGGGTGGCCTGCTCGGAAGGACGGACCCGTCGCAGCGCTGGGATGCCGACGAGAACGATCCTGGGGAGTACTGCGAGCCGTGCGGCCACACGCCGATGTGCGCGGTGTGCATGGAGTGGGACCTCGGGGAGTGGCAACGGCGCCGCCAGAAGTCCTTCACGGACATGGTGGCGCTGATGTCGTTGCTCTCCTATCTGGCGGAAGTCTCAGGGCGTCCGGAGTATCAGGCCGTCGCATCCGTCTACTGGGATGCGCACTGGGATGGCTGGCACAATCGGAACAGACCGTGGTAACGAGCGAAGGGAGGTGCCGATCCGCGAGATATCGCGAGACCCTCCGACGGTCCACGGTGCGCGTGTCGACGGCGTGGGTCACTAGTGATCGTGTTCGGCGTAGTACGAGAGATCGAGGACCAGTCCCCCCTCGTACGCGTCGATCAGCTCGGGATGCGGGTAGTCACCGGGATCCGCATCCGGGAACGAGTCAAGGAGGAGGTCAAGGAAGTCCGGAACTTGGAAGACCACGTCGCGCATGTACGCTCGCGTTCGCTCATAGATCGAGGGGAAGGCCTCCTCGACAGAGACATAGCCGTCATCGTCTGAGTCGAGAGAGGAGTCGGCCAGGGTCTCACAGAAGTAGTAACTCAACACGCTGCCGATGATCGGAAGGCCTTCCTCCTCGACGCCTCCCCAGCTCACTTCGTCGTATGCGCACGCACCGAGCGACACCCCAGGAACCGCGTCGACGGTGGTTCCGGCGGTACCTTCAGGCGGAATGGACTCCCGGTACATCGCGGGCCTCGTGAACCTGCCGGCGAAGCAAGCATCGACAACCAGAAGCTTCCGCTCGGTCGGCAGTTGGGCCCATCGTGCCGGCAGCAGCGAATCCAAATCGACGACCCGATCCAGGTATAGGCCGTGCGCCGTGATGTAGAAGAGAACGATGTCCTCCGACGTAATGCGTCGACCGAGCCAGGCGAGGGCGTCCTCGACGGTCTCCCGCGTCACATCGTGATCGAGTGCGATGTACATATCCTCCTCCGACCATCCGAATGTGGTTAGCTGTTCGATGATCCGGTCCCGATGAATGTAGTCGACCATGACGTCCGACCAGTCATCCGGATGATCGTTTGCCTCGAGGATGACGGCATAGCCGTCGACGCCCGGGACGGCGAGGTCGGGCGGCCCCGGATTGGCGCCGGCGTAGACGCCGATTTCGTAGATGCGGAGTTCTCCCTCAAGCTGGAGAGTCTCGATCCCCAAGTGGGAGATGCGACATGGATCAAGATCGACTGCGCAGTCGGGGCACGCTTCCGTCCTCCACTCCTCGACGGCGAAGTCCTTGAAGGGGATTCCGACCGTCGTTGGCGCATCTGTCGGATGAACACGCCGGCTTACATACGTCTCCCGGTATTCCGAAGGCCAGTCGCCATCAGTGCTACGAAGAGCGACGCCGAGGTCCGCCCCCGCCGCCGCGTGGAGAGTCAGGTAGATCCCGTCATAGCCCGACAGGTCGAGTTGTCCAAACTCACTCTCAACTCCGACACCGCCCGGTCCTGTGGCGTCCAGCACTAGATACCGGCTGCCTGTCTCCTGTTCGATGCGTAGCGGCGAGGAAAGACTCCCCCCATTCCATACGTACTCCGCCCAGGTCGAGCCCATCTCGCTCGTCAGGTCGCCGTCATCGAAGCGATCCAAGGCGAACGCAATGCCGAGCGAGCTTCGATCCGAGGTCGGCGATCCTGGTTCGATCCCCTCAAACAGGACATCGTAGACCCGCAACTCGCCTGCCCCGCTGTTGATGTAGATCACGAGCAGATCGGCATCCTCGTAGACGAAATCGGCCCTGCAATGCGCACAGCCAGCGAAGTCCTCCGCTGCGATGGCAAACGCCGGGAGCGGGAGGACATGTCTGGTTCGTTGCGGTTGGATCGCGATCCTCGTGTAGGCTGCGTGCTGGGCGCCTTCGGGCCATGTCTCGTCGTTGTGGATGAGTTCGACGGCCAGTTCCATACCGTCGACACCTTCCACGTCGAGAACAATGGCCGAGAAAGCGGACAGATCGCGGCCCGCTAGGTCGAGAATCGCCCCGACCGATGGAAGGCCGTTGGTGGTCAACGTGATGTACGACTCGCCGTCTTCGCTCGTTCTGGTTCCCGGTTCGGCGGTGAATCGCCCCAAGTGCCATTCGCCGAAATGCCACTCCGGATCGTTCGTCACGCATCCGCTACCCACGGTCGGTAGGGAGCAAAGGAAGAGGACGAGACCGACCAAGATCACGCGTTTCACGGAACCTCCTTGGAGCAAGCAGGGTAACAGAAACACTTGAAGTTGACCTAGCAGACGACCCTATAACGCTGACGCAAGGAAGAGCTGAGTTTTGGGGCCTAATGCAGGACTCGTTCGGTAGCTGTGCCGTTTCCGAATCCGGCCTCACGGCCCGGGCTGTAGAGCGGAAACATCTCCGCGGGACCTCAACACGTCCGTGCACTCATCGCGGCTTTGTCGACGCGTAGCAGATCAGCGTCCCCCCCGGTCCTTGAAGAGCCTTGTCAGTGCCCCCAGAGCTCCGCACGCGGGCAGAGCGATCACCATTACGAGCGACCAGTCGTAGTCCGGGAAGATCACGAAGATGACAAGCAGTATGCCGCCGGCTCCGGCTGCGATGGCCGTCAGCAGACTGGGCATCCCGCGACCGGCGATGACGCCGGCGAGGAACGCGCCGAAGCACCCCAAGATCAGCATCCAATTGCCTCCTCTTCCCTCGCTCGTCTCCTGCGCAGGTCACATATGTGCGAGGCGATCGCATCCTGGGCGGTATGGGCCCAACTCTATTCTACCGGAATGCCCATCACCAGCGGGATTGGGAGTGGAGGGCGGTAGGTACTAGCCTCCTCCGGCGTCTGGCCGATCCAGGGCATCCGTCCGTGGGAACCAGCGTTCACCGGGAAGCGACATCAACGCAAGAGCATATCCTGAAGGGTTACCCTCGGGTGGTGTTTCGGCTCCGCCGGGGGCTCGCCGTTGAACGTGATGGCGTCTTCGGGGCACCAATGGAGGCACGCGTAGCAGGCCTCGCAGTTCTGGTGCCACGCCGGCCGTCCCTCGACGAGTGTGATGTTCTCTCGTGGGCAGACCCTGACGCAGGTTCCGCAAGACGTGCAGGTATCTCCAACGGCGAAGCCCTTGTCAGCCGTCTTGAAGGAGCGCAACGCGACGCCGTGGACCCTTGACGAGATGAGATCGACTGGGACATTCGTAGTTTCCGGATCGTGGCGGCGTTTGGCGGCGACGATCTCCACGATCTCCGGCATCCTCTCCGTTACGTCTCTCGCCATGTCATTCCGCGCCAGCCAGCGAACGAGCTTCATGATCAGCGGCTCGCCCATGCCCGGCAGTTCGGCGAAGACCTCACCGCGGACAGCGAACCCGGCGTGGAGATCAGACCCGTTGGCTCTGAGCCATCGACGCAGGAACAGGTTCGTCCTCCCGGCGGTTCCGCCGCAGGTCGCAACGGAGAACACGTACTGCTCCGGACGTGGGTTCAAGCGCCTCGCGAAGTCGGCGACGATTCGAGGCGGTCCCCATGCGTAGACGGGCACAACCAGGCCGATCCGCTCTTCGTCGCCTCCCGAGTACCCGTCGAGGCGTTTGGCCAGGGGAACGACCTCGGTGTCGCCCAACGCGGAGTCGATCGTCCGGGCGATGTCGAGCGCATTTCCGCTACCTGTGAAGTAGAAGATCTTGGTGGTCATACTCCCTCCCTCCCAGGAGCCTTTGATCTCGCCGGTCGTTCCGCGTGGGCGAGGCCCGTCGGGTGTTGTCGGCCGGGCGCCGCAGAAGTCCCTATGCCGTCAGAACAAGAGTAGTGCGAGCGGCCGATTGGAACCAAGCTGCAGCGAAGCTACACAACTGGGGCGGCGTTTGCGAGAATACGGGTGGAGCGGGTCTTTTCTAGCCGCCGAGGAGGTACTTGTCGAGGAAGTCGCGAACTGCGCGCGGACCCTCGCCCCACCATCCCGTCTGCCCGCCGTGCATCTCGCCCTCGGCGACGACGAGCTCGGAGGTCACGCTGGCTTCCTGCAAGAGATGGTAGAGCGTCTCTGCCTGCTCGACGGGCAGGTATTGGTCCCTTGTCCCGTGCAGAAGGAAGACGGGTGGATCATCGGCACTCACGTGCGACACAGGACTCGCGAAGGCGGCGAAGTCGAAATCCCCTTCCTCGCATCCGAGGTAGCCCCACGGTACACCGTCGATCATCGTCCGGAAGTCCGCCGTTCCGGAGTAGCTGCAGACCGCCGAGACCTCTGTGGAGACGTCGGTGCAAGCCCCGGTCGTACCGGCCAGCTCGTCGACGCCTTCGGTCAGGCCTGCGAGAAGCGCCAGGCACCCTCCGGATGAGAATCCCCACAGTCCGATTCGATCTGCGTCGTACCCGAACCCCTCGGCGTGGGATCTCAGCCATTGAATCGCTCCGCGGACGTCGTAGAGCTGCGCCGGGAATCGCGCATCCGGCATCAGGCGGTAGTTGATGCTCGCGATCGCGTATCTGGGTCCGAGGATCTCGTCGACGTTGTTGTAGTAGACCTCGAGCGACTGCTTGTCTCCTCCGAACATCCCCCCACCGTGGATGAAGACGACAAGCGGAGGAGGATCCGATAGATCGCGCGCCGGGAGCATGAGATCGAGAGACAGAAGCGCCGGCTCCACGTCGGGAAGGGCGGCATACTCGATGTCGAGGTGGGACTCGGCGTCAGCGTAGGTCGACGACGAGGGATCGACGACGTTGCCGGAGGCCGTGCGGGTCGTGATCTCGTCGACGTTCATTTGAGAGGTTCGCGAGGGCCCTTCTTCGCCGCCCTTTGCGCGAAGACTGACGTCAAGCAACTGAGCCGGCTCCGCGTCTCCTTCGGGCATGGCAAAGATCTTGAGCGTGGACCTACCGTATGTGCCCATCCCAAAGGCCCAGGAGACTTCGCCCTCGCTCGATGGGAAGACGTGAAGATCCATCTTGACCGTTACAGGCGTCTCGAAGCAGCAGGGCTTCTCGAGCCTGATGTCCGGCGTAGTGTACACATGCAGACCGTTGATCCTGTTGTCGGGAGCCCACCAATCGACGAGCACCTCGGCTCCGGCGATACTCACCTCGACCCAGTTCGACGTTGTCGAGATCTCTGCGCGCACCTTGTAGTACGTGGTTCCGGCAGCCCGACACCCCATGGCAAGGATTCCGACAAGAACGACTGAGCAAACGAGCCTACACAGGCTTCTTCTCTCTGTAATCATCTCTAGGCACTGTAGCTTCGACCCTCCGCAGACGCAACTGTTCCGCTCTGAGCGGGCCGAGAGCCTCTTTGCTATCCCTGATGGGGAGGACGATTCCGCAGGCAGCGCCGGGTCCGGGCGCGGTAGAGGAGCTCGACCGAGACCCCGACAACGAAGATGATCCATGTTCCATAGAAGGACATCCGCTCAGTACGCCACTCATGGATCAGCAATAGGGTGAAGACGGCGATGATGAGCAGAATCGACCCGGCAATGACTACACGGCTCCCGCCGACCGTCTTGATCAGCCTCAGGTGCGATAGCAGGACGAAGAAGTAGATTGCCATGAAGACTGCGCTCGTCATCGACGCGATGCCGTTCAGATTGAATGTTAGCGCAAGCGCCAGACTGATGGCGGCCGTGAGGTAGAGGCCCAGGGAGCCGGAGAACCATGACTTCCTCTCGAAGAAACGCGGAAGCTCGCCGTCTTTCGCCAAGGCGTAGGCGATGTTCGCCCCGCCGAACAACGTCGCGTTCAGTGCAGAGGAGATCGAGAAGAGCGCCCCAATGCTGATCAGGAAGTACCCGACTTGCCCGAGGAGGGGTTTCGCGGCCTCGGCGAGAGCGAAGTCCTGTGATTTGACGAGGCTCGGCAATGAAACGTTGCCGACAGCGACCAATGCAACGGCAACATAGACGGCGGTTACGACTCCAATGCTCAGGTAGATCGCTCGCGGCACGGTCTTGCGAGGGTTGCGTATGTTCTCGGATGCGTTGGCTACAAGCCCGAACCCCATGTAAGAGAGGAAGAAGACAGCCACGGCTGTGAAGGTTCCTCCGGCATGTCCGGCCGTGAAGGTCGGTGCAACCCATTCAGGATGGATCGTTCGAAGGCCAAGGACGATGAAGACGCCGAGAATCGAGAGCTTCACCAACACGATCGCGAGTTCAGCCCGGCTGACGGCCTTCGTCCCGAGGAGTCCCAGGACAGTGAATGCGAAGATCAAAGCAGCGGCGACTGTTCCAGAGGTGTAGAACGTCGCCTCGACGCCCACGAGAGGCAAGAAGTAGCCGGCGAAGCCTTTCGCGAAGAGCGCGATCGAGATGGCATACGTGAACCACGTGAGAAAGCTCAGCGTGCCCGCAATCGTACCGTCGCCGAATCCTTTCAGGACGAATTCTACGGCTCCTGCATTTGACACGATACGGGATCCGAGCTGCGCGTAGGAGTGGGCCACAAGCAGCGCGAGTACGCCCGACAGGCCAAAGACGAGGGGGAGGTTCTGTCCTGCGATTTGAGCGCCCAAACCGAAGATCGAGAAGATGCTGGCTCCGATCATCGTTCCAACCGCGATCGACGTGGCCGCCCAGAGCCCCATCTTCGACGACTCGGAAGGTCGATGGTTGGGGCGCGTCTGTCGGGTCATGGGTCCTGTCTGCACGCTGTGATCTCGCCCGTTGCCATGCATCACTATAGCTCGGGAAGCAATCGAGACCGAAGGGAGAATCGCGCTCTGAAGAGCGGGAACGGGCGGGGGCCGCGGCGGTAGTCCGGTCAGCCGACCTGGTCGCCACGGGCGTGCGGGCTTCGACCGACCGCAGAAGATCAGAGCCGGTGACAGCTTCTCACGGTCCTGGGCTGGGGGAGTGAATGGTGAGGCCGCGCTCGCGATTGGCTAAGCTAGGGCAAAGAGATAGGACTCCATTCATGGTTATGAGACTGCTCAAACGCAGAAGGCGGGAACGGATTCGCGCCCGTCCGTTTCCGAAAGAGTGGACGGATATCCTGGAGCAGAGCTTCCCACGATATACGCGTCTCGGCGCCGATGATCAGCGAGAGCTACGGGAGACCATGCAGGTCTTCCTTGCGGAGAAGCGGTTCGAGGGAGCCGCCGGGCTCAAGATCACCGATGAGATCCGGGTCACCATCGCCGCGGAGGCGTGCCTGCTCCTCCTTCACCGAGAGACGGACATCTACCCTGGTCTCTACTCGATCATCGTCTATCCGCATGAGTACGTCGCACGGCGCCGGAATCGTGACGCCGCGGGCGTACTCGAAGAAGGAGTTCAGGTGAGACTCGGAGAGACGGCGGCGCGAGGGGCGGTGGTCCTATCGTGGGACAGCGCTCGCAAAGGGGCGAGTGACGTCCACGATTGTCACAACGTCGTCTTTCACGAGTTCGCACATCAGCTCGACGCCGAGAGTGGGAATTTCAACGGTGCCCCCGTGCTGCCGCGGCGCTCGATGTACATCGCGTGGGCACGAATCCTGAGCGAGGAGTACGATGCACTTCGAATACACGCGCTGCATCACGAGCAGACTGACATCGATCCCTACGGCGCGACCAATCCGGCGGAGTTCTTCGCGGTCGTGACGGAGTGCTTCTTTCAGCGTCCGCATCAGATGCGAAGTCGCCACCCAGAGCTGTATGAAGAGCTGAAGACGTTCTACGGGCAAGATCCGGCGGCGATTGAGCGAGGGTAGAGGAGGGCGCGGGCCTGAGTCGC
>Ga0180432_10002552_pt1 | contig 27202 bp, 25 predicted proteins | sample SS_ome_10_FD_132414 | JGI IMG/M metagenome (GOLD analysis project Ga0180432, IMG submission 132414) | Hypersaline lake sediment archaeal communities from the Salton Sea, California, USA - SS_1_MS_2 metaG | ecosystem: Environmental > Aquatic > Non-marine Saline and Alkaline > Hypersaline >... | reverse complement strand
GACTGCGCCCATTTTCTCGATCCGGCGATCCAGGGGAACTATCCGGACGAGGACTATCACCGGATCTACTTCGGTGAGATCGTGGCCGTGCAGGCGGCGTCGTCGTTTCGGGCCTGAGCCGGTCGTCGTGTTCGGGCTTCGTTTCCCTTCTCCCCGGCGCCTTCCGGGCGGTTGCGTTCGGCGTTGACGAACCGCGGCAATGGGTATTCTATTGTGGAAGGGCGGCCGGCCCGCTCCGGAACGAAAGGCGGCAGCATGCTGAAGCTGGGAGTCAACATCGATCACGTGGCCACGTTGCGCCAGGCGCGCGGCACGAGCTACCCGGACGTGCTGGAGGCCGCGCGACGCTGCGAGGCGGCCGGCGCGCACGGCATCACCGTTCATCTCCGGGAGGACCGCCGTCACATCCAGGACGGGGATGTGCGCCGGCTTCGGGAAGCGATCCGAACACGGCTGAACCTGGAGATGGCGAATGTGCCGGAGATCGTGGAGATCGCTCTGGCCGTCCGACCGGACGAGGTCTGCCTCGTGCCGGAACGGCGGGAGGAGCTGACGACCGAGGGCGGACTGGACGCCGCGGGGCAGAAGGGGGAGCTGAAGGATACCGTCGCGCGGCTGGGCGCCGCCGGTATCGTGGTCAGCCTGTTCATTGACCCCGACCGCGAACAGATCGAGGCCGCCGCCGGGCTGGCGGCGCCCTGCATCGAGCTGCACACCGGCACGTTCTGCAACGCGGCGGGCGGCGAGGCGCGGCGCGAGCTGGACCGGCTGATCCGGGGCGCCCGCGAAGCGGCCGCACGCGGCATCCAGGTGAACGCCGGGCACGGCATCAACCTGGACCATATCGAGGCCATCCTGGAGATCCCGCATCTCGACACGCTGAACATCGGGCACAGTATCGTGGCGCGGGCGGTCTTTGTAGGGTTGGAAGAGGCCGTCCGGGAGATGCTGGCGGCGATGCTGCGCTACGACCGGACCGGCACATGAACGGCGGGCGCATACTGGGCACGGGCGTGGACCTGGTTGAGAACCGGCGGATGCGCGAGGTGCTGCAACGCTGGGGCGCGAAGTTCAAGGATCGGGTCTTCCTGAAGAACGAACAGTCCTATTGCGAGGACAAGGCCGACCCGTACCGTCATTACGCCGCGCGCTTTGCGGTCAAGGAGGCCGTTTCCAAGGCGTTCGGCACGGGTATTACTCCTCAGCTCACCTGGCTGGACATGGAAGTGATCCGGGCGGACAACGGCGCCCCGTCGGTCCGGCTGAGCCGAAGGGCACGGAAGCCGGGCGGCGCCTGCGGTTCGGTCGAGATTCTGGTGAGCTTGGCCCACACCCGGACCTATGCCGTGGCGCACGCGCTCGTGGTGACGGGAGACCCGGCCGCGAGGGCCGGGAGCAAGCGTTGATATGAAAGTCGTGACCGCCGAACAGATGCGGGAACTCGACCGCCGGACGATTTCGGAGTTCGGCGTTTCCGGCGAGGTGCTGATGGAGCGGGCCGGCCGGGCGGTGGCGGAAACGGCGGAACGCCTGGCGCGCCTGTCTTCGGCGCCCGATGGGCCGGTCCGGCTCTTTGCCGGCCGCGGCAACAACGGCGGCGACGTCTTCGTGGCGGCCCGTTGGCTGGCCGGGTGGGGACGGGACGCGGAAGTATGGATCGCCGGCCGGGCGGACGGGATCCGCGGCGACGCTCGCGCGAATCTGGAACGGATGAAGCAGGCGGGCGTCCCGTTCCGGGAGTTGACCGACGCGGCCGAGTGGGGGCGCGTCGCCGGCCCGTGTCCACCGGCCGGCGGCGTGCTGGTGGACGGGCTTCTGGGGACCGGCAGCTCGGGGCCGCCCCGGGATCCGGTGGCCGTAGCCGTCCGCTGTTTGAACGCGCTCGGCGAACGGAACCGGGTGGTGGCCGTGGACGTGCCCTCGGGCGTGGACGCCGACACCGGCACAGCCCCGGGCGAGGCGGTCGTCGCGGATGTCACCGTGACCATGGGGCTGCCCAAGCGCGGGCTGGCCGAGGCCGCCTCTTTGGACTTCACCGGCAGCGTTGAGGTGGCGGACATCGGAATTCCGGCCGAGCTCATCGCCGCGGTTCGTTCCGACACGGACCTGATCGCGACCGGCGACCTGCGTCCCCTGCTGGGCGCCCGGCCGCGGGCCGCGCACAAGGGCGTCTTCGGCCGCGCGCTGCTGATCGGGGGCGCCGCCGGGTACACGGGCGCGATCGCGTTGGCGGCCGGCGCCGCCCTCCGCTCGGGCGTGGGGCTGGTGACCGTACTGACGCCCGCCCGTATGGCTCCCATTGTCGCCGGCCTGGCGCCGGAGGCCATGGTGCACGCCGGCCCGGAGACCGATGCCGGTACGCTCGCCGCGGATTGCCTGGGAGGACGGCTGGGGTCGCCGGCGGATTTCGATGCAGTGCTGGTCGGACCCGGCATGACAACCCACGAGGAGACTCGGCGGCTCGTGGAGCGGCTTCTGCGCGAGTGCCGTTCCGTGCTCGTGCTGGACGCGGACGCGCTGAATGCGTCGACGGGTCGGCTGGACTCGATCCGGGCGGCGTCCTGCCCGGTGATCCTCACTCCGCATCCGGGCGAGATGGGCCGCCTGCTGGGGATCGGTGCCGGTGCGGTCCAGAGGGACCGGCGGGCCGCGGCCCTGCGCGCGGCCAAGGAGACGGGGGCCGTGGTGTTGCTCAAGGGCGCGGGCACGCTGGTCGCGGCCGACGGGCGCCCCCTGAGCGTCAACCGGACGGGGAACCCCGGCATGGCCGCCGGCGGCATGGGCGACGTGCTGGCCGGCCTCGTGGCGGGACTGGCGGCAACCGGCATGACGGCCTTTGACGCCGCGCGCTGCGCAGCCTATGTGCATGGCCGCGCGGGAGACCTGGGCGCGTGGCGAGGTTCCCAGGCGGGCCTGGTTGCGGGGGACCTGATCCGCGAGCTCCCCGCCGTTTTCGGCGAAATCAGCCGACGGTAGTTCACCGGCAGGGCAGAGACAAGCCCTTGCGTCCGCAGGTTGACGGACGGCCCGTCTTTTTGATAATCGGGTGGCGGGACGAGGGTCCAAGGAGGACGGCGTGAGCAAAGCGAAGAAGAGCAGCGTGACAACGGGCAAGAAGGGCGCGGCGGCCCCGAAGAACGCCAAGGGGCGCGAGCGCCGGTGCGGGCTTCTCATCGAACTGGAGAACGTGGCGGCGAGGGGCCGCCATGTGACGTACGACGTGATGAAGAGCGTGCTGGTTGAAAAAGGCGTGAAGCTGCAGCCCAACCTGTTCTCCCGTTACTGCGTGGACGTTCCGTTGAACGAGGGTCTGCAGGACCTGCTGAAGGCGGTGGAGAAGACCCGGCTCTCGACGGAGAAGCTGGCCGCCGAGATCAGCCGGGGGGCCGAGCTGTCACTGGGCGAGGAGTCGGCCCCCGTGAACAGCGGGCTCAAGAAACTGGTCGCGCGTGCGCGCGAGCAGGGGATACGGGTCGGAACGTTGAGCTTTGTCGGCGAGGAAACGGCGCGGAAGCTGTCGGCCCCGTTGGAATTGGCGGAGGAGTCGTCCGTTCTGCAGGTTTGCCCGCCCGAGGAGCGGCACTGTCCTTCTGCCGATTCGTGGCAGCGGCTCGCGCGCGGCATGCGACTGGCGCCGGCCGCCTGTGTGGCGCTCGTCGCCGGGGCCGGCGCCTGTCGTGCGGCGTTGGGCGCCGGCATGCAGTGCGTCGTGGTGTTCGACGAGTTCACGGCGTTCCAGGATTTCGGGGGCGCGGACCTGATTGTGGACGGCTTCGGCGAAGAGAACCTGGCCGGGATCGAACGGGTCCTGGGCCTCGCGTCATGAGCACGCAACTGGAAGAGGCGCGGGCCGGCCGGATCACGCCCGCCATGACGGCGGCCGCGTCGGCCGAAGGCGTGCCTCCCGAGAACGTGCGGGAGGAGCTGGCGCGCGGCCGGGCGGTCCTCCCGGCCAATCCGGCGCACCGCAATCTGTGCCCGGTGGTGGTGGGGCGGCGGTTCCGGACCAAGGTAAACGCGAATATCGGCCGCTCGACGGAACGGTCCTCGCTCGAAGACGAATTGCGCAAGCTGCGGGTGGCGCTGGATGCCGGCGCGGATTTCGTCATGGACCTGAGCGTGGGGCCGGACAGCGCGGGCATCCGCCAGGCGATGCTCGACGCCTGCGCCGCGCCGCTGGGTACGGTGCCCGTCTACGAGGCTTTTCTGCTGGCGGGCGGGAACGTGGACCGCCTGAGCGCGGACGGGCTCCTGTCGGTGGTCGAGGCGCAGGCCGGGGAGGGCGTGGATTTCATGACCCTGCACGCGGGGGTCCTGAAGGAGACCCTGCCGCTGGCTCTGCGCCGGACGATGGGCATCGTCAGCCGGGGTGGCGCCATCCTCGCGGAATGGATGAAGAGGACGGGAAACGAAAATCCGCTCTATGCGCGATGGGACGACGTGATGGACATCTGCCGTCGGCATGACGTGACGGTTTCGCTGGGAGACGGCCTGCGGCCCGGCTGCCTGGCGGACGCGAGCGACGCCGCCCAGTTCGCCGAGCTGGACATCGTGGGACGGCTGGTCGAGCAATGCCGGCGGAACGGGGTTCAGGTGATGGTGGAGGGTCCGGGGCACATCCCGTTCGATCAGATCCGCATGAACGTGGAACGGGAGCAGCAAGTATGCGACGAAGCCCCGTTCTATGTGCTGGGGCCGGTCGTGACGGATATCGCACCGGGTTTCGATCACATCACATCCTGTATCGGCGCCACGGCGGCCGCCTTTTACGGAGCGTCGCTGCTGTGCTACGTGACGCCGGCCGAACACCTGGGGCTGCCGACCGAGGCGGAGGTCAAGACGGGCATCCTGGCCTACCGCATTGCGGCGCACGCCGCCGACGTGGCCCGCGGGCTGCCGGGCGCGCGCGACCGGGACGACGAGATGGCCCGAGCCCGTCTCGATTTTGACTGGGCGCGCCAGTTCGAGTTGGCCATGGACGGCGCCCACGCCCGCGCCCGGTACGAAGCCGGACGGGCCGCCGGCGAGGGGGAGCCGGATCACTGTTCCATGTGCGGCCGGGAGTTCTGCGCCGTTCGTACCAGCAAACGTGTGGCGGACCGGAAATGAACGGCGCAAACGCGGACGACCTGCGGGAGCTGGACCGGCTTGTGGGAGTGGTGCGCCGGCTGCGGGGACCGGACGGGTGTCCGTGGGACCGTGAGCAGACGCTGGACTCGCTGAAGCCGCACCTGGTCGAGGAGTGTTACGAGCTGGTCGACGCGATCGAGTCCGGCGACCCGGACCGCCACTGTGAGGAATTGGGGGACGTGCTCCTGCACATCCTGCTGCAGGCCCGGATCCGGGCGGAGGAGGGCTCGTTCACCATCGGGCAGGTCGCGACAGCCCTTTCCGAGAAGCTGATCCGGCGGCACCCGCACGTGTTCGGCGAGACGCAGGTCTCGGGCACGGGAGAGGTGCTCCGGAACTGGGAAGCGATCAAGGCAGGGGAGAAGGCTGGAAAGGACGGCGCTTCTTCGATCTTCGACGGCGTGCCCCGCCGCCTGCCGGCGCTGCACAAGGCGCAACGGGTGCAGACGCGCGCCGCGCGCGTGGGCTTCGACTGGCCGGAGGTGCGCGACGTCTGCGCCAAGGTCGAGGAGGAGCTGGCCGAGACGCAACAGACGATCGGGGACGGGGATCCCGACAAGATTGGGGAGGAAGTCGGTGACTTGCTGTTCGCCGTGGTGAACCTGAGCCGGTTCTGCGGCGTGAATGCCGAAGAGGCGCTGCAGCAGGCCGTCGGGAAATTCATCCGCCGGTTCCGCGAGGTCGAACACAAAGTGCGCGGGCAGAACAGGGCGTTGGAAGACTGCTCTCTGGCGGAGATGGACGCGTACTGGGAAGAGGCCAAGCAGCGCGAGCGCGCGGCGCCCGATGGGTAGTCCCCGCCGCGCTCAATCCTGTTGCCGGAGCTTGTCCCGGATTGCCTTGGGGGGCGCCGCGCTCTCCGCTTCGTCGGTTGCGCGGGAGGGCGCGCGTTCGCTCTCGAGTTGGCGGATTCGCCGCTCGGCCTGCGCGAGAAGGGCGTTCTTCTTCTCCAGCTCTTCGGCGAGACGGCGGTTTTCGTCGCGCGCCGCGAGAATCTCCGGGGCCGGAAGGCTTGCGACCGGCCATTTCTCTCCGCTGGCCCGGTGCGTCAGCGTTGCGTCCGGGGCGACCATGCCGTCGTTGACGAGGTCGCGGACCGCGAACAGGTTGATCGGTCCGTACTCCGTTCCGTCGATCAGGCTCACCATCCAGTCCATGTGCAGTTCGGGAATCTCCCGGGCCGCCGTCCAGGTCTCCCGGTCTCGCGAAACCTGGTCGTCCGGTCCGATCCGGCACTGGGCCGCCCAGTCGCACAACTCGGCCACGGCAACCGGGCCGTACACCGCACCGTCCTGGAGTCTCAGATGCCAACCGACGGGAGCCGACTTCTCGGCGAGAAGCTCATCCAGGTCCGTGATTTTGCGGTTAAGCGTCTGTTCCCGCTGGCGCGCGGATGCGGCGGCGGTCTCGAATCTCTTGTCCCGTTCGGCGAGCTGAGCACGCGCCTCCTGTTCGCGCTGCGCCGAACCACGGGCCGCCTCTTCCAGGTCCGTGATTTTGCGGGTGAGCGTCTGCTCCCGCTGGCGCGCGGATGCGGCCGCCTGCCGCGTCTGTTCGTGGCGCGCCTTCTCCTGGTCGAACTCGCCCTTGAGTCCGGCGAGGGTGGAAGCACGGGCCTCGGATTCGGCCGTCAGTCGTTCAATTTTCCCGGTGAGGTCGGCTTCACGGGCGCCGTGTTCCGCCTGCAGGGCTTCGGCGGCTTCCTGTTCCCGGCGCAGCCGCTGCCCAAACTCCTCGCGCGCCGTTTCGGCCCCGCGTCTGGCCTCGGTCAGCTCCTTTTCACGCTGCGCGGCGAGGGCGGCCGCCCGCGCATGACGTTCCTGTTCGAGGCCGAGCCGGTCGCGCAGGCCTTGGAGGGAGTCGGCCGCCTGAGCCGCCTCCTTCTCGTGCTCGCGCCGCTCGCCGGCGAGTTGTTCCTCCCGGGCCCGGACGGACTCCTGCAGGGCTTCGGTCTCGGCTTTCTGCCGCTCGATCTGTTCCTGGGCCCCCTGCAGCAAGGACGTCGAGCTCAGCTTGTCTTCTTCCAGCATTCGGATCCGCTGCCTGAGCTCCTGCTCGCGTCGCTCGGCTGTGGAGCGGTCTTCCCGGCGCGCGGTCCGCTCCTGGTCGCGCTCCTGCTGCAGGGCGGCCTGCCGGCGGGCGGCAATTGCCGTTTCGTTCCGGAGCTTCCCGATCTCTTCGCTGAGTTTGCGCTCCGCCTGCTGGAATTCCCGTTGGAGGTCCTGGTGCGAGGCGCGGGCTTCCTCGACCTCGGTCCGCTTGCGGGCAATCCGGGCGTCCGCCGACCGGATGTTCTTCTCCAGATCGGCAATTTGCCTGGCGAGTTCCTTCTCCGTGCTCCGGGCCCGGGCCTGCGTCTCGGCGGCGGCGGCCTTTCCCTGCTCGGCCTTTTCCTGCAGCCGGTCCGCGCGTCGTTCCGCGGCGTCGTAGCGCCGGTTCAGGTCGCGGACGCGGCCCCTGAGCTCCATCATCTTGCGGGCGGTCTCGCGCCGGCGCGAGGCTGTCCCGCGGAGCTTGGCCTCCGGGGCGGGCGTCCGCGCCGCGTCTTTCCGATCGCCCCTTTCCGCGACCGAGAGGAGCGCGCCCCGCTCGGTTTCATCGGCCGGACCCGCCTCCGCGTCGCCTTCCGCCCGGCGCAGTCTGTCGAAGGTCTTGGACACGCCCACACCCCGTTACGCCAACGCAACCGTGCGAGTCTGCCGCCGGCGAACCCGCCGGTCAAGGGGAATTGAACATCGAACATCGAACATCGAACATTGAACATCGAACATTGAACATCGAAATCGGGATCGGGTCTCGATCCCGATCCCGATAGGGACAGAGGGAACCGGCAGGGCTCCTTCCCCATTTCGATGCTGGACGTTCGTTCCGCCAGTACGCCAGACGGGGGAACGGCATGGTTCTCGGGAGCGCCGGTTAGTAGAGTCCCGGGTGCAGGATTAACGGGTTGTTCTCCGGTCCGTTTTCCGGTAGCGTGCGGCTTGGATCAGCGGGCCGGTCTCCGCCCGCGGCCAAGGAAGGCAGGACGATATGGTCTCCAAGAAGCGGGCCGGCGCGCCCCAGAGCCGGTATGGACGCATTGTGCTGAAGCTCAGCGGCGAAACGCTCCGAAATCGGGAAAAGGGCCTGGGGATCGATCCGGAGATCGTCGCGACGATCGCGGAGCGCGTCCGGACGGTCCGCCGGATGGGCGTCGAGGTGGCCCTGGTCATCGGCGGCGGCAATATCTTTCGCGGGACGAGCGGCGAAGCCGGCGGGATCGGACGGACCTCGGGTGACTACATGGGCATGCTTGCGACCATCATCAACGGACTGGCCCTCCAGAACGCGCTGGAGAAGATCGGGGTAGAGACGCGGGTGCAGACGGCCATCGAGATGCACGAGGTGGCGGAGCCGTTCATCCTGCGGCGGGCGCTCCGGCACCTGGAAAAGGGAAGAGTGCTCGTGTTCGTGGGCGGCACGGGCAATCCCTATTTCAGCACGGATACGGCCGCCGCGCTGCGCGCCAGCGAGATCGGCGCCGACGTGCTGCTGAAGGCCACCAAGGTGGACGGCGTGTATTCGGCGGACCCGGCCCGCGACCCGGAGGCGGTGCGGTATCAAAGGCTGTCCTACGCCGAAGCGCTCGAGAAGTCCCTCAAGATTATGGACGGGTCTGCGTTTGCGCTTTGCCGGGAGAACGGGATTCCGATCCTTGTGTTCAACTTTTTCGAACCGGAGAGCCTGGAGCGGGTGGTGCGGGGCGAGTCGGTGGGAACCATGGTCTGTTGAGGGCCAAGGAGGTCGCATATGGAGTCGGTGGATGACATCCTTTTGGATGCCGAGGAGAAGATGTCGAAGTCGCTGGAGTTCCTGCATGAGCAGTTTTCAGGTCTGCGCACCGGCAAGGCGTCGCCGGCCCTGGTCGAGAACGTGACCGTCTCCTACTACGGTGCGCCGACGCGGCTTCGGGAAATTGCGGGGATTTCCACGCCCGAGGCCCGGCTGATTGTGATCCACGCCTACGATCCCACGGCGCTGCCCGACATCGAGAAGGCGATCCAGGCGGCCAATCTGGGGGTGACGCCGCTGAACGACGGGCGGGTGATCCGCGTTCCCATTCCCGAGTTGAGCGAAGAGCGCCGCCGGGAGATGACGAAGGTTGCGCGGCGGATCGCGGAGGACGCCCGCGTGGCGGTCCGGAACGTCCGGCGCGACGCGAACGAACATATAAAGAACCTGCAGAAGAAGGGGACGATTTCCGAGGACGAGCAGGCGGATGCGTTGAAGGAGATCCAGCAGAGCACGGACGACGCCATCCGCAAGGTGGACGCGGCGCTCGAGGCCAAGGAAAAGGAGATGATGGAGGTGTGAGGCGGGCTTCGCCTGCACGCGAAGCGTCCGACGCGGATCTCTTCCCTTGACCCGGGCGCATGTCGCGCGTATCGTGACGGGTGATGCGTAGAGGGGGCGAACATGACGACTGAACCCGAGAAAGAGCCCGAGCAGAAACCGGAAGAGCAGCAGCCGGGGGCGTTGCCGCCCAAGCTGGACCTGCGCAAGCGCGGCATCTTGAGGGAGACGCCCAAGGACGGCGGGGTGGGGCGGAAGACGACGCGGATCATCCTGACCCCGGACGGCGGGGTGGCCGGCTCGATCGAGATTCCGGCGGCCAATGCTCCGGCCGCGGCCGCGAAGCCGCCGGAGGCGGCCGCGAAGCCGCCGGAGGCGGCCGCGAAACCGCCGGAGGCGGCGCCGAAGGAGAAGCAGGTCCTTCCGGCGGCGCAACCGGTCAGCGATAAAGAGGAAGCGGCTCCGGGCAAACGGGAGCCGGCCCTCGGCCCTCCCGAAGCGGCCGAGGCGGCGAAGCCCAAGACGATCCGGATCAAGCCGGCCCCCCTTCCGTCACCGGCCGCCGCGGCGGTGCGGCCGGCTGTTTCGGGTGAGACCCAGCCGCTGCCCGGCGCGGCACCGAAGCCGGGCGAGAAGCGTCAGACATCGCGGATCCCGCTTGACTCCGCTCTGGAAGCGCCCGAGCGGCCGGCCGCGGGTCCCGTGCCCAAGACGATCCGTCTGAAGCGGCCGAGCGAGGCGCCCACCGTGAAGGCGACTCCCCAGCCGCCGCCGGCAAAAGCCGAGTCGCCGAAACAGGCGCTGGGGAAGACCGCGCGGCTGGACGAGGCCAAGGTCGGCGAGGCGGCGGAAACGCCGACGCAGCGTAAGACCATCCGGGTCAAGCGCCCGGCCGGCGCTCCGGCTGCGGCGCCGGTCCCGATGGCCGTGCTGTCGCAGGCCGCGGCGCCCGCCGAGGAGGAGACCGGGTTCTTTTTCCCGGTACTGGCTGTCGTGGCGATCCTGGTGATCTGCGTGACGATCTACCTGTTTGCGGCGCAGGCCTTCGGGCCGGACGTGTCGCTGACCAAACTGTCTTACGGCGGCTACGGGGTGGACCTGCCGTGGCCGGGCAAGATTTCGTCAATGTAGCGCGAAGGAGAATGCACTATGGGCGGCGAGAAGATCGTTCACATCAGCGGCGACAACTGGCAGAGCGAGGTGCTGGACTCGGATGTGCCGGTGCTCGTTGATTTCTGGGCTGAATGGTGCGGACCGTGTCTCGCGATCGCCCCGGTCCTGGAAGATCTTTCCGACGAACTGGCCGGCACGCTCAAGGTGGCCAAAGTCAACGTGGACGAAAACCAGCAGCTTGCCGCAGAGTTCGGGATCCGCTCCATCCCCACGCTGCTCGTCCTGCGCGGCGGCAAGGTCGAGGGGCAGATGGTCGGCGCGATGAACAAGGCGGCGCTGAAGAGCCGGTTGAGCGCCTACCTGTGAGGCGGATCGTCTACCGCACGCGCAAGGGGTCCGGCCCGTATGCGTTGGGCCCGTTCTCTCCCTTGGTGGTCCAGAGCAGGAACAGCCAGTAGAGATTGTAGAGCGGGACCACCAGGAACCAGGCTTCCAGGCCGGACCGGCCCAGGTCGTGGAGGCGTTTCACGTGGGGAAACGCCAGCAGCACCGCGCCCACGATGGCGATCGTCCAGCCGGCCAGCCAGGCGAGTCTCTCGTGCAGGTTGTCCAGCCGGTTCAGGAGCAGCGCCGCAGTGATGCCGAGGAAGATGGTCGCCGCCGCCACGACGCCCGCCTGGCTCATCAGTTCGGTCCGGCTGAAGCGGCCGGCCGTGGAGAAGAAATCGGTCTTGCGCCGCGTAAACGACAGGCCGGTCCAGACCAGCCCGGTCACCAGGGCGATCCATCCGGCTCCCCGGTACCCCTCCGCGTACTCGGGGGCGATCACGCCGCGGCTCTTGATCACCCAGGACGCCCCGGCGACGGCCAGGCCCACGGCTGCTGCGGCAAGCCCGTACCACTCGTAGCGCTTCAATTCGGCGGGAGAGAAGGACACCGCGGGGCCCGCGTTCGCCGTCTCCGCACCCCGGCCCGCGGAGCGCCCGAGCAGATAGAGCAGGCCGGCGAGAATCCCGTAGAAACACGCCGCAAAGCACCAGCCGACGGCGTTTCCGCCGCGCCGCCGGACGTCGCGGTAGACCCAGACCGCGCACGCGGCATGGATCACCGTGAGGGCCGCCGCCGCCAGCACCTTCACCGTTGTACTCATCGAGGGTCCCTTCTCCCGGAACAGGACCGCGGTGGTGCGCCTGGCGGGGGTCGAACCCACAACCTCTAGCTCCGGAGGCTAGCGCTCTGTCCAATTGAGCTACAGGCGCACGGGCCGCTCTCCGACCCGCCCCGCGCGCGCTCGTTGCATGCGGAACGCATACTAGGAATTCGGCGGGGGCAAGTCAACCGGCAAGCAGCCGGGAGACCGGTCAGCCGTTCCGCTGCTCGAAGTCCTCCATGAAGGACACCAGCGCCTCTACGCCTTCTACGGGGAAGGCGTTGTAGATGGACGCCCGGATTCCGCCGACGGAGCGATGGCCCTTCAGCCCCTTCAGGCCCTGCGCGGCCGCTTCGGCCGTAAACGCAGCCTCCAGGTCCTCTGATGGAAGCCGGAACGTAACGTTCATGTCGGAACGGCACGCGGGGACGGCGGTGCCCCGGTAGAAGCCGGTGCGATCGATCACACGGTAGATCCGGGCCGCCTTCGAACGGTTGCGGTCGTGCAACTCGGCGAGCCCGGTCTTCTTCACCCAGCGTGTGACGAGCAGGACCAGGTAGATCCCGAAGCACGGCGGGGTGTTGAAGAGGGAGTTCCGTTCGATATGGGTCCCGTAGCGCAGCAGGGTCGGCACCCGCTCCGGCGTCCGGTCGGCCAGGTCCTTCCGGATGACGACCAGTGTAACACCGGCCGGTCCGAGATTCTTCTGGGCGCCCGCGTAGATCAACGCGAAACGGCCGGCGTCGAAAGGACGCGAGAGGATGTCGGACGACATATCGGCCACCAGGGGCGCGGCCGTATCCGGAAAGCTCTTCCACTGCGCGCCGGCAATGGTTTCGTTGGAGGTGAGATGCACGTACGCCGCGCCGTTCGTGAGCGCGAGTTCGTCCGCCGACGGCACGCGTGTCGGCATCTCCCGGGCGCAGTCGGCGGCGACGTTCACGTTGCCGAGAAGCTTCGCCTCCTTGAGAGCCTTGGCGGCCCAGGACCCGGAGACGACGTAGTCCGCCGTCTGATTGGCTCCCAGCAGGTTCATCGGCACCATGGCGAACTGGAGGCTCGCCCCGCCCTGGAGAAAGAGCACGGCGTAGTCGTCCGAGAGCCCCAGGAGTTCGCGGATGTTGGCGATCGCCTCTTCGTGCACGGCCGAATATTCCTTGCCGCGGTGGCTGCTCTCCAGCAGCGACATGCCCGAGCCGCGGTAGTCGAGCAGTTCCTCCCGCGCCTGTTCGAGCACGTCTTCGGGCAGCACGGCCGGGCCGGGATTGAAATTGTACGTGGTGCGCATAGCCGTTCCTCCTGTCTGCGATGACATTCTCGCGTCGAGAAAAACAGGCAGCAATGTAGTGGGATGTTCTTTGGTCGTCAATCCCGGTCCGCAGGGAGCGGGATCGATGTTCGGTCCCCGTCTTTTCGGCCTTGTCAAGCTCGGCGCGGGTGGTATAGGCTCCGGGCTCTCAGTGCGGCGGGAGAGGGAGAAACGAATGCATTTTGTGGTCTGCATCAAGCAGGTCCCCGAGACGACGGACGTCAGGATCAACCCCGAGACGAATACGTTGATCCGCGAGGGAGTGGCGGCGATCGTGAACCCCTTCGACACCTATGCCATCGAGGAGGCCCTGCGCCTGCGCGAACGGCTGGGGGGCAAGGTCACGGCCCTGAGCATGGGACCGCCCCAGGCCGAAGCCGCGCTGCGCGAGGCGATTTCCATGGGCGTGGACGAGGGCGTCCTGGTCTCGGACCGGGCCTTTGCCGGGAGCGACACGTGGGCCACGAGCTATACGCTGGCCATGGCGGTCCGGCGCATGGGCGAGTTCGACCTGATCCTCTGCGGGAAGCAGGCGTCGGACGGCGATACGGCCCAGGTGGGTCCCGGCATTGCGGCCCACCTGGACTTGCCACAGATCACGTACGTGCGCAAGATCGAGGAGATCGACGCGCACCGCATTGTTGCCGAGCGGCTGCTGGAAGACGGGTACGAGGCGATCGAGTCCCCCCTGCCTTGCGTGTTGACCGTCGTGAAAGAGATCAACGAGCCGCGGCTGCCCTCGCTCAAGGGCAAACTGGCGGCGCGTAAGGCGACGATTCCGACATGGAAAGCCGAGGACATCCGGGCCGAGCCGGACCGGATCGGACTCGAGGGCTCGCCGACCAAGGTCGTGCGGATTTTCACCCCGCCGCCGCGGGAAGGTGGCGAGGTGTTTCGGGGCGAGCCGGGGGAGACGGTTCCGCAACTCGTAGAGAAAATCCAGGGGATCGTTCTCGGTTCGGGCGGGTAGCGGGAGCACAGCATGAGCGAGAGTCCCATCCGGGTGATCGAGGAGAAATGCGTGGGCTGCGGCCTGTGCGTGAAGGCCTGTCCGTTTGACGCGGTCGAGATGGCGGACAAGGTGGCCCGGATTGACCTGACCCGCTGCACGCTCTGCGGCGCGTGCGTGGAGGCGTGCAAGTTCGATGCGATCGAATGCAAGAAGACGACCGCGCCGGCCGCCGATCTGACCGCCTACCGCGACGTGTGGGTGTTCGCGGAGCAGAGCGACGGCAGGATCGCGTCAGTGACCTACGAACTGCTGGGCGAGGGCCGCAAGCTGGCCGACGAACTGGGAATGAAGCTCTGCGGCGTCCTGCTCGGAGCCGGTATCGGCGACCGCGCGGGGGAGCTTACGGCCCGCGGCGCGGACCGGATCTATGTGGTGGACCGGCCCGAGCTGGCCCACTTCCAGGACGAAGCGTACGCGGCGGTCCTGATCGACCTGGTCCGGCGCCACAAGCCGAACATCCTGCTGTGCGGCGCGACGGCGATCGGCCGAAGCCTGGTCTCCCGCGTGGCCGTGACGGTCCGGGCCGGCCTGACCGCGGACTGCACCGGCTTGGCGATCGAGGCGGAGACCGGGCACCTGCTTCAGACCCGCCCGGCTTTCGGCGGGAATATCATGGCCACCATCGTGTGCCCGGCGAACCGGCCGCAGATGGCCACGGTGCGCCACAAGGTGATGAAGGAAGCCCCCGCGAACCCGGACCGGAAGGGCGAGGTCGTGCTTGAGGAGGTCGCCGCCGAGCTGCTGAAGGGGCGCACGAAACGGTTGAACTATGTGCCCGAGGTGGACACGGTCGTCAACATCGCCGAGGCGGATCTGATCGTGTCCGGCGGCCGCGGGATGCAGAAGCCGGAGAACTTCGCGATTCTGCACGAGTTGGCCGAAGTGCTGGGCGGCGGCGTCGGCGCGTCGCGCGCGGCGGTGGACGCCAACTGGATTCCCTATTCCCACCAGGTCGGCCAGACGGGGAAGACCGTCTGCCCGAAGCTCTACATCGCGTGCGGCATCAGCGGCCAGATCCAGCACCTGGCCGGGATGTCGTCTTCGGACGTGATCGTGGCGATCAACAAGGACCCGGACGCGCCCATCTTCAAGGTGGCCACCTACGGCATCGTGGGTGATCTTTTCCAGGTCGTTCCCCTGCTGACGCAGGCGTTCCGCAAGCTGCTGAAAAAATAGCTTGACGGGCTGCGGGCGGGGTAGAAGGATGGCTGCACAGGGTAGTTGTCTGCGGCGGGGGTCCGCAGGCCCCTTTCAGGGAGGGTCCACATGTCATCTCGAGTCCGATTTCTTCCGGTAGTCCTCGCGGCCGGCATGATACTGGCGGGGAACGTGCGTGCCGTTTCTCCTCGGGACGCGTCGGAGGTGGTGGTGATTCCGGCGCGCTACACGGTCGTCAAGTTCGCCTTCGATCTCCTGCACCTGCGACCGGTCACGCTCGTGGCCGTTCAGGAAGGCCGGGCCGATTCGCAGCTCCTGCTGCACGTGTGGGAACGGGGAACGGGCGAATGGGCCGGAATCAGTCTCGAGGAGTATCGGACGGGCGCGGCGTTCCCGGCCACGGCGCAGTCCCTGATCCTGATCGGGGATACGGCCGACGTGCCCGCGGACCTGGAACAGGGAACGATTTGGCCGGTCGAAACGACGAGGATCCCTTCCCTGCAGATCGTGACGGTCGTCAACGAGCTCGACAACGTGTTCGGGTTCACGCCCTGGGAATGGCGTTGGCTTGCGGCCCGACACGGGCTGGAGCTTGAAGATCTCAACCGGGAGCGGCGTCGGTACGGACGGTACGGAAAGCCCGGCAGCCGGCGCGCGGCTCCCATGCCGCCCCCGGAAGCCGTCGAACCGCCGCCGGAGGAGCCGGCGTTCTACGACGTACCGGAACCCGAGAAGGGCGTGCCGGCCCCCGCACCGGCGTGGGAGTCGGACGTGCCCGTTCGGGAAGAGGTCGTGCCGGAAGACAAGTGACGCCGGAACGGACGCGTATCGCGTCACGTCCGGATCTGGCCCTTTCCGTGGACCACGTACTTGTAGGTGGTCAGTTCCTCGAGGCCCATCGGCCCCCGCGCGTGCAGCTTATCCGTGCTGATCCCAAGTTCGGCGCCCATGCCGAACTCGCCCCCGTCCGTAAAGCGCGTGGACGCGTTCACGTACACGGCGGCGGAATCGACTTCCTCCGTGAACAGCTTCGCGGCTGCTTCCGACTCGGTCACGATCGCGTCCGAATGTCTGGACCCGTATTGGTTGATGTGGTCCACGGCGTCCCGGGGCGATGCCACGACGCGTACGGCCAGGATGAGATCCAGGTATTCCGCATACCAGTCCTCCTCCGCCGCTTCCCGGGCCTTCGGCAGGATGCTGCGGGTCGCGGCATCGCCTCGGATCTCGACCCCCTGTTCGCGCAAGCGTGACGCCAGCCGCGGCAGGAACGAGTCGGCGATTTTTTCATGAACGAGGAGCGTCTCCATGGCATTGCACACGCCGGGCCTCTGGCACTTCGCGTTTTCGGCGATCTGGACGGCCATGTCCGGGTTCGCGGATTCGTCCACGTATACGTGGCACACGCCCTTGTAATGCTTGATTACCGGCACGCGGGCCTGTTCGCTTACAGCCCGGATCAGGGCCTCACCGCCCCTCGGGATGATCAGATCCACCTTGCCCTCGAGTTGCACGAGCTCGGTCACGGCGGCGTGGTCCGTGGTCTGGATCAGCTGCACGGCGCTTTCCGGCAGACCTTTGCTGCGGCCGCCCGCGACGAGTGCTTCCGCGATCACCCGGTTCGAATGGAGGGCTTCCTTGCCGCCGCGCAGGATGACGGCGTTCGAGGTCTTGACACATAGACCGGTCGTGTCCGCGGTCACGTTCGGACGCGATTCGTAGATCACACCGATTACACCGATCGGCACGCGCCGCTTTTCGATCACGAGGCCGTTCGGCCTGATCCAGCGGCAGATTCGAGCGCCGATCGGATCCTTGAGTCCGGCCACGGCCCGGAGCCCCTTGACCATGCCGACGTAGCGCGCATCGGTCAGGCACAGCCGGTCGAGCATGGCGGCGGACAGACCGGCGTCCCGGCCCTCCCGGAGGTCGGTCTGATTGGCGGCGAGGACTTCGCCCTTGCGAGCCTCCAGTTCGTCCGCCATGGCCGTGAGGATCGTGTTCTTCCTGCGCGGGTTCAGCCGCGTCAGCTCACGGGCACCGGCAAGAGCGCGATCGCCGATGGCCGCGATTTCGTCGTGCAGATTCATGGAAAGCCCCTTCCGGCCGGACCGGTCTTCGTGCCGCATCAGATCCCCGACGCGAGGACGAGGGTGCCGACGTCTTCTCCCTTCATGATCCGGTCCAGAACCCCGGCCCGGCGGCCGTCGGCGATCACGGCCGAACAGCCCGCCTTGGATACGGAGTCGGCCGCCTTCAGTTTCGTCGCCATGCCGCCGCGGCTTAGACCCGGCGCCTGCGCGGTGACGTGGCGGTAGAGTTTCTTGGAGACCGACTCGATGTAACGCATGCGGCGGGTGCGTCCGTTGCCGGCCGGCTCGCGCACCCCGTCGGCGGTTGTCAGGAGGATCAGGAGGTCGGCCCGGATCAGCTTGACCACGAGCGATGCGAGCAGGTCGTTGTCTCCCAGGGCCAGGTCGGCCCGGATTTCCTCGTCGGCGACGACGTCGTTCTCGTTGATGATCGGGATCACCCGGTGCCGGATCAGCGTCTCCATGGTCCGGCGGGCGTTGGTCAGCCGGATCTTGTGGTGAAAATCGGCATGGGTCAGCAGCACCTGTCCCACCGTACAACCGAGGGCCGAGAACAGGCGGTCATAGCGAGCCATCAGTCGGCTCTGCCCGACGGCGGCCGCCATCTGTAGCTCGGGAAGCCGGGCCGGACGTTCGCGCATGCCCAGGGCTTCCATGCCGGCCCCGATGGCGGCGGAGGTCACGACCACCACTTCATAGCCCCTGCGCTGCATACGCGCCAGATCTCCGGCCAAGCTGCGCATCCGCCGGAGCTCGGGCCGGCCCGTCTTCTGGACCAGGACCCGGCTGCCGATCTTGACGACGACCCGCCGCGCGTCGGCAAGGATTTCCCGGTATTTGAGGGATTTTTTCAATCCGAACACACCACCCGGTCGGGCCGGCATCCCCGCTGCGAATATGGCGCAACCAATCTACGGGAATCCCGGTTGGGCGACAACGTCAAATTCGGGCCGGGGCGCGCGCCGGACCGTCCTGCGCGCCCATGCCGGTTGTGCCGGCGTTGACATTCCTCTCAAGCCGTGATAGGGGTGCGCCCACTCTGGGAGGGTTGGATGCATAGACGGTGTGGCGGGCGACGACGGTGGACGATCGCGGCGATCGGGCCGGCGGTGATGGCGGCGGTATTTTTGAGCGGTTGTGAACAAGGCGGGGGAGGCGGCCTGGCGATCGTTCAGTATGCGGTGAAGGAGGCGGACCGCGTGGGGTCCGACGCCGGCGCGTTGAGCAGCGCCGTCGAGATGGCGGCCGCTCGGGGGGCGCGCCTGGTCGTGACGCCCGAGACCGCGCTCTACCGGTACGCCCCCTACGAGCAGAACGGCGTAACCATGGCGGACCTGGCCGCCTCGTACAACGAGATGGTCGGCCGGTTCTCCGGACTGGCGGACCGGCTGGATATCTGCCTGGTGATCGGCCTGCGGGAACCGGCGGGCGAGGCGGCCGTACACAATACGGCGGTCTTCTTCGGGCCCGACGGTAGCGTGTTGGGGACGCACCGGAAGGCGGTGCCGTCCAAGGAGGAGCAGAGCTATACGGTCGCGGGCGGCGGCGCGACGGTGTTCGATTCACCGGTGGGTCGAGTCGGCCTGGCGATCTGCAAGGACGTGTTGAATCCGTCCCTGCGGGCCGCCTATGGCGCTGCCGGCATCGATCTCTTTGTCCTGATCGCCGCCGATCCCGACGGCCGCTCGTTGAGCCCCATCACGGAGGTTTGCGCCGCCGCCGAATGCGTGGGAGTCATGGCCAACCAGCAGATCCAGGCCGGAAACTCGGCCTACGTGAAGGCCACCGGCAAGATCGAGTACTTCGGAGGCGGAGAAAAAATCCGGCTCCGTCCGCTGCCCTGAGACGGGGGGGACCGATGATCAGACTGGGCGTCGTGGGGCTCGGGAGCCGGATGGGCTCGCTGATCAGCCAGTGCTTTCGCGCGGTCGAGCCCGACCTCCGCGTGGTCGGCGTCGTCGACCCCGACAAGCCCGGCGCGCGCGCGCGGTTGGCCGAGTGCGACCGCAGCGACGCGGTCTTCTACGGCAGCCTGAAGGAGATGGTGCGTCGGGCCCGGCTGGACGGTCTGTGCATCGGCACGCGGTGCAATCTGCATGCGCCGTACGCGATCCAAGCCGCCGCCTACGATCTCCCGGTCTATCTCGAGAAGCCGGTCGCGATTTCCATGCGGCAGGCGGCCGCCCTGGAACGGGCCTTTGAGAAATCCCGGTGCCCGGTGGTCGTGAGCTTTCCCCTGCGCGTTTCGCCGCTCTGCGTGCTGGCCCGCGAGTATGTCGAGAACCGGACGATCGGCACGCCGGAGCATATCCACGCAGTCAACTACGTGCCCTACGGGTACATCTACTGGCAGGAGGGATACCGGAATTTTGCAATCACGCAGGGCCTGTTTCTGCAGAAGGCAACCCATGATTTTGACTACATGATGTACCTGATGGATTCCCCGATCGTGCGGGTCGCGGCCATGGCGACCTACGGCCGCGTGTTCGGCGGCCGGAAGCGCGCGGGTCTGGTCTGCTCACGGTGCCGGGAGGCCGATCGCTGCCTCGAGAGCCCGAGGAACCGCAAGCGGAACGGATCCGGCGCCACGGGCGACCACCCCTGCGTCTACAGCGTGGACTGCGGTTCGCCCGAGACCGGAACAAACGAGGATTCCTCGAGCGCTCTGGTCGAGTTCGCCTCGGGCGTACACGGCGTGTACACGCAGGTGTTCTTCGCGCGTCGGGACGCGGGCGCCCGCGGCGCGACGGTCAGCGGATATCACGGGACCGTCCGTTTCGACTGGTATCGGAACGAGCTGAGCTATGTGCGGCACCACCGTCCGTTCACCGATACGGTGCGGGCCGGCGCGGGCCTGAGCCACTTCGGCGGAGACGCGGAATTGGCGTCCGACTTCGCGGACCTGATTCGCGGCAAGGGCACGTCCCGCACGACGATCGAAATGGGGCTCCGCAGCGTGTATGCCTGCCTCGCGGCCAAGCAATCCGCCGAAAAGGGGCGCTTTGTAACGGTCCGCCAGCTGGGCGAGGCCGGCGGATGAGCGCTCGAAGCGTTCCCGCAGCATGAAGAACCGAAATCGGTCACGCGACCCGGATGGAAAGCCCCGCTTTTTTTGTCTTTTTGTCTTTGACCTGCCGCGGGCGTTCCACTATGTTGCGGGCATTCGGCAGGACTAGTAGGTCTCAGGTGAGTTGGTAGATTGTCCGCAGACACGCCGTTTGGCGGTGGGTGACGATCCGAGATCCAAATGATTTGGAAACAGTCACCGGCCGGTCCTGTTGCAGGAGAGGTAGGAGTATGGGTACGAGACTGTACGTAGGCAATCTGGCCTTCCAGACCACGGAGAGTGACATCCAGGATCTGTTCGGACAGATTGGAGCAGTAGTGAGTTGTTCGTTGATCACGGACAAGTTCACGGGCAAGTCGCGCGGCTTCGCGTTCGTCGAGATGGCGGCCGAAGAGGATGCCCAGAAGGCGATTGCCGAGCTGGGCGGCAAGAACTTGGACGGGCGGCCTCTGACGGTCAACGAAGCCCGGCCGCGTGAGGACCGGCCCAGGCGTGACTTTTCCGGCAACAGCGGCGGCGGCCGTCACCGCTATTGACGGTTTCCGCCGGAGAATAGGAGTAAAGGAAGGGCGTCCCGCTTGGGACGCCCTTCTTGTTGGCCGCCCCGGCGGATGAGATGCGCCGCCGGTCTTGTGCATGCCGACGAGGTCATGGAAAGCTATTTCCGGCTTTGACGATGGGCGGCGTCCTCTGGCTCCGCGTGTTCACAGGAAAGGAGCATTATGCCGCTCTACAAGAAGCCGCAGCCCATTCGATTTACCCCCGAGAACCCCGTGGAGATGCATTTTCACGACAGTGACGAAACCTGGATCGTGATGGGCGGAAAGGCGCTCGCCCACATGGTTGACCGGGAGGGGAACCGGAAGGATTTCGAGATCGAAGAAGGGGATATCTGGATGGTGGAGGCCGGGGTCGAGCACGGTTGCGATCCCCTTACGGACGAGTGTCTCATTTTCCCTTTCATGGGAACCATTCCAGAGGGGTCCCATCCGCCCGGCCATTACGACTTCGAGAAGGAGGGATATCTCCCCACTTTGGTTCTCCGGAAGGATCCGCTGAAGAGAAAGAGGTCCGCGGATGCGTAGGACGGCCCTGGAGTTCGCCGCAAAAGGAAAGCTGGTTTTTCGGGATCTCGGAGAGCCGCCGCAGGCGGGTCCGGCCCAGATCCTGATCGAGACGCGCTATACCGGCATTACGAACGGCACGGAGCGGCACGCGTTCCTGGCCGAGCACGGCTACGGGGAAGGGAAGTTTCCGAGCCGGCACGGGTACCAGCAGGTGGGCCGGATCGTTGCCGCCGGGAAGAAAGTCGTCCGTTTCAAGATCGGGGACTGGGTCTTCTATGGGGACTACGTCGGCCACTGCGGGTGGAACCTGACCGACGAGACCGGCCTGTTACTGAAACTGCCGCGGGGTATGGACTACAAGCATGCGGCGCTGTTCGGCGTGGCGGCTGTGGCCCTGCGAAGCGTGCGGCGGATGGGGGTCGGTCTGGGCGACAACGTGTGGGTCGCGGGTCAAGGCCCGATCGGGCATTTCACGGGCCAGGCGGCGCGCGCAGCCGGGGCACGGGTGACCGTGACGGACGTGATCGCGAAACGCCTCGATGCGGCGAAGCAATGCGGGGCCCACGTGGTGTTGAACGCAGCGCAAGCAGACACGGAGCAGCTTCTCGAGCAGGGCGGTCCGTACGGGTACATCTTCGACTGTTGCAGCGTGAAGGACCTGCTCTTTGACGTGCACCGACTCGGCCTGTTGAACCATGGCGGCACGGTGGCCATGATGGCGGTTCGCGATACGGCGTGCTACCCGTGGAGCCTGCTGCACGGGACGGAGGCGCGGATCGAAACGTCGTGCCACTTCACGGTGGACGACCTGCGCGTCCTCCTTTTCCTCTACGAACGGGGCTTGGTGAAGATTGCGTCGATGATTTCACACGTCGTGGCGATTGACGAGGCGCCCGTGGTCTATGACCGGCTCGCCCATCGCGGGGAGGAAGTGCTGGGCGTGATCTTTGACTGGGCGGAGAGCTTCGCCGGAGACACGGGAGGAAGAGATCCGTGTGCAGACTTGAACCGTAACGCGGCGGCGGTAGAATGACGGCCGGTCGGACGAGAGCGGGAGGCGGCATGAACGCAGGCGACGTCAAGAAGCTGGCGCGGCGGACGGCGGCGCTCCTGTGGGTCTGGCTTGGCGCACAGCTTGCCGTGGCAGCGGACCCGTTCTCGGTGTCCGGAAAGCTCGGCACCGGGCCGGACGGATCGGCGTGGCTGAAAATCGTCTTGTCCTTTCCGGACGGCCATTACGTCTATGCGGACGAGTTCAGCGTGGAAGCGGAGCCGGCGGCGCTGCAGCCCCTGTCCGTGCCGGCGACCCGGGAGAAGGACGACCCGCTCACAGGCAAGCGGGTGGCTGTCTACGATGACGACGTTGTGTTCACCTATGCCGTGACCGGTGCGGGCGCGGGGCCGCTGGATGTTCGGGTGCGCTACCAGGGGTGCAGCGACACGTTCTGCTTCCTGCCCGCGGTCCAAGAGCTGCGGCTCGGCACAACCAACGTGTTGCCGGCCGCCCCGTCCGCGCCGAGGGGACCCGCGCCCGTATCCCCTCAGGAGACAAGCGACTGGCGGCCACTCGCCCGCGGGTTCCGCGTGGGCGGGCGGGCCGCCGGCTACCTGGCGCCGGATGCCTTTCGCCGTTTTCTGCGTTCTGCGCAGGAAGCCGAGGGCGGCGCACAGAGAAGCTGGCAGGCGATCGTGGAGCAGAAGGGATGGGTGCTCTCCCTTGTCCTGATGCTGTTGGGAGGGCTGGCGCTCAACCTGACGCCGTGCGTCCTGCCGATGATCCCGATCAACCTTGCCATCATCGGCGCGGGCGCCCAGGCGGCGAGCCGACGCCGGGGACTGCTCCTGGGGACCGCCTACGGAGGAGGCATGGCGGCCGTATACGGCGTATTGGGGCTGCTGGTGGTGCTGACCGGAACAACATTCGGTGCGCTGAACGCGTCGCCCTGGTTCAACGCCGCGATTGCCGCCCTGTTCCTCGTCATGGCCTTGGCCATGTTCGGTGTGTTTCACCTCGACCTGTCGCGTTTTCAGTCGCGGGCCGGTACGGGAGGCGCAGGTAAAGGGACCCCGTTCGGCGTCTTTCTCCTCGGTGGCGTCATGGCCCTGCTGGCCGGCGCTTGCGTCGCGCCCGTGGTCCTCTCCGTGCTGATTTTCGCGGCGGACCTGTATGCGCGTCACCGCGAGTGGGCCGTGGTGCTGCCGTTCCTGCTGGGAATCGGTATGGCCCTTCCCTGGCCCCTGGCCGGCGCTGGCCTGTCGTTCCTTCCGAAACCCGGACGATGGATGGAATACGTCAAGGTCGGCTTCGGCATCGTCATTGTGGGGTTCGCCCTCTACTATGGGCGCCTGGCGGTCAGCCTGTTCGTTAGCCGGACACCGGCCGCGCGGGCCCGCGTGGAACAGGCCCGGAAGGGAAGCGATCGGGAAGGCTGGCTGCACTCGCTGCCCGAGGCGCTGAGTCTCGCAAGGCGGGAGCGCCGGCCCGTGCTCATCGACTTCTGGGCCAGTTGGTGCAAGAGTTGCCTGCAGATGGATCGGACCACCTTCAAGGATCCGTCCGTGCAGGACGCCATGAAGGCATTTGTGAAGGCCAAATACCGGGCCGAAGATCCGGGAGACATTGAAGTCAGGGAAGTCTTCAAGACCTTCGACGTGATCGGTCTACCGACCTACGTCGTGCTCGTTCCCGAGGAATAGCGCGGGATCATGCACCGGGCGATCCAGTGGAGTCTTGCGGCGGTCCTGTTCGCCGGCCTGCAAGCGCCGTCGGGCGCGCGCGCGGGCGACGCGCAGGATCCCTACCGGGATCTGCGCCATGCCATGGTGGCCGAACAGATCGCCGCGCGCGGGATCACCAACGAGGACGTGCTCGCCGCTATGCGCCGCGTGCCGCGCCACCGGATGATTCCCGAGCGCTACCGGCGGGATCCGTACGGGGATCACCCGGTCCCCATCGGCTATGGGCAGACCATTTCGCAGCCCTACATCGTCGCCTATATGACCGAACAACTGGATGTCCGGCCCGGAGACCGGGTGCTGGAGATCGGCACCGGCTCGGGCTACCAGGCCGCGGTGCTCGCGGAGTTGACGACCAATGTGTACACGATCGAGATCGTCCACGAGCTAGCCGAATCCGCCCAGACGACCCTGGCGGAGCTTGGCTACCACCACGTCCGCGTGCGCGAGGCCGACGGCTACAACGGCTGGGAGTCCGAAGCCCCCTGGGACGCGATCGTGGTGACCGCCGCGGCCGAACACGTGCCCCCGCCCCTGGTCCGGCAGTTGAAGCCGGGCGGGACGATGTGCATTCCCGTTGGTTCGCGTTTCGGCGTGCAGTATCTTCTGCTCGTCGAGAAGGATGCCGAGGGGAATGTCACGACCCGCAACCTGATGGCCGTGCGTTTTGTGCCGCTGACGCGCAAGAAGGAGTGAGGCGGTGCACCGGGGCCCGCACACCACGGCCGGGAACCGCGCGGATCTCTTCCTGATTGCCGTCGTTTCTGCAGCAATCCTTGCCTACGAGCTGCTGCTGACGCGCATCCTGGCCGTGCGGTTCGGCTCCTATTTCGCGGCCATGATCGTCAGCTTGGCCATGCTCGGCTTTGCCGCCAGCGGGACGGCGCTCTTCCTGTGTTCCCGCTCGAAGCGAGGCGCCGCGGGCTCCGTACCGTGGGTGACGGCGTGCTTTGCGGTGTCCGTCCCGCTTGGTCCGCGTCTGGCCGAACGGATTCACTGCGTCCCGCTCGTCGTGCTCTGGAATGGGCCCCAGTTCGGGCTGTTCGCCGCCAACTACCTGGTGCTCTCGCTGCCCTTGTTTCTCGGGGGCTTCCTCATCGGCTCCTTCTTTCTGCAGCGGGAGCTTCCGGCCGGTCGCGTCTATTTCGGGAGCATGCTGGGATCCGGCGCGGGGGTGCTGCTCGCGCTGACCCTTCTTTGCAGCCTGCGACCCTCGTGGGCGCTGGGCCTTACCGCGCTGGCCGTGATCGGGGCAGCCGCGCCGCGCGCGCGGAGTCCGGGGCATCGCCTGGCCCTGGCGGGGGCGGCGCTCATGGCCGGGCTGACGGGCATGCGTGCGCCCGGGCGTCCCGCCCTTTCCGAATATAAAGAGATGAGCAACCTGCTGCGCATGCCCGACGCTCGGATTGAGCATTCAGACTGGAACCGGTTCGGCTACCTGTCCGTGGTGGACAGTCGCGGGATCCGGTACGCGCCGGGCCTGAGCCTGACGTTCACGGGACCCCTTCCGGAGCAGAAGGGGATCTTCATCAACGGCGATGACATGGAGGCAGTCTGTTCGGGTGCGGACGAGCCGGCCCTGCGCGCGTTCTTCGATGCGATGCTGAGCGGGGTGGCGTACCGGTTTCATGACCGCCCGCGCGTCGTCGTGCTGGGCGCCGGCGGAGGCATGGAGGTGCTGCGCGCCGTGGTGTCCGGTGCCGCTCGGGTGGACGCGGTCGAGAACAACGCCGGCATCTCGCGGCTGATGACCGGGCCGCTTTCGGACTTCACGGGCGGACCGTACCGGCGAAAGAGCGTGCGTTTGATCCCGGAAGGGGCTCGGGCCTACGCGTCGCGGACGGGTGACCGCTACGACGTGGCCGTCCTGCCGGGCAAACGTTCGCTGTTCGCCTCCGCAGCGGGCACGTCGGCCCAGGACCCGGACTACCTGCTGACCACGGAGGCTCTTTGGGACTTTTTCTCGATCCTGGCGCCGGGCGGCGTGCTGGTGGTCGAGACTTGGTTGAACCTGCCGCCGCGCGACAGCGCGAAGCTGTTAGCCCTGGCGGCGCAGTCGCTGAGAACGCGGGGACTCGACCCCGCACCCCGCCTGATGGCGGCGCGTTCGCTGCGGACCGGCCTTCTGCTGGTCTTCCGGGACCCGGTCACGACTGCGCAGATTTCCGTGCTGACACGATTCTGCGCCGAACGCTCATTCGACCTTGTCTATCATCCGAGCATCCGCTCGGAGGAGGTCAACCGGTTCAACCGGGTCGCCGGCGCGCCGTACTACAGCTCGTGCATGGCGATTCTCCGTGAGCCGGATGAGACCTTTCGCCGCCACCTCTACGCGATCCGGCCGCCCACGGACGACCGCCCGTATTTCTCGCATTTCTTCAAGTGGGCCGCCCTGCCGCAACTGCTGAACCGGACGGGCCGGAATGTCGCGGCCTATGTGGGGTGGGACTACGTGTTTCTGCTGATCACGCTGGTGCAGGCCGTACCGCTGGGAGCGATGCTGATTCTGCTGCCTCTCTGCCTTCTGCGCGACCGATCCGCGAGCGGACAGCCGGGCCGGTGGCGCATGTATGTCTATTTCCCCGCACTGGGTTCGGGGTTCATGTTCGTGGAGTTCGCGGCGATCCAGCAATTCGCCCGCTTTCTGCCACATCCGGTCTATGCCTTCGGCGTCGCGGTGGGAGGGATCCTGCTCTTTTCGGGGCTCGGTTCGCTGACGTCCGGCCATCGTGCGGTGCGGACCGGGCCGCTCTTCGGCATGATCGTCGCCCTCGTGCTGACACATCTTGTCCTCTGGCGGCTCTCGATGCGGCTGTGCAGCCCCGCCTGGTTCGGCCTGGATCTTTCGGCGATCGCGCTGCTTGCGTTCTTTATGGGCATGCCGTTTCCCCGGGGCATCGAACGGCTGCGGGCGTCGGCGCCGGGGCGGGTGCCGTGGGCGTGGGGTCTGAACGGGTTCGCGTCGGTGATGGCGGTTCTGGCGGCCGGCCTGGTCTCGCTGTCCTGGGGTCTATCGGCTGTCGTCGGCCTCGCGG
>Ga0180432_10002551_pt1 | contig 27203 bp, 20 predicted proteins | sample SS_ome_10_FD_132414 | JGI IMG/M metagenome (GOLD analysis project Ga0180432, IMG submission 132414) | Hypersaline lake sediment archaeal communities from the Salton Sea, California, USA - SS_1_MS_2 metaG | ecosystem: Environmental > Aquatic > Non-marine Saline and Alkaline > Hypersaline >... | reverse complement strand
TGGGTGAACCGCTGGTGGTGCGACCGACCTCTGAGACCATTATCGGCGAGTCGTTTTCACGCTGGATATCCAGCTATCGGGACCTGCCGGTGCTGATCAACCAGTGGGCCAACGTCGTCCGTTGGGAGATGCGGCCACGGGTGTTTCTGCGGACCGCCGAGTTCCTTTGGCAGGAAGGACACACCGCCCACGCCACCGAGGCCGAGGCCGTTGAAGAGACGCTGCGGATGCTTGAGATCTACGCCACCTTTGCCGAACGCGATCTGGCGATGCCGGTCTGGAAGGGCCCCAAGCCGGCGAGCGAACGGTTCCCCGGCGCAGTTGAGACCTATTCGATCGAAGCGATGATGCAGGACGGCAAGGCGCTGCAGGCGGGCACCTCGCACTTCCTCGGCCAGAATTTTGCCCGCGCGCAGCAGATCAAGTTCGCCGATGCGACCGGCGGCGAATCGTTTTGCTGGACAACTTCCTGGGGTGTGTCCACGCGGCTGATCGGCGGACTGATCATGACGCATGCCGACGACGACGGACTGGTCCTGCCGCCCCGCGTCGCCCCGGAGCAGATTGTGCTGCTGCCGATTCATCGCACCGCGGAGGACCGGGCTGCGGTCCTCGAGTGCTGCCGGTCGCTCAAGCCGCGGCTCGAGGCCTGCCGTTGGCGGGATGAGCCGCTGCGGGTGCACATCGATGACCGCGACCTGCGGGGGGGCGACAAGGTCTGGCAGCACATCAAGCAGGGGGTGCCCCTGCGGGTCGAAATCGGACCCCGCGACCTTGCGGCCGGGGTTGTCAGCCTCGGCCGCCGTGATCGCTCCCCCAAAGACCGCGAGACCCTGCCGCTCGATCAATTTGTCGCCGAGGCCGCCGGGATGCTGGAGGACGTTCAGCAGCAGTTGTTCGACAGGGCTGTCGCCTTCCGCGAAAGCCACTCGGTGCAACTTGACGACCCCGGTGCCGTCGCCGAGTACTTCGCCAGCGACGGCGACCAGCAGGCGGGGTTTGCCCATGTGCATGTCGCCGACGATCCCGCCGTCGCCGCTGCCCTCGACCCGTTGAAGGTGACGGTCCGCTGCACCCCGCTACAATGGGAAGGCGAAGACGGGAAGTGCCTGTTTACCGGCCGGCCCGTGACTCGACGGAGCGTCATCGCGAGGTCCTATTAGCGGCCGGGAACCGATTGGCCGCGAGGGCTGGCGGCTGGCTCCCCGCCGAGGCGGGCTTTCGGAGTCGCCGGGAACCGTTGGGGCCGTTCCGTCTGGCGAGGCACCCGGGAGGGATCGACCGCATGCAATTCCGTTTGCCCAACCCCTGGCTTGTCGCTGGCGTTGCCGCCCTCGCCGGCGGCCTCACCGGCATGGCGACGGCATTTGTCGCCGCCGCCAGCACGCCGCTGCGGACAGCGGCACCGGTACCGACCGCCGCCATTGAGGGACCGCAGCCGCAGATCGAAACCACCGAAACGACGCACCGCTTCGGCAGGGTCGCCGTCGGCGGCAGCGGCAGCTATGCATTCGCCATCCGCAACTCGGGAGCCGCCCCGCTGGTCCTCACCAAGGGGGCGACAAGTTGCACCTGCACGGTCAGCGATTTTGCCGACGCCGACGCGGGTGACGGCAGCAGCCTGACCGTGCCGCCAGGGCAGGCGACGTCGATTCGCATCGAGTGGAAGGGGAAGGGAGGCGGCGGCCCATTCCGGCAGCAGGCGACGATTCTCACCAACGACCCGCGGCGGCCCGAAATCGCCTTCTCGATCGTCGGCGAAGTCGTGCCGCTCTGGAGAGCCGAACCGGAGGCGATCACCCTCGCTGGGCTGTCGCCGGCGTCGGCGACCGATGCGACAGCAACGATCCTGACCTTTGGCGAAACGGTCCCGGAATTGGTCAGTTGCCGGCTGGCCGCCAGCAAACTCGAGGATGCTGTCGCCGTCGCGGCCGAGCCGCTGCCCCCAGCCGACCTCAAACAGGCTGACGGGGCGACAGGGGGGTTCCGGGTCACTCTCGGGCTCGCGGCCGGTTTGCCGCTGGGCAAGTTCGGTGGTGAGTTGCAGACGACGTTCCGCATCGACGGCGAGGAGGTGCTCGCCGCCATCCCCTTCGAGGCGACGGTTGCCGGCGATCTCAGCCTGATCGGCCCGGCTTGGGACCGCCGTGCCGAGGCGGTCAGACTGGGATCGATCTCACGGCGCGAGGGGTTTACCACCAAGCTTTTCCTGACGGCCCGCGGGCCAAACCGCGACCAGGTCCGACCGACGGTCAGGGAGGTCGTCCCCGCCGGGCTGGGGGTCGAGATCGGCCCACCCCAGCCGATCGGAAACGGCAGACTGCTGCGGATCGAGATCGAGCTGTCGGTGACCCCAGAGTCCCCGACGGCCAACCGGCTCTGCACCACGGCGGCGGAAGCGGGCCGAATCGTGCTCGCAACGGGTCAATCAGACACCCCGGAATTGACGATCCCTGTCTGTGTTGCCATTGTCGAGTAGGGGCAGATTCTGCTGGGATGTCGGCGGTCCGGCAGGAACGCCCGCCGTCACGGGGTGACGGCCACTGCTCAGGGTCGCGGAATCAGGCCGGAGGAGAATCATGCTTGCAATCGACCGACGCGGGCGGAGACCGGGGCCCGATGGCGACAACCACGTCGCTTCAGCGAGGGTGGCTCGGTGTCTCGGCTGGACCCTGCTGATGCTTTTTCTGGTCACCGCGTCGACCCGGTCAGCCGCAGGGGCTGGCAGTCCCGATCGCGGCGAAGGCGTCGGCGAGGAGACCGTCGCGGAGTTTGAAAAGCGGAATGGGCGGCTGTTTGAAAACTGGACCCCGCCGGCAGCTGTGGTGGCGATCACCGGCGAACTCGACGGCTATATCGAGCCCTGCGGCTGCACCGGCAAGGAAAACCAGAAAGGCGGCCTGAGTAGACGGCAAAACTTTCTCCGCGCTCTCCGGCAGGCGGGCTGGCCGGTGGTGGCGGTCGATCTCGGCAGTCAGGTGAAGCGGTTCGGTCGCCAGGCCGAGGTGAAATATCAGTCGATCGCCGACGGCCTCCGGCAGATGGGCTACAGCGGTATCGGCTTCGGTCCGGCCGACCTCCGGCTGCCGGCGGAGGAACTCGTCGCCGCCGTTGCCGCGGTCGGAAACGAACCGACCCCGTTTCTCAGTGCCAATGTCGGCCTGCTCGGCCTCGACGCCAACATCACGCCCCGGGTTCGGGTCGTTGAAATCGGCGGGCTGCGGATCGGCATCACGTCAGTCCTCGGCGACAGCAAGGCCGGCGGCATCCGGAACGACGCGATCGAAATCGCCCCGGCAGCGGCCGCCCTTGGCGAGGTCGCCGGGCTGCTGGAGCAGGGGGGCTGTGACCATCAGGTGCTGCTCTCCTGGGCCACGCCCGAGGAAACGCGGAGCCTCGCCGCGGCCTATCCCCAGTTCGATATCGTCGTCACCGCCGGCGGAGCCGACGAACCGCCGGCAACCCTGCCCGACCTCCCCAGCGGCGGCCGGCTGGTGGAACTCGGGCACAAGGGGATGTACGCAGTAGCGATCGGCTTCTTCCCCGGCACGGCCCAGCCGCTGCGGAGCCAGCGGGTTCCGCTCGACGCTCGCTGGGGTGAGGCCCGCGACATGATCGAACTCTTGGCAAGCTATCAGCGGCAGTTGGAATCGCTCGGCTTCGACGGTCTCGGGTTGTCCGCGATGCGGCACCCAACCGGCCGACGGTTTGCCGGCAGCGCCGCCTGCAGCGACTGCCACGACTACGCCTACGAGGTCTGGGAGGGCTCCTCTCACGCCTTCGCGTTGACGACCCTCGAGGAGCAGGACCCGCGGCGGGACGGCGATCCTGAGTGCCTCTCCTGCCACGTCGTCGGCTGGGCCCCCCAGCGGTTCGAGCCGTTTGAGGGGGGCTTCGCAAGTCTGGCGAAGACACCGCACCTCGCCCACAACGGCTGCGAGAACTGCCACGGTCCCGCCGCCGCCCACGCTGCGGTCGAACGAGGTGATGTCCGGGCGAGCCTCGCCGAGCGAGACCGGCTTCGGGAGGAACTCGTGCTGACGCTCGACACGCCGGCGGGAAGAGAGCGGGCAGTCAATAACTGCCTCGAATGCCACGACCTCGACAACAGCCCGGAGTTCAACTTCGACGACTACTGGCCCTCGGTCGACCACTCGGAAGACGAGGAAGAGTAACGCGGTATCAGCCGAGCTGGGCCAGCGCTTCGTCGGGAATGTTGAAATTGGCCGAGACGCTTTGCACGTCGTCGTGGTCGTCAAGCCGCTCCATCAAATCGAGCACCTTACGGGCGGTTTCGACATCCTCGATGTCGATGGTGTTGGCCGGAATACGAATGATCTGGTTCGACTCAACGGGCAGGTCGGCAGCCGCAAGGGCGGCGACGACGTCGCTCATCGCCTGGGGATCGCAGTGGACTTCCCAGTGATCGTCTGCCGCCGTCACGTCGTCTGCCCCCGCCTCAAGCACACGTTCGAGCAGTCGGTCTTCGCTGCAGGCAGACTGCGGCACTCTGACAACACCGGTCCGCGTAAACAGATAGGCGACGCAGCCGGTCGCACCGAGTTTCCCGTCACAGAGTTCAAACAGCTTCCGAATCTCCGGCGCGGTCCGGTTGCGATTGTCGGTGAGGATTTCGCAGAGCACGGCAACCCCCCCGGCGGCATAGCCCTCATAGACTGATTCTTCAAGGTTGCCCCCTTTGAGTTCGCCGCAGCCCGCCTTGATCGCCCGCTGGATGTTGTCTTTGGGCATGCTCACCGCCTTGGCAGCGTCGATCGCATACCGGAGCCGGAGGTTGGCGTCGGGGTCGGGCCCCCCGTGCTTGGCGGCCACGATGATTGCCTTGGCCAGTTTGCTCCAGAGCTTGCCCCGCTTGGCATCGACCAGCGACTTTTTGCGGGCGATATTCGCCCAGTGGGAATGGCCTGCCACCAGTCCTCCTCTCGGTTGCAATCACCCGCGGGCTGCCGTCGTCTAGCGGGGTTTTTTCTTCGCCAGCTTGCGGCTGTGGTCGCTGTTTGCCGCCGCAGCCCGCTTCTTGGTTTTGCCCTCGGCTGGTTTGGCCTTGGCGGCCGGCTTGGCCGGGCTCGGCTTCTTTGCCGCGGCGGCCGCCTTGTCCGCCGCCTCTCGCTGGGCCGCCAGTTCCGGTTTGATCGTCAGCGACCGGGCCATGTTCGGCTTGACGACAAACGGCTTCGGTCCCGATCGCGGCCCGATCGGCTTGCCATCGGCGTCCCGCTTGGGGCCCGAGCCGGGCGGCGGCTGCGGCGTCTTGCCCGCCGGACGCGCGGCGGCTTGGGGCCCGGCTGGCCGGTGCTCTTCAGCGACTGCCGCGGCAGCCGTCTCCGTCACCGGTGCGGCAGCCGGTGGCGGAAGTTGCTCACCCCGCTTCGGCAGCCGGTCCTTCGCGTCGCTGTCGATCTCAGCGAGGATCTTTTTGACTTTGACGCCGTGCAGCGAGCTGACGAGGTCAGCGCCGAACTGGTGCAGCAGCGAACTGAACTCCCGGCCGACTTTCTTGGCAACCAGCCGGTCGAGGCCCGGGGCCGCTCCCTGGTCGTACTCGTCCCGTGAAATCACGCCGCCGAGGTAGAGGCCCGTGAGGCCACCCTGATCGAGAGGAATCCCGTGCCCGCCGAGCGCCGTGGCGGTAATGTAGACCTGCACAAAAGGCGTCAACGCCTGCAGGCTTTCAAGCGTCTTCACTCCGTGCGACACCGAGTTCTTCTTCGCATGCTCCAGTGAGAAACTGTAGGTCGACTCGAAGACTGCCTGGAGGGCCCGCCGCAGGGCGAGCGCGGCCCGGGAAGGGTCGGGGAGTCCGGCGAGCACTTCGGCCAGTTCCGCAACCGTCGTCACCCGCACCTCATTGAGATCGAAGGAATTTTCCAACAGCTTTGTGAAGGCCTTTTCCGCAGACTCGTAGTCGGCATTTTCAAGGCAGCAGGCGAACAGGACCTGCTCAAGCAGCGGCCGCGAGGTGTCTGGCAGCCGCGGCGTGTAGTGGCCCTTGAGCACCTTGTGCAGTTTGGCAACGAGCTTTTGGCGGGCGGCCGCGGTCAGTGGCGGTTTGGCCGGTTTGGCCGGTTTGGCTGCGGCAGTTTCCGCGGTCACCGTGCCCGCGGCGATTGCCGGCTCTTTGGTCGCTTTCTTGCCGCCACCCGACTTCTTCTTCGACGCGGCAGGTTTGTCGGCTGCCGCCGCAGCCGGCTTGGCTTTGGACGGGGATTTGGCGGCTGGTTTCGCCGCTGATTTGGCTGGCTTCGGTTTGGCGGCCGGACGCTTGCGGGACGTCGCCGGAGTGGTCTTCTTTTTTTTGGTCATGCGAATCCTTCGGTTTCGTCGGCTGCCCCGCCACCGGCGGGCTCGTCCTGGCCGGCGGGGCGTTGATCACTCGGCTCCCCCGATTCGTCAGGATCGGCCGGGGAATCGGCCGGCAGCACCTCGCCGAGCACCCGGGCAATTTCCAGAGAATGCTTCACCCCCTGATCGAGTTCAAACCGCAGGCGGGGTATGTAGCGGGTATCGATCCGCTCAGCGATCTGCGACTGCAAAAAGCCGGCCGAATTGGCCAGGCCTCGGAGGGCGAGTTGCTGCTTGGCCGGGCTGCCCATCACCGAGACCGAGACCTTCGCCGACCGCATGTCGGGCGCCATCTCGACCTGCGTGACGGTCACGTCCCGAACCCTCGGGTCACGCACCTGCGTGAGAATGGCCATGCTGACCACCTCCCGCACCGCCTCTGCCGCCTTGAGGAGCCTGCGTGTACTCACGAGAGCGTTCGTGCGACTTCCTCGACCTTGTAGCACTCGAGAATGTCGCCCTCCTTCAGATCATTGAAGCCGGCCACCTTGATGCCGCACTCGAGGCCGTCGCGAACCTCTTTGACGTCGTCCTTCACCCGTCTCAGCGAATCGACCCCGTACTCGCCAATCACCCGGCTGTCGCGGATCACCCGCAGCCGGCCATTTCGCGAAATGATGCCGCCGATGACCCGGCAGCCGGCAATCGTCCCGAGCCGGCTGATGCTGAAGGTCCGCTGCACGACGGCCCGACCGAGTTCGACCTCCTGCTTCTCCGGGGCGAGCATACCCTCAAGCGCCTGCCGCAAATCGTCGGTCACCTGATAGATGATGTCGTACCGGCGAATCTGCACGCCCCGGTCATCGGCCAGCGACCGCGCCCGGTCGTCGGGGACCACATTGAAGCCGATCACCACGGCGTCGGAGGCGTCGGCGAGTTGAATGTCAGCCTCGCTGATTCCGCCAACCGAGGCCTGCAACACCCGGACGCGAACCTCCGGATGCTCGAGCTTCTCGAGCTCCTTGAGGATCGCCTCGATCGAGCCCCGGACATCCGCCCGGATGATCAGGTTCAACGTCGGTGTCTTCTGGGTGCCGAGCCGATCGACGAGGTTTTCAAAAGTGACATGGACCGGCGTCGAGAGCAGATGGCTCTGCCGCCGGATGCCGGCCCGCTTGTTCGCGACTTCCCGGGCCAGGGCGATCGCGTCGACGACCTGGAACCGCTCGCCAGCCCCCGGCGGCGTGTCGAATCCGGTGACGAGCACGGCCCGCGACGGTCCTGCCTCTTTGACGCGTTTGAGTTTGAGCGTGTCCTGCATCGACTTCACCGTGCCGGATCCCTCGCCGCAGACAACTGCATCGCCGACCCGGAGCATTCCCTTCTGCACCAGCAGGCAGGCAACCACCCCGGCACCCTCGTGAATCGAGGCATCGAGACAGACCCCCGCCGCCGCCCGATCGGGATTGGCCCGCAGGTCGTGCAGTTCAGCGATGGTCAACAGGGTGTCAAGCAGGTTGTCGACTCCCTCCCCGGTCAGGGCACTCGTCTTGACAACCTCGGTGTCGCCGCCCCACTCGGTCGGCAGCAGTTCGTTGGCGGCGAGCTGCTGGAACACCCGGTCGGGATCCGCCCCCGGAAGGTCGATTTTATTGATGCACACGACGATCGGCACGTTTGCCGCCCGAGCGTGGCTGATTGCCTCCTCGGTCTGCGGCATAATGCCGTCGTCGGCGGCCACCACCAGCACCGCACAGTCGGTCACGTTGGCACCCCGAGCCCGCATCTGCGTAAAGGCCTCGTGGCCCGGGGTATCGACAAACGAGATCGGCTGCCCGTTGTGATCGATTGTGTAGGCCCGCATGTGCTGGGTGATGCCGCCGCTTTCCCGGGCGGCCACGTCGATGCCGAGAATCCGGTCGAGCAGCGACGTTTTGCCATGGTCGACATGACCGAGGAATGTCACCACCGGCGGCCGCGGCTGCCGCAGTGAGGGGTCCTCGTCAACCGCATCGAACCCGGCCAGCAGTTCCTTCTCGAGATCTTCCGCCGTCTTGATGTCGAGTTCGACGCCGAATTCGGCCGCCAGCAATTCGACCGTGTCCTGGTCGAGCATCGTCGTCATGTTGGGCATGGCGTCGAGGCCAAAGCCAAGGAGCTTCCGCAACACTTCGCTGGCGGCGAGGCCGATCGCCTCGGAAAAGGCCCGCACGGTGCAGGGCACCTGGATTGCCGCGTTGGTCTTTCGGGGAGCCGCCGTCGACACGGCCGGGCCCCGCCGCTGCCGCGGCCGCCGCCGCCGCAGGCCGCGTTCATCGTCGTCACCAGCCCCGCGGCGATCGGTCCGCTTGCGATGCAGTTGCCGCATCTCGCGGCCGCCGAGGAGATCGTCGCTCCGCTGGCCGCCCTTGCCCGACTTTCGCGGACGGCCGCCCGTGGTGCTCGGCGGCGGCAGGGGCGGTGCCAGGCCGCCACCCTGCATGCCTCCTCGAAGCAGGCCGCCTCGAGGTTCGGCCGCCTTGTCCTGCTGCCGCTGCTCGTGCTTCCGCATGTGGTCGGCGAGCGGCTTGGTGCCCCCGGCCTTCGCGCTTCTGATCGCATCGAGAGGCAGTTTGACATCGGGCTTCTGGGCCGCCGGCTCAGTCGGCGGCTTTGCCGTCGGCGTCCGGCCCGCCGCTGGCAGCGGCGGCAGCTTGAAGGTCGGCCGCGGTGCCGGCTTGCCGCCGCCACGAGGACCGCCGCTCGGACGAACCCGCAGCGGCGGGGAACCGGTGCCACTCTGGTCCTGCTTCGGCTTTGCCTGGGGCGTTTCGGCCGCCGGCCGCACCGGACGGCTCAGCGGGGCCGGCTTCGGCGCGGGTTTCGCGGCCGAAAGATCCTTTGGTCGGGAGGGACCGACCGCACCGGTCGGGGCGACGTAGTCTTCGCGTTTCAAGACGCCGGTCGCCTTGGCTGGAGCCCGGCCGGCGGGAGCCGCCGGTCGCTCCGGGGGCTTATCCTTCCCGGCAATGAACTCCTTGACCCGGGCCACCTCGTCGTCGCTGAGGCTTGCCAGGGCGGAACCCTTGTCCTGAATTCCCGCGCGGGCGCAAAGATCGACCAGCTCTTTGCTGTCGAGCTTCAGTTCCTTCGCAAGACTGTAGATGCGAACCGCCACGCGTTGTTCTCCGACCCCCTCGGGGTCTCTGCGGCCGGCAGGTCAACGCCTGCCAGCACTGTAAAACCGTTCTGTCTCGAAACCCGCTCACATTTTCGACTGGAATCGCCATCATGACCCAGCCGCAGGAGAACCGGGGGCCTTCACGTCGCCATCCGCCGCCGTCCCGGCGGGCGAGGCGTCGCCGGCATCCAGTCGTTCCTGATTGTTGTTCCCGTCAGCCGCCGCGAGGCCGTCTTGACCGGCACCGGCGGACGTTTCATCCGCGGCCAATTCACCCGCCGCATCGCTCGGCGGCCGTGGTGCCGCAGCGGCCGCCATGGCCGCCTCGGCAGCGTCGGCGTCAGCCGTGGCCTGGGCAATCCGCTCAAGCTCCCGTTGCTTACGCCGCTCGTCGGCAGCCGCCTCTTCGGCGAGCGTGGCCCGGCGTTCCGCCTCGGTGACGATCGCATCGACCGCCTCCGCAGAAAGCTCACCCATCTCCATGAGGTCTTCCGGCTCAATCACGGAGAGATCATCGTAGGAAAGAAAGCCTTCGCCGACGAGCCGCTCGGCGACCGACTCGTCGAGCCCATCGATCGAGGAGAAGCCGACGACGGCCCGCTCGATCTGCTGGTCGAGTTCTTCCCGGGTCATAATCTCGATGTCCCAGCCGCAGAGCTTGCTGGCAAGCCGCACGTTTTGGCCGCGGCGGCCGATCGCCAGCGACAGCTGATCTTCGCGGACCAGCACGATCCCCCGGCCGAGCATCTGACAGAGAATGACCTCGTCGACTTCCGCCGGCTGGAGAGCATTGGGGACGAGCACCTGCAAGTCGTCATTCCACCGCACGATGTCGATCCGCTCGCCGCCGAGCTCTTCAACAATGTTTTTAATCCGGTTTCCTCGGACGCCGACGCAGGCGCCGACGCAATCGACCCGCGTGTCTGAACTGATCACCGCGACCTTGCTGCGGTAGCCCGGTTCGCGGGCGATTGCCCGAATCTCGATCACGCCGTCGATAATCTCGGGGATTTCCTGCTCAAACAGCCGCTGCACCAACTGGGGTCGAATTCTCGAGAGGATGATTTTGACCCGGCTGCCCACCTTTCGGACCTCGAAAATCGTGGCCCTAATCCGCTCGTTCGCCTGGAAATTCTCTCCCGGAATCTGCTCGCTGCGGGGCAGAATCGCTTCGGTCGCCCCGAGGGTGACGGTCGCGACACCGCCGTCAAAGCGGGTGACAACCCCCGAGACCATCTGGCCGACCTGCTCCTCGAACTCGTCGTGAATCGAGTCCCGCTCGGCTTCGCGGATTTTTTGGATGATGACCTGCTTGGCGGTCTGGGCCCCAATCCGGCCCGTCAACTCCTCCGGGTCGATCGCGGTGCCGTTGCAACGCCCGGTGATTGCCCCGCCCGACCGATCGATCTCGACGACGACGTCCGCCTCTTCACCGTAGTGGCGGTGCAGCGCCGTCACCAGAGCCGCCTCGATCGCCTGGAAGACGATCTCCTTGTCGATGTTCTTGTCGCGATGGATCGCATCGACGATGCGGAGAATTTCTTCTGGCTTCATAATCACTCGGAAATCGCTGGCCGAGCAGCCGGCTTCTGCACCGACCACAGGATCACCCTGCAAGCCGCACCAAGCGTGCGGCCCTCGGGATCCGACACCTGCAAGGTGTGCCGGGGAAAACGGCTGGCCATCGAATAATGGCCACCGAAACACACTCGCTTACAGGCGATCCAAGCGTTTCCTCGAAGCAGCACGCCACGTGCGATGCAAGCTGCCGTCAACCGGCCTTGCAATCCGCAAAAGGTACGGCAGCCGCCCGGGGCTGTCAAGCGGCTGCCGCCCCGCGAGGATCAGGCGGCATCGACGCAGCGGCCGAGCAGCACCGCACCGGCCTGGCCCTGGGGCGTCGCCGCCAGGCTGAGGAACGACCCGCCCGCCGGCTCGCCGGCAGTCGCCGGCCGCACCCGGCAGGCGTCGTCGGCCGCGGCGTGATTCAGCAGCGGGAACAGCTCGCCGCGGCCGACCGCCAGCAGGCTGGCGATGACCTCAACCAGCCCGCTCGCCGCCCCGAGATTCCCGAAGTTGGCCTTGGCGGCGACCAGCGGCACGGCGGCGATCTGGTCTCCAAAGACGTCGCCGAGCCCGGCCGCTTCGGCTTGGTCCCCCGCAGTCGTGCTCAGCCCCTGCGGATGCAGATGACCGACCGCTCCCGGTGCACATCCGGCAGCGGCCAGGGCCCGGCCGGCGGCGCCGGCGATCGCGGAGCGGCGGCGGCCGACGGCCGCTCCCTCGCTGCTGGCGGCAGCCGCGTGGCCGAGCACCTCGCCGTGAAGTGTCGCCCCGCGGCTGCGGGCGTGGCCAAGTTCTTCGAGAATGAGCACCGCGGCAGCCTCGCCGAGGACCATCCCCCGCCGGTCCCGATCGAAGGGCCGACTCCAGGCGGCCGGGTCGCCGTCGCCCATCGCCACCTGCTCGTTGAGCAGGGCATGCACCAGTTTCATCGGATGGATCCGGGTGCCTGTCGCGCCGACGAGCATCACGTCGGCAGCCCCTCGCCGGATGGTGATCGTCGCCTCGCCCACGGCCAAATGGCCGCTCGCCTCTCGCAGCGTGAGCGAATTGCTCGGCCCCCGCAGGTCGTTGAATATCGCAATGTGGCTCGCCGGCATGTTGGGGAGATACTTCAACAGCCAGAGCGGCTCCATCGCCTGCAGGCCGGCATCGGCCCAGCGGTCGTAGTCGAACCGGCCGCCGGCGTCGCGGCAGGCGGTGACTGCCGTCGTGAAGTCCTCCGGCAGCGTCAGCATGTAGTCGGATCCGAAAACGCAGCCGATCCGCTCGGGCGGCACCGACGCCGGGCCGTCGAGCCCGCTCGCCGCGAGCGCCCGCTGGGCCGCGGCGACCGCCATCTGCGTCTCGCGGCACATCAATTTGAGTCCCTTGCGAATCGCCTTTTTCCGATTCGCATCAAGCTCGCCAAACTCGCTGATATGGCCGGTGAAGGCCCTGGCCTCAGCCGCGTGCGTCAGCGGCAGCCCCGTGGTCGGGAAACTCGCGAGCGGCCCGACGGCCGACGCGGACGCCGCCAGCCCCTCCCAGAGCTCCTCGGGGGTCAGTCCAAATGGTGTGATCGCGGCCATCCCGGTGATCACGACGCGGCGGTCAGCTGGTTTCATGGTGGGCATCGCCTTGCAGGCCGCATCGTCCGGCTCTCGTTCGAGTAGCGTCGCACCGCCCGCGCCGGGTCATGGCAGCCGTCCGAGCACGAGGCTGGCGTTGTGTCCGCCAAAGCCGAAACTGTTGCTCATGATCAGGTCGACTCGCCGTTCCCGGGGCTGGTTGGCCGTGTAGTCGAGATCGCAGTCGGGATCGGGGGTTTCCAGATTGATCGTCGGCGGAATCACGCCGTGCTCCAGCGTCAGGGCACAGGTCACCATTTCGATGCCGCCGCTCGCGCCGAGGGAATGGCCGAGATGGCTCTTGATGCTCGAGACTGACAGCCCCCGGGCATGCTCGCCAAAGACTTTTTTGATCGCGAGCGTCTCGGCCTTGTCTCCCAGCGGTGTGCTGGTGCCGTGAGCGTTAATATAGCCGACGTCAGCGGCGGCACAGCCGGCATCTTCGAGAGCGAGCGTCATCGCCCGGGCGGCGCCGCGGCCCTCCTCGTCCGGCTGGGTGATGTGACCGGCGTCGCCTGTTGATCCGTAGCCGAGCAATTCGCCGTAGACCTTTGCGCCGCGGGCCCGGGCATGCTCCCATTCCTCGATCACGACGATGCCGGCGCCCTCGGCCAGCACAAAACCGTCGCGTCCGGCATCGAAGGGCCGGCTGGCCTGCTGCGGCGCATCGCCGCGGAACGAGAGGGCCCGCATGTTCTGGAAGCCCGCCAGCCCCATCGGCGTCAGGGCCGCCTCGCTTCCCCCGGTGACCATCACCTCGGCGGCGCCGGAGCGGATCGCCCGCATCGCCTCGCCAATCGAGTTGGCGGCGCTGGCGCAGGCGGTGGCGACCGCGAAGTTCGGCCCCTTGATGCCGTGGATCGACGAGACGTGGCCGCTGGCGGCGTTCACAATGAGTTTGGGGATCGTGAAGGGCGAAACCTTGTCGATGCCCTTGGTCAACAGCCGCTCGTGCTGGGCCTCGAACTCGGCGAGTCCGCCGATCCCCGACCCGACGACAACGCCGCAGCGGTACGGGTCCTCGCGGGAAAAATCGAGCCCCGAGTCGCGGACGGCATCGGCCGCCGCTGCAATGGCAAACTGGGAGAATCGATCGAGCCGGCGGAGTTCCTTCGGGCTGGCGACACCCTCGGCCGCGCCATCCCAGGGCACCTCGCCGGCAAACTGCACGCGGTAGCCCGAGACGTCAAAAAGCGTAATCGAGCCGACGCCGCTGTCGCCCGCCAACAGCCGCTTCCAGAATTCTGCAACCGGACGCCCCAGAGAGGTCACCACCCCGAGGCCCGTGAGCACCACCCGTCGCTTCATGTCGTCCCTGATCAACCCCGTCGGTCCACGTCGGCTTCACCGCCTCCGCAACGATTCCAGTCGCCGGGCTGCTCAGGCCTGGTGCTTTTCGATGAATTCGACAGCCTGGCCCACCGTCTGAATCTTCTCGGCGGCATCGTCGGGAATGTTGATCTCGAACTCCTCCTCAAGTTCCATGACGAGTTCCACGGTATCGAGCGAGTCGGCACCGAGATCATTGATGAACGAAGTCTCGGGGGTGATCTGATCCTTGCTGACCCCCAACTGGGACGCAACGATGTCGATCACTCGATCCTGGACTGATGCCACGATAGATCCTCCACTGGAAATGCTGTCAGTTTGGGCCGCAGTCGAACGCCGGCAGACGACACCCGCATCCCCGACCGCGACAGCCCGAAGGGTCCGATTTGTCGGCCGCCGGGGTGCTGCATGATATACCGGGTTCGCGGTCGCCCTGTCCAGTTAGCCGCGGAAATCACCGCACCGCCGGGGCTCAACCGATCAAGCCGCCGTCGACGACCAGCGTCTGCGCCGTGATGTAGCCGGATGACGGCGCCGCCAGAAAGAGGACCGCCGAGGCGATCTCGGTCGCCAGCCCGAGCCGCTTGGCAGGAACCCGCTTCTTGACCTCGTCGAGCAGGGCCGGGCCGAGGGCGTCGGTCATGTCGCTGGCGATGAACCCCGGGGCGACCGCATTCACGGTGACTTTCCGGCCGGCAAGTTCCTTCGCGACGGTTTTGGTCAGGCCGACCAGCCCTGCCTTGGAGGCGGAGTAGTTGGCCTGGCCGGGGTTCCCGATCAGCCCCGACACGCTCGCGACATTGACGATCCGCCCATACCGCTGCTGCATCATCGGCCGACTCGCCGCCCGCATAAACAGGAACGGGGCCCGCAGGTTGGTGGTGAGCACTTCATCCCACTCGGCATCGCTCATCCGCGGCAGCAGGGTGTCGCGGGTGACGCCGGCATTGTTGACGAGGATATCGAGCCGCCCGTGCCTGTCGACGACCGCCGCGACGGTTTCTTCGATCGCCTCCGGCTGGGAGACGTCGCAGGGGAGCGGCTCCGCCTTGCCGCCGGCCGCGGCGATCGCCTCGGCAACCTGGCTGAGTTTGTCGGCTGACCGGGCGACGAGCCCGACGATCGCGCCGTTGGCGGCGAGCGTCTCGGCGATCGCCCGGCCGAGGCCCTGGCTCGCCCCGGTGACCAGGGCCACCTGCCCGGAGAGGTCGGCCTTGATCGGCGTTGGTTCAACCGTGATTGCCATGGGTGGTTTCTCCAAAAGGTTGCGGGAACTGAAGGAGGTGGTGAGGCTGGCCGAATTCCGATCGATCGGCCTGCGCTGGGGACCGCGCCGGCGTCCCGCGGGCCGGCTCAGCCGTCAAGGACGCCCCGGCAGGGCTTTCTCCGATCGATTCGCTTGAGCAGGCCGCGGAGCACCCGCCCCGGACCAACTTCCCACAGCCGGGCGACTCCCGTCGAGAGCAGCTGCTCCATCGACGCTTGCCACTCGACCACCCCGCAGACCTGCCGGGCGAGGAGCCGGCGAATCTCGTCGGGGTCGGTGTGGGGCTGGGCATCGACATTGCTGATGACCGGAATCCGCGGCCGTCGCAGTTCCACCTCACCGAGGACCTCCGTCAGCCGATCGCGGGCCGGCTCCATCAGCGGGGTGTGGAAAGCTCCGGCCACAGCCAGCGGCACGCACTTCATCGCCCCCGCCGCTGCGGCCGCCGCCGGCACCCTGTCGCAGGCATCGCGGCTGCCGGAGACGACGATGTTTCCCGGACAAAGCACGTTGGCGATTTCGAGGACGCCCCCGTCCCGGGCCTGATCGCAGACCGCCGCCACCTCGGGCCGTTCGAGCCCGAGCACGGCCACCATCCCGCCCGGACTCGCCTCGGCACAGGCCTGCATCGCCCGGCCGCGGACGTCGACCACCCTGAAGGCCGCCTCGAGATCGAGCCCGCCGGAGTGCACCAGGGCGGTGTATTCGCCGAGCGAGAGCCCGGCGGTCGCCGGCTCAACGCCGGAGCCCGCAAATGGGCTCTCCGGAGCAGATCGCAGCAGTTCCAGCATCGCGAGGCTCGTCGCCAGAATCGCCGGCTGGCTGACAGCGGTGCTTTCGAGCCGCTCGGACGGTCCAGTGCGGCAAATATCGAGCAGGTCATAGCCGAGGACCGCGGACCCGCGGTCAAAAATCCTGCGGGCGGGCTCACAGGCATCGCACCAATCGCCAGCCATGCCGACGAACTGGGCGCCCTGCCCGGGAAACAGCACCGCGAACGACGCGTCCGCCAACGGCCTAGTCCTCGGTCTTGACCACCGGGCGGCCCATATAGTGACCGCAATTCTCACAGACGCGGTGGGTCGGCACCGCCTTCCCGCAGGTCGAGCAGAAGGTCAGTTGCCGGGGCGTCAGAAAGTCATGCGCCCGGCGACTGCCGGTTTTGCGGTTGGACTGTCGGCGTTTGGGGACGGCCATGGGTCACCATCGATGCGGGATTCAGAATTTCAGACCCTACGCGACGCTCCCCGCCCCGTCAAGCATCGCCAGCTAAAAGAGGGTGCCCTGGGGCTGCGACGGCCCCGCCCCGCCGAGGTGCTCCGCGCCGCGATCGGTCAGCCGACGGCCCCGCGGGGTCCGGATGATCAGTTCGTACCGCAGCAGGAACGGCTCGACATCGTCCTCGAGGGTGTCGACTGCGGTGCTCATCGTGTGGGCGATCGCCTCGACGCCGGCCGGGCCGCCGCCGAAGACCCGCTTGAGCGTTTCGAGATAGCGGCGATCAAACCCGTCGAGCCCGAGTTCGTCGATACCCTGCATGTCGAGGGCGGCTCGGGCAATCTCAAGGTCGACCCGGCCGGCCGCCCGGCTGGTTGAATAGTCCCGCACCCACCGCAGCCGGTTGTTCGCCAGCCGCGGCGTGCCGCGACTGCGGCGGGCGATCTCGGCGGCCGTGGCGTCGTCCATCGGCATGTCGAGTTTGCCGGCCGAGCGGAGGACGATGCGGGCCAATTCCGCCGGGGTGTAGTAGTCGAGGTGCTCCCGAATCACAAAGCGGTCGCGGAGCGGCGCCGAGATCAGGCCGGCCCGGGTCGTCGCCCCCACCAGCGTGAACGGCTGCAGCGGCATGTTGATCGTCCGCGCGCTCATCCCTTCGCCGAGGGTAATGTCGATCCGAAAGTCCTCCATCGCCGGATAGAGAAACTCCTCGACGGCAATCGGCAGGCGATGAATCTCATCGACGAACAGCACCGAACTGGCAGCCGCGTTGGTCAGGTAGGGCAGCAGATCCTTCGGTGCCGCCAGCGCCGCCCCGCTGGCGATCTGGAGGCTGGTGCCAAGCTCCCGCGGAATGCAGGTCGCAAACGTCGTCTTCCCGAGTCCGGGAGGACCGTCGAGCAGGATGTGACCGAGCGGCTCGGACCGTTTGCAGGCGGCATCGATGGCGATCGACAGCCGTTCGTGGACATCCCGCTGCCCGATCATTTCGCCGAGCCGCTGCGGCCGCAGCACCCGGTCCTCGGGCGGCTGGTCGTCGAGCGGCTCGATCGACGGCTCACGGAATTCACTCACGGCGGCATCCTCGGTGACTCGGGGCACTGTAGCAGGTGCGGCCGGGAGCCTCAGCCTGCGGCGTGCGTCTGCCGGTAGATCGCCTCCAACGCCGCCTGAACGTCGGTGATTTTCCGGCGGCCCTCGCGGAGGCCGTCGACCAGCCGCCGGGCATCGGTGTCGGAATGCCCGAGGCTCCGCAGCACCGCAAAGGTCTCGCCGAGGACATCGCCGCCGCCCGCCTCGTCGACGGGCGTCTCGCGGGCCACGAGCAGGGCAAATTTCGGCATCTTGCGGCGGAGTTTGGCAATGATCCGCTCCGCCGTCGCCGCGCCGACGCCGGGTAGTTTGGAGAGCCCGGCGGCGTCCTGCTCTTCGATGGCCGTCGCCACTTCGCCGACAGGCCGGATCATCGCCCGCAACGCCTTGCGGACGCCGACTCCGTCGACCTCGCAGAACAGTTCGAAGAACTCGCGTTCGACCTCCGACAGAAACCCGACGAGCCGAGGCACGAGGTTTCCCCGCGTCGGGTTGCCTTCGAGGTATTCAAGGGTGAACAGCGAAACCCGGGTGCCGAGCTTTGGCTGCAGCTGCCGGCGGACCATGTCGGGCACGAGGATTTCGTGCACCAGTTCGCCGACGGCCAATTCGATCGCAGTCGGTTCGACCCGCTCCACGACGCCGGAAATTCTGCGGATCATCGCTCAGGTGTTCTCCTGGAACCGCGGCTGGCCCCCGGGCCGGGGGCGGAGGCGAAGATGATAATCGGCCAGGGCGATCGCCAGGGCGTCGGCGGCGTCAGCCGGTTCCGGCTTTGCCCGAAGCCGCAGTTCCCGCTGGACCGCCAGCTGCATCTGCTCTTTGCCGGCATGGCCGCTGCCGGTGAGCATGCTTTTGACCCGATTGGGCAGGTAGTGGTGCACCGCCAGCCCAGCCTCGGCGGCGGCGAGGCAGATGATGCCCCGGGCATGGCCCATCAGAATTGCGGTTTTGGGAAAGCGGGTATGCACAAACAGCTGTTCGATGGCCAGCGAGCCGGGCCGGAAGGTCGCGAGGATTTCGCTCACGCCCCGGTGAATCGTCAGCAGCCGCGCTTCGATCGTGCCGCCGCGGGAGCGGACGGTGCCGGCCTCGACCAGCCGCGTCTGCCCGGTCTCAATCTCGATGACGCCATATCCGGTCACATTCAGGCCCGGATCAAAGCCGACAATCCGCAGCGACCCCGGCGGCTGCAGCCCGACGGGACTGGGATTCACGCGGTCCGCTGCAGCTCTCGGCGTCGACGTCATGACCGAGAGGGTAACCGTCAAAACCCGCCGGACCCTAGAGCGGTTTGCCGCGGGAAGCCACCCATCGGGGTCCAGTTCCGGCGGCGGTCGTCGCGCGGACTCCCCGAAGACACCCCAGCCAGGACACCCCAGACAGTACACCCCAGAGGACTCGAACCTCTAACCTTCGGTTCCGTAGACCGACGCTCTATCCAATTGAGCTAGGGGTGCCGGTTCCCCGAACCATACACCGTTCCGCCGGGGCATCCAAGCGAAGCCGAAGGAAACCGTCCTCGTCGACATCGAAACTTTCCGGCAGCAGCCTCCAGCCGAGACCGTCGCTCGGAATCGTCGCGGAGACCAGCAGGGTCGCGTTGGGGTCGGCCGCCGGGCCTCCCGCCAGCGGCTCCCGCGCCGCCTCGGCCCGCAGCTCCGCCCGGGGCCAGACGACCGCAGCATTGACGACCCGGCCCACCGTTCCGGCCTTGTAAGTTGCCTCGTGGGGCTGCCCCCGTGCCGGCGGCGTGTTCATCGCCACCAGGCCGCAGCCCGGGGGGGCATAGGCGACGACCGGGACGACCCCGAACCGCTCGGCAAAGGCCGCGCTGGCCGGCTCCACCCGCCGCAGGTCGGCTGCCGCGGCGAGCGGCACCACGACCACCTCCGGCGGAACGAATCCTCGCGGATGGTCTGCCAAGGCAAGCTCTGCGAGGGCCGCAAGCTGGCCGGCCTGGGCCAGCCAGACGGTCGCTTTGGCCCGGGCCAGCCGGGCGAGCAACTCCGGGGGCGGCAGGTCCGCAGGGACGATTTCGCCGCGAATCCGCAACAGCCGCGGGCCGGCCGCGCCGAGGGAGTCGGCGAGGGGATCGCTCGGGCCGAGCGAGCTGAGGAAACGGTCGGTCCGCCGCAGCAGACAGCAGCCGTCGAAGGCACCCGCAGTCGCCGCAGCAGCTGCCGCGGCAGCGGGAAGATGAGCCAGCCGCTCCCGCACCGCGACCGCCTGCGTCTCCTGCAGGGCCAACCGAATCACTTCCGGAGGGGCCGCAAGCGGCAGCGGCGTGCCGAACCGCATCGTTACCGGCCGCCGCCAACAGCGGGGCCACTTGGTGAAGAAACGGCCCTCGGAAAAGGAAAAGCCGCTGCCCCAGAGCCCGTCGATCGCCAGCGGAACCGCAGCCGCCGGGGCCCGGTCGAGGATGTGGCCGAGCCCGCGGCGGAAGCCGAGCAGCTGGCCGGTGCGGGAGATGCCGCCCTCGCAAAAAATGCCGATCAAATCGCCGGCAGCGAGTCCCTCGCGAATCGCTTTGAGCGCTCGGGCAATCGATTTGGGCCGCGGTTCAAACAGGATGAACCGCCACTGGGCCGCCAGCCGGTTGAGCAGCCGGCCGCGGATGTTCGGCCCGTAGACGACCATGCGGATCGGTCGGCGGCAGGCGAGCACGACCAAAAAGCCGTCGAGCCAGGAAAGATGGTTGGCGACGACCACTGCGGGGCCAGCCTTCGGCAGTGCGGCTTCGCCGCGAATCCGAAACCGACAGATCATCTGGATGAACCCGCTGACAACCAGCCGCAGGCTCGACCGCGGCGCCGCCAGGACCGCGGCGATCGTCGCCCCGGCAGCGGCGAGGCCGAAGAGCCCAAAGATTCCCCGGGCCGACATCAGCGGCCGGGCGAGGTCGGCGTCGGCAACCGGAAGCCGGAGGCCGTAATAGCCGATCGACGAAATCAGCATGCCAGTGAAGACCAGCAGGTTGGTCGCCGCCAGCGTCGCTCCCAGCCGGGACGGCGGGCACTGCTCCTGCAGATAGGCCTCCAGCGGCACGTCGAACATGCCCGCGCCGACGCCGAGCAGAAACAGCCAGGCGACCGAGACCGCGAGACCGGGAGGCCGCGGGCCGCCGGCGGTAAAGATCGCGTCGCCCGACCCGGCGAGGGCGAGGCAGGCGAGGGTCATGATCAGCCCGCCGAGCGGCACGAGCCCGAGGTCGACCTGCGAGTCGGGATCAATGCCCTGCCGGGAGAGTTTTCCCGCCAGCAGGCTGCCGGCCCCGATGCCGCAGACGAGGGCGAGCAACAGCGGCACCACCTCCCCCTGGGTCGTCGCCCCCGACTCAAAGGCATATTGGTCGACGTTGAGCTGGGCCACCGCGGCGATCCCCCAGAAAAAGACGATGCCAGCGGCGGCTCCGGCCAGTTCCCGGGCCGCCACGAGCCGGCGGAGATCTGCCCAGGTTTTCGTGAGGGCGTTGAAGGGGACAGCCGCCCCGGGATCAGCCGCGGGGATCGCCGGCAGCCGGAGCGACAGCAGCCAGCCGGCGGCGGCGACCGTCAACAACCCCGCCGCTGCGGGCACCGCCGGCGCCAGCGGCACGTCGGCGAGCCATTCCGGCAGCGGCCGGTCGGGGTCGGGCAGGGGCGTCAGCCAGGTGATGTCGGCCAGCCAGTTGCCCGCCGCCATGCCGGCGAGCGTCGCCGCCAGCGAGACCAGGGCGAAGCTGCCGTTGGCGGCCGAGAGCCGGGCCGGCGGCACCGTCTCGGGGATCGTGCCGAGCAGGCTCGGGTTGAGCAGCGTGGTCTGCAGGCCGAAGAGGCCAACCACGCCCAGCAGCAGCCACAGTCCCAACGGAATGCCGGCCGCCACACCGCCCGCCCCGGCCCCGAAAGCGACCGCGGCGGCCGCCGCCAAGGCGATCATGATCTCTGCCAGTTTGCCGCCGATCACGATCGACCGCTTGGCGAATCGGTCGGCGAGCCAGCCGGCCAGCCAGGCAAACAGCATAAACGGCAGCACGTAGACCACGGTGCCGATCGCCAAGACCGCCGCGGGCGCCGTTCCCACGGCGGCGGCGGCCCGTTTGCCGAGGCCGATGACCAGCCAACGGGCGAGATTGTCGTTGAGCACCGTCAGCACGCGGACCGCCAGCAGCGTCACAAAGCCGCCGCCCGTTCGCGGCGAGACGCGGTCGGCGGGGGCTGGCGGGGGCTCTTCCACGTCCGCGGTTCTCCGGCGTCTGGCGCTCTGGCTGGTTGTGGGCAAGGCCGTCGAGGGCCGTTTTTCCACGCACCCGACATCCGCAAACGCCGAGGCTGATGGGGTTTGCCGTTCCCCGCATCCTGCGGCGGCAGACGTTCGAAGCGTTTTGCCGGGGCCGCGGCCATTCCCCAAGGGTGTCGCCTCTGCCGCCGCGGCAGGCGGGCCACAGAAGGGGGTTGGAAGCTGGAGGGAAAGCGGGAACTCTATCGGCCGTTTGCGGATGCGACAACTGCCTGCGTACGATTAAGGCGGTGCGAACCGATCCGCCGACGGCCGGCGGCAGAGCCATTTCCTTTTTGTAAACGCAGGGAGCAGTCATGAAGCCGTTGCCGTTGGAGGCCGGTTGGGCGTTTCGCTGTCGGCCGGGCCGTCGAGCCAGCATTGCCTTCGTCGCGGCCGCCGCCGTGGTCGCTGCGGTCGAGTGCCCGGCCCAGCAGGTCATTTACTACTCGCCGGTTGTCGCCGCGGCAGTCGCGCCGGCACCTGCCTATGTCGCCAACTACACTCCGGCGGGCAATTATGCCGCGGTCACCGCCTATTCACCTCCGGTCATCGCGGCAATGCCGACGAGTTCAGTCGCGGTCACCAGCTATTACGCACCGGCGCTGCCCGCCCCGGCGGTCACGACAACCTATTACGCCCCGCCCGCCGCGGTGGTCACCCCGGTGACGACCTACTACGCCCCTGCTGCCGTCGCCGTGCCCGTTTATCGGCGGGGCCTGTTCGGCCGCTATCGGCCGGCCGGCACGGCAATCGTCCCCGCCTACTGACGGCCGGATGCCGGTTGCGGTCCGGCAGTGCGGTTTCTTGACCGCCCTCACCCCAAACCTATAGTGGGCTTGTTTTCGGCGTCCCGGAACCCCGCCCACCGTGGGTGTCTCTCCGGTTTCCCGGGCGCTCGTGCAAGAACAGGTCGGATGTCGCGAACAGTCACGATCGTGGGTGCCGGCCCGGGCGGGCTTGCTGCCGCCATGCTGCTGGCCCGAGCCGGATTACGGGTCAGGATTCTCGAGCGGCTCGATCGGCCGGGCGGCCGCACCAGCGGCCTCGAGAGCGGAACCGGATTCCGGTTCGACCTCGGGCCGACGTTTTTTCTCTATCCGCGGGTCCTCGCCGACATCTTCACCGCCTGCGGCTACGACCTCAGCGAAGAAGTCGAGATGGCCAAACTCGACCCGCAGTACCGGCTGGTGTTCGGGGCGGGCGGGGAGTTGCTGGCGACGCCCGACCTCGACCGGATGGAAGCGGCCGTCGCCGCGATTTCGCCGGACGACCGCGGCGCCTTCACCCGGTTCATGACCGAGACCCGGGAAAAGTTCGTCCGCTTTGCGCCGTTTCTCGAACAGCCCTTCGAACGCTGGACCGACCTGGCCAATCCCGACCTGTTGAAACTCGTTCCGTTGCTGAAGCCCTGGAAGAGCCTCGACAGCGAACTGGGGCGGTTCTTCCGCGACGAGCGGATCCGGCTGGCCTTCACCTTCCAGTCGAAGTATCTCGGCATGTCGCCGTTTCGCTGCCCGAGTCTGTTTTCCATCCTCTCATTTCTCGAATACGAACACGGGGTGTTTCACCCGATCGGAGGCTGCAATGCCGTCTCCGAAGCGATGGCCCGCATCGCCACGGCGATGGGCGTCGAAATTCACTACAACGAGCCTGTCGAGTCGATGGCCTTCAGCGGCCGGAGAATCACCTCGGTGACGACACCGCGGGCGACGTATGACGCGGATGCCACGGTGATCAACGCCGACTTCGCAAGGACGATGACCCGGCTGGTGCCCGACTCGCTCCGCCGGCGTTGGAACGACCGGCGGATCGCGTCGCGACGCTTCTCCTGCTCGACCTTCATGCTCTACCTCGGGATCGAGGGCTGCTACGACCAGGTGCCGCATCACACCATCTATCTGGCGGAGGACTACCGGGAGAATCTCGCCGATATCGAACAGCGGCACCGCCTCAGCAGCGACCCGTCGATGTACGTCCAGAACGCGTCGGTGACCGATCCGACCCTCGCCCCGGCCGGCATGAGCACGCTCTATGTGCTGCTGCCGGTGAGCCAGCGGCATCCCAATATCGACTGGCGGCGGGAGGCGGCGGGTTTCCGCGAGGTCGCCCTCGACCAGTTGGAACGGATCGGCATCTCGGGCGTCCGCTCGCGAATCCGCTTTGAGAAAATGGTCACCCCGGACGACTGGCAAGAGGAGTACGCCATCTATCGCGGCGCAACGTTCAACCTGTCGCATGACCTCAACCAGATGCTGCACATGCGGCCGCACAACCGGTTCGAGGACATTGAGGGAATGTATCTCGTCGGCGGCGGAACCCATCCCGGCAGCGGCCTCCCGGTGATTTACTCATCGGCGCGGATCACCTCCGACCTGCTGTTGGAAGACCTCGGAATCGCCGCGACGCCGACGGCTGCCAACGGCGTGGTTGCCGGTTGGGAAACCCCGGCCGCAGTCCGCCCCGAGCCGGTCGGCAGCGGCTGAGAGCCGGCCGCAATCCAGGCCCGCCGCCGGTGGCGGGGGCCCGTCAACAGAGGAGCACCGATGGAGAGGACGACCGACATCGTGACCGCAGCCACGGGCATCGAGCCGCCTGCCATTCCGTCGCGGCCGCAGTTGACCGACGCCGAGGTCGGCAATCGCGTGATCGTCGTCGGCAGCGGCCTCGGTGGCCTCGCCGCCGCCTGCACCCTCGCGGCCCGCGGTTACGCCGTCACGCTGTGCGAAAAAAACGACTGGGTCGGTGGCAAGGCGGCCGTACTTGAGGCCGAAGGCTTCCGCTTCGACATGGGACCGACCATCCTGACGATCCCGGCAGTGCTGGCCCGGATCTTCGGCGAGGCGGGCCGGCCGCTGGAATCGGCTCTCGACCTGGTTCCGCTCGACCCGCAGTGGCGGAGCTTCTTTGTCGACGGCAGCACGCTCGACCTTCAGGCAGACGTTGCCGCGATGCAGGCCACGCTCGATGCCTTCGCCCCCGGCACCGGTGTCGGAGACGGCTACGGCCGATTCATGGAACTGGCTCGGCGGCTCCACAAGATCTCCGACGACTTTTTCTTCTGGCGATCGGTCGGGGGTCTCAAGGACATGTTCGACCCGCGGCGGAGCGTCACCATCTCGATGCTCAAAGAAGTGATGGGGATGCGTCCCGGCCACAGTGTCGCCAACACGATTCGCTCGTTCGTGCCCGACAGCCGGGCCGCCCAGATGCTCGACCATTACACGCAATATGTCGGCAGCTGCCCCGACTCGTCACCGGCCGTGCTCTGCGGCATCGCCCACATGCAGTCGCAGGACGGCGTCTGGTATCCGCGAGGCGGCACCGGTGCGGTCCCCCGGGCCCTCGCCGGCCTCGCGGTCGACCTCGGTGTCGAAATCCGCACCCGCACGGCTATCCGACGGATCATCGTCGAAAACGGCCGGGCGACCGGCGTGCTCACCGCCGATGGCGAGACGATTCGCGGCGGCGCCGTCGTCAGTAATTCCGACAGCGTCCGCACCCACCGCGAACTGCTCGACGGCCCGCCGCAGAAACGGTTCCTTGGCCGCCGCAAGTACGAGCCGGCCTGCTCCGGCGTGGTGCTCTACCTCGGCCTCGACCGCCGCTACGACCAGTTGCTTCATCACAACTTCGTTTTCTCTGCCGACCCGCACGAAGAGTTCGATGCGATCTACCGTCGGGGCGAGCCGGCGGCCGACCCCACCTGCTATGTCTGCGCGCCGGCGGTCACGGAACCGGAGGTCGCCCCGGCCGGCGGCGAGGCGTTGTATGTGTTGGTTCATACTCCGTATCTGCGGCCCCACCACAACTGGGCGAAGATGCTCGCACCCTACCGGGAGCGGATCATCGATAAACTCAAGCAGACCGCCGGGCTTGCAGACCTCGAGCAGCACATCGTCTTCGAACACGCCCTGTCGCCGCAGGACATCGAGGACCGCTACCAGGTACTCGACGGTGCGATCTACGGCCTTGCAAGCCACGGGCGATTCCTCGGCGCGTTCAAGCCGGCCAACCGGTCGCCGGACATCGAAGGCCTCTACCTTGCCGGTGGCTCGGCCCATCCCGGACCGGGAATGCCGATGGTGATGATGTCGGGCTGGATCGCCGGCGACTGCGTCGATCAGGATCGGCTGGTCGAACCGACCGCCGCCGCCTGCGCAGCACCGTGACCGCCGACGCTCAAGCGGCGGGCGGACGGCCCGAGCGGCAGGGACTGCCTGCCTACAACCGCTGGCTGCACGGCTGGTTCATGTGGTATGTCCGGGGCTATCTTCGCCGCCACTTCCATGCCGTCCGTCTCCTGAAGCCGATCGATCCCGCCGCCCCCGCCGTTCCCGACCTCGGCGGCGAACCGACGCTGATCTACACCAACCATCCCGGCTGGTGGGACCCGCTGATCTTTCTCGCCGTGGCCGAGCGGCTCTATCCCGACCGGCTCAACTACGGGCCGATCGATGCGGCCGCCCTCGGCAAGTACTCATTCCTCGAATCGATCGGCTTTCTCGGCATCGAACCCGACAGCTGGAAAGGAGCGGCCCGGTTTCTGCGGCTTGCCAGGGCGGCCTTCGAGCGGCCCGATGTGCTCTTCTGGGTCACCGCCCAGGGGCACTTTGCCGACCCCCGGCAGCGGCCGATTGACCTGCGACCGGGCGTCGGCCACGCCGCCGCCGCGGCCCGCCGCGGCCTCGTGGTTCCCCTGGCGCTGGAATACCCTTTCTGGAACGAGCGGCTCCCCGAGGCGGTCGTCGCCTTCGGCCCACCCCAGCCGATCGCCGCCTTTCCCGACCGCGACGCCGACGCCTGGAACGGGCATCTCGCCGAACTGCTGGAACAGACCCAGAGCCGGCTGGCAGCGGCGGCGATCAGCCGCGATCCGACTGCCTTCCAGCGGCTGGCGACCGGCCGGACTGGCGTCGGCCTGATGTATGACACGATCCGTCGGCTGCGAGCCCTGCTGCTCGGCCAGCGATTCAACCCCGCCCACGGAAGCGAATGACCATCACCCCGGCCACGATCGTGCTGCTGGCAGCCGGCATCGCCGCGGCGGTTGCGGCGGTGCCGGCCGGTCTGTTGCTGGTGAATCTCCGGCAGTTCCGGCCCGGCCCGCCGCCGCCGGCCGACCGGCCGAAGGTCTCGGTGCTCGTGCCGGCCCGCAACGAAGCGGCGGCGATCGGCCGGCTGCTCGACACCGTGCTGGCCAGCGGCGGCGTCGACCTCGACCTGGTGGTGCTCGATGACGCCAGCGACGATGACACTGCCGGCATCGTCGCCGCCCGGGCCGACCAGGACAGCCGGGTTCGGCTGCTCGCCGGCCGCCCGCTGCCCGCCGGCTGGTGCGGCAAACAGCATGCCTGCTTCCAACTGGCTGCCGCGGCCCGCCACGAGACGCTGGTAT
>Ga0180432_10002550_pt1 | contig 27212 bp, 19 predicted proteins | sample SS_ome_10_FD_132414 | JGI IMG/M metagenome (GOLD analysis project Ga0180432, IMG submission 132414) | Hypersaline lake sediment archaeal communities from the Salton Sea, California, USA - SS_1_MS_2 metaG | ecosystem: Environmental > Aquatic > Non-marine Saline and Alkaline > Hypersaline >... | reverse complement strand
GAAGATTGACGTTGTCGCGGGCGAGATGGAGCACCTCTTCTACCATCTGTTCTCGCCGCGAAGCCCCGCCCGGTGCGTTTCCGCGCGCACCTGGGCCCCGCTTTCGGACGTGTACGAGACGGCCGACAAACTCATCGTGAAGACGGAGCTCGCTGGCGTCAGGCGCCAGGACCTCGGCATCACGCTTGAGGAAGACCACCTCATCATTCGCGGCGTCCGAAACGAGGAGACACCGGCCGAGATCCTCTCCTACCACCAGATGGAGATCAACTACGGGTACTTCGAGCGCGTGTTCCACCTGCGCCCCGGCGTCAGGCAGGAAGACATCACCGCCCACTTCGAGGACGGCTTCCTCACGATCAGCATCGAGAAGCAGCCTCCCCCGACGAACGACACATCAGTTGAGATTCAGGTCGAGTAGCAGCGAACCATGCCTGAGCCCCAGGACAACAAGAGAGCCGGCATCGAGCAGTTCCAGGCCGTCCCCCAGCCACAGCAGGTCCGGATCGAGGACATCCCCGACGTGCTCCCCGTGCTGCCGATCAGCAATAACGTGATTTTCCCCTCGACCATCACTCCGGTCGCTATCGGCAAGCCCAAGTCCCTGGCCGCCGTCGAGAGCGCGATGACGGCCGACAAGCTCATCGCCGCCATCGCCATGCGCCCGGTCACCGAGGGCGAGGAAAGCGCCGAGAACCTCTACGAGTACGGCACCGTGTGCTCGATCCTCAAGCTCTTGCGCATGCCCGACGGCACCATGCGCATCCTCGTGCAGGGCCTGCGCAAGGCGAAAGCCGCGGAGATCGTCGAGCGCGAGCCGGCCATTCGCGCGCGGCTCACCATCATCGAGGAGGCGTCGGCGCGTACGCCCGAGACCGAGGCCCTCATGCGCAACGTCACCGAGCTGATCGGCAAGATCGTCGCCATGGCCTCCTACCTGCCCGACGACCTGCGCAACGCGGCCATGAGCATCAGCGATCCCCTCATGCTCGTCTACCTCGTCACCACCCTGTTCCGTCTTAAGATCGAGGAGAAGCAGCAAATCCTCGAGCTCGACGACCTGACCGAGAAGTACCGCCTCCTGCTGCGCATCCTCAACCGCGAGGTGGAGATCCTCGAGATCGGCGGCAAGATCAAGGAAGACGTCCAGGCGGAAATCGGCAAGTCGCAGCGCGAGTACTACCTGCGCGAGCAGCTCAAGGCAATCCAGCAAGAGCTCGGCGAGACCGATGAGACCCAGGCCGAAGTCGAAGACCTCGGCCGGCGCCTCGCCGCACTCGACCTGCCCGACGAGGTCCGCACCGAGGCCGACCGCGAGCTCAAACGCTTGCGCCGCATCCCGCCCATCTCGCCCGAGCACCAGATGATCCGCACCTACCTTGACTGGATCATCGAGCTGCCCTGGCGGGTCACTACGGAAGACAACCTCGACCTCAAGCGCGCCCGCACGATTCTCGACGAGGACCACTACGGCCTCGACAATGTCAAAGAGCGCATCGTCGAGTACCTGGCCGTCCGCAGCCTCAAGGCCGACACCCACGGGGCCATCCTCTGCTTCGTCGGTCCCCCGGGCACCGGCAAGACGTCCCTCGGCCAGTCCATCGCCCGCGCCCTCGGGCGCGAGTTCATCCGCATGTCGCTTGGCGGCATGCGCGACGAAGCCGAGATCCGCGGCCATCGCCGCACCTACATCGGCGCTATGCCCGGGCGGATCATCCAGTCCATCCGCCGGGGCGGCTCGAGCAACCCCGTCATGATGCTCGACGAGCTGGACAAGGTCGGCACCGACTTCCGGGGCGACCCCTCCTCGGCCCTGCTCGAAGTGCTCGATCCCGCCCAGAACAGCACGTTCCGCGACCACTACCTCGACCTGGCCTTTGATCTCTCGCAGGTGCTCTTCATCAGCACCGCCAACGTGCTGGACACCATCCAGCCGGCCCTGCGCGACCGCGTCGAGGTCATCCACCTGAGCGGGTACACGACCGAGGAAAAGGTCCACATTGCCGTTGGGTACCTTGTCCCCAGGCAGATCAAAGAGAACGGCCTCGATGCCCAACGCATCGAGTTCAAGCCCGAGGCCATCCGGCGCATCATCGAAGAGTACACGCGCGAGGCGGGCGTGCGCGGGCTCGAGCGCCAGATCGGCGCCATTTGCCGGAAGGTCGCCTTCAAGTTCGCCTCGCACGAGCAGCAGCGCGCCGTCGTCACGGCCGACGCCGTTCCCGACTACCTCGGTCCGCAGAAGATCTTCCGCGAAGTCGCGCGCCGCACCGCCACCGCCGGCGTGGCGACCGGCCTCGCGTGGACCGAGACGGGCGGCGACGTCCTGTTTATCGAGGCCACCAAGATGCCCGGCGGCAAGTCGCTCCAGCTCACCGGCCAGCTCGGCGGCGTCATGCAGGAGTCCGCACGCGCTGCCCTGTCGTGTGTGCGCGCCCGCGCCGGTGCCCTCGGCCTGCCGCCCGATTTCTACGACACGTTCGACCTGCACCTTCACGTGCCGGCCGGCGCCATCCCCAAAGACGGCCCCTCGGCCGGCGTCGCCATGGCCACCGCCATCGTCTCGTGCCTGAGCGGCATACCCGTCTCCAACAAGGTCGCGCTCACCGGCGAGATCACCCTCACCGGCGCCGTGCTCCCTGTCGGCGGGATCAAGGCCAAGGTGCTCGCCGCCGGCCGCGCCGGAATCAGCAAGATCGTCGTGCCCGCTCGCAACGAGAACGACGTGAAAGAAATCCCCGAGAACCTGCGCGACGGCATCGAGTTCGTATTCGTCGAAGACCTCGGCCAGGTCTTCGATGCCGCCTTCGACCAGCCGCTGCCCAAGCCCCGGCGCAAGGCGCACGCCCGGGCCGCCGCTCACCTTGTCACCGATCCCCCGACCGCTTAGGCGTCGACGCCAGAGAGCCGCGCTGCGCACCCTGCTGTTGACCTCCCGCCCCGGTGCAATGTAGCCTTTGTGTCCGTGCCCGGGGAAGGCCGGCTTCGAGCAGGGAACACGCGGTGGCAAACATTCTGCTGACAGGCATGCCGGGCGTCGGCAAGACGACGCTGATTCGCACGCTCACAGACGCCCTTGGCCGCCCGGCGCGCGGCTTCTACACCGAGGAGATACGCAAGGCCGGCCACCGGGTCGGCTTCAAGATCGCAACGCTCGACGGCGCCGAGGGCGTCCTTGCCCACGTCGACATCGCCGGGCCCGCGCGCGTCAGCCGTTACGGCGTCAACACCGCGGACATAGAGGCCGTCGGGATTCCCGCCATCACCCCCGCGTCGCCTGAAGACATCATCGTCATTGACGAGATCGGCAAGATGGAGTGCGTCTCGCAGGCCTTCAAAGACACCGCGTGGGCCGCGCTCGAATCGCCGAACCTCGTGCTGGCCACAATCGCGATGAGGGGTGTCGGCTTCATCGCACGCGTCAAGGCCCGGGCGGATTCGAAGCTTTTCGAGGTCACGAGGCGAAACCGCGACCACCTGCTTGCGCAGATCGTTCACGAGCTCGACACCGCCGCACACGCCGGTGGCACGTCGCCAGGCAACCGTCAGTCATCACACGACCGGGAGGAGAGAGAATGAGCCGGACCGCATTGCTCGTGTGCATCCTGACCGTCACCGTGGCGGGCATCGCCCGCGCTACAACCAACGTCGAGGTCCAGCCCACCGGGGCTCGCCATCCGCTGCTTGGCGGTCTCGCCGTCCGCGCCAGGTATGAGTCCCGCGCGTGGGACCTCGATCTCCAGGACATCTCGCCCGCCGACGCCGACCTGGCCGCGTCGCTCGATGGCATGGAATTCGAGGCCAGGACGAGCTCGCTCGGCGCCGAGCTGCTGTTCGACGTCGGGTCGAGGGTCGAATTGCGCGGCATCCTCGCCGGCGCTGATATCGAGCTCGAAGGCGGCGCGGGCGCGAATCGTTTCGACCTCGACACCGACCTCGGTTTCCTCTACGGCGTTGGCGTGCGGGTCGGGCTGCCCACAGTGTGGCTTCCCGGCTGGAACCTCCAGATCGACGTCGAGTATCTCCGTGGCAGCTTCGATGACGCCGACCTCCTCTTCACCGGCGGCGGCCCGCTCGACACGGCGGCCGACACCGAGCTCACCTGGCAACAGTTCTCCGTCTCGCCGACGATCTCGAAGGACCTCAAGTTCCTCACGCCCTACGCCGGCTTGCGCTTCGCCACCGCCGACGCCGACGTGGAGACGAGCGTAGGCGGCACGCTCGAGGAGCTGGGACTCGAAAGCGAGGACCTGCTGAGCGTCATCGTGGGCGCCCGGTTCGACCTCGGCTCCTTGGTTCAGGGCGACGTCCACGTGGATCTCCTGAACAACCAGGGCGTCGTCGTCAGCATCGTCATCCGCTTCTGAACGATTCGAGCTTGACACGGCTGCCCCACCCACGTATACGGGCCTCATTCATCGAAAGGGTCTCTCACACGGAATTCGGAGGAGGGAAACAATGAGCCGGACCATCCTCGGATCTGTCTGCGCCGCCGCGCTCGTCCTGGGCTGCCTCGTGGTTGCGGCGCCGCGGTCGGCCGCCGCACAGGGCTCGATCGGCGATTCGGCACCGCCGAACCACTTCATGATCCGCTTCGGCGGCGGCACCCGCGACAAGGAGATGAAGCTCAAGAGCGTCAGCCCGAGCGGCACCGCACTCGACCCGAGCCTCTTCGACTTCACCGTCAAGGAGGACACAACCGCGTACTTCATCAACCCGGGCTACAGCATCAAGGGCTTCCTCGACGTGCGCGCCATCCTCGCCTGGTACGACTACGAAATCGACGCACGGAGCGGCACCCAGCCCGCGCTCGACAACACGGTCTCCGTGGACACCCAGTTCGCCTACGGACTCGGCGTCACCGGCCGCTATCCGGTCGGCGGCTCGTTCTACCTCTCGCTCGACGTCAACTACGTGACGGGCAAGTTTGACGATCCGAGCCTGCAGTTCAGCGCCGCCAACCCGCTCCTGGCCGCTGCGGACATCGGCGACATCGAATGGACCGAGCTGCTCATCTCGCCCATGCTCACGTACTACGCCGGCAGCTTCGCCCCGTACGTCGGCGTCCGCTACAGCAGCACCACCGCCGAGGTGGATACCACCGTCACTCTGCCGCCGAACCCGACCTTCACCCAGACCGTCGAGTACGAGGAAGAAAACGCCTGGAGCGGCCTGATCGGGGCGACCGTTCTCTTCATGGACGGCAAGCTGCAGGCCGACGTCATCGTCGAGCTCTTCAACAACGAGGGAGTCTTCGTCACCATCGCCTACAACTTCTAGCCCGCGCCTCGGCTCTCAGTTGTCCTGGCCGACGGCGCACAGACACCCCGCCCGGGCCGCCGTGCCGCACGGCGGCCCGGGCGTTCTGCTGTCCCGCAGTCTTCCTTCATGTGTCCCCCGGTCCGTGCATCCAGCCAGCGCTGCGGCCGAACACCGCGCCGACAAGTCCTTCGTCGGCACACTATTTGCTCTCCGCTTGCGCGAGGCATACCCCTGCGCAACGGCGGATCCGTCATGCGACACAACAGGCCCCCATCGATATCCAACGTCCCAGGCGGCGGTTACGCCCTCCCCGGATTCCCGAACCATCCTTTAGGCCGACCGCCCGATTCCAACCCCTTGCGCGGCAAAAGCTGCCGCCGGGAGCCGGAGGCCTGCAAACGGCCTGTCGAGCCGATAGACTCCCCTGACATCTTCCGGTTTGACACGGCGGTTCTTCCCGAACCACAGGAAGCACTATGAGCGGAAGACGGCTGAACATCCTCCTCGTCGAAGACGTCCCCGAGGATCGGGAGATGTATCGCCGGCTCCTGGTTGGCGACCCTGAGCACGACTACCATTTCTGGGAGGCAGAGACCGCCGGAGAGGCCCTGGACCGTTGCCGCACAGAGAAGCCCGACTGCATTCTGCTCGACTACGCGCTTCCCGACACCAACGGGATCGAGTTCCTGGCCCGGTTGGCGGAACTGGAGGGCGACGTGCTTATCCCCGTTGTCATGGTCACCGGCCAGGGCAACGAAGCCGTGGCCGTCCAGGCGATCAAGAGCGGCGCCCAGGACTATATGACCAAGAGCGTCGTGACCCAGGACGCGATCCGTCGCGCCGTCCACAATGCCGTGCAGAAGGTCGCCTTGCTTCGCAAGATCCACCAGCAGCAGGTGGAGCTCGGACGCGCCACGCGCCGGGCCGAGCGTGCCAACGCAGCCAAGAGCGAGCTCCTCGCCAGCATGAGCCACGAGATCCGCACGCCAATGAACTCCATCCTCGGCTTCGCCGAGATTCTCCTGGGCGAGCCATTGCCCGAAGTCCACCGCCGCCACGTCGAGACGATTCATCGCAACGGCGTGAGTCTGCTCGCGCTCATCAACGACGTGCTCGACCTCTCGAAGGTCGAGGCCGGCCGGATGGACGTCTTCGAGTCCAGCTTCGACCTCGAGGAGCTCCTTCGCTCGGTCGCCGCCATGCTCGCCGTCACCGCGGAGCAACGCGGCACGCAGATCACCGTTGACGTGGATCGCACGCTCCCCGCGTTTGTCGTGGCCGACGAACAGAAGCTGCGCCAGGTGCTCGTCAACCTCGTCGGCAATGCCGTCAAGTTCGCCCCGGGCGGCACGGTGGCCGTCACAGCACGACGCCGCGGGCGCTCCCTCCAGCTTGCCGTGGCCGACGACGGCATCGGCATCCGGCCCGAAATGCTCAAGACGATCTTCGACCCGTTCATCCAGGTCGGCGGCGCCACGCGCAAGTCCGCGACCGGCACGGGCCTCGGCCTGGCGCTCGTCAAGCGCTTCGTCGGTCTCATGGGCGGCGAAGTCCACTGCGACAGCGTCGAGGGCGAAGGCTCAACCTTCGCCTTCACCATCCCCTTGCGCGCCGGCTCGAAACCCAAAGACGAGCCCGTCACGCTCTCTCCGCCCGACGTCTCGGCCCTTAACGTCGGCGCGACGCGCCTCCTGCTCGTCGCCGAGGACAACGCCGACAACAGAGAGTACATCAAGACCGTGCTCGAGTCGCAGAACTTCGCCCTGATCTTCGCCGAGAACGGCGTCGAGGCCGTTCAAGGGGCCTCCCTCAAGCCCGACCTGATTCTCATGGACATGCAGATGCCGCTCAAGAACGGCTACGAGGCCACCGCCGAGATCAAGCGGGACCCTGGGCTGGCCGCGATTCCCGTCGTGGCCTTGACCGCCTACGCGATGCCTCAGGAGCGCGAACGGGCGTTCAGCGCCGGCGTGGATGGCTACGTCGCCAAACCCATCGCCAGAGAGCACCTGCTCGGCGAGATCGCGCGCCTGCTCGGCTCTCCCGTCACCCCGCCCGGGTCCGCCGGGCCTGTCGCCGGCCCCCCGGCGCCCGGCGCCGAGGACATCGTGCGCCAGTATGTCGCCACGTTCAGCCGGAAGCTCGCCGACTTCGAGCGCATGCTCGCCTCGGGCGACCTCGAGGGCCTGCAATACTTCGGCCACGGCCTCAAGGGCTCCGGCGCCACGTACGGGTTCGAGGCCATCTCTTCGGTCGGCGAAAGCATCGAGCACGCCGCCGAGGCGGCTGACGCCGCCGGGGTCGCCAAGCTGCGCGAGCAGATACGCGAGGCCTTCGAGGCCGCCGCACACACCGTTGGCGAAACCCTCCCGCACCCGGTCACGTAGCGGCGCCGGCCTTACCCGGTTGGCGTCCACGGCCTGGGGCGGCGCCGCTCAACTCCGCCGCTCGATTTGCTCGATGAGGTGGGTGAAGATGAAGTGGTGAAACGGCAAGAAGAGATACCAGTACAGCCTTCCCCAGAGCGTGTGCGTGTCGTAGGAGGTCTTGATGCACAGCCGGCGTCGCCCGTCTTCCTGCCCAACGAGAAACTCCAGCCACGCCTTGCCGGGCAGTTTCATCTCCGCGCGCAGCAGCAGCCGCTCGCCCGGCTTGAGGTCCTCGACCCGCCAAAAGTCAATCACGTCGTTGATCTTCAGCTCCGAGCGGCTCCGCCTGCCGCGCGCCGTCCCGACCCCCATCAGCAGCCGGTCCAACGCGCCGCGTAACCGCCACATCCAGTTGTTGTGGAACCATCCTTCCCTGCCGCCGATCCGGCAGATCGCGCGGAACAGCGCCGCCTCGTCCTTCTCGGTCGTCAGCGAATGCGAAGCCGTGTACCGTGGACCGGACCGGAGTTCATGCAGCTTGAGCGCAAGCTCGTGCGCCGGCGGATACGCGTCGGACCACCGGGTGTGCACCATGTCCTGCTCTTCGCGCGACATCGCCCGCACCAGCGCCTCCCGGTACGGGACCGTTCGGAACGGCACGAGGCGCCGAATCGCGTCGTCCTGGCAGACGACGTCGTTCTTGAGGCCTTCGATCAGACACCTCACGATCGGCGCCGGCACGGGGGTGAGCAGGCTGCCCACGTACGCGTACAACCCGAGGGTAGAAAACGGCGAATAGACAAACAGCCTCCGCTTGTGCAGCAGCCGGGCCAGTATCCTCATCATCTCCTTGTACGTGAGCACGTCCTCGCCACCGATGTCGAAGCTCTTCCCCACGGCCCCGGGCGTCTCAAGCACGCCGACCAGGTACTTGATCACGTCCCGGATGGAAATGGGCTGGCACCGCTTGTAGCCCCAGCGCGGCAGAAAGATCACGGGGCTGTTCTTTACCAGGTGCTCGATCATTTCGTAGGACGCGCTTCCCGAGCCGATGATCACGGCCGCGCGGAGCACCGTCACCGGCACCGTGCCCGCCTGGAGCGCCTGCGCCACCTCCATCCGGCTCCGCAAGTGGTCCGACAGCGGCCCGCGCGCGTCGCCCAGGCCACCCAGGTAGATCACGTGCCGCACGCCGCTCGACTCGGCGACCGCCCGGAAGTTACGCGCAGCCTGGATATCCATCGCCGCGAATTGCCTCGGCCCCAGCAACAGGGAATGGATCAGGTAGTACGCCGTGTGCACGTCCTGCAGCGCCGCCTTCAGGCTGTCGGCGTCCAGGGCGTCCGCCACCGCGACCTCTGCGCCCGGCCAGCGGTGCGCGTATTCCGGCGATGGCCCGCGCACCATCACCCGGACCCGGTAGCCGCGGGCCAGCAGCTCCGGCACCAGCCGCCCGCCGACATAGCCTGACGCCCCGGTCACCAGCACCCGCCCGACATCGGGTTGGGGTTCGGTCGGCAGATCGGCGCAGCGAAGCTCCGGGCTCTTCCACTGCGGACCTGTCGTTTCAGTCACGTTCGATGATGCCGGCATAAAACCGTCTTCCACAGAACGTCAACGCGCGGGAACGGTGCGCACGTGCACATGGACCGTCCGGTCTCTTCCCGCGCTGGGTGTGCCAACCGGGAGCAGACGGGGCGGGCGACCCCGCTTGCATGACGTGTTCAGTCTTCCTTCTCGTCCTGGCACGAAACGCGTGCTCCCCGGGCGCCACGAAGTATCCGCCCCTCGTGCAGACGGTGTCAAGCTCCGAAGGCCCCACGGCGCGGACGCGACAAGGTTCCGTGGCGTTTGGGCGCGGTCTTGTGTTATCGCTTAAGCGTTGACGCAGGCGGGACACATGCGGCCTGCTGGGCGAAATCCATCTTGTCAAGGCGTGGAAATGGCCGAACGGAAACGGATCGTTGTCGCGATGTCCGGTGGCGTGGATTCTTCGACCGCCGCCGCCCTGCTCGTGCAGCAGGGACACGACGTTATCGGTATCGGCCTCAGGCTTGCCGCGCCGGGACCGGAGACGCAGTCGCACCAGGCCCGCCGTGGCATTGCGGCGATGGACGACGCGCGCCGCGTCGCCTCACAGATCGGCATCCCGTTCCACGTCCTGGATTTCGAAGCGATCTTTGAAGATACGGTCGTCAAGTACTTCTGTCGCACGTACCTTGATGGGAAGACGCCGAACCCCTGTGTCGTATGCAATCGCGCGGTGAAGTTCGGTCACCTGCTCGAGCGCGCCAGGGCCCTCGGCGCGGATTGGGTGGCCACCGGCCACTACGCTCGGACGTGCCGCGACCCGGACACCGGCAGGTTCCTGCTGAAGAAGGCCGCGGACCACGATCAGGACCAGTCCTATTTCCTCTACAGCCTCTCGCAAGAACAGCTTTCGCGCGCCATGTTCCCGCTCGCCGATATGGCCAAGAAAGACACCCGCGCGCTGGCACGGTCTCTCGGCCTGAAGGTCAGCGAGACGCCCGGTAGCCAGGACATTTGCTTTATTCGCCACGGGGACTACCGCCGATTCCTCGTCGAGCGATTTCCGGAATCGCTTCAACCGGGCCCCATCGTGAACACCCGCGGCGACGTCCTGGGCGAGCACCGCGGCGTTGCCCATTACACGACGGGGCAAAGACGGGGCCTTGGCATCGCGGCGGAGAGCCCGCTCTACGTTCTCGCCATTGACGTGGCAACGAGGCGCGTCATAGTCGGGATGCGCGACGAGGCGCTCACGCGACGCATCTCCGTGACGCACGTCAACTGGATCCCGTTCGATACGTTCGAGGGTCCCCTCGATCTACACGTCAAGCTCCGGTATCGGCATCCGGGAGCGCCCGCGACGGTGTCGTGCAGCGAAGAGGGGGGTGTGAATCTCCTGTTCTCGACGCTGCAGACCATGGCCGCCGCCGGACAGTCGGCCGTGTTCTACGACGGCGACGTCGTCGTCGGCGGGGGGATTATCGGACAGAGTAGGTGACCGCCCGCACGCGCATCCGCCTGATCCATCCAGCCGCCGGAGCGTCACTCGCGCGCTTTGAGCTTGACCAGCGCAGCGTTCAACTCCCGAATGCGCTGGGACATCTTCTCCACGATGCGAAACGCGAGTGAGGGATCTTCCTGGATCCGGCGGAGGAACACCTTCTTGTCCACGGTGAGCACGCGGACGTCGCCCAGGGCGCGCACGGTGGCCGAGCGAACCTCGCGCTCGACGAGCGCCATCTCGCCAAAGAAATCGTCGGCGCCCAGCACGGCCAGGCGCACCTCCTTGCCGTCCTGTTCCGCAACGACGGCGACTCGCCCTTCCTGGATGACATACATGCAGTCGCCCACCTCTCCCTGGCGGATGATGACCTCGCCGTCCGCATACGATTTGCCCAGCGCGCCCGTGCCCACTGTCCTCACCTCCTGCCTTCTCTTTCTGTCACGACGGAAAATTGAGGTCAGAGCTTTCCACAGAAACCGGCTCACAAAGAACGGGTGCAGCCCGCGCAGAAAGATGTCCCGATAGGGCGCGCTCCCCGTGAACATGTCCCACAACGCCATGCTCATGCGCGGGCGGCTGCCTTCGGTCTGCTGTTCCGCCGCGCTCATTTCCAGCATCGCCCGGCGGACGAGACGACTCTTTTGGACCTGCGGCGCGGCGGCGAACATCGCCTTACCGATTGCGTTGTCGCTGCCGATTGCCTGGCACGCCGGCCAGTAGTGCCGCCTGAAATCCTCGCCGGAGATGCCCTGAAAAATGACGGTCCCGGCCGCAGCCTTGGCCGTGCGGTAGGCGGCCCCAATGCCGTCCTTGTACAGCCGCGTCACGCCGCAATCGCCGAGAAACACGATCCGGTCGGCAAACGGCCGCGTCGCGCCCCGGATACTGATACGCGGCCAGCACTGGCACGACACCTGGTCCGAGCGCCAGTCCGGCGGAAAGCACGCCTTCACCTCGGGAGAGTCCATGAACGACTGCACGAGCGAAGCATCGATGTCCTTGCCGAGCAGGCAGACCGTCACGTAGTCCCCCTTGGGAATGATGGCGGCAAACTTCAGCCGGGGGATGTTGAGCAGAAACACGTGCATCGAGCTGCCCACGTACTTCGCGATCGCTTCTTCGCCAAGGTGGTATTCGCGGATGCACGTCTTCGTGGTGCGGGGAGGCCTGTAGCCAAACCCCAACTTCTCAAAAAGTCCGAGCGCGGGGGAGTTCACACCCACCGCCACCGCGAGCAGGTCGTAGGTTTCCGGCCGACCGTCCCGCGTCTCGAGCTGTGGCCGTCCGTCGTCCCAGCCGACGTCATCCACCCGCTTGTGCACCAGGTGCGCGCCCTTGTTGACCGCCAGCGCCTGTAGATACGCGTCGAAACTGTCCCATCGTTTCTCCTGCATATCCCGCGGGCCGGGACCGCGGTACACGGCGCCGATCCGTTTCTCCTGCAGGGGGGTCGCGATGCGCACGCTGCCCACGTCCATGTGCAGAACGTAGGAGTCGATCCCCCGCTGGACCACCGTGCGGGGCAGGTTGATCCCCTCCGCGGCGAGCGTCTGCACCAGCAGCTCGGACACGATCCCCCCGCACTTGTTGCACCCGGCGGGGCCCGGCCGGGAAAAATCCCGAGGCTCGTAGACGTCCACATGGACGTCCGTGCCGACCCGCTGGGCCATATCCAACAAAAAGTAGCCGAAGAAACAGCCCGCAGGCCCGCCTCCCATCACCGCCACACGCGAGCCGCTGCCCAACTCGAGAGCGGGGGAATCGTCCTGGGGCGGCGCAAGCTTGTCCTCAAGCATCTGTTTCTTCCTTTGACCCAAGTATTATAAGGAAGCGATGAGGAAAAGTCAAGCGGGATCGGCCCACCTTAACGGCGGCGTAATCTACCCTGACGCCACTCGGCGGGCCTGTCGGCGCACGCTGACGATAAGGGCCGCCGCGCCGACGTAGAGGCCCTCGAAAACAACGTAGGCAATGAGCCACGCCGGGAGGCGGCGCGGCTCGTCACCCGCGTACGAGTGCAGGCCGTGCAGGATGTAGTTCACGCCGTAATAGGTCATCACGACGAGAAGGAAGCACAAGATGCTCGCCGCGCCCATGCCGAAGCCGCCGAGCCATCTCTGGTGTCGTGCGTGCAGCACCGCGAGGTAACCGAGCAACGTGATCAACGACCACGTCTCCTTCGGGTCCCAGCCCCACGAGCGCCCCCACGAGTAGTTGGCCCACACCGCGCCGGTAACGATCCCGGCGGTCAGGAAGAGCACGCCGACCTGCAGCACGCGATAGACGAAGTCGTCGAGCCGGTCAGCGCGCTCGGGCTGGACCGCACTCAAGGCAGCGCGGCCCACGACGAGGTGCCCCGCGCCAAGCGCCACGGCGAACGCGCTGTACCCCAGCATGACGGTGAGCACGTGGTACGTGAGCCACACGCTGCGGAGCGGGGCTATCGCCGGATTGATGTCGATGGTCAAGCGCTGGGCGATCGTGATGGTAAGGATACCCAGCACCGAGGCGATAAGCGCCGCGAACCGCAGGCGGTACTTCGCCTCGAAGATCACCCCCAGCACGGCAATTCCCCACGACATGAAAATCAACGACTCGTACATGTTGGTCAACGGCGCCCGCCCGGCGATGATCGTGCGTACGGCAAGGCCGTAGGCGTGCACGAGCGTGCTCAGCACCAGGACGACGAACAGGGCGACGTACAGGCCCGCGCGCTTCGACCACAGGCTCATCAACGCCAGCAGCAGTGTCGCCACGTACAGTAACCACGCCGCGCGAAACGGCTTGAATGCGTTGGTGTGCGCCTCGAGCGCCACCCGGCCCGCTTTCGGATACACGGCGGGGTTGAGCGCGCGCAGGCGTTCGATCAGATCGCGCGACGCTTCGTCGAAAGCGGGTCCGTTTCCGTCGAGGAACGCCGTGCGCAGCGACTCGAAGGCCGCGCGCACGGCCGCCATATCTTCCTCGGAGTGTCCGGTCGCCGAAGCGAGCGGCATCCATTCGGCGTGGGGATCGTCCGAGACCCCGGGCACGATCGGGACCCTGTCTTCGAACTCGGTCAGAGCGCGAAGCGCGTCGGCGCGCGCGGCAAGCTCGTTCGCAGCCTCTGCGAGGCGCTTGCTTCCCCCCGGCGACACGCCGGGCGCGCGCACGAGCCCACGCAGCGTCGGGAGCTGGCTGCGGAACTCCGCAAGCGACAGGTATTTCTTTTCCTTGTCATAACCGAGCGCCCCGAACAGCGGGATGTAGGGCACGTCGAGCACCGGCCGTTCGTCCCAGCGCTCCGCGTCGAACGCGAACGACAGCACCGTCTCGACCGGCTCCTGCCCGTCGAGTCGCTCGCGGCCGTGCACGAAACGCAGCCGTTCGCGGGCATACGTGTCGAACGCCTTGAGGCGGCCGTTGTCCTGCACGACCAGGTGACGGATCGTCGAGAACTCGACCGCCTCGGACGCCCGCGCGGCCGGCGGAAACGTCGCGACCGCCACCGTGAGCGCGAGTGCGCAGAAGAACCGGATCATGGTGACTCCTTGTGCCGTTTTCGGTCTCGTCGCCGCAGCCACGGGCTGACGTAGAACGTGACTATGAGTCCGGCCGTCAACGTTGCGAAGCCGACGTACAGAAGCGCCGTGCCCGGATCGCGGCTCAGCGACAGCACGGTGTACGGAAGGCCCGTGACGGTATCGGTGCCGTAGCTCGACTGATAGAGCACATATCCGCCGATCTTGGCCGGCGCGTTCATCGCCGCGACAGCGTGCCGCTCGCCGCCCGCTTGGTTTCGGACGGTGAGGTGGCTCTCGAAGGCGGCCGGAATGTTGCTGCGCGGATAGTGCTTCGCAATGAACGTGTCGAGCACGAGTTCGAACCCGAGCGGCACACGTCGCCCGTATTCGATGACAAAGCGGCGCGCTCCAAGCGCAACCTCGCGGCGCTCGAAATAGGGGACCCAGGCGCTCACACGGTTGCCTTCCTCGTCCGTCAGGGTGAGCCGAATGACCGAGTCCTTGGCCTCCCACCCGAGCAGCTCGGGCGACTCGGAGACGTACGTGTAGGTTGCAGAGAAATCGCCGGCTGTGGCCTCCGGCCGCATCGAGAAGCCCGGAAACCTGGCAAAGAGCGTCAGCGCCTCATCGCCGCCGGGACGATGCACGACGATCTGCGCGGCCGGGTTCCCCGGGTCCTGCGGCGTTCCCGCCTCCCGGCCGTCCTTCCAGTCGTAAAACGTCCTCTCCACCGTGACCGACGAACCGGTCTTTCCGATGGGAACGATCTTGTCGGGATCGGCGATCGCCGGGACCACCTCGCGCACGTTCTGCTCGGGGATCGTGAACGTGATCGTGCTTGTGCCGGCAGGCGAAGCGTCCGGGTAATATCTGTCCACGAGCACCGACACCCCGCCCGGGCCGTTCGCGCGGGCGTGCACGATGCCGTCGTAGCGCTCCTGCAGCAGGGCGGCGCGTTTCTCGAACGTCGTCGAGATGTTGATCGCCTCTCCGCTCGACGCGTCCGTGCACTGCACGAATGCGGGGTCGAAGTAGAAATCCGTCTTCCGGCCCTCCACAATCACGACCGTGCCCTGTGCGCCGAAGTTGATCGTGAGAACCGCCCCCGCGTAAACCAGCAACAGGCTCAGATGCGTGACGAGAAAGCCGAGATGGGACAGCCGGTAGGGGAGGGCGCGCAGCGTGCAGCACAGCAGGTTGAGCGCGAGCAGGCCAAGAAGCCCCTGGAACCATATGCCGCCGTAGACGGAATGCAGCGCGACGCGAAGGCTCGTGCGAGCGCCAAGGACCGTACCCCACACGAGCACGACGGAAATCACGACGATCAGCACGATCGCCAACGGCGTCGAGGCGAAGAAGCGAAACACCGGGTGCCGCTTCCACGCATACCGTCGTCGCCTAGCGTCCTCGTCCATCCATGCCTCGCACGTGCGTTCTTAGAGAATGACGCGTGCTTATCGGCTTTGCGGTACGCCGGCGGAGATGCACCTGTTTTGTAGCCGAGGCTGGTTGGCGGTGTCAAGCGCCGCCGCTCACCAGTTGACTCAAGGCCCCGTGCGGGAAAACCGCTGATCGCGCCTCGCTTCCTGTAGCCGGAGGGTCTGATAATCTGTATACTTGAAAAGTCGTGACTGCACGGGCGAGGTCGTCCGGTGCTGAGCGTCACGTCACTGTAAGCGTGCGATCCGAAGGAGCCGACGCCATGAAAAACGTCACAGCGCAGAAGCTTGCCATCCTCGGCGGCCCCAAGGCGGTGACGGTCAAGCCGAAAGAGAACTGGCGACCGCCGCGCGACCGGATCAAGGCCCTCATCTCCAAGCTCATTGACGAGGACGTGTACTCGATCGCCGGCTCAGGCGTTTCCCTTGAGCTCGAGCAGCGCTTCGCCGCGTACATCGGCGCGCCCCACTGTATCGGCTTCTACAACGGCACCAGCGCCCTGTGGGCCGCCTATTACGCCGTCGGCGTCGCGCCTGGCGACGAGGTGCTTCATCCCTGCTACACGTGGATCTGTTCCATCTCACCCGCCGTGCACATGGGCGCCCGGCCCGTGTTCTGCGAGATAGACCCCGAACGGCTCGTCATAGACCCCGCCGACGCCGAGAAACGTATCACACCGCGCACGAAGGCCATCAGCATCGTCCACCTCTACGGCAACGTCTGCGACATGGATGCCATCATGGACATCGCCCGCCGCCATGACATCGCTGTGATCGAGGATTGCAGCCACTGCCACGGCGCCGAATGGGACGGCCGAAAGCTCGGCTCGATCGGGCACGTCGGCTGTTTCTCCATGCAGGGCGATCCCGTTAGCGGCAAGCCCATCGCGGCGGGTGAAGGCGGCCTGGCGGTGACGAATGACCACGAGCTCTACGAACGCATGCTCCTTTTTGCACAACTGAACCGCGCCGGCCTCGACAAGGATTTCACCAACCCCGCCTACCGCGCGTTCGCGCCCACCAACCTCGGCCTCAAGTTCAGGCCCCACCCCTGGGCGATGGCGACGGCCCTCGTGTTGCTCGACAGCCTCGACGACCGCAATGAGAAACGGGCCCGGTACCGCCGGAAGATCTACCAGGCCGTCGGCGACATCCCCGGCCTCGAGCCCCTCAAGTCCTACCCGAAAGCGAAACCGGCCGGCTTCTACGGCGGCATGCATATGATGTACAGGCCCGAGCAGCTCGGCGGCCTGGCCGCGCGGCGGTTTATCGAGGCCGTCGTCGCCGAAGGTGTCTCCATGGCGCACCGCGGCTACGACCTTACCCATCGCCTCAAGCTGTTCGCCGAAGGCTACGACATCTACGGCACCGGCGACGGCCCGCTGGCGGGCGACTACCCGGGCTATCCCGCCGGCAGCCTCCCGGTGAGCGAAGAGGCCCACGAACGCATCCTGGGCATGCCCGTGTGGATCGAGGAAGAGCCAGGCTACACCGACCAGGTCATTGCCGCCTTCAGGAAAGTCACGAAGCAGTACGACCAGCTCCTGGACTGACTCAGATCGAGGCCGGCGCCCGGCCCCGTCACATCCCAAGAGCTTGTTTCATCCTCATTGTCAGGCACTTGCGCAGCCGCTGGATTTCCCACGCCGCGTCCTGACCGAGCCACGAACCCCCCTTCCCGTTCGCCGAATCACAGATCGAAAAAAAGATCTTGACACTGCATGGCTGCCAGGCCAAATTGCCATTTGGCCCTTTCGCCATAGACTGCTGTACTCAAGGAGCGCACCATGGACCCGAAGATCAAAGCATGGTTCGAAGCCCGGGCACGCATCATCAGAGCGATAGCTCATGCCACCCGCCTGTTCATCGTGAGCGAGCTCGCCAAGGAAGAGAAGTGCGTATGTGAGCTCACGGACCTGATCGGCGCCGACATGTCAACGGTGTCCAAGCACCTTGCCCTGCTCAAGGCGGCCGGCATCGTCCGCGATGAGAAGCGCGGCACGCAGGTGTACTACACGCTCATGGCTCCGTGCATCCTGGATTTCCTCAACTGCGTCGGGGCGGTCCTCAAGGCCAACGCGACAGAGCAACTCAAGCTTGCGAAGTGAGCGAAGGCGGGACGCCGGTGGACTGGAAAAAGGAATGGAAGGCGCTTGCCGTCATCGCGGCGGTGTTCTTCGCGGCATTCTACCTGCCCGTGGGCCGTGCGTGGTTCGACAACGCCGTGCTCGAGGCGCTTGCGCTGGTCAAGTGGTACGCGCGCGAGCACGTTGTCTTGTGCCTGCTGCCGGCGTTCTTCATCGCGGGCGGCATCGCCGCGTTCGTCAGCCAGGCGTCCGTCATGAAATACCTGGGCGCCCGTGCGAAGAAGGTCGTGGCTTATAGTGTCGCCTCGGTCTCGGGCAGCATTCTCGCCGTCTGCTCGTGCACCGTGCTGCCGCTGTTCGCCGGCATCTACCGGATGGGCGCCGGGTTGGGACCCGCGACCACGTTCCTCTATTCCGGCCCGGCGATCAACGTGCTCGCCATCATCCTGACCGCGCGCGTGCTGGGTCTCGAGCTCGGCATTGCGCGCGCGGTGGGCGCCATCGCCTTCAGCATCATCGTCGGCCTGCTCATGCACGTCATCTACCGTCGAGAAGAGACCGAGAAAGCCACCGCGCAGGCCGTCATGCCCGAGCCGGACGTCAAGCGCCCGCTGTGGCAGGAAGTTCTGTTCTTCGCCGCCATGATCGCAGTCCTCGTCTTCGCCAACTGGGGCCGGCCGGCCTCCTCGGCGGGCCTCTGGTACGCGATCTGGTCGGCGAAGTGGATCATCACGTCCGCCGCCGCTGCCGCGTTCGCGCTCCTCTTGGTTGCATGGTTCGGCCTGACGTGGTGGAAAGTCCTCCTCGCCGCGGTCCCGGCCGCAGCGCTCGCACTGCTCTTTCCGGGGACACCGATGCTCGCGTTCGGCGCGGGCGTCGTCGGGCTGGCGGTCACCACAGCCACGGGCCGCGACGAGTCGCGCGAGTGGTTCACCTCGTCGTGGGGCCTCGCGCGCCAGATATTGCCCCTGCTGCTGTTCGGCGTGCTGGTGGCCGGGGCGCTGCTGGGCCGGCCCAACCATGAGGGCCTGATCCCGTCGGCGTGGGTGAGTGCCGCCGTCGGCGGCAACTCGGTCGTGTCGAACCTGTTCGCATCGGTCGCGGGCGCGTTCATGTACTTCGCCACGCTGACCGAGGTGCCCATCCTGCAGGGCCTCATCGAGAACGGCATGGGCAAGGGCCCTGCGCTGGCGCTTCTGCTCGCGGGCCCCGCGCTCAGTGTGCCCAACATGCTCGTCATCCGCAGCGTCATGGGCACGAAGAAGACCATCACGTACGTCATGCTCGTCGTCATAATGGCCACGATCAGCGGAATCATCTACGGCTCCATTTTCGGCTAGGAGACACCTGATGAAAAAGATTCAGATTCTTGGACCGGGCTGCCCGAAGTGCCGGAAACTCGCCCAGCTCACCGGCCAGGCGGCGAGCGAGCTCGGCCTCCAGTGCGAGATCGAAAAGGTCACGTCACTCGCCGAGATCACGCGCTTCGGCGTCATGTTGACCCCCGCGCTCGTCGTGGACGGCGAGGTCAAGGTCACTGGCAAGGTGCCGGCCCTCTCCCAGATCAAGGCGATGCTTGAGTAGCGCCGCAGAGAACCCTGAGCACGCCCAGAGGCGCTGGGGAGCAAGCCATGAACGTCATTGCAAAGATCGTTGTCATCATCGCAATCATTGCCGCCGCCGTCGCGGTCGTTGTCTTCAAGGATAACGAGACGCCGCCGGCCCCGGCCGGTCCGACCGACACGCCGACGCAAGACAACACCCCGGCCGCGCTGCCACGGCTGATGGAGTTCGGGCGCGGCAAGTGCGAGGCCTGCAAAGCGCTCATACCCGTCCTGAAAGAGCTGCGTAAGGAGTACGGCGACAAGCTCGAAGTGGAGCAGATTGACATCAGCGAGGATCCGGTTGCCGTCCAGGTATTCGGCATTCAGATCATCCCGACGCTCATCTTCTTCGACGCGTCCGGCCGCGAGTTGAATCGGCACCAAGGCTTCATGTCGAAAGACGATATCCTGAGCATGTTCGCCGAGCACGGCATCGTCCTCCGCGACGAGACCGCGCCGGTCGAAACCACACAGCAGCGTGGGCTCATGCGCCGGGTGTTCGGCACGCTGGCGCGCGCCGTCGAGGGAAGCGCCGCGGTCGCCGTGGCGGCCTCCTTTGCGTGGGGCATCCTGAGCATCCTGCTGAGCCCCTGCCACCTCACCAGCATCCCTTTGATCGTCGGGTTCATAGACAAGCAGGGCCGCACGACGACGGGCCGCGCGTTCGTCGTCTCGACGCTGTTTTCCGTCGGGATCCTCATCACGATCGGCCTCATCGGCGCCATCACGGCGGCCGCCGGGCGGCTCATGGGCGACATCGGCGCGTACGGCAACTACGTCGTTGCCGTTATCTTTTTCCTCGTTGGTCTCGTCTTGCTCGACGTGCTGCCGACGCCGTGGTCGGGGCCGGGGCAGGTCGGCATGAAGCGCAAGGGGATGCTGGCGGCATTCGTGCTCGGCCTCGTCTTTGGCATTGCGCTTGGCCCGTGCACGTTCGCGTTCATGGCCCCCATGCTGGGCGTGACCTTCCGCCTCGCGGCCGTAAGCCTGGCCTACGGCATCCTCTTGCTCGCCGCCTACGGCGTCGGCCATTGTTCTGTCATCGTGCTCGCCGGCACGTGCACGGAGCTTGTCCAGCGCTACCTCAACTGGAATGAACGCTCGAAGGGGGCCGTCATCGTCAAGCGGATTTGTGGCGCTCTTGTCCTCTTCGGCGGACTGTATCTCATGTACACAGCCTGAAGCATCCTGTGATGAGTCAAGCAGTGCAGAGACCAACGCGAGGCAAAGGGCTCAACGTCTTTGAGAGGTATCTCACCGTGTGGGTCGTCGCGTGCATCGGCGCCGGCATCCTGCTCGGAAAGGCCGCGCCGGGCGTGGCGCGCTTTCTCGACGGGTTGGCCATTTCGGTCAAGGGCGCGCCCGTCGTCTCAATCCCCATTGCCGTGTGCCTCTTTTTCATGATGTACCCCATCATGGTGAAGATTGACTTCACCGAGGTCGTTCGGGCGGGCAAGAGCGTCAAGCCTGTCGCCCTGACGCTTCTGGTGAACTGGGCCGTCAAGCCGTTCACGATGTACGCCATCGCTGTGCTGTTCCTCGGCGGGGCATTCCGGCTGCTCATCGGCGCGGACGCAACCGATTACGTGAAAATGCCCTTCGGCCTCGACTTGCCCATCGGCGCGCAGCATGGAGTAGGGAAGGTCGTGCTCGTCCACGGCATCAAGATGCTCGAGGTCCCCCTCTGGCGCAGTTACCTCGCCGGCTGCATCCTGCTCGGCATCGCGCCCTGCACGGCCATGGTGCTCGTCTGGGGATATCTCGCCCGCGGCAACGACGGCCACACGCTCGTTATGGTGGCCATCAACTCGCTCACCATGCTCGTGCTGTACGGACCGCTCGGCGGGTTCCTGCTCGGCGTGGGTCGCCTGCCCGTGCCGTGGCAGGCGCTGCTGCTGTCCATCTCGATCTACGTGGCGCTGCCGCTGGCGGCCGGGTACCTCTCACGACGATGGATCATCCGCGTCAAAGGCGACGCGTGGTTCCGCGAGAAGTTCCTGCACGTGCTCACGCCGATCACCATCATCGCCCTGCTCGTCACCCTCGTCCTGCTTTTCTCGTTCAAGGGCGACGTGATTGTTGCCAATCCGTTGACGATCCTCTGGATCGCCGTTCCGCTCTTTATCCAGACCAACCTCATCTTCTGGCTCGGCTACGGCCTGGCCAAGGTGCTGCGACTCAGTTATGCCGACGCGGCCCCGTCCGCCATGATCGGCGCCTCGAACCACTTCGAGGTCGCCATTGCCACCGCGACGATTCTGTTCGGCCTATCCAGCGGCGCGGCCCTGGCGACCGTCGTCGGCGTACTGATCGAAGTCCCGGTCATGTTGATGCTCGTCAAGATCTGCCTGCGTACCCAACGGTGGTTCTCGACGGGTGCCTCACCGGAATGCTGATCGTGGAGTCAGCCGCCGAGTCCGAGCCCACGAAGATCGGCGACGACTCCCTTCCGTTCGGCCGCATACAGCCGCCAGATAACCCGAAGGCCCTGGATGCTGTCCCGCGCGTTCGTGACAGGCGTCCCGCCGGTTTCGATGCAGTCGAGAAAATGTTGGAGCTCGTTCTGAATGTATTTCCCATCCTGGACCTGGAAAAGGAGCGCCCGGTTGTCTCCGGCGACATCCGGATCGTCGGTGTCGAGCGCTTCCGGCCTGCCCGCGGCGCCGGCGCAGTGGAGGATGAGTTTTCCACCAAAGACATTGGCTTCAAGCATGCCCTCCGTACAGTGCGCATGCACTGAGTATTCGTGACGCGACCCGCGCGCACCCCACGTGCCCATGTGATAGCCGATGGCGCCGCCGGCGAACTTGATGCACACGTTGCTCGTTCCTTCTGCGCCTTTCATCCAGGGCGTACCCGCGTTCGTGCCGACGTGTGTCCCCTCGACCGGCTCGCCCATGGTCCAGAGCAGCAGGTCAATGTAGTGGCAGCCGTGGCTGAAGAGCTGGCCGCCGCCGAGCTTTTCCGGGTCCGCAAGCCACGAGTCGCCGACAAACGAGGTCACTTGCTCCGTCCAGAGCGACATTTGAAAGAGTTCACCGTACGTCTTGACGTCCAGGATCTCCTTCAGCTTCAGGAAGAGCGGGTGGTACCGCAGGCAGTATCCCACCATCAGCACGAGCCCGCGCTTTTCGGCCGTCCTCTGCATGTCCAGGCACTCGGCTTCGGAGTTCGCCATCGGCTTTTCCACCAGGACGTGTTTGCCGGCCTTGAGGCACTCGATCGAAACGGGATGATGCAGGTGGTGGGGCAAGACCAGCACGACGGCGTCCACAACGTCCAGCGCCGCTCGGAAATCGGTCTCAGCGCGAGCGCCAGGGAACTCCTTGGCAGTCTCGCGGGCGCGGTCTTGCACGGCATCGACCGCGGCCGTGACTCGGCCCTGTCCGCCCATGTCCTTCGCGGCTTCTGCCCAGCCCCGGCCCATTCCCCCGCAACCGACTATCCCCAAGCGAATCATCAGCCTTGTCCTCCAGCCTTCTCTTCCGTCTTTGTTACCTCGGATCAAGGAGACTCTTGTACGCCGTCAATAGTAGCTCATGTCAATGGCGATGTGTGTATGAAGGCACGCCGAGCACACCTGCACGCGCGGAATTCGGCGCTCAAAAAGGTTGAACCCCGGCGAACCCATACTTACCATGGAAAATACTGACGACGGGCGGTCGCGTCCGTCGAGCAAGGGGGACAAAGGACTGGTGGAGTCAAGACGGGATTCGCAAAGGACGGTTCAATGACAGACATGAAAGGCTTCGATTTGTGGCGATGCGGCGCATCCATGGCGCTGATGGTTGCGTTGGCGTTCATTGTGTCGGGAGCCGCTTCCGGTGGAGGTGACGAGGCAATGGAATGGACGCTTGAAATGGCAAGGAAGCAGTGGGACCCGATGACGAGGGCCGTGCAGCACGTCGGTGTGCCCGGCTACCAGTACCAGGCCGGGGTCCTGTGGGACGGGTCGCTCCTGTTCGGGCCGTTCCATCATCACGACCCGGAGATTCTGGGGGAAAACCGGATGCACGTGTGCATCGGCTACGGCGACACGATGCGGTTCATTGACCGTCGAGACGGCAACAGCAAGGCAATCAACAAACAGATTGAAAACGGCAGGCTCCCCATACCCATCGTCGAGACCACAGACGGTGACTTCCTGTGGAATGAGACGGTCTTCGCCCACTTGCTGGACCGAAAGCCCGAGGAGGGCATGCGACCTCGACCCGATGACGTGCTCGTAGTCCACGCCCGCTTCAAGGTCAAGAACACGGGCAACACGAAAAAGGCGGGGCACCTGTGGTTCTATTTCGGCGGCATAGACGACACGACGTATGGATACGGCTGCGATGTGAAGACGGAGCTCGGGACCGTTATCGAGCACACGTTCGAGGCGCCATACGGTCTGCTGGACGACAAGGTCCGCTACCTGATCCCGAAGCCCCGGAAAGGGCAATTGCGCTGGCATGACGAGGTCGAGACGCCCGAAGGCACGAACAAGCCCGCGGCGAAAGTGATCGAATGGGAGGTCGCCCTCAACGAGGGCGAGGAGGCTGAACTCAGGCTGCTGGTTCCGTACGGGCTCATTGACCGTGAGAGAGCCGAGGCACTTGTGAAGCTTGACACTGATGCGCTTCACGACGAGATCAGCGCATTCTGGAGAAAGCTGGAGGCCGGCCCGGGCAAGATCATAACGCCGGATCCGTTCGTCAACGATTACCTCGAGGCCATTCACGGGCAGATGGCGCAGCAGGTGGCCTACCGTCCGAAGGAAAAGATCTGGATGTATAAGACGAGCCCCAACTGGTACGAGAGTTACTGGCCCTGCAATGCCGCGAAGGCGATGCCTGCCTTTTACCTTGCCGGCCTCACACACATCAGCGGGCCGGTGCTCCAAAGCTTCATCGACTTTCAGACCGACGATCCGGGGCCGCTGGGAGTGAAGGGCGAGGGTTTCGCAAAGGTGCCGGGATTCCTCGGGTTCTTTCCGGGATGGAGCCCGAACGTTCTCATGCTCAGCCACGGCACGGAGATGTGGGCGCTGGCGTCGCACTACCGAATCACGCGCGATCGCGAGTGGCTCGGCGAGGGCGAGGGATCGCCGCTCAACGCGATGCTTCTCGCGTTCGACTGGGTCTCGACGCAGCGGAAGAGGACGATGCGCGAGGAGGACGGCAAGAAAGTCCCGCACTGGGGGCTTCTGCCGGCGGCAGGTACGCATGACTGGCTTTCGGGCAACGCGATCATCAACGACGCATGGTGCATCTTCGGCATGACGGAGATCGTGCGGGTAATGCGCGAGATCAAGCATCCTCGTGCGGAGGAGATGGCGAAGGAGCTGAACGATTACCGCAAGTGCTTGAAGGAACGATACACCGAGGCACGCGACAAAGCGGAGCCAATGCCTCTCCCCGACGGGACGATGCTTCCGTACGTACCGAGGGTCGTGCAGGAGCTGGATTGGAGGAAGCCTGACTGGACGATAACGGGCTATGGGCCGCTGCGCGCGGGCGGCGTCGGCGCGCTCGACCCCCACGATGAGCTCGTGGACCAGGCACTTGCCTTCCTTGAGGCAGGAAGACCGACCGGCGACGATATCAACCAAAGACAGTACCTATGGCGCCATTACGTTGAGATCGAGACCCACTGGCCCATGTACGAGATATTCCTGCGTCGCGACGATCTTCCCCGGTTCTTCGAGTGGCTGTTCAACAATCTCGCTGGCGTGCTCCATCACGATTTCCGCGTCGGGTGCGAGGCCCGCAACGGCGTGCCGTCGTGCGCGCCGGGCGACGGGGAACGGTGGCAGGCGATACGGAAGATGTTCATCAACGAACGGGGCGGCTGCGACGGCTCGCAGCAGTCGCTTTGGCTTTTCCAGGCGATTCCGAGGTCGTGGCTGAAACCCGGCGACAAGCTCTCGGTCAAGGACATGGGCACCTGGTTCGGCGGCAAGGTGGATCTTGACCTCGAGGTGGCAGAAGACGGCAACTCCGTTGTGGTCAATGTCAAGCTCACAAAGCTTGCCGTGAAGCCAACTGAGATCCGAATGCGGCTCAGGTCCGGCGACGGCCGCCCGTTGGCATCGGCCCGGATCAACGGCGCCGCAACGAAGGTCCTCGAGAAAGACACCATCAAGCTGCCGACCTCGACCGACGCCGAATACCGCATCGTTGGCCGCTTCAAGTGACATCAGGTCCAGCACCGCAGTGCTGCCTCGTGCTTGACCGGCAGGTGAATCCCGTCGCACGGGGCGCGTGGTGTCAGCTCAGTGCTCGAGTGCCTTGCGAAACGGGTCTTGACCGAATCGCCCTCGTGCCCATACGATCTGCGACGGTTTTGGAGGTCACGAATGCAGCACGCGGACTGGGTCCTCGTCGTCCTCATCGGACTGCTCTTCTACTGGATCTTCACCAGCATCCGGCGAGCGCGCTTCGGCAAGCAGGTGTACGTGCGCCGCATCCCCGGCGTGGATGCCATTGACAACGCGCTCGGTCGCGCCACCGAAATGGGCCGGCCGGCGATCTACACGCTCGGCGACTGCACCGTCCAGAACATGGAGCTGTACGCGTCGCTCGGCATCCTCTCCTATGTGGCGGCCCGGGCCGCGCGCTACGGCATCAAGCTCATCACCACCGTGCTCCAGCCGCCCATCTATCCCATGGTCGAGGAGACGATGCGCGACGCCTACCGCGCCGCCGAGCGCCTCGACGATTTCAGCGAGGAGAACGTCCGCTTCCTCTCGACAGACGGCATCGTGTACGCCATGCTCACCGCCAACACGATCGAGAGCGAGGACGCCGCGAGCGCGTTTTTCCTCGGCACCTTCAGCTTCACGAGCCTGCTGATGACCGAGCCCGGCAACCGCCGCGGCGTCATCCAGATCGCGGGCGACACGAACACCGGCCAGATGCCGTTCTTCGTTGCCTCCTGCGACTACACGATTATTGGCGAGGAGCTCTTTGCGGCGAGCGCCTACGTGAGCGACGACGCAACGATCAAGGGGAGCCTCGTGGCGCAGGACCGATTCAAGCTCGTGCTGCTCGCCCTTATCCTCCTGGGCATTCTCCTGTTGACTGTGCCCATACCGGGCCTGAGCGATAGCCCGATCCTCGAACTGTTCAGACGCTACCAGTGACGCCGCACCGATGAGAAAGCGCATCGCAGTCATCGCCACCTTCATCGTCGGGCTGTACTTCTTCGTCGAGTTCCTGGTGCCGCCGTTCGTTGGCGGCGGCTTCGACAACACCCGCATGGACGACCCGTGCCTTGTGCCCACCGATGACGGGGTACGGCTCTACTACACGGGCGCGAGGTCGCAAAAGGGCTCCGACGAGGTTCACTTCGCCATCGGCCTCGCCGAGAGCGCCGACGCCGCCTCGTGGACCAAGCACCCCGGCAACGCACTGTTGGCCCGCAGCACCTTGAGCAGCAAAGACTGGCGCGGCCTGAGCCATGCCGCCGTTGTGCGCGAACCGGACGGCGCCTACACGATGTTCTACGTCGGCCACGGCGCCGACACGGTGGACCGCATCATGCGCGCTACAAGCAGAGACGGCCTCACGTGGAAGCGCCGAGATGTCGTGCTGAATCTTGCCAGGAGCGACTACGAGCGGACCTCGATCACAGCGCTGACCGTCCTGCGCGAGCCGGCGCAGTACGTCGCCTATTTCGGCGCGACCTACGTCGTCGGCGACCGCGCCGTCTCGGGTATCTCGCGCGCCACGAGCCAAGACGGGGTGCGCTGGACGCTTGATGCGCACAACCCGGTACTGCCGATCGAAACCGAGAACGGGTGGGACTACCAGACGATCACGGGACTCAGCGTCGTCCCCGACGACGAGGGCCTCTGCCTCTACTACGCGGGCACGAAGACGGTGTTCACTGGCGGCGGATACCTGGTGACGCTGATCGGCATGGCCACCTCGG
>Ga0180432_10002547_pt1 | contig 27225 bp, 19 predicted proteins | sample SS_ome_10_FD_132414 | JGI IMG/M metagenome (GOLD analysis project Ga0180432, IMG submission 132414) | Hypersaline lake sediment archaeal communities from the Salton Sea, California, USA - SS_1_MS_2 metaG | ecosystem: Environmental > Aquatic > Non-marine Saline and Alkaline > Hypersaline >... | reverse complement strand
TATAAAGGTACCCCTGCGTCGCGCCTACCGCGTGCGCCGCAATGGCCATGCCCTCGATGACCCTGTAGGGGTAGGATTCGAGCAACATGCGGTCCATAAAGGCGCCCGGGTCGCCCTCGTCGCCGTTGCAGACGATGTAAGGGGTCTGGCCGGCCTGTCGCACGTGTTGCCACTTGAGGCCTGTTAGATATCCTGCACCGCCGCGCCCCCGCAGTCCGCTCTGGCGAACCTGCTCGATGACCTGGTCCGGGCTTAGTTGTTCGATGCAGCGCCGCAGCGATTCGAAGCCGCCGCGCCGGCGATACTCGTCGAGGTCGGTCGGGTCCATCTGTCCGCAGTGCTCGGTGGCAATGTGCTTTTGTTTCTGCAGGAAGTCCGCTACGGGCTTGTCGCGGACGTCGATGCTGTAACGTGTTATCGGACTGGCGTTTGCGTCGGTCAACCAGCGGTCGAGGGTGCTCGAGACCGTCGCTCGGACCTGATGGGCCAGGCCCGGACGAAAATGTCGGAGCAAAATGGCCTTGGCGTCATCTGGCTCGACCAGTGCATAGAAGTGTGATTGGCCCTGATCTGTTACGATTTCCAGCAGTGGTGTCTGGTGGCACATGCCCACACATCCGACGCGTTTGACGCGCACGGGCAGCGCCAACTCCGCCAGTGCGTCGGTAAGCGCCTGGTGCAATTTGCCACTGCCTCGGGAGACACAGCAGGAGCCGAGCCCGATGCGGATCTCAGCGGGGCCCTCGGCAACCGTCTGCGTCGTGGTCCGTTTGCTCTTGCCTCGGTGCTGCTGTAAGGCCAGGAAGTCTCGCAGCATGTCGGGCACCTTGTCTTGCGTCAGGTGTCCGTACGTTACGTCGTCGATCTGCACTGCCGGGGCCAGGGTACAACAGCCCAGGCACGCCACCTTTTGTATCGTGAACAACTTGGCGTCGTCGGTATCCTGGTCGTCGGCGAGGTCCAGGTGCCGCCGTATGGCGTTGTGCACGTTCTGGGCTCCTTTGACGTGACAGGCTGTGCCGTGACAGACGCTGATCATGTGTCGTCCGACGGGCTGATGGCGAAACTGGGTGTAAAACGTTGACACCCCGGCCACATCGGCAGGTTTTGATTCTGTCAGCTCGCATACCCGCTGCAAGGCCGCCTTGGGCAGATAGCCGTAGGCCTGCTGCACCTGTTGCAGGATTGGAATCAATGCCTCGCGTGCTTGCCCCGTCTGCGCAACGATCTCGTCCACCCGAGCCAGGTTGATGTCTGCGTTTGTCTCACAAGGGCACGGCAAGGCTAGTTTTCTCCGATGCAATAAAGGTTCTTTTCGCCGCGGATATAGATTCGTCCGGTCAGGAATGCCGGCGAGCAGGACGTTTTCTCGCCCAGTTGAGCGCGGCCGATTTCTTTGAAGGTATCACCCGGTTGCAGGATGATCATGGTTCCCTCCAGACTGGGCACATACAGGCGGCCGTCCGCCAATGTCGGCGAGCCGTGGAACTCGGTTTCGAAATCATGTTTCCACAGTGGCTCACCGGTTGCCGCTTCGTAGCAGCTGAGCGTGCCTTCGGTGGTGAGCAGGTACACCCGCCGGCCGTCGCTGACTGGTGAGCAGATGTCGGGCATGTTTTCGTCGACGGTGTATGCCACGTGGCTTTCGGTTACGTCACCGGCGCCGTTGGGGTCGATGGCGATCATGCGGTCGTAAGGCTGGACCGCCAGCAGCAGGCCCGCCGCGACGATGGGGGAGGGCGCCACGTCGTAGCCCATGCAGTTTGCCCGCCATAACTCCGTACCGTCATCAGGGTTGTAGGCAATGACCCATGGCGTCGATACGGTGACCAACTGCTTGCCTTTGCCCGTCTCGACCACCGTGGGCGAGGTCCAGGCGTTGGCCACGGGTCGCACCGCTTCCCAGGCCGTTTCACCCGTTGGCCCCTTCAACGCTATCATCTTCGATTTGTCGTCGTCCTCTTGGCCCTGGTCGTACTGTATCAGCAGCAGGCCGTCGTGAAGCTCCAGTGAGCTGGCGTATCCGTAGGCGTTTTCGGGCGTACCCAGATTGCGTCCCCACAGCTGCTTGCCGGCGAAATCGAATGCCGCCACATCACCGTTAGCAAAGATCGCATACGCACGCTTGGCGTCGACAGCCATGGTGGGCGCCGCGTAACCCGTGTCTTCCATGATCTCCATTTCTTCGTCTGGCTGCTGCTTTTGCTGTGTGGGCACCGTCACATTCTTCTGCCAAAGCAGTCGGCCCGCATCGGCATCGTAACAGTACACCTGCTGTCGCTCGGCGTTGCCTCCCGAGAGGAACAGGCGATGGTGCCACACTACCGGCGAGCTTTGCCCGACCATTGGCACCGGCGTCTTCCACAGCACGTTTCGGCCGGTCGCGCCGTCCCAGTGTGTCGGCGTTTGTCCGTAAGGCGAGACTCCCGAGCCTTGGGGCCCGCGAAACCGAGGCCAATTCTCCGCCGACTCGACGTGGCCATTCACTGCTGCCACGGTTGCCTCTTGCTCGTCTGTTGCCAGACGAATCGTCGGCGCCGTTGCCAGTGCCCACACGCCCGCCGCCAGTCCCGCCGCTAAGCCTGTTACGGCCCAGCGCCCCCACATCAATTCCCGCCTATGAGTATCCTTATTGGGTTGCTTCGTTGGCACGCGTGGTGGCTCGTGTCGGCAACTGGCCGCCATTTTCAACGCCCCCACCAGCGCGACCACCCCCACGAGCAGCAGATACTTGCCTCGATCGGCAAACGCCCACGCTTGGAAATAGTCGCGTCGAACCTTTAGATCCAACTGGCGAAGTTGCTCCTTGAGAGCCTCGTCCTTGGGCTGCTGGGCCAGTTGTGCTTTGAGTGCGAGCAGTTCCGCCGTGTCGACCGGGGTGACGTCCTCGCTCAAAGGCCTATGCCGTAAATAGCTGAGCAACATCAACGTCGCGACCAGCGTGCTGAACACCCCGGCGGCTACCGCCACGCCGACGGCAGTCCGGTAGCGATTACTGCCAACGCCCGGGCGGTTTTTGTCCCCACGGCGGGCGCCATTTGTTTGACCGCCATCGTGTTCGTGTTGAGTGTGTTGCTTTGTTGTCATGTGTTTCTTCTATCAGCCAGTTTTTTGAGCCGCTCATGCTCCTTCGGGCACGCTGCAAAACATCGGCCACACGAGATGCATCTGCCCTGGTCGGCCTGGTAGCCGATCCTGGTGCGGAAAACCGCAAGCCGAATCAACTTGCCCCCCACCACCAATCCCAAAAACGCTCCCAGAATCCAGCCGCCTGTGCGAAAGTTCGCCCGCAGAGACGCTGCTTCGGCGTAGAGTGTTTCTGGCGATTCACCGTGGGTCCGAAACGCATCGCTTGCGTCGGTGGTGCCGCTTAGCAGTCCCGTTTCCTCCGCCCGTATCCGCTCGGCCAGGCGCACCCGACTGTGCATTCTGGCAAACGTGTGGTCAGCTCGAGAGAGAGCCCAGCCGCCACTTGCCATCAGCACGGGCAGCAAGAGCAGCAGCAGCGTCAGGCGTGCCTTGGGCCAGCGCTGTTTGCCCGGACGCTCTGTTTCTACCGGCTTGTCAATGGCCCCGAACGGGCAGGCGTCCTCGCAAAGTCGGCACTCAATACATTCGTTGGGTGTTATCGTCACACGCCACTTCGACAGTCGGCTGGTCCACTTCAAGAGCACCCCAAAGGGACACAAGAAACGACAGTAAGGCCGGCCCACAAACAAGCCGATTACCAGCAGGCTCACACCGATCGCCAGGACGCTCAACTTGCCCGATAGTCGGAAGAACGCCACGAAGGGATCGTACTGGCAAATTATGAACGCGCTGCCCGTTGCCGCGAAGAGCACCGCCGAGCCCAGGTAGGCATACGCCAGCACGCTCAGCGCTTCTTCAGCCCAGCGGGGCACCTTTATCGGCCGCACCAGCACGACGTCCTGGATGGCTCCGAGAGGGCAGACGCCGCCGCAAAAAGACCGACCGAACAACAACGTGGCTATCAGTGGCAGCAAGAAGAATGCCACCACTGTCAGCGGCGCTGCGTAAGTCGCGTCGAAGAGTCCCAGCGTGATGTTCTGAATCGCCCCAATCGAGCAGACGCATCCTTCGCGGTAGAAACCGAAATACACCAGCGAGAAGACCACCAGGACAAAGATGCCCCGCCGGCTGCGCTGTCGCAGCGACAGGTATGCCCCCACGAGCAACGCTGCCGCCAGCACCGCCACGTCGAGGTATTCGAGCGTCTCGCTGCGCGGGCCTGGCTGGGTCGTTGTGGGCAACTCATGGCCGCTCTCGAACTCCGGCGGTGGAAACCGACTTGCCCCCCAGGCCGGCGTGACCATGAGTGTCCCCAGTACCAGCACGAATCCGATTGTGAGTTTATTTACCAGCCGCATCATTCCTCGTGTTGCACCTTCTTCAACAGGTAAGGCTTATCGGCCGGCACCCGCACAAACGCCCCCGACGGACACGCCGCCGCAATTGAGCACTCGTTGCAGTTCACACAGCGGTCATGCCGCACCTGTAGAAACAACGATCCGTTTCCGAACGCGGTGCACCCCTTGACGCACTTGCCGCACCCTACGCACAACGCCTCGTTGATCGTGTATTCGTGATACGGATCCTCCACCTTCGTCCGCTCAATCGCGCCGGTGGGGCAGAGTTGGTTCTCCGCTCCCTCGTTCAGCGCGGTGGGGTCAGCCTCAAAGTAACCCGTGCATAGCTCACAATAACCGCACAAAGCATGGGCGTGCACGCACTTTACGGCCGACTCCTTCAGCACACAATGCGTCGCGCAGTTTCCGCAGGCTATGCATTTGTAAGGGTCAATCTGCCAGACGGTGTCCTGCGGCGTCGCCCGTGCCGAGAGGTACCCCGTGGCCCCGCCCAGGCCCAACAGGCCCATGCCCCGCAGGCCGCTGCGTAGTAACTCTCGCCTGGTTATATCCTGTTTGTCCGTTGTCATCGTCAGGTCCCTTCCCCTGGCTGTGCCGCTTGCATTTTGGCGTGCTCCAGCGTCTGCCTGTGTCGATATATTTGTGCGGGTGGCAGGCCGCATCGTCGCCATTGCCCGCAGCCAACGCACGCCTCAGGATCGATACATGCTTGTCCTTGGCCTTTCCTGCTGTCCCGGCCACGTGTTGCCGCCAGCCCCAGCCCTGCCAAGGTCGCCAAGGCCGCTCCACGGAGCCCATGGCCTATCGCCTCCCGTCGGGTCACCCAGTTGTTACGTCGCTCACGCATAGTCGTTTGTACCGAATATACCGTCTTTAGTGGTTGTTTTTGTTCTGTAGGCTGACAAATACGTGGACTTTTGCCGTCACCGGATCCAGCACCAGCACCCGCCCCGCCGCGTCGGCCGCCACATCCAGTGCCCACCGCTCTATCTGGGTCGCGCTGATAGACACCGCCCGCGCGTGCTCGGCAAACTGCTCCGGCCCGGCGACCACCGTTACAAATCGTCCTTCGATGTCGTAAATTTTCACCCGCGTAAGCCCCTTCTCACACGTGACAAAACCCTGTTCATCCGGCAGCAGCGCAAAGTTCGCCGGATTGCAGCACCCGCAAAAAGCCTCAATCGCGTTGCCATACGTTCCCCAGGCGAACTCCATGTCGCCCTTGCGTGTGAACGCCTTGATCTGACGTCTGCCGGGATCGGTCACCCGTAACAATCCATCCGCTCCCATCGCCACGTCCAGGTACGGACTGGGCACAACCAAGGCGTTGATGTTCCGCTCGATATCCTTCTCTGCAATCCGCCCAATCACCTCGCCCGACAAGTTGTATCGCCAGATGAGTCGCTGGCCCGCATCCGCGACAAACACGTCGTCGCCAGCCAGCGTGATACTCGTGAGCACGGCCTTGTCACCCAGGCCGGCCCACGTTGCCTTCTGCTCACCGGAGCCGCTGAACACTTCTACATGATCTTGGAGGGCCACATAAAGCAGACCCGCGTCGTCCACGGCAACGCACCATGCCTCTGCTGTCAGCGTCACCTCCTGTGTCAACTGTCCCTTGTTATCGAACCGCCGCACCGCCCGGTCCCCCGCGACGTAGACCCTGCCGTCCTGCCCCACCGCCAGACTCATCGGCCGCTCAAAGCCGCTCTCGAACACATGCACCTGCTCATAGCCGATCAGCGCCGGATCGATCTGCCCTTGAGCCTTGATGTCATATTGGAACTGCTTGCCCAAGCCGCTGCCTTTCTTGCCCGTTACGTCCATCGTCAACAATGCCGCCAGAACCGTTGCGACCGCAGCTGATAGCAGCACCCCTATAAGCACCCCAAACAACACCGCTTTTCGTGATTGTCCTGCCCGCTGGTTCATGGCCGCTTGCCGCTCCGATTGTGCCGTAACCGCTGCCGACGTGCCTCGCCGGGTTGCATCGCTCTCTCATCTATCATTATAAACGTGTCCGCTGTCTCAATCCAGAGTCCCCTTATCTTGCCCTCACGTCAAGACACTTCAACATAGTCATGTCGCGCACCAGCAGGCGGCCTTGCACCAATGCCATCGGCCCCCACGAGTCTGGGCCCTCCAGCACCTTCGCCTCAGCGAGCACCTCAAAACCCGACTCGCTCACCTTGGCCAACGTTAGTAGTCCCTCGTCGTCCATCAGGTACATCATCCCGTTCGCCAGCATATAGGGCCCCAGGCCGAACGTGTGTTTCCTTCCGCTCGTCCAGACCACCTGCCCGTCAAAACCAAGACACACCAATTCCTCATCAGGCCGCACGCCGTACAGGTGCTCCCCATATAGAATCGGCGTCTGCTGCGGCGATCCGAAAACCGCCGGCTTGAGTCGATACGTTACCTCGGCTTTCAGCTGCCCCCCTGCCTGCTCCTTCAGTTGAATCATCATTGCCCCGGCATTGTAGCCGCCTGCAAGGAAGATCCGTCCGTCATCCAACACCACCGGCGAGGCGATATTCGCAATGCGAATACGCCATTCGCTCGTCTCCCACAACAGCGACCCGTCCGTCGCCGAAACCCCTGCCACACCGCCGCTGGCACAATAAACGTACATCTTGCGCCCCGCGTACTCCATCGGCATAATCGACGAATGCGTCATCTGCCACTCGTTCGGGTTGGGCGTCTCCCACCCCGTCTCACCGGTCCTGCAGTCGATCGCTGTCAGCAGCGCCGTGCCGCCCGGCGCGAGAATCGCTCGCCCCTCGGCATCGATCAGAGGGCACTGGCCGGCGTACCATTGCGGCACCTTCGTGCCGTACCGCTTGACCAGGTCCATCAGCCAGTACGTCTCACCCGTTACGGGGTTCAAACACGCCACGTGACACTTAGGCCCCAGCGTCACCACGAAATCGTCCGTTACCGCCGGCACCGTGCGGCTCATACCATGATTTCGCTTGACCTTGACCGGATACGAAAACCGCCATATCTCCTGCCCGTCCGCCAGCGACAAACACCGCAGTGTATCCGCCTGCTTCTGTTTGTCGTAATCGAGCAAAAACACCCGCCCCTGCCACACCGCCGCCCCGGCATACCCCTCGCCCACCTTGAGCGACCACATGGTCGCCGGCCCGTTTGCAGGCCACTGCCCAGCCAAGGCCACCTCCCCATTCTCGTAGATATTGTTCAAATCCGCCCCGCGAAACCTGGGCCAAGCTCCTGCTATCTCCGCCGGCGTCCCCGTCCCGCCCGTCAATGTCCCTTCCAGCGGCGTTTGCTCTGCCCTTTCACCGACGTGCGCTCCTGGCGGTGTCGGCTTGGGAACCCGCAACGCCAACTCCACCGTTGGGCCGCTTATGACCCACACAATAAGTGTCGCCACACCCACTGCCGCCAGCACACTGGCCGGTCTGTTCCGACGCAAAATGTTCATTATTCTGTCAATCATGTCCAAGAAGGTCTTCGCTTGCCCTGGTGTCTTAGTGGTGAAGTCGTCATCTGTTCACTCCTGCCGCAAGGCCGCCAGCAAAGGCCCACGCAACGCCCACCGCGTCGCCACGACGATCCATATCCAGCCGTTCACCAGCAACGCTGCCATCAGCATACCCACCGCCGCATAGGGCACGTCGCCACCTGCTGCCAGCAGTGTCGGGGCCACCGCCAGCAACGCACTTACCGCGCCCCCGACCAGCCCCAGCCCCAAAAGCCAGCCATGTTCGTATACTAATAGCCGCACCAAGTGGCCCTTGTCAAACCCTACCGCCCGCAGCATGGCCAATTCTCCCCGCCGCTCCAGCACGTTACGACCCACCACAATCGCCAACCCCACGCTGCCCAACGCCACTCCCAAGCCCCCCAGCAGCAGAAACATCGACAAATACGTGTTCTCCACGGTCGACAGTTCCGCCAGCCGCTCTGCCGTTTGCCTTACCTCTAGTCCATAATCACGCCCCGCCCGCGACAACGCCTGCTCAACCGCCTCCGCCTGCTCTCGGGGCGCCTCGATCAAGAACACCCGATACCCCTCCTCCTCAGGCCACAACGCTCGGAACGCTTCCTCGTCGACAATGAGACTCCCCTGCAGCACCGAATTCTTCAATGCCCCCACCAGCCGCAACGTGGCCTCTCTGCCCTGTCCGTCCCGCACGGCCACTGTATCGCCCAGCTGCTTGCCCAACGCCCACACGATCGTCGCGTTGTCCGCTATTGCCGGTATTACGTGCTCGCCCTCAACCGGTTCCAGCCACCTCCACGGGCTCTGCCCCTCCACCTCATCAATCGTCCCCGCAAACCCGAATGCTTCTCGCTTGGCCAGGTCCTGCGCGTCCACCCCCAGCACCTGCGGCACCTGCGCCCGGTTCAGATTCAGACAACTGGCATCGTCTCCTTCTCGCAGCCGCATTGGCACCACGTCTACTTCCTCGGGCGACCCCTCCAGCCTGAACGCCGCCCGTCCCGCCTTACTGCTCAAGTCTTCGGTAATCGGCACCGCTGCCCGCGCCATCAGCGCAAAGGCGCCCGTTCCCGATTCTCGCTTGTGCACGCCCGCCAGCGGATCCTTACGATTGGCCCCTACCGCCAGCACCAGAAAACTGCCTACCGCCAGCAGGGCCACAACCGCCAGACTTCGCCCCCGCCGCCTGCTCGCATTACGCCACGCAAACCCACGTGCTGACCAATGTCCCAGCCGTCCGTCGCTGCCGTCCATACGGCCCAACGCTGCATACGCCCCCACCAGCACCGCCAGCAGCAACAATCCTCCCGCCCCGAAAAACACCCCCACTGCTGATGGCCCCCCTTCCAACAGGCCGTACCCCGTCAGCGCCAAAGCGCCCGCCGCGCCGCCGCCTCCTGCCCACACTACCCAGCTTCTCCGCCAGTTCCGGCCCGGTGTCGGCGTCTCCACTGCTCCCGTCCCTGTCAAGAGCTCCCGCACTGTCTGGCCGCCCTGTCGCCACAAAGTCAGCCACATCGCCCCCGCCGCTACCGCCAGCCCCACGCCGCCTCCCAGTGCCAGCGAGCCGCTCGACGCCGCAAACCACACCTGTGCGCCTGCAATCGCTCCCTGCCACATCGTACCCAATGCTGCCACCATCAATCGGCCGTACAATACGCCCGCCGCCACGCCCGCGACCGATCCTGCTGCCGCCAGCACCAACTTTTCCGCCAGCAGCACCCGCCGCACCCGCCCCGGCTCAAACCCCACCGCCAGCAGTAGTCCAACCTCCCCCTGACGCTGCTCTATGCCAAACACGAACAACAAAGCCGTCAAGCCCACCGCCGCCGCAATCAAAAAGAAGCTCAGCCCCACAAACAATCCCCCCAGACTCATCGCCTGGTCCACCGCCGCCAGCGCCTCGGCCCGCACCGGCCGCCAGAACAGTCCCACCGCCGCCGGATCAACCGCGCCCTCGACCCGTCGCCGCACCTGCTCCGCCTCCGCCAACGGATACCGCACCGCCGTCAACGTCCCATACCGATTGCCCCACATTCGCTGCGCCGCCGCCAACGTCACAAACGCCTTGGGTGTCCCCCGATATGCCTCCCAGTACCCCTCGTCCTTGGGCCGAATGCGATCCAGATCGATGGGCGCCCCTGCCTGCCACTCCCCGCAACTCGCCGCCTCCGCCATCCCCGCAAACGCCGGCATCAGGTTGGGATCCACCGCCGGTCCCTCCATCGCCGCCACCGCCCGCACCCGAAACGTCGAACTGACTTCCGTCAGCTTTCCTGCCGCACCCTCCAACACATAATACCGCAGCGTCAGCTCATCCCCCACAGCCGCCCCCAAATCCGCCGCCAGCCATTCATTGACCACCACCTCATCCACCCTCATATCGGCCGGCGTCAGATCGCCCAACCCCCCCGTCTGCACCCCCGCCACCATCGAATAAGGCGTATCGTGCTCACCCGCCGCCAACGTGTTGACCAAATAAGTCAACACCCCCACCGCCTGCTCGCTCGCCGCCTGCGCCGCCCGTGCTACCGGCTCACTCATAAACACCCGCCGACTGCTCAACTGCACGACCCCTTTGTCCGGCAGCACTTCCAACTCCAGCCCCAGATCCTCCAGCCGCAACATCGCCGCCAACGCCTCCTGCGCCTGCCCTGTCGTGATGTCTCTTTCCGGCGTCCCCTGCCCCGCCAACAGCATGTTCGCCCGACCCTCCAGCTCCACTTTGCGGCTTAGCCACGCCAAATCTACGTACGCATTCATCGGCGTCGTCTGATCCGCCTGCAGACTGAACCGCCCGAACTGCTCCGGCCCCACCACCGCTCGCACCGTCAGCCGCTCCGCCACCGTACGGTCCCAGTCCGGCCCCAGCGGCGCCTCTCGCGGCAGCAGCGTAGGCCGACGCACCCGCAACACCACCGTCTCGCCCGCCTGCACGCCCAGACGCTGCGCCAGCCGCCGGTTCAACACTACTCCAGCTTCATCAGTCAACGGATTGCTCGCCCCCCCCAGTCGCCAGAAGCCCTCGTCCACCCCCAGCACCTCCACCCGGTTGCACCGCCGGCCGCTGTCGCTATGGACCGCCATCCCGCCGAGACGCAGCCCCGCCGCCGCCTCTGCTCCCAGCCGCTCGCCCACCTGGCCCGCCAGCTCCTGCCGAAAATATCGCCCCTCGCTCTCCACTGCCCAATGCACCCTGCCCAGCCGCGCCAAGGCTGTCCGCCGCAGACTGTAATCCACCGAATCCCCCACTACCAGCGCCCCCGTCAACACCGCTGCCGCCAGCGCCACCCCCCCCGCCACGGCGATGTGCGTCCGCCAGTAATGCCGCAAACTACGCCCTGTCAATGTCCAGATAGTCATGACCTGCGCACCACCTCAGTCCTGCGATAAGGCTCTCACGTTGCCGTCACGCAATTCCAGCACCTTGCCCATCCGCTTTGCCAGCCCCAGCGAGTGCGTTACCACCACCAGACTCACCTCTTCCTGCGTGTTCAACTCCGCCAGCAATTCCCCCAACTGCTCAGCCCCGTGACGATCCAGTGACCCCGTCGGTTCATCCGCCAGCACCAGCGTCGGCCGATTGATCAACGCCCGCACCACCGCCACCCGCTGTCGCTCACCCCCGCTCAACTGCCCCGGCCGATACCCCATCCGCTCCTTCAATCCCACACGCTCCAGCAGTGCCTCCCCCCGCTCCCGCGCCTCGCGGTTGTTGCCATCCTTGCCTTGCGCCAGCGTCGGCACCAGCACATTCTCCAGCACCGTGCACTGTCCCAGCAGATGATGCAACTGAAACACAAACCCGATGCGACGATTCCGCAACCTCGCCAACGCCTTGTCATCCAGCTCGCTCAGATCCTGCCCCCCCAGCATCACCTTGCCCTCGCTGGGCCGATCCAGCGTCCCCATGATATTCAGCAGCGTACTCTTGCCCGACCCCGAAGGCCCCACCACCGCTACCGACTCGCCGGCCCCCACCTCCAGGTCCACCCTCTCCAGCACCCGCACCGCCTCAGAACCGGCCACCGCGTCGTACCACTTGCTCACCCCCTCCAACGCCAACAACGTGCTTACATCAGCCATCATTCACCTCTGCCTAACCTGGGCCAGTTTGTGATACACTTGCACCAGCTGTACCGCCGATTGCTTTACGTCCAGCCGTTCGCTCACCCTCTCTCGCGCCTGCCGACCCATGGCCTCTGCTGCTTCGGGCTCTCGTAACAACGCTTCCAACGCGTCCGCCAGTTCACCCGCGCTGGCGTCCGCCGCTACCAGCACGCCTCCGCCCGTCAACTCCACCAGCTCCTCGAACACCCCCACCCGAGGCTCTGCCACCGGCACGCCGCAAGCCCACGCCTCCACTGCGTACATCCCCCACGCCTCGCCCCGCCGCGCCGGCACCGACAACACCGACAGCGAACGCAGAAAATCATGCCGCATCTCCCACTCAAAACCATCAATGAACTCCACATCCTCCGACACCCCCGCCCCGCGCAACTGCCCCCGCAAACCCTCCACAAAACCCTGATCCTCCGCGTTGTGTCCTCCCGCAATCCGCAGCCGCACCTGCCCCATCCCCTCACGCTGCTTGAGCAGCACAAAGGCCTCCACCAGCCGGTCCAAGCCCTTGCCTGCGTACCACCGCGACAAAAACCCCACTGTAGGCCGCGCCGGCCGCTGCGCCAACCCATAACGCTCCGTCGCTAAACCAGGATACACCACCTCTACCTTCTCCTGCGGCAATCCCAGTCGCTTCCTCATCACGCCGCCATAGTACCTGCTCACCGCCACGAACGCGTCCACCTCCACCGCCCGCTCCTGCAGCAGTCGCCACGCTTCGCTCCGGTAAGGCTCGATCAGCCCATCGATAAACTCATCTTCATCCTGCAGCAGACACACCACTGCCGCCCCCAGCCGCTCCCTTATCCGCCGTGCCAGACCCAACAGCAGCGCATTGCTCAAGACCACCACGTCAGGCCGCTCCTGGGTCAGCCAATCCACCAGTCGCTCCAGCTCCTTCGCCTGTCGCCCCTGCTCGCCCGCCAGCATCGACAGCATCGTTGCCCCCAGCTCGTGCGCGTTCGTCATCCCGCTCAACCGCGCTGCCCAACGCAAGAGCCGCCGCGAATCAAACACCTTGTCCACCCACCGCGGCGTCCGCCGAAACCACCCCCACTTCTGCTGCAGATACACATTGATCCCCCCAAAGAAGATAGGCCCCGCATCCGCCGCCCCCGTCTCCGTCAGTCCCGGCGGCAGATACAACGGCGCCATCACTACGTCGTGCCCCAACGCCCGCAACGCCCGCAGCAACCCCTGATCGCGCAGACAGTTCTCGCAGTAAAAGTTGTCCCCGCTACCCGGCGTTATCTGTACGATCCGCATCAACGTAGCCTCTTCGACGCCTTTTCCGCCAGCCCGTCTCACTAGTTTAGTATATCTAAAAACTCAAATATTAAATACAAAAACTGCCGTCTCGCCCCCTCCTCCTCTTCTTCTTCTCTGTGTCCTCCGTGTCTCTGCGGTGAGTCTTCTCTTCACCGAAACGCATACACCCTGCCGTCCTCCGCGCCGATCACCACCAGCCCGCCCGCCACTGCCGCGTCCGCCGTTACCGCCGCGCCCACCTCGTACGACCACACCTCCTCGCCGTCAGCCAACCGCAACAGATACACCCGCCCATCCTTTGAACCTGCCACTACCTTATCGCCACACACCACCGGCGAACTGTCCACCTCGTCCTGCGTCGCAAAACGCCAGCGTTCCTCGCCCCCAGCCCGCTCGATACAATACACCCGTCCATCCCGCGACCCCGCCACCACCACCTCCTCCGTCACCGCCACCGACGCATAGAACGCCCCCTCCCCCTCAAACTCCCACACGATCTTGCCCGTCTCCAAATCCACGCAGAGCACCTTGCCGCCCATGTGCCCCACGTACGCCCGCCCTTCGTACAGTGCTGCCGACGCTGCCACATACGAGCCCACCTCAACCGTCTTTACCGCGTCGCCCCCCCGCACGTCCACCGCGTGAATCACCGCGTCACAGCCTCCGAACACCGCTCTACCCGCCGCTACCGCCGCCGTCCCGTTGACAGGGCTCTCGCTTTTGTACGTCCACTTGCATGCCCCCTCGTTGGCCCGCAGCGCGTAGAGGCTGCCGTCATAACTGCTTACCAGCACCAGCGTCTCGTTCGGCTCTGCCCTCGCCCAGTTCACCCCGCCAACAACTTGCCCCGCCTCCTCGAACCGCCACAGCTCCTGCCCCGTACCTTCCGCCAACGCGTACACCACCCCATCCTCCGTCGCCACATACACCTTGCCCTCATGCACGCAGGGTGTCCCCTCGATTCCCCCCTCCGCCTCGAACCGCCACAACAAATCACGCTGCCCCCGACGCAGCGCCGTCACCATCCCCTTGCTGTTACCCACAATCACCGCCCGTTCGGTAATCGCTGCTCCCCCGCTGATAACCGCTCCCCCTTCAACACCCTCTCCCGTATCGAATACCCACGCTAACACCAACCTGTCCCGCAGCTTACCCTCCGCCACCCCACGCAACCGCTGCCCTCCCCGCGCCAGCAACCAGCTCCCCTCACGCCGCCACGACTCGTTGTCTCCGCCAACTGCCACAACGTCCAGCCCCTCTCTCTCCTCACACCCCCTCAAGGCCCACCCCGCCAGCACCACCAACACCGCCCCCGCCAACCCCCAAAACCACCTTACCCTCGATATTTCATGATTGGCCCTGCTCATACACCTGATTATCAGCCCCCGGCCGGCCCTTTTCAACCTATCTCTTGTTTTGTCCTCGACTTGCCCCGCTCAAATCCCTATCTTCTTACAGCCCAGGTTGCCTGCTGGTAAGCCTGACTGAACCATCAGCCTGCCGAAAGGAATTGCTGTTATGACTATCAGAGCACATTGCCTTCTCATCGCTCTCTTTGCCTGCTCCGCTCTTACGCCCCACGTCTACGCCGCCGATTGGCCCCAGTTCCGAGGCCCCAACCGCGACGGCAAATCGGCCGAGACGGGCCTGCTCAAACAATGGCCCGAGAACGGCCCGACCCTGCTCTGGACCTACGACCAACTTCCCAAGAAAGGCTACGCCTCACTCTGTATCGTCCAAAACCGCATCTACACCACTGGTCTGGCCGGCAAGCATGGCGTGCTCTACGCCCTCGACACCAAAGGCAACCTGGTCTATAAGGTCGATTACGGCCCCGAATGGACCCGTTCTTTCCCCAGCACTCACGCCACACCCACCTACGACAACGGGCGACTTTATCTGCTCACCGGCCTAGGCAACCTCATATGCTTCAACGCCGACTCGGGCGATATCGTCTGGGACGTCAATATCCTCGAACGCTTTCACGCCAAGAACATTACGTGGGGTCTCGCTGAATCGCCCCTCGTCGTTGACAACATGGTTATCTGCACCCCGGGCGGAGGCGACGCCCTCATGGCCGCCCTCGACAAAGATTCCGGCGCAACCCTCTGGACCGCTGCGCCGCCCCACGACAAGACCAAGGCCTCCTACGCTTCGGCTATTCTTGTTCCCGCACAAGGCCGGCGTCTGGCTGTAAACATAACTGCCTGGCTTGTCTTCGCCGTCGACATCGCCAACGGCCAAATCCTTTGGCACGAAGACATAATGGAATACCAGGAGGAAAAACGTGGTGTCAATCCCAACAGTCCCGTCCACCAAGGGGGCAGAGTGTTCACCACCAGTGGCTACAAAGCGCGCGGCGCCATGCGGCAACTTGCCCCGGACGGCGGCAGTGCCCAACGCCTCTGGATCAGCGATACCCTCAACACCCACCACGGCCATGTCGTCTGGGTCAGCGACTACCTTTACGGCTCCAACTGGCACAACAACGCCAAAGGCAGCTGGGTCTGCCTTGACGCCAAGACCGGCCAGGTAAAATACGACGCGCCCTGGCAGACCAAGGGCTCCATCATCTACGCCGACGGCATGCTCTATTGCTACGAAGAAAAGAAAGGCCACCTCGCCCTCGTCCGCGCTACCCCCGACGCCTTCGACGTCGTCAGCTCCTTCCAGATTACCGGCGGCGCCGGCGAACACTGGGCCCACCCCGCCATCGCCAACGGCACCCTCTACATCCGCCACGGAAACGCCCTGCAAGCCTTCGACATCAAAGACCGCAACCAATAGAACCCCGCGAGCCCGCCTAGGGCCAGCCCTGCCCCCCAGCGCAGAACTGACCGCAACATCCCGGTTCACTTACGCTCGGGCGGCTCCATGCCAGTGTCCTCAAGGGCACGACTGGCCTGCCAACGCGCCACGTGCGGAGCGCCGCAGATCAGGTATACCGCCAGAACCATCCGAATCGCCCCGGTCAGAAGTTGCTCGTTGACCGACTCGTTGTAACGCACCTGACGCACGATGTGAACAAACTCGGGAACCGTCCAGAACAATAAAAGCACCCCACAAGCAAACGCCGCCAGACGAAACGCCGCTGCAATCGGAAAACCCTCTCGTTCTCCAGGTTCGTCCTCCACCAGGCCCACCAGCCGAGGCGCCCACCGCTTGCCCCGCACCAGAAGCTGGTAGACGATGACAATACGTAGTACCAGAAGGATCTGGCCTGCGATTATCATGATGTATTGCAGCAGCGGGAACTCATGCTTTTCCGCTCGCATCCAGCTGATCAGCACACCGAAACTGGTCCACCCCTCAGTCAAGAGGCTCAACAAGCCCAGCAGGCCAACCAGACCCATCAGAAGCCTTGCCCACGCTTCCATCCTGTTCATAGCGACGCCTCCCAATCTGTCGTACCGTTGACTGTCTTTGTTAATCCTGTTAATCCTGTCACCAAAATCTTCTCTTCTCTGCGCCCTCTGTGTCTCCGCGGTGAATCCTCTTTTCACGCGTCATGTAACACCCGCCCCAGTGCCGCTGTCGAAAAGACCAGCGGGTACAAGTCTTCGTAATACCACAGCCGTGCGAAATACAACCCGATAGGCCTCGCTTCTACCGTGCCTTCCGCCAGCCGTCTTGCCAGCCACGCCGCCCCGCGCGCAACCGCCGCCTCCTCTGGTGTCGCGGGCATCTTGCCCGCGGTCAAGATCTCGTCGCGCAGCGACACGTCACTTTTACGCTTTGGATCTTGTTCTTTAAGTCTTTCTCCTTCCCGCACCGCCGCCAGCGCCTCGACCGCCACCGCCGTCTCCTCAACACTCGCTGTTACCCCGACATCGCCCCCCCAGCCGCCATCTTCCCCCTGCGCCGCCAGCAACCACGCTACGCCCCGCGCCATCATGTTCTGCACACCCGCTGCCTCATCTCGTGTCGCGTCCATCTTGCCCGCGTCTTTGTCGCACTTTGCCTCCGTCTCCACCGCCGCCAGCCCCAACAAGACCCTCCCCGTCCCGTACGTCAAATTCACCTCGCCCACCGCCGCCTCATTGCCAAACCACAACGCCTCCCATGCCCCGTCCTCACGCTGCACCTGCCGCAAATACCGCACCGCCCGCCCTGTCGCCCGCTCTATCCGTCGGCCCATCCCTGCCCCCATCGCCTGCCGCCACGCTGCCCACGCCCCCAAAGCATGCGCCGTCAAATCCGCCCCGCTCCGATCGAAAGGCAACCTGCCCCACCCCCGGCAAAACGTCGGCAGGCCCCCGTCACGATTCTGCAAATCCAAAAGCCACCCGACCCCCCCCCGCGCCGCCTCGACCGTCTCCGCATCCTTTGCTCCCAACGCCCGCAGGGCCAACAACGCCCCCGCCGTATCGTCCCCGTCCGGCACCGCCCCGCTCAAATCCGTCCACCCCCACCCCCCAGGCCGAGCCTGCGTATACGGATGCACGTCCCGATACTGCTGCCCCAATAGCCACCCCCGCACCCTCTCCCACTCCGCCTCTTGTGTCGCGGGCATCTTGCCCGCGTCTTTTGTTGTGGCATGGGCGCCTCGCCCATGATTCTCTCCCGTGACATGAGCCTCTTGTCCGCGATTGAAGCCCCCTACGTAAGTAGGGGGTTCCTCAATGCCCCATTTTTCATTTTGAGTCCTACATTTAGTTAACGCCCCCACCGCCAGCGTCGTCACCCACGTCGCCAGGTTCGTATCAATAGGCCAACTCCCGTCCTCCCGCACCGTCGCCGCCAGAAACGCCGCCCCACGCCGAGCCACCACATGCTCCGCTCTGCCCGACCCCGCCAGACTCATCACCACAAAACTCGTCAGCGGCGCCGCCTCCAGAAACCCCCCGCTCGCCGGCTGTATCCGTTCCAGCAGCCGCTCCGTCCGCCGCCACAGTCGCCGCCTCAACCACCGCCTCGCCCACCCCTCCTCCGGCCGATGCCACTCACGTACCTGCCCGATCGCAATCAGCGCCGGCAGCGCATAACTCACCACCGGCAGCCCCAGCCACCGCAGCCATCGCTGACCCAGACCCGCCAACTCAAAAGGCAACGCCTCCACCCGCCCCCACGCCTCTCGCTCTGGCCCCAGCACCCCCGCCAGCGCCGCCATCGTCAGAATCGGTGCCGAAAACGTCTTGTCCTCCCCGTAACGTCCCGCTATCGCCCCTGCCAGCGTCTCTCCGTCCAGGCCGCCCGCCCGCGCCGCCAGCCAAGACTCCGCTGCCGCCACCAACCCGCCATACCGCTCTGCACCCGCGCCTGCCCCCCGCAGTGCCGCCCACGCCAGCACCGTCGTACTGATATTGCTCCCGCTTCGCACCGTATCCCCCCACCCCCCATCCTCATTAACGTGTGCCGCCAGCCAAGCCAACCCGCCCCGCACCAGCTTGCCGTAACGCTGTCCATCCAGACGCCACAACGCATATGCCGCCGTCGCCGTCGCCAACGCACTGCTCGATAGCCTGCCCTCCCAATGCCCCTCTGCTGTCCGCGCCGCCAGCAGCTGCCGCCGCGCCGCCTCCCACGCCGCTCGCACCCTGGCAGTATCCACCATGGCCCCACTCATTGCGCTACGCTCCTGCCCGCCAGGTGCCCCAATGCCAGTAACCCATAAAAAGTATACTCACAGTCCAAAACATTATCGGCCCAGTGCCCGTGAAAGCCTCCCGTACCACTCCACAACGTGTCCACGAAATCCAGACACCTTTCCCGTATCGCTCCCACATCCCTGCCCATTGCCGCCAGCGCATGCAGGCCCGTCGCCGTCGACAGCAAATCCGGCACCGGCGTGGCCGCGCTCGCATAGAAGCCCCCCGTCTCGTCGTACCGCTCCATGAGCCACTCACCCGTTGTCCGCTCTGTATTCTCCCCCAACGCGCAAAGCACCGTCACGGCCGCCGCCGTCGCCGTCGTCGTAGCACCTTGCCTTAACTGATTCCCGCCCGATACTGCCTGTCCCTCGTTCACATAGCCCCCGCCCGGCGTCGCCAGGCCCGCCAGACACGCCACCACCCCCGGCGCGCTCGGCAACGCCTCTCCCAAATCCTGATGCGCCCCCACCGCCAGAAAACACCCGTACGCGGTCCCCTCTCGCTCTGCCTCACTGACCGCATACCCCCCGTCCCCACGCCGAAACCCCGCCAGCTTGGCCGCCACCCGCCCCCGTGCTGCCTCATCCCAATCATCCAACCCCACGCATGCCCGCCCACGCAACAACGCCGCCAAGTGAACCAAATCCAATCCGTCCCCCTCGCCCCAGTCCCGCAAATACGCTGCCTCGCCCCGCTGCTCCAGCCCCCCCAGCGCCGCCTGTGCCGCCAGCGCAAACATCGTATAATAAAGATCGCTCGCCCCGTCTCGCCCCACAAATCCCCCGTCCCCATGCCGTCGGCCCGCCAGAAACCTCAGCACCAGGTCCGTCGACTCACCCAGCGGTGTCCGCGATCGGCCCGCTGCTTTCTCCATCGCCCGCCTGATACTCATCGCAACACCCCATCGCCTCCACGTCCTCAAACACCTTCGTCACCACCCGACGCAACACCATCTTCAACGCCGCCTCATGCACCGACGCCAATGCCCCGATCGCCTCGTCCTTGTAACGATCCAAAAGCCGCTGCGCCTCAGCCAACGCCCCCGTTCGCCCTATCGCACCCTGCAATATCGCCGCCCCCTCCGTCTGATTCAGCTCCCCACGCCAGGCCTGCTCCAGTTGCTCACGACCCCCCGCGTCCGCCCGCTCATAAGCGATCGCCGGCAACAACGTAGGCCGATCCGCCAACTCCGCCCACGCCGCCTCACCCGTGCCCCTCCCGTCCGCCACATCGTCCTGAATCTGATACGCCACCCCCAACGCCTCGCTATACCGACCCAGCACCCCCAGCGTCAATGCATCCACCCCCGCCAGAATCCCCCCCAGCCGCAACGCCACCTCAAACGCCGGCGCCGTCTTCAAGCGAAAAATCTCCACCACCTCCGCCACCGACAACGCCCGACGATCACGCCGCCAGCACAACTCCGCGCCTTGGCCCGCACAAAGCGTCCGGTGCCCCGTCGCCGCCACCTGCAGCATCGCCACCCGCGCCGCCGAGGCCACCTCCAGCTCCCCTATCAGCCGATACCCCTCCCCCAAAAGAAAATCTCCCACGTTCAACGCCACCGCCACCCCATGCTCCTCATGCAGCGTCGGCTCCCCATACCGCTCCCGGTCCTCGTCCTCAATATCATCATGGATCAGCGACGCCTTGTGAAAACACTCCACCGCCACCGCCAGCTTCTGCAACGTCCCCCCCCCCGCCTCATTTGACCCGCCATCCCTCTCCTCCCGGCTCAACTGGCCCGCTCGCGCCGTCGCGTACACACACGCCGCCAGGAAAGGACGCCAACGCTTGCCCGCCTTGCCCAGCCACACCCGTGCCATCTCCTCCGTCTCACTGCCACCAGGCCCGAGCACCTCTGCTAGTCCCGCCGGCTCGAACCACTCCTGCACCTGCCCATACAGACCGACCAGATCCCCCAGACGGTCCTGCCCCGCCTCGCTCAGGTGCAGCGCCTCCCGCAACCAATCCACATCCAAACTCGTATCCATACAACCATCCTGCAACAACGGAATCGCCAAACCCGGCGCCGCCGCCGCCTCCATATAACAAAAAACCTTCTCCAGCACCGCCAGACAACTCACCCCCACCACCGCCTCCACCTGGCCCGATTCCAGCAGCGCCATCACCACCGGCGACCCCTCCGCCACCAGCACCGCATACCCCAGCCGCTGAGCCTCGCCCACCAGCCGCTCGATAATACAGGACCCGCACCCCGCACACAACAACCCATACTGGTCGATTCGACCCTGACACCGCTTCGCATCCCGCAAACACTGCGGCAACAACAACAGCCGACGCTCAAAAGGCACCTTCGCCAATACCGGCCGCCACACCTCGTTGTTCACCATGACCGCCGCAAACTTGCGATACCGATCCGCCACCTGCCCCGCCCCAACCAAACGCTCCACATGCCCCCACAACTGCTTATCCGACAAAGGCCCCACCAATCCCTCCCGCTCCACATACCTGCGCACCACCGCCCGCAGACGCGCACGATCCGCCTTCGCCGCCGGTATCGCCTCATCCACCGCCCGAGCCGCGCCCCGCATCACCCGCTCTGACTCCGTCAGCCTCTCCATACGCCTTCTATCCTGACTGGCCCGTCAATCCACCCCACCACCTTCAATTATTCAACACGCCACTCTTCTCTTCTTCACTTACACTATTAGGATCATCAAGAACAGCCTCGTTAGGACTACTTCTCAATCGTTCCAAATGATAATTCTTAAGTTTGAAAGATTTTGCTATTTCTGTATCATTCCGTCGGATTATTAGCTCAATCTTCTTGTTTTCCCGCTGACAGAGCAATCGGCGGATTGAAAAAAGATCAAGCTCATTGATATTTGTGCCGTTAATACTCAGGATGACATCATCCTTTTGAATGCCGGATATCTTCGCCGGGCTGTTATCTTCAACCGAGTGAACAGTAATGTGCTTGTCGATTCGCCATAAATTTAGCCCGCTAAAATCCGGGTTGTCGGGTTCGGAAAATCGTTTGCCTTTTTGCAAATATAATGTGTTATTAGGAAAATCTAAGGTAACCTTATAGCGTGACAAATAAGAGAGTCCTAATATAGACATTGTTGATTTTCCAAAATGTAACCCCTTATGATTAAATGACCCCAAGGATATGTCTTCTGTCTTACCAGTAGTATGGCGGAAGGTGCCAACTGCACTAGCAAATAAACGGTCGGATATTTCGGTTATTCTTCCCTTAAGGGAAAGACGTTCAAACAATTGGTTAGTGAAATCCCCTGTACCAATGTAGCCAGTATCTATGATAAACCAACTATTGGTGGAATCTGCAACCCGGGCTTCAATTATAGGTGATTTCCAGGAAGCGTAATCAATATCGACGGGCTCACCCCATTCCGGGTGTGCATTCACAACCAACAAAGACTCGGGGTCAGGAATTGACTTCATAAACGTAATAGATCCCTTGTCAAAATCTATTTGCACCACATAGTTGCTTAAAAAATCCATGCCGATGATGCCGTAGATATCCACTCCTCCCATCTGTCGCAATTGAGTAAGATCTTCACAGATGACATATCCGTCGGTCTTTAAACTCATTTTGCCCAGGGAAGCGTCAGGGCTGGGATATGTTTCGATTCTCATGTTGCCGTCAGGTGTCCCAACCAATTCCGTTCCCACAGGTTCTTCTAAATGAGATCGTAAGGAAACATCATACAATGCAGCAGTCAATCCAGTGTCTAATAGAAAAGGATACTCTTCTCCTTTCAATTTAACCGGCAAAATGATGGGCGCGCCATCTTTAGCGATCTGAAATTGGGCCAATACGTTTGAGGCGGTATTTTCTTCACCCGATGGCTCAGCCGCGAGTATGGGGCAAAGATACAGGGCGATGGCCAAGGTAAATAATAAAAATCGCCTCGCTTTCATAAAACGCTCCCTATCCTCTTGTTTACGTCTTCATTCATAACTCACTGCCTCTCTTCCCGTAGCCGCCCAAACGCCCCCCGCCACGCCCGGACCTCCGTCTTGCCCAACAGCCGCATCAGCACCCGCTTGCCCAGCCCCACACCGCCGGCCCGCTGATTATCCCAATAGAGTCCAGGAACCAGCCGAAAGTTTATCTCATAGCACTTCTCATACAAAGCCAAATGATCCAGCCGCAATCGATCCATCCCAAATCCCCCCCCCGCCATCTCCTCTACCCGCACCGGCTCATAAAATATCGGAAACACCACCGCCCGCTGCTGCCCCAGCCAGTCCACCAGCCTGCTCGTCCGTGCCACATCCGCCCCCGTCTCGCCCGGCAGGCCCAGCACAAGACTCACCACCGGAAAATACCCCGTTCGCGTCAGCTTCTCCACCGCCTCCCGCACCATCGCCTCCCAGTCCTCCCCGCGAAAAGGCCCCAGCTTGCCCCCGCAGTTCGCCGCCACCAGCTCCCCGTTGGCGCTTTCCACCCCCATATTCACCCACAAATAATCCGTCCGCTGCTCCCACGTCAACAGCCGCCGCACCTCCCGCAACTGCTCCTCGCTCATCTGCACCACCGAACTCACGTTCGCATGGTCGATCTGCATAAAACGCAGCCCCTTCACCTGCCGCATCGTCGTCAACAGCTCTTGCAGCCGCTCGAACGCCACCCCCACCCCATCGCTGCCATACCGGAAAAAATCCTCACTACCGCTCACCACCGATCGCATCCCTCCCGCCACGTTCGTCTCCAGGTCCGCCACGATTGTCTCCACCGGCAGATGCTCCATCCGCTGCTTCGCCATCGTGCAAAAGCCACACCCCCGCCCGCACCCACGCGAGAGCTCCACAATCCCCAACAACGAAGGCCGCCGTATGGCCGGCGCTACCTCACCCAGCGTCCGCCTCTCCTCCACCCGCGCCGGCAGCGACCGACCCGCCAACGCGTCCGCCACCAGCCGCACCGCCTCCTGCTCGCCATACCCCTCCACCACGCAATCGATCCCCTGCTCCCGCCGCGCTACCTCATCATTTGCCCACTGCCACGCCCCCGCGCCGCCCGCCAGCACCGAAAACTCCCACCGCTCCTTCGCCGCCCGAATCTCCTCCATCATCCCCCCCGTCCAATACTTCGTGTAAAGCTCCCCCGACCAGAACTGCGACGTCGTTGTATTGCTCATCCCCCGCCCCAGCGGATCACTCGAACTGACCCCCACCACCTTCACCCAGGGCCCCAGCACCTTCGCCAACCCCTCTGGCGTCGTGCACACCACCTCTTCCTCTCCCAGCCCGCTCGCCAGCAGCGCCGCCTCGATCCGACGCAACCCCAACGGCACCGTCGCCGCCCGACCCTGTCCATCCAGTCTGACTGCCGGCGAAACCAACCGCCGCATCGCCGCTTCCGGCACCTGCGTCGTCTGCATCGTCGCAAAAATCCCCTCGAACAGCACCCGATATCGCCCGCTCAGCGTACGATCCGCCACCAATACCACCGCTGGCCCGCTCCCATGCCTACCCCCCACAGCTGCACCCACCTGTTCCTTCACTTCTCTCCTCCTCGTCGCCTTCTTGGTCCGCCTGCTCCGCCGCCCTCCTGGCCTCTCTCTTGCACGTGCACTCCCCGCTCTCCTTCTCCGGCTCCTGCTCCAAACGCTTTTGCCGACTCAAAAACGCCGCAATCTCCTCCTTACACATCGCCCGGATCACCTCCTCCGGAATCCCCAACTCCCCTTGCAGCCGCTCCATCTCCGCCATGCCCCCTGCCGCCGGCGCAAACCGTCTGCCCCCCTCCGCCTTGCCCCCCCGTCTTCGCAACGCCGCATACACATCGTTGCCCAGCACCGACTTCACATCCACCCGCACCGCCTCCTGTCCCTCGCCGTCAACCTCCCCTGCCCCTCCGTTGATCGACGCCTGCGGATGCTTCGGAAACATGATCGCCCCCGTCGGACACACCCGCGCACACGCCGGACAGTTCGTCTTGCACCGCTCAGGCCGCTCCACCACCACCTCGCCGCCTTCCGATACCCCAAACACCCCAAACAAACAAAAATTCAAACAGCTCTTACACCCGCTGCACACCTCATAATCAATCACCGGAAACCAAGGCACCCAATCCGCTTTGTCCTCTGTCGCAGGCATCTTGCCCGCCTCTTCAAGACTCCACTCTGCATCTTGCCCTTTGCATTTCTCCTGAATCGCCGCCACCACCGCCTCAGGCCGCTGCTCCTTCAGATTGAATACCTCAACCCGATCCCCCTTCACCTCCACCCCCGCTCGATGCAAAAGCCAACGCACCGCCCGTGCCTCGCACCCCACCACGCACACCTTCTCCGCCCGCCCCATCGCCAGCAATCGCGCATCCTGCCACGCCGCCAGCCCGCAAAGGTCGTCCACCCGCTCGTACGACACCCCCGCTGCCGCCAGGCCCGCACAAACCGCCTCCACCGCCTGCTCCCCTAACACGTGATACCGCCCACACACGCAACAAATGACCGCCGTTGTCTGACTCTTCGCCATATTTCCTCTCACTTCACTGCTGCAAAACAGATCCTCATCCATAACCTGCAACGCCGCAGACTTCTATGGCATCGGCCTTGGGTGGAATAGCTCATACTGCTTCCTTCAGCTGCTATCTTGATTGCAGGGGGCTCACCACGACGTCCTGGCGGCGCGATTCGGGCGTCACCTTCGTCTGTTCCAGCTTGCCCGCACGATACACGCCTTCAAGCGTAGTGTTCTTTGGCGCGTGCAGCTTGAAGGACACATCCCACTTCTTCGGCCAGCCCGGCAGGACATAGATCTTCTCGCCATCGCCATGATCATGCCCCAAACGCCATATTTCTTGGTCACTCATGCTCTTCGTGAAAACACCTGGGCTAACGTCCTGCGGTAACGTCCACACATACCATGTCCCCCACTGCATTTCGCGCATACACCTTTCCGTGCGAGAGCACCGGCTGCGTCCAGCACTTGCCCTCCAGAATCTGCGTCTCCTGCAACGGTTTGTACTCCGCCGGCGATGCTTCAACAATTACCAATTTGCCCTTCTCGCTCAACACGATCAACTTGCCTTCCGCCAGCATCAGCGTCCCCGTCCCCAGACCTTTATGCTCCCAACGCGTCTCGCCCGTCTGATACGAAAGACACTTCAACACCCCCTTGCCTCCCACTTGACCGTTAAAGCCATAAAGATGACCCTCATAAGCCACTACGCTGCCGATTTGGCTACGCATCTCCCTGTTCCGCCAACGCTCCTTGCAGCCGCTCTCGCCATACTCCAGCAAAGCACACCCGCTGCCGTACCCCGATGTAATAAACACCGTTCCCTCGGCCGCAAAAAACAGCGGATCCGCCGCGTTAATGTCATAACTGGTCTTCCACGGGTACGACCATAACGCCTTGCCATCCGCCGCCCGCACCGCCTTTAGACTCTTGCCCGTAAACAACGCAATCGCGTCCGATGCCCCCAACCTGAACAGTTTGGGGGTCGCGTAGCTGGCCCCCTTCGGCTCACTCTTCCACGCGACCTCTCCTGTCATCTTGTCCAACGCCACCCCCGCTGACCCCGTGTTATAGATCACCAGCTTGCCCCAGATCAAAGGCGATCCCGCAAATGCCCACGTCGGCGGCTTCACCCCTGCTTCCTTCCGCAAATCCTTCGTCCACACCACCTTGCCGCTCGATGCCTCCAGGCAAAACACTACACCATGCTTGCTCAGCGTATACACCCGATCGCCCTCCACCGTCGGCGTCGCCCCCGGCCCCCCCTCATAATACTTCGCCGCCAGCTTCGACGGGTAAGGCCGCTGCCAGACCGTCTCGCCGCTAACGGCATCAAAGCACCAGATAATGTCCCGATGCGCACCCTTACCCTTCTTCCCCGTGTTGCCCATGGTGTAAACCCGCCCAGCTGCGACCGCCATCGACGAAAAGCCTGTTCCCACCTGTGCCTGCCACAACACCGGCGGACCCGAGGCCGGCCAACTCCCCAGCCAACCCGTCTCGTGCGAGATCCCGTCCCCTCGGGGCCCTCGCCATTGCGCCCAATCGCAGCAAGACTCCCTCGTGCCCACCGCTACGTCCATGGGCTTAGCGACCCCGCCTCTGGTCTTCTCACTCGGGCTTTGCCCCCGCGCCAATAACGATCCTGCAAACACCACCAGAAGAACCACCCCAACACAACCACTGTAACGCCGCCCGCACGCCCATCTGCACGTTGTTCTTGTCATGGCTTCTTCCTTTCAAAAATGTTTAATACTCCAAGAAGGTGCTAAAGGCCTCGTGGTCCCGGGCTCGCGGAGTGAACCTGGGCCCCTCCATAAGCATACTGCGTACGCCCGGGCCACTATCGTTATAGCGGCCCTGCCGGTTTCTGTCAATTTCCCCCCCCCCCCCCTCACGGCAATACCCCACAAAAGGGAGCAAAAGGGTC
>Ga0180432_10002546_pt1 | contig 27226 bp, 21 predicted proteins | sample SS_ome_10_FD_132414 | JGI IMG/M metagenome (GOLD analysis project Ga0180432, IMG submission 132414) | Hypersaline lake sediment archaeal communities from the Salton Sea, California, USA - SS_1_MS_2 metaG | ecosystem: Environmental > Aquatic > Non-marine Saline and Alkaline > Hypersaline >... | reverse complement strand
TGTATTCATCGCACCTACAGGATACACCAAAGCACGCGCTTTTTCAATAGCGAATTGTCGCTATTGACATCGGAGGTTCACTTCGGCTATAATGAGGAGAGGAACCCCGGTAAACAAATACTAGTAGTCTTTGTAGATGTGGAGGATGTTCACAGTTTCTTTCTAACCCGCTGGTCTAGCGCCAGAGGCTGAATCGCTGGGAGAGTATTTCGTCTAACCGTTCCAGGAAAACCCCGATAACTCGCCATTGGTTCATGATCACAGACCATCCCGATTCGGGTCTGCTGACGTGGGGCAGCAGGCCTGTGACGTACTGCACGATCAGGAGCAAGTTCCAGACGATGAAGCCGCATCCGATGATCCACAGCGTGCGTAGTGGGAGACGATGCTCCAATAACGTCTTTATCAGAGCCGCCAGCCCTACGACGTAGACCGGGGTGCTGTTGAGGAGAACACGGCGGCCGAAGGCAGCTCCGCCAGAGGCAGACCAGGAGCAGACCAGGTAAACTTGCAAGGTCCAGGAGACGAAAAGTATTGTGGTCAGGCGAGGAGCGCGATGGCGCATTGGCCACAAACCAAGCACGGCTGGTAATAAAACAGGCGCGTAGAAGAACAGGCTGCGGTTGATCGAGAAGAGCACATCGAAGAATCGGGGCCGAAGGAAGTTGATGGTCGTTCCGGACGTGGCGCTGTGAGGGTTGAGCACAAGCCACTGTCCATACACTCTGTGCCAAACATAGAACTGTGGTGAAAAGACTACCAGGCCGGCAAGCGCGAACAGAATTCCACTGGCAAGCGTATGCCAGCGTCGCCTGCCCCTGTTCTTCCAAAAGATCAGAAGCCATTCTGCCGCCGGAAAGATTACTGCAATGGCGTTTTGTTGCCGGACGAGTGTCGCCAGGCCGATGCTGGCCCCCAGCGCCAACCAGCCCCGGTGTGTACGTTTCTTGCGCGTCCAAAACCAGATGGCGATGACCAGGCTGTTGACAAAGATGTCATTGGCGTGGGACATGGAGGGATGAAGGAACATATAGAAGACAACGCCTGAGGCCAGCCAGATCACGGTTGTTGCCAACAGAGCCGATTTTCTTCCACTCACTTGGCAGGCCACGTAGTAGGCCAGCAGCAGCCCGATGAAGGCATAGATAGCTGACCCAAGACAGGTGGCAAAGGCGTATTGTGTGCCGTAGCCATCAGCGACGACGCCGAAGCCAGCGGTCTGTAGAAGCAGTGAAGGGATATGCACAGCCAGGAAGAATGGTGTCCAGAGCACCGATGCGCCGATGGTATATTGGATTGCGGTATATCCGGTATCTGTACGAACAATCTCATCTTCAAATCCAAAATGCTCAAACTCGTTGGCCAGGTCTAAATCGCTGTCAATGGCAGCGGAGCGGAGCCAAGAGTAGTAACCCATTCCATCAAAGCCGTGTAGCCACGGTTTGAAGAGCAGAAAGAAGGCCGCTAGAAAGATAATCGCCAGTACAACTGCTCCCTTGTCCACGTGCGTCCGAAGGTGCAGGGTCATCCTATACTCCTTTGGCCAGGCCTTTTCCATTTCTCCCGCACGATCAGCCACGCCAACATGCCCCACAGCATCATCACAGTATAGAAAGGGGTGGAGAGTAACAGGGTGGGAGTGATGTGATGCCACAGCAGACCGTGTAGATCGGTCAGCAAAAAGCCGACCGCCAGCGGCGCGAGCCACCAGCGGGGCGCACGCCCGGCGATGATTCCACAGATTAGCACGAATAGTGGTATCAACAACAGCACGAGTTGGTGGTACCACGCATAGGGGGTGATCAGTTGCAGTGCGCAGACGATCAGCGCGAATTCGGTCCGCCAGTGAGAAACGAGTGCGCCCCAGGGCCAGCAGCAAGCCACCGTGCCTAGCACAACCAGCACTGCCGAGAGCAGGTAGATGCGGTAGATGATGTCATCGTCCACCCGGTCTATCAGCATCCGCGCCCAAAAACCGTTCAAGCTCTGATTGGGCGGCGTGGGAAAGAGGGTGCCCGGTTGTCCTATCACAAAGAACTGTCGCAGATATGCCTGTAGCGTGCCGGGTTCAAAGGTCAGGGGCACGGTCAGCAGCAAGACCCCGATCACGGCCACAGCGATGACGGTCGCTTTCCCCAGTCGCCGCCAGGGGAGGTACAGCACCAGTACCAGGGGAATCAACTTGAGCAGAGCGCCCAGGGCCAAGCCGATCCCCGCGCCGATCCAATCCCGCCGGGCCAGGCTGTACACCGCTAGGCTGAGGGTCAGCAGCAAGAGGCCGTTGACCTGTCCGGCGTGCATAGTGGTCAGCGGCGGCACAAAGAGGAACAGCAACAGGTAAGCCAGCGGCGCCCCGTAGGGCAGGCGCGACGATTTTCCCAACAGCCAGGCCGACAGGATGAAGGTGATGGCGGTCAGCGCGATCCACATCGTACCGGCGACCAAGGGGGGCAGTAGTGTGAGCGGCAGGACCAGTTGGGCCGTCAGTGGGGGGTAGCGGTAGGGAGGGGCATAGTACTCGATATTGTGCCGGGCCGCCAACTCCGCCCAGCGCGGCTGGTTGGTACCGGTGTAATCCCTGGCCAGGGAGTAGACGTCCACGCCGCGATGGAATCCGTCGGCGGCTATGTAGTACAAGTTAAAATCGTACAGCTTGTTGCGAACGGCCTGGTAACCGATCCAGCCAGTATACAGAACCACCAGCATAGCCACGAGCAGCCAGGGGGCCTGGGCCAATTTGGATAGAGGGTCGGTGAAACTCGCTGCGCTCTCGCCTGCTTGCGCGCTGCTATCTCTTATGATCGCCCTCCAGCACGGCGTCGTAGACGGATCTGGTTTCATCGGCCACCCGCCCCCACGAGAATCTGCCGGCCTGCTCAAAGCCGCGCCGCCGCAGGTCGGCGCGCAGGGCGGCGTCGAGCAACAGGCGGCGCAGGGTGTCGATGATGGATTCTATCTCATCGGGGTCAAAAAGCAAGGCCGCGTCTCCTGCTATCTCGGGCAGAGAGGAGGCGTCGCTACATGCCACTGCCGTCCCGCAGGCCATGGCCTCCAGCACCGGCAGGCCGAAACCCTCGTAGAGACTGGGGAAGGCTAGCGCCTGTGCCCCGGCGTAGAGCGCCGGCAGGTCCGCGTCCGGGACGTAGCCGGGAAAGATGACGGCGTCCCGCGCCGGCGATCGCCCTAGCCGGGCGAAAAAGTCGCCGTACAGCCAGCCCCGGCGGCCCACGATCACCAGCCTGTCGGTCAATCCCTCGGCGAGGAGGGTCTCGAAGGCAGCCAGCAACCGCGTCAGGTTCTTGCGCGGCTCGATGGTGCCGACAAAGAGCAGGTAGCGGTCGGGCAAGTCGTAGCGAGCACAGACACGGGCGACGTGCTCTGGCGTGGCCGGCCGGAAGACGGGATCGGCGGCCTCGTGGACGACGGTGATCTTTTCCGGCGGAACGTCGTAAGCGGCGACTAGATCGCGCCGGGTGCACTCGGAGATGGCGATGACGTGGGTGGCGCGGCGGCAGTAGAGGGGCATGGTCAGGTTGAGATACCAGCGATTGAGGGGTTTGTGATGCGCTGGCAGGCGGCGGAAAATGAGGTCGTGGACGGTGAAGATGGTGGGTATGGAGCGCAGCGGCAGCAGGAGGTGTTCGGTGGCGTGAAAGAGCTGGGCGTTGGGGAGGAGCCGGTCAAAGTTGAGGCGGCCCAACTGTCCCAGCCAGACCAGCGTGCGCCAGGGCTTGTATCCCAGTGCGACGGTGCGGGTGGGGACGTGGGCCAAGCCCAGGAGCGGTGTGACGCCTCGTTCCCGGTTGTAGAACAATCCGTACCGGTCGGGGTCGGCGGCGACGAGGGCGCGGGTCAGGCTCTCGGCGTAGCGGCCCAATCCGGCGCGGCGGTGGACGGCGGCAGAGATGTCGAGGTAGATCATGCGCAAAGTCTGTAAAAAGAGGATAAAACGTAAAACGTGAAGCGCGAGACACGTCGTCCATCAATTGCAGTTAGCGCTCACCCAGCGTCAGTGAATCGAGGGCGGCGCCCAGGTAATGAATGGGCAGGAACTAGTCGGCCAACTGCCGCGCCACCAACTGGGCCACGTCCATCACGCGGACGCGCACCTTGTTGCTGCGGGCGCCTCCCGCCAGCGTGCGCGTGCACTGCTGGCAGGCGGATAGGAGATACTTGGCCTCGGTCTCGGCCGCCTGCGCGACGCGGCTGGCGGCCACCGCCGCCGAAAGGTCCTTGTCGGCCATCTCCACGTCGCCGCCGCCGCCGCAACAGAGCGAGTACTCGTGGTGGTCCTTCATCTCCACAAAGTTGACACCCGGTATGGCGCAGATGACGTTGCGCGGCGCGTCATAGATGCCGCTGGTGCGACCCAGGTCGCAGGGATCGTGGTAAGTGACTATCTCCTCCAGTGGCTTGAACTCGAGTTGGCCGGCGTTGATGATTTCCTCCAATAACTCTGTCGAGTGCAACACCTCAAAGCCCAACGGTTCGCCTATGATGTGAGGGTATTCGTCCTTCCAAGTGTGGTAACAGGAGGGGCAGGTGGCGACCAACCGCTTGGCACCTGCCCGGCGCACCGCCTCCACGTTGTGCCGCACCGCTTCGTCTGCCGCGTCTCTCATCCCGGCGATGATGAGCGGAAAGCCGCAGCACCATTCCTCGCCGCCCAACGTCATATAATCCACGCCGGCCCGCTCCAGAACCTGCACCATACTCTGGGGTATGCCATACGATTGAGGGTAGAAGGATGAGACGCAGCCGACAAAGTAGACCGTCTCCGCCTGCTCCTTGCCCCCCACTCCATCCGGTATCTCGGACAAGTTCTGGCTCCAAATCAACCGCTCCGCGTTCGCGTCGCCAGAGATGTTATAGTTGGTAGTGACCGTCTCGCGCATGTGGTCCATCGCTTCAGGGTACGTTCCCTGGTCCACCAGCATCTCGCGCATGGCGATCCACATGGGGCGGGTCTGAATGTTGACCGGGCAGACAACGGCGCAGCGCCCGCAGAGGGTGCAGTCATACGTGCCCGTGGAGAATATCTGGAGCATCTCCTCAGTGGCGCGCCGGTAGCCAAACAGTCGGCCCAGAGGTCCCAGCGCCTGCGCGCGCAGGTTTGAGCGAAATCGCTCGATCTTGCGCAGCGGGGTGATCTCGTCCAATTCTTGCTTTTCCGCAAAGGTGGGGCACCACTTGACGCACTCGCCGCAACGGGTGCAGGCATCCAGTTCCAAGAGCTGGCGAAAACTAAAGCGGGTGGCCTCAATCTTTTTGAGCATCTATGCTACCCTCGCTTCCAGGGCCGAGTTAAAGGCCGCGACGACCGGGCCAATCAGCACGTGGATGAATTTACTGAACGGCAGGTAAGCAACCAGTGCGGCCACCAGGCCAGCGTGGACGTACCACAACCAGCCATAGATCACCCCCCAATTGACTGGAATCAGTCCCAGCGCCAGGGAAAAGAGATAGCCGCCGAAGGAGAAGGCAGCCAGGCCAAACTGGAGATCCGTGGTCAGGATGCGCGCGCCCTCGACGACAAAGCCCATCACAAAGATAGCGCCTATCAGGGCAATGGCGACTGTATCCTGCCCGCCGGTGATGAGTTGCTCGTCCTTTGTGACGTAGCGCCGGAAGATGGCCAGGGCAGCGCCCACGATGACCAGCAGCCCCAGGCCATCGTAGATGAGAGCGATGGCGGGCGAACTCTTGTTGACCAACACCTGGGTTAGCGACCCAGTGGGCGCCAGCAACGCCAGCAGCCAGGTGAAGACGCCCAGCGCCATGCGCGCCGCCATTCCAAAGAACATACAAGCGTGCGTCAGCCAGTGAAGCTTGCTCTTGTGGAACAGCTTCCGATGCAGCACCCCATCCACGATGAACGACCAGACGAGGATAAAGAGGCGCGGCGTGGTGACGAGGTCGAGGAACGCGACCAGGATGCGCCACAAGCGCGCTGGAAGGGACAAACCCTGCTGTCCACCAATTGAGCCCTGCAGCCAGACGGAGGCAGCCGCCAACATTCCCACGCTAAAGATAGAGATCCCGGCCCAAGATAGGCTGTCTTTGACGACAGGCGAGCCATCGTGGCAGGCCAGACAGAGAACACTGCGGGGCGGCAGTTCTGCAGTTGGCGCGGCGACCACGTTGCCCGAAACGTGACAACGCTGGCAGTCCACTTCTCTGCCGACATCCGCCAGTTCCGGGTTATCCGGCGGGACGCCCTCCTCCGTCTCGGGCAGGACGACCTGGATACGGTTGGTCTCGGGGTTGCGCTCGACGGTGGCTGTCTCCAGGTGACAGGTGGAACAGTTCACTTTGGCGTGTGGGTCACCCACGGCGACGTGGTCGGTGAGGCTGTATCGCTTGTCCGGCTCGTCCGACGTCCAATGCCCCTCCCGCTCGTAGTGACAGGAAGTGCAATCCTCATTCTGCGAGTGGATGCTCTCCGGGTCGTGTGGATAGTTGCCGGCCGCCTGGTGGCAGTCCACACAATCCACCCAATACTCCGGGCCGTTGTGAACCGTCTCTGCTGCCGCGCTCTTGGGGTGGCAGACGCCGCAAGCGACCGCAGGCGCGCCGTCGTAGTACTGCGTCGCCAGGGGATGGCAACTGATACAGGTGTCGCTCTCATAGATGGTGTGATCATAATCGGAGTCGGCCAGGTTGGGGATTTCGATCAACTCGTTGTTCTCCCACCGGTCGTGGCAGCCGCGACAGTCCGCCCACCCGGCGATGGGGTGCGAGATGCCAGGCGCTTCCACCATCCCGGCGGTGCCGTGACACACACGACAGTCCTCGTTCTGGTGGCGGGCGTGGTCAGCCGCCAGCAAAGGGGCCTTGTCCTGCCCCGTGCGGTGGCAATAGACACAGTCCTCGTAAGAGACGCCGTCTTCCTCCTCGTTGTGGGGCACCGGCGGCTGGGCAAAGGCAACTGGCGCAACGAAAAACGCCAGGGCCAGCACAAGAATGATCCAGGTACGTGTTGGCTTCATTTATCCAATCGCTCCCTCGGGTTGGAATTGGTGTAGTGGGTTTCGATCCACTCCACGTCCAGGTTCACAAAAGTGACCGTCAGTTCTGCCAGAGCCGCGTAAAAGGGATGCCGGCTCGCTTCCCGCACTCGTTGGCAAAAGCGCGGCAACCAAACGGCCAGGTGATCTCGCAGAAACGCCCGCGCTCGATCCAGCCAGATCAGCGCGTCTTGGGGCTGCGCCTCAGCCTCCTGCGAGGCCAGGTGCGCCATAAAGCCCAGTTCCGTCGCCACGTGGTCAGGCAGGTCGCGGTGGTCCGGCGCTAAACCCAGTCCCGCTTCGGCGTACCGCCGCTCCACCTCCCGCGCCGTCGGCCCCATCACCAACCCCCGCGCGTCGCGGTAGACCGATTCGTAGGGCGGGGCCTGGGGCGGGGCTGGGCCAACGAACAGCCGGTTGTATTCGATTTCCAGGGTGCGCAACGTTTCCGCAAAACCGGGCTTCTCAGAGATTTCCAGAGACCCGATCGCTTGCTCAACCAACTGGCCCAGCGGTTCGGCGTCGAAGGCAAGCGCCGCCTGTTGCAGCGCCTGGGGCAGCGAATCCTGACCCTCTCTCGGCGCCGCCTCCGGTTTGACAAAGGCCTGAGCCAGCGCACCGTAGAGTTGGGCGCGGCTGCGCGCTCGACTTGCCATCAGGCCGGCCCGGCCGCTGCCTTCCCTTCGGCCACCACCTCCGCCACAATCTTGATCCGGCGTTTCTCCTCTATTTCCTCGTCCTCTTCGAGTTCCCAAATCGAGACGATGGGGAATAATTTGGTGAACAGGACATAGAGCAGAATGATGCCGGCGGCGCTGGCGACCATGATGGCTATCTCGACCCAGGTGGGTTTGTAGCTACCTACACCGATGGGCATACGCGGGTTGGTGAGCGTCGGCACAATGATCATCAACCGCTCCAGCCACATACCCACGTTGACCGAGATGCCAGCCACGACCGTCCCGGCAATCGTGCGGAGACGACTGGAGGCGAGGATGATGAACGGGATGACAAAGCAAAAGACCACCTGCGACCAAAAGTAGGGGGCGAACTCGCCACTGACCTTGGAATTAAAGACGGCCATGTGGCTAGGCTCGTTGCCGTACAGCGTGGTCATGTACTCAGCCACCGTAAAATAGAGCCACGTGATCGTCATGACCAGGAGCAATAGCCCCAGGTTGTTGAACTGTTTGTGCTGGAAATATTCTTCAAAGTTAAACACCTTGCGCAAGATCGCCAGGGCAACGATGAGCGCACCGATGCCGCTAAAGATGGCCCCCATCACAAAGTACGGGCCCATGATCGTGCTGTGCCACATCGGCTGGGTGGTCATCGAAAAGAGCCAGGCCAAAACGGTGTGCACCGCGACGGCGATGGGGATCATGGCTACTGCCAACGCGCCAATTATCTTTTCCAGCAGGTGCTTCTGCTTGGGCGCGCCAGTGTATCCCAGGGCCAGGAAGCGATACAACCGCTTGCGACGGGGGTACCTGTCTCGCAACAGGGCAATGTCGGGAATCAAGGGCAAATAGAGATAGAGAAAACTGCAAGTCAGGTAGAGCATGATGCTGTAAAAGTCCCACATAATGGGCGATTGGATCCGCCCGTGGATTATCATGTTCAGCACCCGATCCGGCCGCCCCATATCGAGCACGATGTTGAAAGCGCCGACACCCAGCGCGCACACCGTGACCACTTCAGCGGCGCGGGTGATGGGCAGCCGCCACTTGGCGTTCACCAAACGCAGGATGGCGGAGGTCATCGTGCCGCCGTAGCTGATGGCGATGAAATAGATGCAGTTGATGATGTAGAATCCCCAGGTGACGGGCCGGTTCAGCCCGGTCACACCCAGACCGTGGACGAGTTGCCAAGCGTAGGCGAACGCGCCAAAGGCGACGATGCCGGCCAGGACGACGACCGTCAGGACGAACCCTCTGCCAATGCCCTCCAGGGGCTTGACCAGTATCTCGTGTTTGCCGAATCCCTGTTCGTCAGTCATGCTCAATTTTTGTCCTCCGCCAGATAGTACACCTTTGGCTCCGTCCCAATGTCCTCCATCAATTTGAAAGCGCGCGGGCTGCTGGCCAGCCGGGAGACGGTGCTTTCGGGGTCGTCCAGGTCGCCAAAGTAGCGGGCCGAGGCCGGGCAGGCCTGGTTGCAGGCCGGCAACAGCACCACGTCTGCATCGGTCAACTCGCGTCCCTGAGCAGCCGCTTCTCGCTTGGCCTGCTCCAACCTATGGATACAGAAAGTACACTTTTCGACCACGCCCACGGGCCGCAGCGGGACGTTGGGATTCATGTAGATGTCGTAGCCCGCCGGGTACTCTGGGGCGTACCAGTTAAAATAGCGGATGGCGTAAGGGCAGGCCGTGATGCAATAGCGGCAGCCAATGCAGCGCTGATAGTCAACCCGGACGATGCCCTCGTCGTCCAAGTAGGTCGCGCCCACCGGACAGACCGCCACACACGGCGGCTCTTCACAGTGCATACAGGGACGGGGGATGAATCGCGCGTGGAGGTCGGGATACTCCCCTTCCCCTTTCACGTCGGCCATCACGTCGTGCCAGTGTTTGGAGCGGTCCAGCGCAGTCTCATCCGGCCCGGCGAAAGGTACGTTGTTTTCGGCCTGGCAGGCGATGGTGCAGGCCTGGCAGGCAGTGCACTTGTCGAGGTCAATGACCATTCCCCAACGGGGCATATTCCCTCCTGCAGAATTCGAAACCAGGTTTTTTCCTGAAAACCTGGTTTCTTCTTTAGTGGTTACACCTTGCGAACGCGAACGCGTGTGGACTGGACGGCCAACTCGCCGCTCAAAGGGTCGGTCAGCGGCACGACGAGTTCGTTGGGGTTGGCCCCATATCCCTCCGCCCATCGTCCGCCGGCCGTGTGCCCTTGCCCCAACGGGACGCTGATCACATCGGGCGGGGTGCCGGGCCACAGGCGGGCCTTTAGCTCGACGCTCCCCTGGGCCGACTCTACCAGCACCAGCTCCCCGTCGTGGATAGATAGCTCGTGGGCGGTCTCTGGATTGAGTTCCACCCAACTGCCCCATTTTTCCTGCACGTGCAGCCCATAGATTTCTTGCAGCCAGGGAAGGTTGGCTCCCCAGCGCTCGGTGTAGGTGATCGGCTTGAATGTGCGCAGGTGGAAAGGGTATTCGGTTTCCTCTCCCGCAAAGGCCGGAGCCTGGTAGCGCGGCAACAGATCATCATCCGCGAACACCGCCCCCAGCGTTTCCAGCCGCTCTTGGAGTATCTGCGAGGTGAACTCGAACTTGCCCGACGGGGTGGCGAAAACTCGCTCCCACTGCCCGAACTCGTAGGGTTGATCGTACCAGACGCCACGGGATTGCAGTTCGGCCCAGAACTCGTCGAACGTCTCCGCCGACTCGCCGGCGGGCATCCCGCTCCCAGCCTGATACAGCCCTCGCGCCTGTTCCCAGAGCGCCTCCACAAACCCAGTCCACGGCAGCGCGGCGACCAGCGGGCCGCCCAGTGCCTGAGCCAGTTCGATCAGCACGTCGGCGGTGTTGCGGGTGTCGTAAAGCGGAGCGACGACAGGCTGCCCTAACCCGACCGCCAGGTGGCCCAGGCTGGGCTCTAGCGGTTCGAGGAACCATTTTTCCAGGTAGGTGCAGTCGGGCAGCAAGAGATCGGCGCGCTCGCTGCTCTCGTCCAGATAAGGAGAGAAACTGACGACCAGCGGGACGCGCTCGAGCGCCGCTTCCCAGCCCAGCTCGGGCGGATCGTCGTACACCGGGTTGGTGTGGTAGAGGAACAGCACCTCGATGGGGTAAGGGGACTGGGTGAGCGCGTGGGGCACGTTTTCGGCCAGCGGGAATTCGTCTCCGTCCGCCCGCGGCTGGGCCAGCCCTTGCGCGGCGACATCGTCCGGCGCGAGTTCGGGCCAGGGGGCCAGCGGCGGTTCCGTCTGCCGCATCACTCCGCCCGGCGATTCGATGGACCCGACCAGCGCGTTGAGGGCGTGGATGGCCCACTGGCTGTAGAGGCTGTTGGTGTAGCCGCTCGCATCTCCCGCCGCCACCGCCGCGCGTCCAGCGGCGGCGAACTCGCGGGCGACGCGCTCGATGGTCTCTGCGGGCACGCCCGTTATCCCCGCGACGCGGGCCGGGACATAGTCCCGCATAACCAACGCGCGAAAATCCTCAAAGCCAAAGGTGTGTTCCGCCACGAACTCGGCGTCGTACACCTCGTCGCGGACGATGACGTGGGCAATGGATAGCGCCAGCGCCCCCTCCGTGCCGGGGTTGAGGGGCAGCCACTCGTCGGCCTTGGTGGCCGTCACCGAACCACGGCTTTCGATCTGCACGATCTTGGCCCGCCGGCCGGGGCGGCCGCGGCGCAGCCGGGCATAGGCGCGCAGTTGACGCACCAGCGGCTGCCAGGCCTCCAGGAAAGCGCCGCCAAAGCAGAGCAAATAATCGGTGTTCTCCCAGTCGTAGGCGGCGTGCTCATTCCAGCCCTGGGTGAGCAGGTGGGCCAACGACGTCCCGTCGGCGCTGTGACGAGGGGCGCGCACGTCGTTGGGGGAGCCAAAGGCCCGGCAGAAACGGGCTATCAGGTCGCCGGTCGGGCCGCGCTTGCCGTCGTGGAGAAAGACCATCCGTTCGGGATGGCCGGAATCGCGTAGCGCCTGCAACGCGCCGGCAACCTCGCCCAGCGCCTCCTCCCACGAAATCTGCTGCCAGCCCCCTTCGACCCGCCGCATAGGGCTTTTGATGCGATCGGGGTCGTAGAGCGCCTGGAGGCCGGCTTGCCCCTTGGGGCAAAGCTTGCCCTGGTTATTGGGATGGAAGGGGTTGCCGTCGAGCTTGACCACGCGGCCGTCCACCACGCGGGCGGAAAGCCCGCACCCGCCAGCGCACAGCCGACAGATGCCGAGTATTCGCCGGTCGGAAGATGGGCCGGGCAGTTGCTCGTTAGAGGAGGCCAGCGATTCCAGCCCAACCAGCCCTACTTTATAAAGTGCGCTGGCAGCGGCTGTCGCGCCGGCCAGCTTGAGAAAGGTGCGGCGGTCAAGTTTGACCATAAGCAATGCTCCTGATCAATCGGGGGTGAAACGTGAAGCGTGAAACGCGAAAAAACTCCCCTAATCACGTTTCACGCATCACGAATACGCTCTGCTATCCCAGGATGTCCTTGTATTTCTCCGCTTCTCCCTCGATGAAGGCCGTTAATTCGGGAGAATCGGCTTTCATCAGATTGTCCAGTTCGGCGGCGTCTGTCATCTCAATCTTGACCAGCCAGCCTTCCTCGTAGGAAGACTCGTTGACCAGGGTAGGCTCCCACTCTAGTTCCTCGTTCACCTCGGTGATTGCGCCGCTGACGAGAGCAGCGATGCGACCCACCCACTTGCCCGATTCCATGGACATAAAGGTGTCACCCTGCTTGACATCCCGTCCGGTGCGGGGAGCTTCGACAAAGACGATCTCCTGGGCAATGGCCTGACCGAACTCGGTCAAGCCCTGTGTAATGACACCCCCCTCTACCTTGGCCCAACTATGGAGTTTGTCGTAGTACAGGTCGTCGGGGAACTCGTAACCGCTAATCTGCATTGCTACACCTCCTATTGTTTGTGCGCTTGGATTTTGATACCTGCCATCAAGCGGGTATTGTACACTATTCGTAACTGCTCAACTTGGTAGCTATTTAGACCTTCGAGGTCTCATTGCAGCTTGTTCAAGCGCAAAACATTGGCCGTTTTAAACATTTGCAGTGGGCGAAACGGTCGTCAAAGACCTCGGAGGTCTGACCTGAGCAGTTACCACTATTCGTGCAAGAGGGGCAAAACTTGTAACAAAAAGCACCGCTGCATGGCGCAACGGTACTCTTGTTGGTTGGGTCATGCTTTCTCCTGCCCGTCAGGTGGCGCGCTCGGCCCGGTTCAGTTGTTGCATCAGGCGCGACTTGCGCCGGGCGGCGTTGTTTTTGTGGATGATGCCCTTCTGGGCAGCTTTATCCAGCGCGACGGACGCGACACGCACGGCCTCCTGTGCTTCTTCGAGACGTCCTGCCTCTATCTTTTGCCGCGCCTTTTTGACGGCAGTGCGGGCCTGCCCGCGAAAATTCCGGTTTCGCAATTGTCTCCGCTTGGCGCTGCGCAAGCGTTTGATCGCTGATTTCTTATTAGCCAATCTATCCCTCCAAATTGCTGGTCAGGGAATTGCAGAGAAATGATCTCCCACCCGCTCCCGCTCTGACGACCCAGGCCGAGCGACATGGGAGATTTTATTACTTGCACGTCCCCTAGTGTGTTAATGGAAAGCATTTTACAACAACTTGGCCGATTTGTAAAGTCCAAGTGGCTGGCCTATAATACGTGATGCGTGAAACGTCAAAGGTGAAGCGAGATGGAGGGATGGACAATGTCGGCGCGGCGCCGGGAGGGAGCAAGCAGATGACCGACGAGCAGACAGGGGACGAACTGCGCGAGGTGGTCGCAGCACTCGGCGCACTCCAGGGCCAGATGACTGAATGGAGCGAGCTGCACCGCCTATTGCATGGAGTGTTGCTGGCCTTATCCCTGTTCCAGGCCCACCTCACCCCGTTCTGTAAAGGCGACCTCAGTACGAACGAGCGGCAAATGCTTCTACAGGATTGGCGGCTGTGCCAGGGCAAGCTGGATGCATTGGCGGATTTTGCCGAGGGGATCGAGCGCATTGGTCGCCCGTTCCAGCGGGAAGGGCGTGAGTTGTGCGGAGAGCGTTGGGCAGTGGAGATCGTGGCACTGCAACTGCTGTTCGAGGACACGCTGACGGAGGAGGATTTTAGCCTCGCGGGTCTGTTCGACCTGGCCGAGGAGTTTGCCGCCGTTTGTCATCGCCATCTTGCACTCGCCAATCACAAATTACTGACGGCCGTGGGTGAATCGCGCCGCTTGTCTATGCGCTTGCTGGGAGAGATATAATGAGCGATCTTTTGATTACCTTTCAACGACGGCACCAGGAAAAGTTGGAACAGCTCCAGCGCGGTGAGAGGGACGAGGCTTTCCTGGATGGGGTGAAACTGTTGATCGCCGATCTGCGGCAGGCCGGCGGTGGCGTCGCCGACCCCGCAGAACGGAGCCAACTGCGGGCGCTGACACATTTCTGGGGCAACGTCGTCTACGAGCACACGGGCGCTTACCCCGATACGACGCTGCAGCCGCTCGACCCCGGCCGAGTTCCTCCGCCGGAGGAATTGACCCGCCGTCCGTTGCCGCCTTTGCTCTGGGCGCTCGTCGGTGGGGCGACGGTCATCGTGATCGCGGTGGGGCTGCTTGCTGTGGGCCGGCTCGCGCAACCGGAAACGCCGTCCCCCACGGCGACGCCGGCGCCCTTCCTGAGCGCTGTGGCCGTGGGCGCGGGGCTGGATTCGAGCGGCGCGTTGGAGGCGGCCGCCGAAACGTTCTGCCTGAACACTCCCGAGATCAGCGCCGAGTTTACGCTGGCAGGCATCCGGCCCGACGTGGAGTGGCGCTGGGAGGTAAAGCGGGAAGGCGAGGTCGTAGCCGGCCGATCTGCCGCTCCGTGGGGCGGAGAGGCGCAGGAGGCCAGCGCCCGCATCCTCTCCGGCGGTTCGGAGGGCGTGGAGCCGGGTCAGTACGAGTTGTTGTTCTACGTGGGCGGGCAAGTGATAGGAGCACACTCGTTCCGAGTACTGGACACGGCCCCTCGCGCCTTTGACCTGCGGGTGACAGATGCGCCAGAACCGGCAGAAGCGACCGGCGAGAATGTGTTCGAGGATGGCGCACGAGTGGTCTATTTGAGTTACGCATACGCAGGGTGGTGTCCGGGGCTGGACGTCTCACACGTGCTCTACTACGAAGGAGACCAGATCCAAGAAAGAGTGGAGACGTGGTACGGCGCTTCGCGGGGGGAGGCGCAGATCAGTTTCCAGTCTCCCGGCGGCCTATCCTTCCCCTCCGGCGATTACGAGATGGCGGTGCTGGTACAGGGAAGAGAGCAGGCCCGCGTGGGGTTCACGATTGAGGAGCCGCCTGCGGCGGAGGACGCGCCTGTCCCCGCCATCGGCGACATCACCGTCGCCCTGGGCGCGCAGCCCGACGGAGCGCCGATCATCACCGTGCCCGGCAACGTATTCGATTGGAACACCAAGGTAGTCTACGGCATCTTTGATTACGTGGGGATGAGCGACGGACTGAGATGGTCGGCGGTGTGGATGCGCAACGGTCGGGAGATGGCGCGGGAAGAGCATTTCTGGGACGTAGAGACCGATGGCGTCGAGGGCGCGCGCTGGGTGGCTCACTACGACGAGCTGGGCCGGGTGCTTCCCGGCGGCAGTTACAGCGTGACGCTTTACATAGATAACGTGGCGCAAAGCACGGCAGGTTTTGAGCTTTTGTATTATGCGCCTCAATAATGCGCCACGTGCTCGTGAGTCACTCGGTTATGCGTTGCCAGGCCCGCCGCAGCGCCTCATAAGCGCGGCTGTTCCGCAGGCGGGCCTGCAACCCGGCTTGGGGAGGTGTTGCGATCGGGGGAGTGGGCGCTTCGAGGGCCTCCGGCGCGCGCTCGAGCCACTGGGCGGGCAGGTAGAGCTTGTGGCTGGCCTTGACTTCCTCCAGCGTGGTTTGCGCTTTCTCCAACAGGCGGCGACTCTCGATGTAGTCGCTCACCCGTCTGGCGACGTCGCCCAATAATATCCGTTCCTCGTCAGTAAAACCACGCTCCTGGATGTACGAGATGTATATCCGGCCCACAACCTGGCCGCCGGCGTGTATCTCTTCCACGATCCGGCGCTGCGACTTTACTGCCTCGGCGGTTCCATAGATCTGCCCTTCGAGCTGGCAAGCGACTATGCACAGCTCGGCGTGTTGCATGACCGATGGGATGCGGCCGGCCAGCCAGCGTAGCAACTCGTGAACCTGTGGCCCCTCTTCTATCTTCCGGCCAACGTCGTTCAGACAGTCAATTTGCTGGCTCCGTTTGTCTAAAAGCGCCTCGGCTCGCTTCTGCGCGGTTATGTCGGTCGCCACGACGACCAGGTGAAGCGGATTTCCAATTTCGTCGTGGACGAGAAAGATGCTTTGAACAATAGGCGTGATTATGCCCTGGATCGAGAGGAGAGCCAGTTCACCCGTCCACTGACCTTCTCGCATAGCGATGGGAAATATCTCGTCTTGAATACGGCTTCGCACATAGTCTGGGTAGTAGGAGATGATGGGTTGGCCGATAATATTCTCTGGCTCGGCTTCGCCGAGGATGTCGCAAAGCGCGGAATTTACATAGATGATGCTGTGATCCTTCAGGGCCACCCAGCAGATGCCTTCGGAGGCCTGGGCGAGTTGGCGGAGTACGTTGGCTTCTTCGAGTAGATGACTGCTTCCGACGATGCTGGCGACCCGGCTGGTCAGATCCAAAAGCACGATCTCGTCCTCGCGAGTGAGTGTGTTGGCCGTATCGCTCAGTACGTCGAGCACGCCAAACACCCGGTTGCGTAGCTTCATAGGTACTGCCAACTCCCCTTTGGTATTGGGAAAATTGGGGTGGTGCATCCAATACGAGTTCTGGGATACGTCTGGGGCCAGGATGGATTTACCGGTGATCGCCGCCGTACCGACGATGCCTTTGCCGTAAGGCAGTCTGCGACCGGCGCCTCTCACATCTTTTCCCTCGTGCGCGTAGCTCTTGACGAGCACAACGGCGCTCAACTCTGGGACGTGGTGAAAGATTTGGACGTGGTAGTAGCCGAAACGTTCCTTGACGAGGGTGACGGCGCGCTGGTATAGCCCATCCAGAGTGGGAGAATCTCCGATTTCCTGAGCCAGTTCGTTGACGACCTGTATCTGAAATGCGCGGTGCTCGTACATTCCCTCCAGCTCGTGCTCTAGCACTTTGCGTTCAGAGATATCCCTGGTGATGGTAGCTATGCTGATAGGTTCTCCCGAACCGTCCAGCACGGGGAAAACGGTCAAGTGGGCGTCAAAGACTGCGCCGTCCTTGCGCTTCTGTTTGACCTCTCCGCTCCAGCCGTCCGTCGTGGCTTGGGGGAGCAGTTGCTCTGTAAGGATAGGAACTTGGTCTTGGGGCCACAGGCTCGCCAGCGGCAGGCCGTCCATCTCCTGGCTTTTATAGTCGTAGCCGAAACTATTGTAGCAGGCGCGGTTGCCATAAGTCTGGTAGCCGTTCAGGTCGCTGATAGAGATGGCGTCCGGGGCATTCTCGACCAGGGTGTGGAAGATGCTCTGTTGCCTCCTGGCTTGCTCGCGCCTAGCCACATCCTCCATTGGGCGTTTCGGGGGTGTGAGCGTCTCTCCCTGGCTCGTTGGAAGGTCCGTCAACCCGGAAAACAGATCCTCGAGCTGTGCTCTGATTCTTTGGCTATCCAGCATGGTTCATCAGTTCCTTGGCGAGCGCGCGGTACTGTCGAGCGCCCCTGGTATTGGGTTCGTAGAGCGTGATCGGCTGGCCAAAGACCGGGCTTTCTTTCAACTTGGTGTCAACTTCGATGATGGTGTCAAAGAGAACCTGGTCCATCCCCTGCTGCATTTGATCGAGTATGAGTTGGCAAATCCTATTGCGCCGGTCGTACATCGTCACCAGCACCTGGTAGTCCAGCCGGGGGTTGGTTCTCTCGCGCACCAGCGTCGCCAGCTCTATCGTCTGCCGCAACGAGTGTACAGCGTAATACTCGCACTGGACGGGGATGATGAGCAGGTCGGCCGCGGTCAGGGCGTTCAGGGTCAGCGTGCCAAAAGAAGGGGGGCAGTCTATCAGTACAAAGTCGTAGAAATCCCCTTCCATGGCATCCAGTCCGCGCTTCAAGTAGAACTCATAGTTCGGTCTCCCGTAGAGGACCTTGTCGAGGACGGCCAGCCCGCGCTTGGCAGGGATGATGTCCAGCCCAAACGTCTCACTCTCGCGACTGACGCTCACCAAGGATGTGTTGCCCAGCAAGGCATCGTCCAGTGTGTAGCGCAGTTCCTCTGGCTTTAGCCCCAGCGAGAGAGTGAGGTTGGTTTGGGGATCCATATCTATGAGCAGTACGATTTGTCCCATCTCGGCCAGGCAGGCCCCCAAAGAGAGACAGGTGGTGGTCTTGGCCACTCCGCCTTTTTGGTTACTGATAGCGATGGTTCTAGTCATAGTTGCACTCTTTCGGAACACGGATTGGAGAATTTATCCGATGATCCTCCCGTCATTGTTCTCACGGACAGGTCTGGTAATCCGCTCCGAGGATCAGGCGGAAGCCCAATTCGGAGGGGCCGTCTGGCTGGCGGATGACGCGGTCATCTGGAATCTGGAACATCTGTTGCAAATACCCCGCGCCGGTACCCTTGACGCGCTCGCCAAAGATGATCAGTTGGGTCTCGGCATAGTCTCTCCGCTCCGATTCTCCGGCCACGGCCGGGAATCCGGCCCGGTAGAGCCTGTCCACGGCCAATAGGCCCCAATCTGGGTTGGAGGTTCCGTTCCACACCTCGACCAACTCATAAGTGCGGCCCATGCGCGCCTCTGGAATGGGGGCCATGGCCTCCGTTAACATGGGCTGGATATCTTCCCAGCGAGGAAGAAAGACGGCTCCTCCATGGGGCGTGGTCCACGGTGTCACCATTCCCACGCCGATGTTGTAAAAGCGTACGTTCTGGTCTTTTAGCGCGAGCGCCGTCTGCGCCAGGTCCAGAACGTCGGCGAACGTCAGGTCCGTCTCCACCATGTCCTGCCCCTGCTTCCACAGGGCGGGCACTTGGGTGAGCATGCCCACGTCGCGCGCTTCGCGCCAGATAGCCTGGAGGACTTGTTGCTGGCGGCGCTCGCGGGAAAAGACGCTGGTCGTCTTGCGCGAGCGGGCGTACCAAAGGGCGGTCTCCCCGTCCATGTGGTGCATTCCAGGTCCCATAGCCAGGATGGGATACTCCCCGTTCTCGTCGGGGTAGGGCCAGTGGTCGCTGAGGGGGCAATGAACGGGTATATCTATCCCGCCTATTGTGTTCACGATCCCGATCAGCCCGTCAAAGTTGGTGCGGGCGTAATAGTCCACCCGAATGCCCAGGTTGTAGAGCAGGGTGTCGCGGACCAGAGCCGGACCTCCTCCCTCGTAATCATAAGCCTCACCATAGAAATCGGCAAAGTTGATGCGGCTCATCCAAAAGCCAGGGATGTAGAGGTATATATCGCGCGGCACCGAGATCACAGAGACAGAGCCTCGGTCGCGCTGGATGGAGACGATTTGGACGACGTCGGTGTGCCACTCCGACCAGTCCTCCCGCTGGTCGCTGCCCAGGACGACGACGTTGATGGTACCGGCGGCTACGGGCACGGGCTGGACGGGAGTGGGGATAGGGAGCGTGTAGGAAACCATGGCAGAGGCCACGGCTATGGCCTCCGAGCTCATCGTGGGGAAGGGGGACGGGACGACGAAGGAATCATCCGGCGGGAGAGGCGTTGGGGTAGGGATGGGGGTAGATGTCGGCGCCGGCGTCGCAGAGGAAGTGAGAGATGCCTCCGGCGGCGTGGGTGAGCGGGCAGAGTCGGCAGGGGTGGCCGAGGGGAGGAGCATAGGGAGCGACGTAGGCGTGGGAGGATTCGGAGTCGAGGCCATTGCCGCTTGAGCCCGACTCGTCATCTGTAAGGATGGGCTGAGCGCCCATCCGAGCAGCGCGGTCGTTGCCAGGCACATTGCCAATAGCGTCATCCCGACCTGGTATATCGCCCAGCGACGCCTGGGGAGACGTTTCTGGGGAGCGGGCCCGTTCTCTCCAGGGGTTGCCTCTTGGGGAGAGATAGACGCTCGCCTCCAGGCCCACTGCAATGCTGTGTAGGTGCGGGGGTTCTGCGGGTGAGCCTTCAGCGCCCGGGCAGCGTAGGCGATGCTATCCTGGGGCGCATCGGCCAGGTAGCCGAGCCACGTCAGCGCGGTACCGTTGGTCGGCTCCTGGCGCAGCACAGACTGAAAGGCAGCTTGAGCCTCGTCTCTCCGCCCGGCATGGGCAGACCTCATGCCTTTCCACAGCATCTCTGTAGTTGACATCATATTTACGTCCAGGTTAGGAGAACATGGCTGCTTTGATCGTTCAAGTTCTCTGGGATTTCGCATGGTGCTCGGCTCGGATTGTCAAATCCGAGCTACATTTGGAGGGCAAGATACGCTGAGCTGAACCCACCAAATACGGGGATTTGACAATCCCCTTGGAGCAGGGCAAAGTCAGAGATCCTCATTCCAAAGGGCTTGTTTTGTTTCTATTGTACTGCGATTCGGGGAGCAATGATGTTACGACAGGGTTACGGGGCAGTTACGACCACGGGCGAGCGGTTGACAATCCTTTCCAACTTGTGCTACAATAGCATCAAAAGCTCCACGTTGGATTTGATCCACAGCGCCACATTACAGTGGACTGAGAGAAGAATGGGGCAACTGCTCATCGGGAGGGCGGTGTGAGGTAGCAATGTGAGAAATGTGAACATTCCCAACCCCCAACGGTCCCAATTCAGGCTGCGCCTGCGGGGTTGGGTCGTCGCGGCTGCGTTGGTTGTAGCAGCGATCTTTATGGCCCTGACCGCCTTCCTGGCCTGGCGTACGACCCAGGTTCCTTTCCTGGGGTTGTTCGCCGAACCTACTCTGATAGCTAACGGGGCGGGAGACCAGGCATGGCACGGCTATGCCGCCGGTATCCAACAACACGACCACCTGGTCGCGCTGGATGGTCAGGCGCTAAAAGACCCCACCGCGTTGACGCGCGCACTTTCCAATTACGAGCCTGGCGACGTGGTCACATTGCTGGCAGTGAGTGAGGATGGCGCACAGCGCCAGGTTTCGGTGAGCCTCGCGCCCATGCCCGTCGAGGCATTGGGGCTATTCTTTTATCTGCCCTACGTCATGGGGCTGATCTACCTGGGGCTCGGCGCGTGGGTCTTTGTGAAGCGGCGGCGTGAATCGGCCGGGCTGGTGTTTGGACTGCTGTGCGCGGTGATCGCTCTGAGCCTGGGGCTGTTGTTCGACCTCTACACTACCCATCGCCTCCACCGCATCTGGATCGTCGCTCTCTCTTTGGCCGGCAGCTTTTTGACTCACCTGGCGCTGATCTTTCCTCAACGAGCGCGCTTCCTCGACCGCGTTCCAACCCTCCGTTATCTGGTTTACGTGCCGGGCGTGATTGTCGCTGTCGCCAATCAGTTCACCATCGTGGATTTCGGAGCGCCCCGCGCCTACTTTGACACCTGGTTGGCGGCCTACATCCTCGTGGGCCTGAGCGCGATAGCGTTTTTTGCGATGATGCTCTACCAGAGCCGTCACTCTCGCTCCCCCATTGCCCAGGCGCAAGCGCGCGCCATCTTGTGGGGCAGCCTGCTGGCCTTTGGCCCACTCGCGCTTTGGCTCATCACCTACAGATTCACCTGGTTGGCCCTGCCTCCGGCATTGACTCTACCATGGCTGATCCTGTTTCCGATTTCCATCGCTTATGCCATCCTGCGCTACCAACTGCTAGATATCAACCTGGTGATCAGCCGCGGCGTCGCCTACACACTATTGAGCACCGGAGTAGTGGGCGCATATCTTCTCGCTCTCTACCTGATCGGTCTCCTGTCTGGCGTAACTCTGCAGGCCAACCACCCCGCCGCCCTGGGCGCCCTTGTTCTCTCGCTGGCACTGCTCCTCAATCCGGCGCGCGTACGGTTGCAGCGCGTGGTGGATCGAGTCTTTCTGCGCGAAGCGGTTGATCACAACCAGATCACGCGCCGCTTTGGCAACCGGTTGACCGAGAGTGTGGGAGTGCAATCGGTTCTGAACGCTCTGGAGGAGGCGTTAGAGACAGGATGGCACGTGCAGTTCTCGGCGCTGTTTCTGTATGACCAGCAATGCGCCTGTTACACTCCCTATGCTATCGGGAGCAGTTCAAATCCATCCGTCACCTTCGATCCAGAGGGACCCCTGGCTCAACAGATGCTTCAAAAGCGTGAAAGCGTCTACTTGTACCAGGATCGCCCCCTGCCAGACCATCTGCTGCCCGAGAGCAAAGCATTGGAGGCTTGGCGTTCCTCTCTCTTCATCCCTGTTCCAGGGCACGGCTGGCTGACTCTGGGACCCAAGCGCGCTGGTACGTCCTTCTCCTCGGAAGACTTGGCCGCACTGGAATCGCTCGCCTCGCAAACGGCGGTGGCTCTGGAAAAGGCCCGCCTCTTTGGCGACCTGGAACGACGGATAACAGAGGTAGATGCGCTGCGCTGGGTTGGGCAAGCGGTCAATTTCTCCATGGATGTGGATGATCTGATGGAGTTGGTCTATGCGCAGACCAGCCGCGTGCTCGACACTGGCAACTTTTATGTCGCGTTATACAATCAAGAGAAGGAAACCCTATCGTTCGCCTTTTACGTCGAGGAAGGTGAACGATTGTACAAGGAGGACGAATGGCCGGTCGAGACTGGACTGACCGGCGAAATAATCCGCACCGGGCGCCCCATAGTGACGGACGACTATCTCCAGGAATGTCAGCGCCGGGGAGTCGAATCGGGAGGCAAGCCTGGGCGGGCTTGGATGGGAGCGCCGCTAAGCGCCGGTGATCGGATAATCGGCGCGATGAGCGTCTCCAGCTTTGCCCCCTCCGTAAAGTATTCCGACGAACAGCTCCAGTTCTTTTCCGCCATCGCCGATCAGGCGGCCGCCATCCTGGACAAGGCGCGCCTCTATCGGGAGATGGAGGAACGAGCCAGGCAATTGGCCGCTCTCAACGAGGTCGGGAGCATGATCACCTCGACCCTGGATCTGCAGGCAGTGCTGAGACTGATCATGGACAAAGCGGTCGAACTTCTCCTGGCCGAGGCCGGATCGCTGGTATTGGTGGACCGGGAAACCGACGAACTGATTTTCGAGGTGACTACCGGGTCGGGCTCCGCCGATTTGGCAGGCACTCGCCTCCCTGCCGACACCGGAGTTTTGGGCGCAGTGGCCCAAAGCGGCAAATCGGTCATCATCAGAGATGCGCAGAGCGACCAACGCTGGTATCAGGACCTCGACGCCGAATTTGTCACCCATTCCATCATCGCCGTGCCTATGGTCAGCCGCGGGCGCGTCATAGGCGTGATCGAACTGCTCAACCGGCGCGACGGCGTGCCTTTCGACGACGACGACGAGCGGCTGTTGACCGCCTTTGCCGCCAACGCCGCAGTCTCCATCGAGAACGCCAGGTTGTTTACCCAAACCGATCAGGCTCTCGAAGCGCGGGTGGAAGAACTTTCCATGATGCAGCGCATTGACCGGGAACTCAACGCTACCCTGGACTATGACCGGGTGATGAGTCTGACGCTAGACTGGGCATTACGGACGACGTGGGCCGACGTGGGCCTGGTGGCCGTCGTCGTGGAGAGCGACGATGGCGCGCGCGGCCTGCGCTTTCTGGCCAACCGTGGCTACCCGGATCAATTCTTTGCCGAGCACAAAGATAAACTATGGCCTTTGGACCAGGGAATCACCGGTCGAGTGGTGAGAACCGGTAGGCCAGAACTGGTAGAGGACGTCAGAAGCGACCTCGACTATACGCCGGTTGCGCCGGGCCTGGCGGCCCAATTGACAGTACCCATCAGGCGAGAAGAGCAGATCATCGGCGTCATCACTCTGGAATCCTCTCAGCATGGTCTCTTTGACCACGAAGCGCTGGATTTTGCCATTCGCCTGGCCGATCACGCAGCTATCGCCATCGAGAATGCTCGTCTCTTTGAACAGGTGCGCCGTGCCAACGACGCCAAGACCGAGTTCGTCTCCTTCGTCTCCCACGAACTCAAACAGCCCATGACCTCGATGAAAGGGTACATTGATCTGTTGGACAAAGAGGTCGCAGGCGAGTTGAACGACGCCCAGCGCAATTTCGTCGCCACCGTGCGCTCGAACGTGGAGCGTATGAATACGCTGGTCAGCGGCCTGCTGGACATCTCGCGCATCGAGAGCGGCCGCATAAAGATAAACCTGGCGGACGTGTCCATTGAGCAAATGGTCGAGGAATCGTTGCGCACGATCCGAGGGCAAGTCGAAGCCAAGGGCCAATCGCTAGAAGTGAATATCTCGCCCAACTTGCCGCCCGTCAGAGGGGATCGGGACCGACTGGTGCAGGTTCTGACCAACCTGTTGAGCAACGCCCACAAGTACACGCCGGCCGGGGGCCAGATCACGCTGCTCGCTCAAGAGTGGCTCGAGGGGGATACCGAGGGAGAATTCGTGCTGTGTTCTGTCACCGACACCGGCATAGGGATGTCGCCCGAGGACCAAGAGAAACTCTTTACCAAGTACTTTCGCTCAGAGTCGCCCGCCGTGCGCAACGAGTCTGGGACGGGGCTAGGGCTGGTCATCACCAAGAGCTTGGTGGAACTACAGGGCGGCGAGATTTGGGTCGAAAGTAGAGTGGGCCAGGGCAGCACCTTTGCTTTCACCGTCCCGGTAGCGGGATAAGATTGGGGTGTGTTTCAGACGAAGGGATCAAAAGCATTATAATCGGCGTCCAGAACTCGCAAAGCTCCTCGTTCATCTTTTCACCTCCACGTGTGAGAGTTCCCAACAGGCATTGACCCACATAGCGACGCTGACAAACCACACATTCCGCCTACCTCACAAATCCCGCCTTTCGCAAATCGTACAGCGCCGCCCGGTCGAATGGTGTATCCGTCTCAATGGACACGTAGCTTACGTCGCGGGCGCGGCAGGTGGCCCGGATCTCGTCCCGCCAAGCAGCCAACCTGCGGCGGTAGAGCACGCGCATACGGGCGTCAATCGTCACCTCCTGGGGGTCGCCCGTCTCCACGTCTAGCAGACGCAGGTCGCCTCCCAGCGGCGGTTCCACTTCATCGGGAGAGAGAGTGTGGATGACAACCACCTCGTGCCCCCGCGCCGCCAGCGCCGTTACGCCTTCGACGTAGCCGGCGGGAGTCGCTTCGCTTCTCTCAGGATACATAGGGGAGAACAGGTCGGAGATGAGCACCACCAGCCCTGGTCGCCCGCACGCGATGGCATAGGCTCGCAGCGCCGCGTTCAGATCGGTCGCGCCCGCCGCTGCCAGGTTCTCCAGCCACTCGAACAGCCTCAGGGTATGGCCGCGTCCGCGCACCGGGCCGAATTGCCAGAAACCAGGTTTAGGGGAAAAACCTAGTTTCTCCCCCAAAGATTGGAGGTTGGCGACGGTGAGGCGGTCGCCGGAGGTCAGCGCGATGTACCCCAACGCCGCCGCCAGCCGCCGCGCGTACACCCACTTGTTCACCTCGCCGACTCGCTGACTCGCTGACTCGCTGACTCGCTGACTCGCCGACTCGCCCCCCCAATCCATCGAACCGCTGCCATCGAGCAGGATGTGGACCGCCAGATCCTCCTCTTCCTCGAACAGCTTGACGAAGGGGCGCTCCAGCCGGGCGTAGATGTTCCAGTCCACGCTCCGCAGGTCGTCGCCTCGGGTATAGTCGCGATAGTCGGCGAACTCGACCGAGGCGCCGCGCTTGGTGGAGCGCCGCTCGCCCGCAGTCTGCCCCGCGCGAGTGCGGCGGGCGACGAGGGAGAGTTGCTCCAAGCGGTGCAACAACGCCGGATCAACCAGCATCCTTCCTCACCCCTTCGCCCATCCGCTCATTCGTATACCTTCTCCTCCACCCGCTCCGCCTGCGGCGCGTCCGGCTCCACGTCCCGCACGTCGGGCCGGCCGGCCAGCAACTCCTTGTAGTACTCGTGTTGGATGATGAGGTCCATCACCTCGTTGGTGCCGGTCCAGATCATTATCAGGCGAGTGTCGCGCAGCAAGCGCTCGATGGGATAGACGTCGGTGTAGCCAATGCCGCCCATGATCTGCATCGCGTGGTTGACCACCTGCCAGGCGGCGTCGGTGGCGAACTTTTTGGCCTCGGAGACGAGCCGCCGGGAGCGGCGAGGGTCACTGCCCGCGTCCGCACTGCGGGCCGCGCCGTAGACCAACCCGCGGGCCGCGTCGAGCAGGGTGATAGAGTCGGCCACCTTGAAGCTGACCCCCTCAAAGCTACGAATTTTCTGGCCAAAGGCCTTGCGTTTGTCCGAGTAGCGAGTCGCCACCTCAAGCGCCGCCCGCCCCATGCCGATTGCGCCCGCCGCGCTGGTCATGCGCTCCGGGATCATCATCTGGTAAAAGATCGCGCCCGCCCCATTCTCCACGCCGACCAGGTTCTGGGCCGGCACACGAGCGTCGCGGAAGACGAGCCGCCCCGTCCCGCCGCCCCGCGTGCCCAGCAGGCCGTAGAGGTACTCGGCCTCCACCCCTTCCCCCTGCTCGACGATAAAGGCGCTGATGGACTGGTGGGGCGAGGCCTGGGGATCGGGGTTAGTGCGGGCATAGACCAGGAAAAAGTCCGCCTCGGCCGCGCCGACGATGAAGCGCTTTTGACCACGCAGGAGGTAGCAGTCCCCTTCGCGGCGGGCCACGGTGGTAGCGCCGAAAAAGTCAGATCCGCCGCGCGGTTCGGTGAGTGCTTCGGCGGCGACCTTTTCGCCGCTCAGAAGCGGGCGCAGCCAGCGATCCTTTTGCTCAGGCGTGCCAAAAATGTGCAGCGCCTCGCCGACGATGCTGGGCATGACGTAGGCGCAGGAGAGCGCCGTGCCCAGCACCCCCACCTCCTCGATAGCGACAATCTCGTCCTCCCACTCTAGCCCACGGCCGCCGTACTCACGCGGGAAGCGCAGGCCCAGCAGGTTGCGCCGCCCGGCATCCCGCACAAAGTCGCGAGGGTACTTGACCTCGTCGGCGTCCATATCCAGGATCAACTGGCGCGGCACGGCGCGCACGAACTCGCGCACCTCGTCGCGCAGCGTGCGCTGCTTCTCGGTCAACATTGCTTCAAACATCGGTCACCTCTCCCTAGGAAAACTGGACTCGACGCCATACTCTGCCGGTTCCTCGAACAACTGCCGCCACTGGCGATAGATGCCGGGCGATAGTTGCTTGATGCCATAGGAACGGGGCGCGTCCGCCGGGGAGCGGAGAGCCGCGGCAATTCTGTCCCGATCTGGTTGAGGAATGCGGGCCAACTCTCGCTTGACCCTACTGCCCACGAATTTAAGTTGAACCATATGCCCCCAATTCGTTTTTTCTAAATTCGCTGTAGTGTTCCGACCAATCTAACATTGTCAAGGTAATTCGACAATGTTACATTCGGCTCGTAGTCACGCACGGAGTGTAACGGAGTGCGGTTGTGCGCCACTCCACTGCGTTTCGTGGCGCACTACGAACATCACTTTCTCTCAAGATACAAAATCTAAC
>Ga0180432_10002545_pt1 | contig 27230 bp, 48 predicted proteins | sample SS_ome_10_FD_132414 | JGI IMG/M metagenome (GOLD analysis project Ga0180432, IMG submission 132414) | Hypersaline lake sediment archaeal communities from the Salton Sea, California, USA - SS_1_MS_2 metaG | ecosystem: Environmental > Aquatic > Non-marine Saline and Alkaline > Hypersaline >... | reverse complement strand
TCCGTATCCCCAACCTGGTTCCTTCGGCGACATTGGATTGACACACACTGCTGTCTCATACCGCCGGAATGTCTCGATAATGCCCGGCCACCAGGTATTCGTAAGGAATACTGTATCATCATTTACCGCTGTGACATATTCCGTCGGCGCAAGGCGAATGCCTAGATTGACCGCTTGAGCGAATCCATAATTTTTGCGAGTTTTTATCCACAGGTCACAATGCCGCCGTAGTTCACGCTCGAATGTTTCGTCTGGCTGCGTTTGGTCTACCACGATGACGTGATAGTTTTGCGGCGTCGTGAGCTTGAGACTGGTCAGCGAGTCCAGGATGAAATCACGCCTGCAAATCGGGTAGACGAACGTATTGATAATCTCTGTGCCTTTTCCCATCATCCCCCCTCGTATCCAAAAAACTGCTGTACGCTTCCTGCCAGTTGCTGGAACGCACTCTTCTGTTCTGTGCTCCAGACCAGCGGCACATCCCCAACCCCGACATTCGCTCGCTGCCCGGCGTGCTGTTGCCATACAGATTTGTCTGCCTGTGCTCCAGCTGTGTTGCACAATGTCTGGAAAACATCGAAGTCGGCGTTAAGGTCTTCCAGCCGATAAATTCTAACACCCCGGCAAGTCAACCGCCTGTATGTGTCAGCCCAGTACCAGCAGCACGCATCAAATGCGTTCATTGCTATTGACGGCTGTATCGGCGGATACCCTGGCTTCTGGTAGCAGCCCCGTGCTAGCATCGAGCGCACAACATAGCGTCCGTCGCGCACAATGGCGATGATGGACATGTTGAATGTGTCTCGCAACTCAGGCATGCAATACCGCAGATAGCTGTTTACCTCAGCATAGCCAAGGTCTGGGTGCCGTTCCCAAATCGCGTGCATTTTTGGTACCCGCCGCCGGATGAATTGGTCTACATTCTCTATGCCAGCATACACGTTTGCGTAATGGCGCATGTCGTATTGCGCCAGTGGCTCGTGGTGTATGGCGATAGTCGAATCACATTGATCCATCACCCGCGCCAGCCACTGAGTGCCAGAGCGCCCGTGCCCGGTGATGATGAAGCGAAGGTCTAACCTATTGCCCAATCGCCTTCTGTTTCCTGGTAGACTTCGATGGTACCGTTGTCGAAATCATCCTGGGTGGGAGAAGTCACGTCGATGTACCACAACTCGCTATCGTCTTTCAAGCCCAGTGCTTCAACTGCTGTTTTGAATTCGCCCCAGGTCATGCATTTGGCATTTTTGTTTGCCATGGTGTCCTCCGTTATGTCAATGTTTGTCCAGCGGTCAGTTTCGCTTGTCATAGCATCTCTATCTCTAACTGTTGCGGGGAATTAGCTTTTGCTATTCGCTCAGCCTTCCGTGCTGCCTTGAGCACGGCCTTCGGCTCGGTCTCTCCCGTTCGCTCTGACCAGCCCGCCCACCACTTGCAGCGCGCTTCAGCAATAGTGCAGTACTCGGCGTTCTGCTCAATCATCACGACTTCATCCCACCCGGCAAGCAATGCGCCGATGGCCTCTGACCCTGTACCGGCGAATGGGATCAAAAGTCGGCGGGGTGCGTATTCGGGTGGGGGAAGGAGTAAGGTTGCCAGCCAGCGGGTAAGGGCGAGGGGCTTGACGGTTGGGTGGGAATTGCGGCGAGGCGCTCCATATCCATCATGTTTACCTAGTTCTGTTGTTCTAACACCACACTCTGGCCCAAGAGCAAGAGAAAATGTTTCATCTAGCCCTGCATCGCGTTCCGCCCGTGAACTTTTACTCGCATACTTTCTCACATCCCCCAGCGCCAGCCGCTCGCTGGCATCCTGCCAGAACGGGCGCTCGGCGCGGTCGAGGGCATGAGATGGGTTGACGTAAAACCTACTTGGGCCACCTTTGTCCTCATATAGTGGACCTTGTGTATCCTTTCCAGCCCACCTGCCATAACCACCTTCACTCTTGTTATAGGTTGTTGGATAGTTACCAGCAGAACGCCTTTCCCCCGCTTGCTCATCTAATCTCCGCACGCTGCACGCCCACTCTCCATCATCTCCGCACTCCGGGCACGCCGTCGCCGTCTCACTCAGCCACCAGCCCCCGCACACGGGGCAGTGGCGGGCACAGCGGTAGCGGGGGACGGGCTCGGTGCCGTCGGGGTCGGCATGATTTGGGCGTATGGCTGATGATTTGGAATGTCCATCTGGCTTGAGGCACAAAGGGTTACCGAAACTGCCGCCAGTGTGTCCCTTGCTGGTCTTAACGGGTTGAAATGTACCTCCTGGATTTCCCTTCACCCTCTCCACCGCCCCGACCTCGATCATGCCCGTCCCTCCGCACACGTCGCACGGTTCGGTGCCGCTCACTGCGGGCGCGCGCCCGTTGCCGCCGTCGCCGTGGCAGGCGGGGCAAGGGCAGGACTCTAGTACACGCTCGCAGAGTTCGTGGTGACAAACGGCGTAGTTCGGGGGCCATCTTCCTGTGCGTGGGCTGCATTTGCTTAGCTGTCCCTTGGCTTTACCTTTAGAAATTAGTGAAAAGCAATCACCAGTATACCTGTGCACACCTGGATGGTCTGGGGCTGCTACCCGTCCACCCTCAATCCACAGACTGCCCGCTCCCGTCTCCACGATGTCGTCAAGCCGGTTGCGGCCCCACGGCATCTGCGCGGCGATGATGGGTTCTAGTACGTTCTTTAATGGCTGACCACCATACCGATGACCATTGAACTCTGGATACCCTTTAATTCGTGTCGCCTTCGGAAAGCTCTGTCCGCTTAGCCAACCCACCATCGGGGCGCAATCTACAACCCCCACGCCTTCCACGAATACCGACGGCTGGATAATGTACCCCGCATCCTCTACCGCGCACGCCAGCCGGTGCCAGCCACGAGTAGACGCAAACGCCAGCATCCAGGCCCCAGGGTGCAAGTGGCGAGCAATAGCAGCCCAGGTAGCAGGCTGGAAGGCTATATCTCCATCCCACTTTTTACTCATAAAATTGATAGAATAAGGCGGATCGCAAAGGCAAGCGTGAAACGGCTCACCGGTGTACGATTCGGCCCATTCCATTACGTCAGCGCGTACGATTTCCCAGGTCATTTCCAGCACCTAAACAACACCCGCGTTCCGTGATCCCTACTCCCACCTAGACATTCAACCCGCGAAAACAACGCCTCCAGTTGTCCTCGGTACGTACTCTCGTTCTCTCCCGCGTGACCTTCCAAATACAATATCTGTTTGCACAGTGCCGCCGCCCATGGCAATGGTTTCGTCTGCTTGCACGACAGAAGTAACACCACATCAAACCGTGTCAGCCCGGATAGCGGCTCGATCTCATCTTTCTGCCCCGGTAGCGTCAGGCCTAAATAGTCCAGATTCCAGTATCCTAACCAGTTTGCAACCTCGCGGGCCAGTTCGGCTACGTGCGGCTTGTCCACGCCGACAATACACCGAGCACCACGCCGAGAAAACTCATGGCACATCGCGCCCAGGTTACACCCCACGTCCAGCACGCTTGCACCATTGAATCCTACCTCATCCAGCTTCATTGCGGTCACCCGCGTCGTCATGTTGCGCTGGCTCTCCAAGCCCAGTATATCTCCCTGATACGGCTCAGATCGGCTACCCCAGGCGGCACCTTCTCGGCACCGGCGGGCCAGGTCTTCCTCATAGTCTGGGTGGACGAAATGGTGCTGAAAATCCACCATCTGGCTACCTATCCAATTCGCCTCGTTCATATCGCCGCCACGGGTGCGAATCTTGTACTGGTCTACAACTTCACGCCGACACGCAGCCCGGTCAAATGCACCGCCGTCATCCTCTACGTATTCGGTTACTTGTGCCCACTGTTTGCCATTTACCTGGATAATGTCGTAGACGCGGGGCGCGAATCCCCGAAGTGCAAACAGGTTTTGCGCCTTGGTGCAATCGGTGAGCTTGACGCCTGTGTGCCCCCAATCGAAGTTCTCCAACGGCTCATAGTGATGGTGATGCTTGAACACTTTCAGGCACAAGCCAAAGCGTCCATAAACATCTGCCAGGATGTCTGTCACGGCGGGACTGTACACAATGAAGGTAAACGCACCTTGGTCAATGCGTGATCCCCGTCGGTGCGGCTTGAATAGGCGAGCAGGAACGTTAATGTTAAGTTTCTGCATCTTCTAGCGCCTTGCCGCAAAACGGACAGTATCCAATCAGGCAACCAAATTCATAAGTATCAGCTCCTGTCCATGCTACAAACAGCCAACCTTCATTTTCCTTGTAGATGATGCCAATGGCCCCCCACTGCCAATCTGATTCTCTGCAATGATGTTCTACTCTACTGCATGCTTGTTCATCTTGCATTGTCCAGCACCTCCAGCCACCGTCCCCGCAGCCGTTCCCATGTCCAGTGCATGCGCATGGCACTTGCACTCATTGCACCCAGGCTGTAATAATCTGCTGAACACGCCATGTTCAGTAGCTCCGGCCAATCTTTCACGATGATAACGCCAGCACCCGTCGCTCGAAGGTCGCGAGCTACACCCACATCGAACGTCACGACCGGACGGCCACATGCCGTCGCTTCCAAGAGCGGAAAGCCAAATCCCTCAGACGATGATGCACAAGCATAGACGTGAATTTGCCGATAGTATTCGTGCATCGTCTCCATCTCGAATTTCCCAGCCTGCCGACCGCCTTTCATTTGGGTTAAGTTAGGATAAAATTGCACCTTGTCGCGTATCGTCACCATTTCTTGCTCTAGCCGTGCAAATTGCTTGCGCGGGTTCTTCCACTGCCCACACCAGCCTGCACACCGTATTGTAGTATCAGGCCAGGGTTGTGGAAAGAAATGCTTGGGGTTGATACCCCAAGGGAGTAGAACGGCGCGCTCCTTGTACCTGCGCTCAATGCGCTCGTACACCAGAGAACTGGCTGCGCATACTGTGCCTGCGTCGTTGGCCCACCCGGTTTCGTGCGGCTCCCAGACAAACTTGATCACTTTCTCGGAATCACAATCTGGATTGCGATTCGGACCAGGGAAGAAGCACATCACCACGTCATATTCGTTCCAGTTCAATGGGCGGTAGGTGATGGTCGTTTCATACTGGTCTGCAATAGCTGCGGCAAGCTGGCAGCTGTGATACTCAGAGAAATTGTGCCAGGATAGCCAAATGGCAAGTTTGCGCTTACCCAAAACACACCTCATCGAGCATTGCAAGCCGCCGTGATAGTGGATACCGATTGGCAATGTAAGCTCGATATTGCTTCGGCTCATACACGTTACTCAGAAACATATCGACCGCCTGGCCGTGCACATCGAAGACCCACTCCTCCGGCCAGATGTCACGGATACCATTCGTCGCTTGAAGCACTGGCCGAATCCCCTTAGCAGCAGCCTCTCCAATCGCGTAACCAAACGCTTCCTTGAACGATGTGCTCAGCAGGTAGTGCTTATCCTCTAACCATTCATTTAGGTCTGGCACCCACTGGCTGGTAAACGTCACCCGCTCGGCTAGTGCTGGATTCTGTGCCAGGTATCCATCGCAGTGCGCTTGCCACCAGTTAGGCGACCACTTTTGTCCACGCACGTATAGGCGCCACGGGTGGTCAGGATCACGGCGGATCAACTCGTTGAATACTTGGAGTGCGCCGAATAGATTCTTTGCTATCCAGTAATGTCCGACCCAGGCTATGTTGTAGCCCCGCACCGGTTCCCGGCGCATTGTCCAAGCATCCAGGTCTACGCCGCCAGGGATAATGTGGATAGGCAAATTGTCGGGCAAACCAGGCGGATGCTCACGCATCCAGCGCAGCATGTGTTCACTCATCGTTACCAGTGCGTCCACCCAGTTCCAGTTGACCTTCTGCCAATGGCCGCCGTAGATGTCAGCATCCACGGCTTCTGCTATGACGCAGGTGCCGGGGGGCTTAGGTTGCTCGTTGGAAGCACGGCACAAGTTGTTGTCAATAGGATAGAAGTATGCCAGCCCATCGTGTGGCACTAGGTCAGGTCCCCACCAGATACCCGTGTTCACGTCGTGGCCCAGTGCGCGCCAGTGGTCGAGAAGAGGCCGACAGAATTTCAATTTCCAACTGTCGAAGAGGTAGATTTTCACTTCTGCCACGCCTCCACCAGCAACCACGCAACCGCCACCGTGTCCCACGCACACAGAACACCAGCAGCAAAGAGAAATGCACCGGCTATACCAGGTGTCATACTCTCACCCTACCGTGAACTCAAACACTGTCGCATCCATGAACACACTTCCAACCTGGCAGTACCCAAATCGCGCCAGGTATTTCGTCACGTCTGCATATCTTTGACGGCTGCGAATCTCGATGAACAGCGCCGGGCGTTGCTGAGATAACAGCATCTCGGCTCCGCGCAACACATGTAGCTCGTGGCCCTCTACGTCTATCTTGACCACTCTCACCGGACGCGCCTGTTCCATCGCCATGATGATGTCAAGCGTTTCAACCTTAACATCCTCACCAGGTACCAGGCGGAATTGTCCCAGGTTTGGCCCGAAGTGTTCCAGACCCATTATACTCGGCTTGTCACTCACCGCGCAGTTGTGCACGTGTACGCGCCGCTCTACACCATTCAACTGGTACAGTGCCCGCTGCCGTTTACAAGATTCGGCGCGCGGTTCGATGGCAATTACGTACTTCGGCGCACAAAAGGATGCGAAGAAGAGCGAATGATTGCCCAGCGCCGCCCCGACGTCCACAAACACACCACCGACATAATGCCAGTAGATGTATTCTAGCATCCGCTGCTCGAAGAATTCACCGCGTACCCAGGCGGCTTGCATGTGCTCGCGCGATTCATGAACGATAGCTTGCGCATTGCCAGCGCGAGAAATGAGAGGATGAATATCATTCATACGTGCACCTCAGATGCAACTCTGCTAATCACGTCAAAGTCAATCCAGAATTGTCTGGCTTCATCTGGCTTCTGGTAAAACCCGGTCGTGTTAGTGCGCGGAAGGCCGTCGATTGCTCCGTGCACGACGCCACGGAATCGCGTCTCTCGCCACCCGTCCAGCAAGTGCAAGGCACTCTTCACCGGATGCCAGGTGATGTCGTCGGCCACCAGCCAGCCACCCGGTCGCACTTTAGCCCGCGCGTCCCGGATGCACCACGGACGTGCTTTGCCGTCCACAAATACCACGTCCAGGGATTCATCGGGAAACGTGTCAATAACCGCAACGTATATCTTAGCCAGTGCTTTTTGATCACGCAGCCGATCATCGAATTCGACCAGGTGCAGGTCGGCGTCCAGACCAAGCTCATCCAGCTTTACGCACACGGCGGTGAACCATTGCGGGTTATTCTCTACCGATGTAACGTGGCGGGCCTGTCCGGCGAACCAGATGGTAGACTTGCCTGCACCATACTCGAAGACAGTCGAGAGAGGCGTGACGATAGACTCAAAAAATGCCACGGCTTGGTCATTGACCAGGGGAGTATATGGAGGTAAAACCTCGATGTTCATTTGCCCTCCTTTGGTTCACACGTCTGCCAATCTATCTGCATCCGTCGCCAGTTGAAATGGTTTACTGGCGGCCAGCGGTCTTTGTGCCCGTGCTCTATGCCCAACGGGTAACCCCACGGGTCTTCGTCATCACCTTCACCCCAGAGGTGAATCGTTCGGATGTCCCGCGCATAGCCTGCTTTCCAGTCAGCCTTACGCAGCTGTCCGCAGATGTACCACTCTTCGTTGTTGCGACTGGCTTGCTTGACCTTGCGCCAACCGCCAACCTCACGCACTGCGTCTGTGCGCATCAGGCGCAGAACCGCACCGATGTGATCTCGCTGTACGATCTCCGGTGCATCGGCAAACATCCGGTTGGCATTGTCGCCGATCATCACGTGTGGACGGCAGGCAATAGCAGCATAGTCCGGGTTGCGTTCGGCCAGGTCTAGCAGCCGGGCCAGCCAGTCCACGCCGTCTTTCGGCACAGAGGGGACAATGTCGTTGTCTGTGCATACGTAGAATGGACTGCTGGCCTGTTCCAGCAGCCGGTTGAATCCCCAGTGTACGCCATTGTTGTCGAGTGATAGTTCATAGCCGTCCACCAGTCCCTCGGCGGCCAGTGCCTTGATCAACTCCACAGTCCCATCCACGCTGCCGTTGTCCAGCACAATCAGGCGGTGTGGCGTCGTAGTCCGTGCGTGAATAGCGCGAATACTGGTATCCGTGATGCGGTAGCGGTTGCAGGTGAGCATGCAAATGTGAATCATTTGTTACCCCTTGCCAGATGTTTGATCACATCGGAAATCACCGATGCGATGAACAATGTAATGAGTATGTCGCCAATGACGCCAACAAATAGCATCGTGCCCACGACGTTTGCGTTTACAATTGTGTATGCCACAGCCCAAGTCAACATTTAGTCCTCCTTAAGCACGAAATGTAAAGTCATATCCTGAACCCTGATACACTTCTCCTCACGGCAATTCCAAACAGCGATAGCTTCTTCCTCAGTAGCATACCTGTCTGTTTGTATTAAGCAAACACTACATATAACCTTGTGCCATAAAGAACTACCAGACCATTCATCCCATTCATCATTCTCATGCACAATATGCGCCTTACTGCCACAATGCGCACATGATTTAAGTTCTGTGGCCTTTCTCCTTGCCTCATATAGCCGGCGTGCTCGATCTACGTCTATATAGGCATCAACTTTAAGCTCCATGATCTCTCTCCTCATAAATCATGCCGGATTCTACAGTCACCTCAATAACTCGTTCAAATATTGGCATTAGTTTCTTAAGTATCACTTCTATCCGCTGTCATATCTATGGGCCCCAGCAGATTGGCCCACTCTTGCCTGCCAAGATTACCCAGCACATCCGAGGCTTGTGCCACTGCCTCTTTTGCCTTTCGTTTTATGATAGCCTGAACCACATCTTGCGTCGTCTTATTTATGAGCTTGCGCTCTTCTGGTGTACATTGGTTCCACCATGCACGCCGAGCATCATCTGTATCAAGTTCCAGTACTTCCAGCCATAAGGTCTCAGCATCTCTCACAATTGCTCTCCTCACCTCACATAATGCACATACAGCGCCGCATGAATAACGTGTACCTGATAATGCCTCGTCAACGCCAGCATCCAGCAGTGGTCATCTCCCCAAGGGTTGCCAACGTGGCCTTTCCCAATCAGTCCCCGCTCAACCGGCCCCCGCTTTCCACTGCCATAACCGGTCGTACCAAATTCAAGCCCTAGCCATTCATCTATCCCATCGGCGCAATCGTCAGGGTGTTTCCACGGCGGCATTAGTCCTATGTTTTCGTAACATTCTCGATGGTAGATGAACATTCCTGTCCCAATGTGACCCGATGGGAATAACCTGTGCTGTCCATTCGTGTCAATCGGCGGCATCCAGGCTGGACGTATTTTTGTCCACGCTATCGCCACGCGATTGTCAGGCTGTCCGGCCTGCCCGTGTACGATTGCTCCGGCTACCCACAAGCGCACGTCTGGTTCCTGCTCGATGTGATGTGCAAATGTACGCAGGTACTCCTGATCCCAGCCGTCATCGTCGTCTAACCAGCAAAGCCAATCGCCTTGCGCCAGCCGCATGCCAGTATTGCGCGCCACCACTCGCTGCTGTCGCTCCCTGTGTCGTATGTAGTGCCAGCGCCCATCTGTCCAGTGCGATTCGACTACCGGGTCACTGCCATCGTCCACGCGCCAAACTGGCAGACCAAGGCGTTCATCGAATATAGCTAGGCTAGTATGATTAGTTGAGTCTGAAACACTAATATCCTTGTCTTTTACTCTCCTTTGTTCAAACACTGCCAGACGAGCATGATCAGTTGAACCATCGTCGATGACCAGGCATTCCCAATCGTCACAGGTTTGCACAGCTACGCTGTCCAGCGCCCGCTGTAGCCGTCCGTCGGCACGGTTGTATGTCGGGATGATGATAGAGAATTGCGGTGTCATAACGGCCTCAGCGTCGTCGTCGAGAACGTATATATAGCCCACCACCCGTGCTCATCGTGATATGTATTGGCACCGGCAGTAAGCATCTCCTCGGCTTCCTCCTCGGTCTCAAATGGCCCCCGCGCCCCAGAACTATCTTGGAAAGTTGGGTGTGTTTGCATATTGAATTGCTGCCCTATTTCTTCTAATGTCTCGCCATAGATACCATACAACTCCTTTGGCGGCAAATCCTCAAGTTTAACCTCTTCCTCTGTGCCATCGTCATTTATGCGGATGCGTCTAGCGCTCATTGCCTTCAAGATAGCGATCTCAGACTGGTCGTTCATCTTTCTGACTCCTCTCTAAATATCGGCGTATCCAGACAAGTCCACACTTCGTGAAAGAGCAACAACAACACGCCAACCAACCCGACGGTAATGAAAGCAGGTAAAAGGAAGATGGTCAATAGCAATCGCGCCCAGGTTATTCCTGCTACCCACTCTTTTACAATAAGCTCAATGTTGTAATAACCAACCGTCAATGCAATACATATACACATCATGCCTATCGTCTGAGCAAGAACATACATACTCAGCAATATCGACCAGCCGTCGTTCACTTTATCACCTCTTCTGGTTGACCAATCTCATCTATTGTTCCATCATAGATACGACGTAATTCTTCTGGCGAAAGACTCTCAAACTCAATCTCTTCTTCCGTACCATCATCGTTAACGCGAATGGGATTGAATCCCATCATTTTCAAGAAAGCAACTTCAAGTAAATCATTCACTTCGCCCTCCCTCTCTCTTGCTTTACTCCCAGTGCCCACGCGTTGTGCAACAGCGCCAATAGTATTGCTTCACCCTGCGCCATCATTCGCAAAGTGTTCTCGTTCTCTACTGTACCATTCGCCCGCGCCATCGCCCACAGCATCTCGGCCAGTGCCTTGCCAGCCTGGATAACAGCCACATACTCTTGTGACGGCTCTTCAATCAACACATCGGCTTGTTCCCGTGACACGAGTATCAAGGCTCGCTCAATAGCAATTCGTTGTTCATCGAGAACCATCACAGTATTCTCCCGTCGTTCAAGTAAAACAGCGGCTCAACGTACCGCTTGAAGACATAGTCAGGATTGCGTTCCTTGCGTATTCTGGTACGCTGTGCCAGCACCGGGTTGTGGTTCAGCTCATAGGCTACACGTCCAGCGACGCCAGCAAAGTAGCTGTCGATGTCATCATAGGCTACATCAGTAGTTCCGTCTACTCCAGACAGCGCATTCACGGCACTGGAAAACTCAAAGAACGCAGCCTGATTGCCAAACACCGACCGCAGTATGGGCAGGCTGCGATTGAGCACCAAAAATGCACCACACAGTGCAGCCTCTTGTGCAATGAGACTGTATGTCTCTGACTTTGACGGCATCACAAATACATTGCACAAGAGCATCAAATCGCGCACAACTTCGCGCGGTGCACATAGGTGGAGGCTTTCGTCGAATTGGCTGGTGAAGGTCAGGTCGATGTCCGTAAGCCCCAGCGTCTCGGCCAGCGCCAGCAATTCATCTCGGTACGTCACTTTATCCCCACCGGTCGAGTGAAAGTCTACCACCACTACCCGCACGCTGCGGTCGAGTGTGTATTTCAGTGCCGCTGCTGTGCGCATCACATACTCGACCTGTTTACCGCGATCCAACCGTACCGGGTAGACGAAAATGGCATCCGCAGATAGCAGCTCTTTCTCTCTGACCAACCGCGCAGTGATGTCCTGAAAACCAAGATACTGAAGGATATTGGTCGAATGAGGCACAACTGCCACGTCGTCCACACCACACTGAAAAGCCTGCGCTACACGTGGCACATCCCAGGCGTTTGGAAAGCACACTTTGCTATTTGGCATGTGGCGTTGCAGTGGGGCCAGTCGCCGATCGTCTGTCGTCCACACCGGAGACGGAGTTGCGCTGTGTACCCAGTTCAACCACACAGCAGCCGGGTGTTCCTTCGCCCACCACCGCGCGGCGAAATTCAATGGTATCGTCGCACACTGATAAATCATGTCGTGTGTAATGATCACGTCCACGCCATCCAGCACTACATCCAGCGCGGCGTGAATGGACTTCACGTCCTCTTCCAACTGGGGATAGAACTCGACATGATTCTTGCGCTCCTTCGGTGGCGGAATGTGGCGCAGTTCAACCTCGTGCCACGCCCGCTTCGGCTCAAACTTCTCGTCTACGACGCCGATCACGGAGTAACCGGCGTCTCGGCACATTCGTATTTGTGTCTCGGCGACGATGTTGAGGCTGTAGGTTGAATCGGCCTCGTAGAAGTCGGTCAAGAGACAGATGGTTTTCATTTATCGCCTTCCTTGCTCCTTGCTTACTATTCTGCTAGTAAGTCGATTAGCTTGTCCTTGCGTCCTTTCGGCTCGATGTGCCGCACGTTTGGTTCTGACCAGTGTTGTGGAACGCCAAATTCATCCACGATGATATTCACCTGAATGACTGATATGCCCTGGCTTTTGCCTGCTCCTTTCAGCCGGTACACCAGAGGCAGCCAGTCATGCAGTGCATCCCACTCGTCTGGCACGACGACGCCCGGCACAGTTACACTCGTGCTATTGTTCATCTATCCCCCTTCATCCCGGCCCTATCAGGCTCGGCGGTCTGCCCGGTGTACACGGCTCGTCGGTAGGCAGGAATCCACACCCACAACGAAACCCGCCACAGTTGAGTGCAGGAGACTGTGGCCTGATTCCATATTTCTCCCACGTAGAACCTCGGTATATGCGCCCGTTCATGTTCAGGCAATCCACGCAGTGCGCTTTCGTTACCCGCGTGAGGTTGAGCACCCACTTGAGCTTCTTGTCCCGGCAAGCTAATTGCTTAGCCTCGTTCGCCACATCCTTGTACCGGTTAGCCCATAACTCTGCTCGCTTTAGGAATCCTGCCAGCGGTTGTGCTTCGGGGTTGGGGTTGCCGTCAGTGTCTTGCTTGCGCCCGACCTCAATGGCATTTAGAAAAGCAGGCAGCCGTATAAGCTCAGTCATTATGCGGTTGCTGAGAGTGATGAGCTCTTCCTGTGATAGCTCCGACCACTGGATACCGCACTCGGCAGCTCCTTCTCTCCACGCTATGCGCAATCCCCGGCGGATAGTTGAGCCGATGCTGTTCTGTGCTTCCTGCCACGTCATGACGCCGCGCCACAAGCCACGAACGCCTGAGCGGATACCCAGGCCATAGTCAGATTCGCCGCTCACCTAAATCCCTCCATGATTATATCTCTGCAATTAAACAAGCTCTTTTCCCATTGCATCTGCCATTTGCGCAATGGCAAATTCGGCAAGCTCATCTGCGCTCACTTCTCCCCGCCGATATTTGCTGATAGCGATAGCCAGCACAGCCTCGGCAGTGCCTTCTTCCGGCGGTGGAAGCGTGTCCTCTCCGCTCGGCTTTTCTCCCTGTTCTACTGCCTTGGTTTTCGGTACCTCAATGCCAAACGCTTCGTCAGTCGTCATATCGCCTGCCCCTGCCACGCCCAATGCCTGCAAGCTCACGCGCCACAGTTGCGCCAGGATACGCCGACCAGTTTCCAGCGGAATGACACCGCCCTCGACCAGCGGCGAAAGCGACGTGTTGACCAGTTGTCCGATAGCCTTCACCACGTCGGGGAAATCAGACAGACTGAACGAGTCGATGTTGACCTCACACGTCCATTCTCCGAACGACACGTTGCCGTATTTCTCTTTGAGTCCAATGACAATGCGTGCCATCTTGCGGAACTGCGCCGCCCAGAACGTCTTGTACCGAAAGAAAAGCATGGACTGGCTTTTGTCCATCGCCAGCGCGGTCGCGTAACGCATCACGTCCAGGCCAGCCGATGACGGGTACAACCCCTCCCCCAACAACGCATGCCAGGCGAAAATGTCATTGTCTGTTTTGGCATCACCCGCACCGGTGGACATCGGCAAATCTTCTACGTCTATTGCTTGGTTCATCACCTCAGACGACCCACCAAGCGGTGGCGGATTCGTGTCGTAGGCGCTAGAAGATTGAGATAGATTAGATGCAATGACACTCTTGACTGCCGATACAGCCCGGCTACCACCCTTCGTTTTGTACCGCCGCACGAAAGCAGCCTTGCTCTCACTCACGGCTAAGCGGGATTCCATAAATCGCCGGTGCGCTTTCAGCCATGGCCCGCCGGTTGTGGACAGCGGCCAGCCCCACAGGTCGTTGTCTTCCTTGTGGTTGTGGTGAATGTGCTGAACACACACAACAGATCGTGGGTGATCATCGCCACCCAATGTCGCACCGTCGTCTATCTTACGTCCCAGATCAGCTCGGTATGCACCGCGTGGCAGTACCGTCTCTGCCAGCGTCTTGTCGCCGCCTCGGTACGGTTCGTCTAGAATACCGGCAAGGAAGGCTTGCCAGTCGGGATAGTACCAGGTTCGGTGTGCACCACCGGTCGCCGTCGCCGACGACGTCTCCGTCCATTCACGCTTATAGAATAGCGGACGCTTGGCGTTGTCAGGGTGGGGAATGATCTCGGCGATTTGTGCCGGGTCAATTTCGGCGATTGTCGTTTCCCCGTCCAGCGTGGAGGCATAATAGGCTAAAAATCGGTTGCCCTTCACCAGCAGCCAGTTGCTCAGCTCCTGGATGCAATCCGTCGCCAGCACAGCCTGATTACGATCCGCTTCCCAGAACTCCTGGAATACAGCATCCGGGTCGTGGTCGCCGGACAGCTTCTCTAGGGGTTGCGCCGTCTCAGTCACATCCTCGATTGGCGATAGAGACACCTGCACGCTCTCACCGAGTCCCCAACTTGTCCACAGCCACACTGACCATTGGGCTACCGGGCTGTATTTATACAGACGCTCAGATTCATTGACGGCCCGCTCTCGTTCAGCAGCGTTGGGGAAAGCATACCCAATGGAATCCCAACCAAGCTGTTGCAGGTAATCGGTGATGAGCCACGGGTCTACCTCACCCAGGTTACCAAGCTGGCGCATTAGTTCTTGCGGTGGCAGTGCCCACGGTCCTTCGTAATATGCTTGCTGCATCAGGCGCAGAGTTGCCTGTAGCGTTTCTTGTCTCTGTGCCGGGAGGCCACCGTTCGCGCCAGCCCACTGTTCAGCTAATGTTGCCATCGTGTTCTCTCCTGCCCTCCAGGTCTTCCAGCGTCAGCCCCCGCAGTACGCGCACCCATTCATCTGCGTTTACGGCACATATCAGACCGCCATACCAGTTCTTGAACAGCAGCCGCCCAGCCCGGTCTATGGTCATTCTGTGCGCTTCCACGAAGAATGTGTTGCCGTCTGTCGTCATTATGCCAAACGAAGTGGTTTTCATTACTCCTCATCAATCAGGTTTGCAAACAGCGTGTCGATTGCGCAATCTTTCTCTTCCAGCGCTAGTGCTGCCTCGCGTAGCAATTCGATGCACTGGCTTGCCAGAAACTCGGTCAGGTGCACGCGCGTGCTGTCGCCGGTAGTTACCCGGCGACAGAGGCCCAGCTTGATGGCCGTTTCACGAAGCTGTCTGGCTAAGTCGTTCATGTTTTACCATCCCGGCCCTATCGGTAGTCGCCTGTCTATAACCTCAGTGCGCTCACCTGGCTGTGTGAGGTAGGCCACAGCGTAACGTAGCGCGTCCAGCATGTGATATGATTCCTTGTCCTCTATCGTTTCTGTCGGATTGCCTCGTCTGTCCATCTTGCGCCGGTAGTTACCTATTTCACTCATCAGATTGGGGCAGTTATCGTGAATGACCAGGCCAAAGTCTTTGAGCAACTGGTATACCCGGTCAATCCCTGCCCACACGTCTGAGATAGGTGGTTCGAGGAGCGGGATGCCAGCCCCGGCCCAGTCCGCCCGTGCCTGTCGCTCGCTTGGCCCTCCACCCACCCAGGCAAATATCGTTTCACCCTTGCTCGCCCGGAGAATGTTATCGACATGTCCAGGTGTTGTTTCTCCAAATTCCTGATAATATTCCCTGTAGATATTGAGCACGCCGTTTTGTGTATCCCACGCCAACCACACGGCGGCGATGTATGCGCCGAACGGGTCTATGCCAACGGCTCGCGGCCACAGTGCAGGTGGGGCGAAGTGCTTGACGACGTGCTTGTGCTCGTCGAATACGTCATAGATGCTTCCCTCCGGCGCAGCCCACAGGCCGTGGTAGAGGCGCAGCAGGCGTGATCCGGTCATGTTGCGCAGGCGGGATAGTGACCGCCTGCCTTGTTCTGTCCACGCTTCTTGTGTATGATCCCACAGAGTGGGATTGTCTTTGTGTGTGGACTCGAAGAACGTCAGCGGCCCATCCTTGGCACGTGTTCTTATCCAGTGCGTTGGAGGCCCAGGGTTGCAGTCTCCGATTAGCTGTGTGTACGGCATTACGGCTCCGCGTCCCGTGACGGGTCGGGTTAGGTACTCCCAGTCTGGTAGGCTCAACTCCTCGACCTGGTTGATGTATATCACATCTCTTTCGGATGATAATGTCTTGCCGGGGTCGTCCATCCCGCCAATCCAAATGCGGCTACCGTTGGGGTAGTCAATCCATTGTGGATAGCCACCGCCGTAGATGCGCACACCAGGTCCATGATCTGTGAGTAGGTCTCTTTTTAAGGTGTGAAAGACAGTGCCGGTGATGTCAGTTTTGCGTTTGCGGATGATGGCAAGTTGTGCGTTGGGGTATTTGTAGGCCAGGGTGTGTAGCTTCCAGAGCATTGCCAGCGTTTTGCCTGTCTCGGCAGGCCCTGATAGAATGACCTCCGGCTCCCGGCATAGAATCGCATCGCGGTTGCCACCATAGAATGAATAAGGTGTCTCTGGTGTGTTCACAGTTCATCCGGGTTGATGTTTCCGGTGTATTTGATGACGATCTCGCCGCTTTGTTCAGTTTTTTGTGTTTGAGTATAGCCACGCATGGCACCTTTCATTTTCAGGTACCACTTTGCGGTATGGACGTCTCTCTCATCACAGATGCTACTGTGAATCACAGACTCAGCAACGTCAACAAGTCTTTCACATTCATCGTCATAAGCTCGCTTGACCGTGCTGTGTCCCTCAATCCACCGCTTGGCTGTGTTCCACTCACAGCCAACACGCTCAGCTATAGTAGTGATAATGCCACCACTACCATCTATTGCATTTATAAATTGCTGAGCAGTATATTTAGAACCCATACCCCTTCGTTAGTTTTCCTCAGCCTGCTTGACATTCTATCCAATCCAGTGTATAATGTAACCATCAATCAAAGATGCTGAAAGGCAAAAATGGAAACGACCCACTTGTTGGGTTGTTTTCATATCCCAGGCCGGAGGGTGGCCGTTTCCCTCTCTTATATGAGTATCACGCATCTTTAAGCTCCCCGTTCGGTTGCAGGTAGGTAGAGCTAGTATCCTCTACCAGTCGCGCCCGTGCTACGTTTGGTTCGCATGCTGGAATGTCGGCCACCGTCAGCAGTGCCAGCCAGCGCGGTAGTACTTCCTTGGTCACGGTGCCGTCACGGAACATGCGTATCAGAGTGCATGGTGTGCCCCAAGCCGCAGCCCAATCTTCACTGGTATTGTCTGTCCCGCCGACGATCATGTGCCCTAGGTCATCGAGACGCTGCCTCAGGCTATCGCCGGTGATGGTTACGGTAGTCACTTATAGCCTCCAAGGTTGCGGAAGGCCACGGCGCGGGCGAAGTCACTTGTCACCGTGGCCTCCCGCATCGACCAACTCTGAGATACTAGTCGGACAGTATGTCCAATCTGTTTTGGCCCGCCCTGACTGCCTAAGTGCTCGATTAGCTTCCGACTCATTCCATAGCACCTCATCTTGTTTACGGTAACATTGTGATGAACCAGCCCATACGCAAGCCTTGACGCTGGGGCACATTAGTCCATTTATTCTCTGGCAATGAATCGTTGGCGGCATTTTTATATTCCACCACCACACATCCTGTACCATATTCCATTCCCGGCACACCCACGCCATAAACTCCCACAGCGGGGATTCGATCATCGGTCCCAATCCACTTACCCCTGCCGATACCAGGTCACCGTATGCTCCAGCCCCTCGTAGAAGCTAACATCGGGCTGGTATTCTATCATGCAACGTATCTGGCCAATATCGGCATACGAATGGCGTATGTCACCGGGGCGCGGGTCGGTGAACCGCGGATCGATGCTCACATCCAGGATCTGATGCAGATTGGACACCAAATCGAGAAGTGTGTACCGTTCTCCAGAGCCAATATTGAACACTTGTCCCACCCCATCAGGGCTCTCGCACGCCAGCAGGTTCGCCCGGACGACATCGGCAACGTAGACAAAATCCCGTGACTGTAACCCGTCGCCGTAGATGGTCGGTGGTTCACCCTGCAGCAAAGCTGCAATGAACCTGGGGATGACCGCCGAATACTGCGATGTCTGGTCCTGGCGCGGGCCGAACACGTTGAAATAGCGCAATACTGTCGTCGGCAAGCCGTAGATGTGCTGGAAAGCGCGACAATAATGCTCCCCGGCCAGTTTGGACACGGCGTAGGGTGAAAGCGGGAGTGTGAGCATGTCCTCTCGTTTGGGAAGCACCGGGTCTTCACCATAAACAGCCGACGAGGAAGCGTACACCACCCGGTGCACACCAACATCTCGGGCCGCGACGAGTACGTTGAGCGTGCCAACCAAGTTAGTCTGGTTGGCGGCCAGGGGGTCGGCCACGGAGTGAGGCACCGAGGACAGCGCGGCCAGGTGTATGACGTAGCTCGCACCCGCCATAGCCCATCTCACGGTCTCCAAATCACCAACGTCACCTTCAATCAGATCAACGTGGGATAGGGCCTCCTGCAGATTGTCACGCTTTCCAGTCGAGAAGTTGTCCAACACCCGCACGGAAGCACCACGCCTGAGCAGCTCATCAGCGATATGCGAACCGATGAAACCAGCACCACCTGTCACCAGATACAATGCCATATCCTACCTTCCGACCAGCATTTCGACGATCCGCTCCGCCGCTCGACCATCCCACAAATCCGGCACGCGTCCTTCGGGCACGTCGCCCGCCAGGATGCGCTCGATCTCCGGCACAACGCGCTCCGGCGCAGAGCCGATGACCCGGTTGGTACCCACGGTAACGGTGACGGGGCGCTCAGTGGCCGGCCGCAGCGTCACACAGGGCACGCCCAGGATCGTCGTCTCCTCCTGAATGCCACCCGAGTCGGTCAATACCACACGCGTCCGCGCCATCAGGTGCAGGAACTCCAGGTAGCCCAGCGGCTCACATAGGCCTGGCCCCAGCAGTTTCATCGCTCGCGCCAGCAACCCAAAATCCTCCAGGCGCTTGCGGGTACGGGGGTGAACCGGGAAGATGACATGCAGTCGCTCCCGCACCTGTCCCAGTGCCTCGACGATGGCGGCCAGTTTGGCCGCCATCGTCCACGTTGCGAGGCCGGTGCAAGGTCACGAGCGAACGTGAACCCTTCTGGCGGTTCGTCGCCCAGCGCGTGCCGGGCGACTAGCTCATCCAGCGCGCGAGAGGCAGAAATGGCCTCAATGGCTATCATCACCATCCTCCTCAACCTTGCTACTGCTCATCATCGGCATGTACACCACGTACAGGTCAGGCGACCCTACCAGCCCGGCGAAGTAGTAGCCATCTTCCAGCTCCTGCCCCGGCGGAGCAACGTAGTACTCCGGGTACACACCCCCCTTGTCGTACCACTTGCACGACTCGTATAACTGCGCCAGGCCGTCGAAGTTGGGTGTCACGGCGTAGGTGATAGTGCCGTCCCACTGGCCTGTACCAGGCACCACGTCGCCAGGGTGCACGTCGCGCTGAATCGGCATCACGTACGGTTGCATTGTGTTGGCGATATGCCCGCTCTGAATCAGTGCGCCATCTTGGTACAGACGATAATTACAATCGAGCGCGTAATCCAGCTTGGGTATATCAAGTGTGTTCACGCCGGTGAACGTGAACACCTCCCCGCTGGACGCCTCGACCGTGACAGTAATCAGAGTGTAGTACTCTACTGTGTCTGATACGATAGTCGTATGGTTAGAAGTTTCATAACCCGTCATACCTATCCAGGCCCAGCCGTCGCCCTGTTCTGTGTCTGGCGCATCCCAGAACAGCCCGATCTCTCGCGTTACGGTGTCCAGCGCCTGCACCTCGAATACCTCTACATACGCATCAGGCCCCGGCACCGGTACCGGCAATACAGACATCGGCGGAGTAGGCAGTGGAGACGCAGTCGGAGGAACGTAGCAGGATGAAAGGCCAACAGACAAAAGAACGGCTGCGCCGATGGATGCCAGAACAATGGCAATGCTGGTTGCCAGTCTGCTATGCTTTTTGCTCATCTCTTTGTTCATTGAGTACTCCTATTACTTGATCATACCTCTGTGCGCACCATCCAAGTGGCACCTTTCGTTCATCCCACGCCGGGTCTATATCGCCGATTTCAATCAGTCCAATCTTCAATGCCTGAATCAACGCCGGAATGCGTTTGCACTTGTATGGCGCTGGAGGTAGCCCCAACTTGCGAAATAGACACCGCCACGTCTCGCGAACCGTGCCAAGCTGAATACCACCGTGATGGGCCAGCCATCGGTTCGTGCGAGTGGCGTGGCACAGAAACCACCGCTGGCGCTTGGTCAAGTTCATCCACGCACGACGCTCCTCCAGGAACCGGGGCACGCCCCGGTTGCAAGCACGCACCCCGGCCCCAGGAAAGGAGGAGCACACCGGACGCCCGCAGCCCAGCCACGAGAAACAGACGCCCGTGAACTCACAGACTAACCCCCACCCTTTATCGGCCCATCGTTCATCATCTCATCTACCTCCAACGCAATCTGGTGTTGCGCTGCTATCTCAAGCTCGCGCCGCTCCAGGCTATTCTCTTCCGTTTCCTCTATCTGGTCGGCAATACTCAGTACAGTGGCCGAATCCACCGCTCCGTTCAGCAACTTTTTGGCTGTCGCCAGCAGGAACCGTAGCGCGCGCAGATACCACGCCAGGTCACGGCGTGCCCGAATGCGAGCGGCGCGGACGGCAGCGATAGGGTCACCTTGACTACTTTCTGTAGTCGACTGACTATTTTTTGTAGTCATTTCTTCTTCTTCAACATCGCGTCCACCACCGCCGGGTCCAGGTGTGCTTTTAGCACTGGCACCGGGTCAATCCATCGTATGTCTGGATGCTTGGTGAACCACCAGTGCGGTTGAAACGGGTTGCGTGCCATATCAAGATGCAAGTGGTCACCACCTGCCCCCAATGTGTAGTTTCCGATATGACCAATGCAATCGTCAACCATGATCATATCGCCAGGCTTCCAATCGCAGCTTTCCAGATGCCAATAGCGCACCCACAGGGGCGTGCCGTCGTGTTCTATCTCGATGACCACGCCGCCGAGGTAGCTGTTGCTGTACCCGGCAGCGTAGACGGTGCCCGAAGCAATCGCCCACACTGGCTGGCCTCGATCTACATCACCCCACGGATAGTGGTCTACATTTTCGTCAATACCGGTATGGCAATAGCCATCATTCTTCGCACCAGTCGTGTCGTGCCACGCCGCGCAATACCATTCCTCAGTTGGATACTCACACGAACCAACCGGATATGCCCACCCCTCTTCTGGCTCCGGCTCCTGTGCCAGCAGTATCCGCAGCCGAATCGCCGCATTTTCACAGGCGGTGGCAACAGCAGAAATTTCTGCGATTTGGTCAAGAGTCATCATCGTCGTCTCCCTTCTTTCGCCAGATGCGTCTACGCCTGCTCGCTTGTCTATCCCATACCATCAACGTCTCCCACCCTCCAGCATCTACCAAGCGCATCAGGCGATTGTGTGCCGTCGTCACGCCAATAACCTCGCCGGTCTCGTGTTTTATGTGCTCGATGTAGTCCTCTTTCATAATATCGTCAGGCAAACGCGGCGGTAGCACCGTCAGCCGTACCAACTCATTCAGCAATTCTTGCTTGCGTTCGTCGTTCACAGCACTTCCTCTGTGCGTAGGTCTTGCGTTCTGGCAAACGGGTGAATCTTGAATAGCTCGCCGTCCACGATCTCCAGCGCCACCATGCCGTCAGTGATGAGGTACTTTGACTGCGACACTTGCTGGCCGTGTTCGCTCAGGCCACAATACGCTGGCAATACGAGGAAGTCCGCTGTCCAGAATGTTACAATCCCGTTTACATCATCACGCCGCACTCGCACAGTTTCCCACATTGCTTTGTGATAATGTGAGCGCAACACGACGCGCGGCGGCTCGTTCCCTCGCGCCAATTCTTGCAGCATTATGCTTTTGGCATAATACCGCAACTGGTTGCCTTCCGTCCATATACGGATGCCGGTCGATGGGCCATGATGAGCGTAGTCGATACTCACGCCGTCCACGTTCGCCAGGCCGTGGCGCAGAGCCATGATGTCCAGGTTTGGGTGCATACTGCATAGTTGCTCGGCGACCAGTATCTCTGCCGATGCCTCGCCAAATCCATGTGCCCCCGTGCCCTGCACCAGTCGCACTGCCGATAGGGTAGGCAGAGCAAAAATCGGTGCGAAATTCGCCACGGCGATGAGAATCTGATCTGCCATCCGCGTCCCGACGAGTTGCTGTGGATACTTGTTCCCCTGACAGATATCACCGCCGTGAATGACCACGATCGGATCGTCGCCCGCCAACTGCTTTACATTGTCAACGTCCTGAATGTAGTTTTCCCACAAGTATTCTTGTACCGGTCCTGGTCTTGGATGCCAGCGCACCAGGCGCCCGTTTTCATCCTCTTCGTATAGCTCGACTGCCGGATTCATCAAGCCTAGCTTGTGCCCGCCGTGGCTATCCGCGAAGACCAGAACTATTTTTCGTGTGCTCAAGCGGCTATCCGCCTATCCCGCTCCCGGCGAGTGGTCCAGTTTTGCGCCGCTTCCGGGTCACTGGATCGTAGCCGAGTTCTTCTCGCACCCACCCGCACAGGTCCTCATACTGCCGCTGCAGGGAGGCAATGATTTCGTCTCGGCGCTTGACCTGCGCCTTCAGCGACTCGATCTCTGCCGCTTGCTCTCGTTGCACTACTAGCATTTCTTCTATTGTAGCATTGAGCTTGTCACGGTCACGTTGCACCTTTTCAAGCTCGCGTTCGAGTATGACGACGTGGCCCATCATGTCGTTAGCGTGTTTGCGTGCAGCTTCCCGCTCTGCCGTTCGCTCCGTTCGTTCTTGTGCTATCAACTCCTGCATTTGGTCCAGGAGCTCATTCGACGTAGCGGTAAGCCGAGCAGACAATTCAGCATCTGTGAGCGCACGTGTGCGGTTGGCCTCGGCGGTGGCAAGATCGGTCTGTGCATCGAGATGGCGCGCTTCCGGTCTGGCCTTGAGTAGTGCCACAATGGCCGTGGCAAGCGCGCCAATGCTGGCTAGCGCAGTGATGATCTGTGCGACGTCAGGAGGCATGGAACGCCTCCTGAGTTACGAAGACAGGGCTAACGATGAGTAGCCACAGTGATTCTATCCCCTCGGTGATGACAGCGACGTTCACCGCTTGGCTATTTCTTGGTGATAAGATACACGGCCTGGTTGGCGATGAGCGCCTCGATGACCAGCTTGACCAGCCCAAGCGCTCCGGCCTTGTCACACACGATCATATCCACGATCCCGCCACAGGCCAAGCCGAAGACAGACAGCCCGACGGCGACCAGAAGACCCCCCATCACCATCTGTTTGTAGCTGGATTCCAATCCTTCAAACCAACCTTTGACGCCGGGGACATACGAGAAGAAAAGTGAAAGCACAATACCAGCAATGGCACTCAGTTCGTCAGCAGACATTTCTTACCTCCTGTGTGAAACTTGATTTTTGACAAGATGAGATGATAGCAAGCCCACCACCACCCCATACCGCCATCCTCCCAAGATTGAGAACAAAAAAACCCCACGCATATTGCGTGGGGCCTACTGCTCCCTGACTCGCACCGGGCCAACTGCGCCGGTGCTGCTATTCGATTGTTATATTGAAGATTATACCACGATTATGAGTAATATGTCAAGTACTGTGCTTGACTTTCTCATAGTGCGCGCAGGTCGTGCAATCACCACCTTGTGCGTATACCTTGCACACGTGGCTTTTGTCGTATGTGCACGGCTTGCGCTCCCACGCTGGCCGTCCGCTAGGGAGCGTGGGCGAATAGAAAGCGGGCAAGGTCTCGACACCTGCTTCCCGTGCCGCCAGCCAGCGTCGTCGGTTTATGCTAACCAGATGTCCATCTTTCGCGTTCTGTACCACGAAGATGGGCGGGGGGCGGTGTCCCTCTTTGAACCACTCGATGTACTGCTGAGTGGTTTTGTACCGAAGGGCGAATTCCCATTCGCCCTCGCTTGGACGAACCTCGTCAACACCCACATCGACCAGCGCGTAAATCAGGCCGTCCTTGTCCATCGCCCAATCGTAATCGGGCACGTAGTCGGGACGGTTCAGCTTCTGGCTCTCGCGCTGAAACGGGTAACGGTCGTAGTTCTGCCGCGCCCGCTCCAAATCCACGTTGGCCTCGATCCACTCTTGAGTGATGTCATTAGCCTGGTCTATGGTCAGCATCGTCACTCCACTCTCCAATCATCAAAGCCGCGAATCCAGCACGAGCAGTCAAAACGTCAATGTACATGATAGCCTGTGCATCGCGTGGATTTTTTGGATCAAGTCTACGGGCCAGGTTGCGCACCCGGCGCGTAAATCCTGCCCTGCGGGCCTTCCCGTATAGATACAGCCCGCCAGTGTCCACCCACTCCCTGTACAATTTCCTTGCTGCCTCGACTTTGTCCATCGTTTCACCTACTTCCAGAACCAGCCGCGCTTGCGGCTGTATCCCAACGTGGCCTCCGCGAGAACCTCGCGCCCGATCTCGCGCCTGCGAGTTACTTTGTGACCTGGTCCTGCCCCCGCGTCAAGATGCGTGGTACTCTCGTATAAATCTACCATAACTCTGACGATCTGCACCGTGTCACCCTTGCGGATGTCGGCGAACCTGTAAGCCTCTTCCGCAGGTGGTAGCTCACCAAAACGAGCTTGTGGGTGCCACTCGGCGATATTTGCTGTCTTGTTGTATATCTCGTGTACTGTGCTGATTGCCATCGTCTGCCCCCCTCTCTAAGATGACATTATTATAACAGATTACTAGCCAGTTGTCAAGTGTTTGGTCTGAAACTGGCTCATATTGGTCACTTTTGGCCTGTTTTCACGCCAAAAAGCAGTCCCCGAGACGGCTTGAGAATCACCGAGAATGAAAACGCCCCGCCGAGGTGGCGGGGCGCATGCTTCACAGTGAAGCACTATTTGAGACAGTCTCGACCTCTCACACATATCGTTCAGTCCAATCCTCTACCTCCTCTCCTAAGTCCTCTGCCTCACCGGCCCTGACGTGCGCGGCGAGGTGTTGAGCACCGGGTCCGCCGTATGCTATTTCCTGTCCACAGATCGGGCAGATGATACTCGTGGTCTGCCGCTCGACCGGTTCAGGCTCTCGTGCCCGTACCAGCTCGATGTCCCCACGTGCGATCTCTTTCACCAACGACCGCCAGGATGGTCGGCCTGCTCTCGGACCGGTTGGCGGACACGTGCCGAGTTCATCCGCCAGCCGCTCTAACTTCTCCCATTCTTCGGGCCACAGAACCAGTGACCGCCGCTTCTGTTCTCCTCTTGACATACCTTCCCTCCTATGTCAGCTATGGTGTCAGTGTACCACATAACTAGTCACTTGTCAATACCACCAGAGGGAATACCAGAAGTTCTCCCTGCCAGAAACGGCGGCAAGTCATTCTCCGCACTTCCCGGCACTGCTGCATTATACCGCAGCAATACGCGCCCGCACTCTGGACATTTGAGCACCAGCCGCCTGCTGTCACACCGATGCGGTGGTAACAGTGATGCGCCACAGTGCCCGCAGACTATTCCGGCCTCATCATTGCAATCGAGGCTTTGTTCCTGTACACCATTCATTGCTGGCTTCCTTCACAACTCATTATAAGTGCTCTAATGGCAAGTAGCCCAAAGCGGCAATTGCGACCGTGCTTGCCGCAGCAGGTTGCCAATGCTGGTGCCATTTTTCCACGTGTGGCCTATCTCAACCTCCAACTCCGCTGCACGCTGTGCCAGCGCGGGATATTGACGGCAGAAGTTCAGCACCTCATCAGGTCGCGTTTTCAGCGGACAGCACCAGCAACCTACTCGCATGGCGTGATGATAAATCGGGTTCAGTTCAATCCCGTGATAGTCAAGGAATTGTGCCACACATCATCCTGTGGCCACCGCAAGATAGGCCGATATACCGGCACCTTGTATGCCTTAGCTTCCTTGAATCCTTCATCGTGCGAATCAAACTGTGGTAGTTGTGCCCGTGAATCGCTCTCTTCTGCCCGCTCGCCCATAATGAGCACGGGGCGCTCAAATTCACGTGCATACAGCCGAGTTGGGAATTGCTTTAGGTACCGCGTACAATACCGCTGCCAGTAACTCGGCCAGCGCCCGCGACCACGTACCATTTCAAACAATGTCGGAGCAGTGTACCAGGCAGCGCGGGGCTTCCCGTTGCGCAACGGCGGAAGTGGTCTGTCGCCACTGCGCACGTGCTCAATAGAATGACCTAGCACGCCTGCCAAATATTTGAGATACAGCTCGTTCTCAGGCCATCCTGCGCCTGTCGGATTGTGAACTAAGTAAACACGGTCGGACGGCAATATGTCAAGCGCCCACAGCGCCGTAGCGGTACTATCTTTGCCACCGCTTACTCCAACAATATAGGCCGTAAAGCCTTGAAGCTCTACAGGGATCATTTCGCCCTTGCCAGATGGTGCAGAAACTCAATTCCATCATCCAGATTATCAAATACAACACTGGCTGTACTGCGCAGCATCCCCAGGCGTCGCCCTGCCACTGGATCCGATGCCGTCTTTTCGTCCACGAAAACAATGGTTTTGCCAAGCGCATAGGCAAACCCAGCCTCTAGGCTAAGGCCGTAACCAGATGGGTTGCTAGATTCAAAATAGACAAATAGCACATCGCTAGATTTGAGCGCATACAAGTCCCAGGCCGTGTACTCGCGCTCACCACTCAAGCCGTGGTCACACGGATTGAGATACCGCACACCTGGCGGCCCATTTCGTCTGACTTTCTCCTGCCATCCCGACTTCATGCCGCCTGCTAAATAGACTCTCATTATGCCCCTAACTTCCCATAAATATCATAGTCATAAGTAAGGTTGATTTGTCTTTCAATCCATTCTCGCGTATCATCGTGAAGTACGATCCTGTTTTTGTTTTGCTCATACCACCTACGTGTGTCAGGATTGC
>Ga0180432_10002543_pt1 | contig 27235 bp, 25 predicted proteins | sample SS_ome_10_FD_132414 | JGI IMG/M metagenome (GOLD analysis project Ga0180432, IMG submission 132414) | Hypersaline lake sediment archaeal communities from the Salton Sea, California, USA - SS_1_MS_2 metaG | ecosystem: Environmental > Aquatic > Non-marine Saline and Alkaline > Hypersaline >... | reverse complement strand
GTGTAATCTTATAACAGATGCGCTCAGGTGCACCTGATCCTTTTTACTCCAGTCGCTTTCCAGAACATAGCGGGGAGATCGTATATGTCAATAAAAATCCCCGAAGTTTGCCCTCGGAGATTATCAACAGCCCGCCGGGAAAAAAATCCTTTCAATTGAGGTACCGACAAGCATACTTCGCTCAGGCGGGGGTACGGGCATTCAGGAGAAAAAAACTTGACAGCCCGCCGGTATGCCCATAGAATTCTGAACCCTTTCCCCCATCCGGACTATCAGACGTCCGTTACGTACTGCTCACCGCTGCCGTGATGCTCAGTTCGACCGGCAGGAGCATTCAAAGGGGCATTCCGGGGTAATCACAGAGCGAGGAATTAATAATGATCGGTTGCAGTTACGGAAAATTTTTTCAGGTAACCGCGGCAGGAGGTTCTTATCAGGAAGGATTGACGACGCATATACAGGGTGTTCCTCCCGGCCTTTACATCGAGGAGAGCGAGATCTACACAGAGCTCCTTCAGCGCAAGCCCGGACAGGGCGAGCTGTCATCACCGCGGCGGGAGCCCGATATTCCCATTATATACAGCGGCGTCAATGCCGCCGATACGATGACCGGCATACAGAACGAGGGAGCAACCAACGGCACACCGCTGGTTATTCTGATACCCAATCTCGATCGCCACTTTGAACACATCGAACAGTATCGGACAACCAATCGAACGCCGCGCCCCGGCCATGCATCCTATGCTTCGTACAGGAAATACGGCATCTGGGATGACGCAATCGGCGCAGGCATCTTCAGCGGGAGATACACCGCAACCATTGTCGCCGCGGGGGCGGTCGCCAGGAAAATACTGAGCGATCACGGTATCGAGATATTCGCCTATGTCAGGGAGGCGGCGGGCATCGCCATGCCGGATATGCCCTATCAGAAGATACGGGAAAAGGTAGCCTCCTTCAAGACCTTCCGTCGCGATATCGATCCCATATACACTATGGTTTACAAAGAGGGGCGCATTACGAAGAATATGCGATTCCTTGAAAAGATAGCTGTTCTCGCCGACATTGAGAAGATAATACCCGAGATACAGCGCCCCCCGCTCTCCGAAAAGGAGAAAGGTGCTCTCGCAGAGAAGGGGCTGCATCCCGTTCTCAACTGCCCCGATCTTGAATCGGCGCAGGCGATGCACGATCGAATTCTCGAAATCAGAGATGAAGGCGATTCGAGTGGCGGCATCATTGAGATTGTCGCAACCGGTGTTCCCGCGGGCCTCGGGGAACCGGTGTTCGCAAAACTTGACGGTGAGCTCGGCAGAATGCTCAGCATCGGTGCGGTAAAAGCGGTCGAACTCGGGGCGGGGATGCGGGCAAAGGATATGACCGGCAGCCAGTGCAATGACCAGATGTTCATGCAGAACGGAGAGGTCGCATTCAGCAGCAACAACAGTGGCGGCATTACCGGCGGTCTTACTACCGGGCAGGATATTGTCATCAGACTCGCGGTGAAACCGACACCGACCATCGCCCGGGAACAGCGAACCGTGGACAAGGTCTCACGCACCGATGCCAAGCTCGCTGCAGTCACGCGGCGCGATCCCACCATTATCTCCCGAATCTGGCCCGTTGCCGAGGCCTTCATGGCGGTGGTTCTCCTCGATCAGTACATTCTCAACCGTGCCTATCAGGATATGTTTCCGAAGGACCGATAACGCTCCTCGCCTGCTCCCCGGAAACGCAATCTCCGACAGGAATCGTCGTCCCGTAATTTAATTGACTTTCACCCCCCCATTCATGCTATAGTATTATATTACAGTAATATTGTATTATAAAATATTCATTCGAATTCATACTTCATGAAGAGAGAAATATCAGGCGCATCAGCACGTGCCATTCGGACAAAAAACCAGTTTCAATCAGGTGTAGGGCAGAGGCGAGGCGGAGTGTCGTGATGGACAAGAAACCAAAGAGCATCAATATCGTTATCAATAGAATTCAAAAGGCACCGGACATCCCCAACATGGTGGTCGAACAGATTGTGAAGCTCATATCGAGCGGCTTTCTGAAGCCCGGCGACAAGCTTCCCTCGGAGCTCGAGATGACCCGGCGCTTCGGTATCAGCCGCATCTCGCTTCGCGAGGCGATGAAGCTGCTCGAAGCGAAGGGATATATTGAATCTCACGGGCGGAAGGGGAAATTCATAAAATCGGTAGTCGATAACGCCCTGCGTTCTCCCATCGAGGGAATGATATCAGTCGATCACGAGAAGATATGGGAGCTCCTCGCCGTCAGGCGCATCATCGACTCGGAAGCAGCGTCGATGGCAGCAATGAACGGTACCGACAAGCAGATAAAACTCCTCATGCGGCATAAAACGGAAATGGAGAAGTTCGGCATTGATAATCTTCTCAACAAACGGGGTGGCGGCAAACTATACGCTCAAATATATAATGACCTGGCAGAAGCCACCAATAACACTATCTTCTCCCATCTGATGAAATCAATCTCAAATATTCTCCACGGCGTACTCCCCTACAGCAGACAGAAGCTTCAGGATGTCCCCGGGAGCTCGCGGAAGATATACGAGCAGCATGTCAGAATCCTCTCCGCAATTGAAAACAGAAATCCGGATATGGCTCGAAAGGCCATAATCAAGCACATCGACTATCTCGAGACCGAGCTCAAGAAGGTGCTCGAGTAGTATCCGGCATTCACGGAGCGGATGCCGAGCCTCCCTCACCCTGCGGATGAGCGCCCTTCCGCGAGGCGGTCTTCGCAAAAATGCCTCCACGCGGTGCCCATTCTATCGTTACGGTAAGCCACTGCGGCTGAACCGACTCGAAGAGCGCCTCTGCTATCTCCTCGGTTATGAACTCCTGCCAGTTCTCCTTGTTTCGCCAGAGCATGAGATAGTTCCGTACCGATTTGCTCTCGAGCAGCAGCTCTCCCGGTTTGTATCGAATGGTTACGGTACCCTGATCGTGCCGCTGCGATACCGGGCAGAGACTCTGAAATTCGGGATAGACCCACTCCACCACTGGCTGATGCTTCTGTGCCGGTATAGTATCAAACCGATAGTTCTCCGGTTTCTCCGTTTTTGCTGATGCTGCATCTGAATAGTCAGTCATATCTTCACTCCATGAGAGAGAAAAGCACACGAGTGCAACAGACAATCAGTAATCGCCGGAATGCACCGCACAAGCGCCGCTCATGTGCTCTCATCCGTTAGCATGCCGAATAAACCTACGCCCCGGATTTGTCGAGCGCGCTCTTCAGCAGAACACTAATCTCCTCGTAAAGCCGGGCCACCCTTCTCAGATCTTCGGCCACAGCACCCTTTCCCGACTCCTCGGAGATTTTCAGCCATTTCTGAATATCCTTCACATGCTCCTGATTGTGTTGCAGGAGATGAGGCAATACGACCGCCAGCTTATCGGCACCGGAATCGTGCTGATGATTGTGATCGTGACCGTGATCATGATTATGATCATGCATCAGATCTCTCCTTCAGGATAACATAATTCTCCATGAGATTCACCTCATCTATTGAGTATCCCGCAAAACTCTTCTCATCACCGAGTATGCTCGATACCTGAATTGAACCATCGCTGACCAGAACGCGGGACACATCTTCCAGCACGAGGTTTTTTTCGCTCTTATTGCCAAGATAAACCGTTGAAAAACACATATAGTTCCTCACCGTTGTTATAAAGTATGGGGGCTTCTATAAAATACCAGCATGATGTCCCCCCGGCCAGCTTTTTTTCGCACATCCCGTGCACGCTGGCATGCGTGACGTCGTGTCGCTGCGGTCAATGAGCCACCCGTCCGAATCGCTTCGAAGAATGTATATTCGAACTGCTTGCCCCTCCCTTATATTATATCAAGGAATTCGGCATCTTCGAGGAATTATCAGTATATCGGTGATGCGGCAGATCCCTCCTGCAGCTGGCTGTCCCGAGCGTCATTGTGAAGTTCCGTTCGACCTCCGCACAACTTCACCGAGGTCAATGCGCAGGCCTCCCCGCAGGCCTTCCGGTCTGAAATTCGATACGTGCACCACATCCGCTTGTAATAAATCCACCGCAGCTCCTGAAGAGCTCAAGAGCCCGATCGCCCGTGCAGTGCGAGGGGGCGAACCGCCGAACGCCCAGCCGTTTTAACTCGCGAATGATCCTCCCTATCTCCCCCTCTTCACATCCCATGAGATGAAATCCGCCGAGCACCATATACACCTCTCTTCGAAGATGCTCCTTCGTAAAGCGAACGATATTGACTATTCCCGGATGGGCACAACCGGTAATCAGAAGAGAACCCTTCGACGACTGCAGAATCAGCGACTGCTCCTTTATCCCTGCTCCCCGCTCTCCGGTTGTCCAGATTCCCCTGCAAATCCTCATCGGCGTCGTAACCTGAACGACCTGATGTCCCGCATCGACGATTCTTCTTTTAAAGGCTTCGGGAAAAGAGCACGGGACGTACACCACAAGCCGCCTGCCCTTCAGAATGCTCCAGATCCCGCCAACGTGATCACCGTGTATATGTGAAAGGACCACCACCTGAATTGATGCAAGGGGAATATGCAGCTTTGCCATGTTTGAGAGCAGAATGTCGCCCTGAGCGCCGGTATCAAAGAGAATGGTCTTTTCATAACCCTCGATATAGCAGGAGAACCCCCACCCCGTTTCCAGTGTTCGCTTGCCGGGAACGTTATCGTACAGTATGGTAATCGTAGCACCGTACGCACCGGTCAGCGCAATAGCCAGTGCGATGACGGTGAATATCATGCTCGCCGATCGGCTCATTTTCCGGAGATCATATTAATAATTCTCTCCTGCGCCAGTGGCGCGGATACTGCCCCCCCACTCACCGCTCGATTGCTCACTGGCGGTGAGCATCTCATCCCCCGCGACCCGATACCGCATTGCCCCGCAGGGTATTATCACAGAGCACCATATCCCCGTTGCGGCACCCGATGTCGCGGGCGATAACCTGACACTTTGCCATGAATAAAAAGAAAATCGGTTGTCGTTCTTCAGAGAGCGTTTCGAAATTTCCCTGCCCCTTACTGACAATCATGTCCGCGTTATTGAATCGCTCGAGGAATTCCGGTGAACAGATCGGCAGCAGGGTTCCCGGCGCATCCGATCCGCTGGAGATAATCTCCACCAGATCATCGATACCGCACTGTCGGGCATCATCGATAAGCGCATCATTGATAATCGGCCGCTCCCTGACAACATAGGTTATTCTCTTCCCGGGTTCCTGGAGCATCTCCTCAATCAGGAGCCGATCAAATACGGTCTCTCCCACATTATCGCCAAGGTAGAGGATGGTCTCCGCTCGATGGAACGCATCTCTGAACCGCGAGTAGTCGAATACGGTATCCGCACTCGCCCCGTTTTCGGCATCGAGAATCGATACCAGCTCCTTTTCAATATCAAGCGCATCCCGCGCCCCGTAGTCTATGCTGTTGCCCGCTATGGCAAAGCTCACCGCAGTACGGAGCCGGTCATCGGACTGTGACAGGATTTCCTTGAGCTGCGGATAGAGTGCCAGCGCTTTCCGGGTGCTCTCCGCTTTGATATCGCGATAGGGATCGTCTTTGCCGGTTATCTTCATGACAATACGGTAAATGATACGCCCCATCTCCGGGGGCGTCGCATTCAGGGAAAAGGTCGGGAGGACACCTGCTACCTCATCGAGTATGCGCTTTTGATCCTCTTCATCGGCTCCGGCAAGCCGCGCGGCAGTCAGCGCCTGCCGGAAAAAGCAGGGAATGCATTCAAGATACGTCCTCATCTATCTCCTCACATACAACAGGCTGGATAATCCCGGTGGTTTCACTGCACCGGTTCGCTGGTTATAAGATGCCTCCGGCACCGTTCAGATCCTTCAACTCCTGCAGACCCCCTCCTTCTGATTTGTCTCGGCAAGCCGCTTGAGAAAGCGGCTCCACCACCCCTCTTTCCGCTTCTTCTTCCGCGAGCGGGGTTTCTTATCATCTGCAGTCGGAAACTGGCCCGATTCAATTTTTGCGATCACCATAGATTATTGCTCCTTTCCTTAAAAATAATACCCCCCTCCGGCTTGTCAAGAACTCGGCTTAAAAAAGTTTATGCGATGATGTCATCACATACCTTCACCTTCAAAAGTTCTTGCAATTTTCGCAATCGGGTATGACAAAGAGGAATATGGATGTGCTCCCTTCACTCACCCGGCAGTACGTACTGGGAGGCAGGAGAATAGCAAACCGCTTCGTTGCGCAGGCTATGGAGATGAACTGCGCTGATCCCGGCGGTGCGATCAGCGAACAGAATATTGAGCGGTATCGGAAACTCGCCCGCGGCAGGTGGGGGATGGTGTTTGTTGAAGCGATCGCTGTCGCCGAAGAGGGCGTCGCCCGACCGAGGGGTCTGCTTATAAACCACAGGAATCTCGACGGCCTGAAGAAGCTCGTTGATGCCTTTAAAAGTACCGCTGATTCACTTCTCTTATTTCAGATAACACACGCGGGACGCGAGACTGCCGATCCCTCCCGGCGGGTAACGGTGTATGACGATGCAACAGGCATCCGGCACCTCGACAGAGATGAGCTCGAACGCATTCGCGACCAATTCGTCGAAGCGATTGCGCTCTGCCGTGAGGCCGGCGCTGATGGCGTCGATATCAAGTCATGCCACGGATACCTCCTCTGCGAAACGCTCCGCCCGCTCAACAGGAGAAGCGATTCCTTCGGGGGAGCCCTCGAGAACAGAGCCCGCCTGTTAACGTCGATACTCGCAGCAGCACGGGAACGGTTTCCCGAGCTCATCGCCGGAACCCGCCTCTCGCTCTATGAGGGCATCCGGGGGGGATGCGGCACCGCTTCCCCTGAAGAGGTGCTGGAGGATCTCCATGATATACTTGCGGCGATCGACCTGATCGTCTCCGCCGGGGCGCGCTTTCTCAATATCTCTGCCGGTGTTCCGACTCAGACGCCGCACCTGACGAGGCCGGAGCGCCCATCACGGATAAACATGCTGCATCACTTTCGCTATGCCAAAATCGTCAAGGATCATCACCCGGACGTCGCCGTTATCGGATCGAGCTACTCAACGGGAGGAGAGGAATCACCCTTCTGGGCAGCTGAAAACATTGAAAAGGGATACACTGACTTCGCCGGATTCGGAAGACAGAGCCTCGCCGATCCCCACTTTCCGATGAAGCTCATGAACAACCGATCGGTCAACTACTGTACAACCTGCGGCGGCTGTTCCCGCCTCCTCCGAAACCAGAAGGAGGTTCATTGCGTAACCTACGAACGGCCCGCAAAGGATGATGATAAGGAAAAATATGAGGAACATACATCATGACTGAAACGAATGAGCTCGTCGCACTCGTTACCGGTTCCACTGCAGGTATCGGAAAAGCGATAGCCCTTCACCTGGCGCGAGAAGGCTACCGCATCGTTCTCAACGGAAGACGTGAGCAGGATGCGATCGCACCGCTCATCAGAGAAATCGAAGCAGCGAACGGCCGTGCGGGATCCACCCGCTATATCCGGGGCGATATCGGCGAGCACTCAACGAGGAGCGCCCTGGCAACTGCAATCGATCAGCGAGGTGCCCTTGACGTGCTCGTGAACAATGCGGCCATAAGCACCAGGGAACGAAAGGATATTCTTGAACTCTCCGAAGAGGAGCTTGCCCATCTTCTCAAAATTAACCTTGTCGCCCCCTTCCTGCTCACCACCACCCTCATCCCCTTCATGCAATCAACCGATCGGCTCAGATATATTATCAATATCTCATCAATCTCAGCCTATACCGCCTCGGTCACCCGCGCAGACTATTGCATCTCAAAAGCGGGTCTCTCGATGATGACGCAGCTCTTTGCGCTTCGTCTGGCACCGGAGAATATTCGCGTCTTCGAGTTGCGCCCCGGCATCATCGAAACCGACATGACGAAACCGGTGAAGGAGAAATATGATAAGCTGATCCTCGACGGGCTCCTCCCCATTGCGCGCTGGGGAACGCCCGAAGATGTCGCCCGTGCCGTGATAGGAATTGTCAGGGGATATCACCCCTACTCAACCGGATCGGTCATCAATATCGACGGTGGATTTCACCTGCGGAGCCTGTAACCATGAACCGGCACGATATTTCGACAGGAGGAATGAAAGTCCCCTTTATCGCAACCGGCGCGGCGATTGTCGGATCGGGTGCTGCCGCCCTCAATGCCGCCGTACACCTGAAGCGATTCGGCGTCGAGGATCTGGTCGTTATCACCGAGAAGCTGGGGGCGGGAACCTCCGCCAACAGCGGCTCGGACAAGCAGACCTATTATCGCCTCAATCCGACCGATCCCTCCGAGAGCGTTCTGGCAATGGCAGAAGATCTCTTTCGGGGCGGATGCATGCACGGTGATATCGCCCTGGTGGAGGCTGCGCTCTCGCTGCAGGAATTCTATCACCTCGTCGAAATAGGCGTGCCCTTCCCCCACAACCGCTACGGCGAATACGTTGGCTATCGAACCGATCACGATATCCGCTCACGCGCCACCTCAGCGGGTCCCCGGACCTCCATTCTCATGTACGAAAAGCTCCTCGGTGAAGCAGCGCTTCTCTCGATTCCGATCCTGAACAACACCGAAATAATACAGATACTCACGGTCAATCGCCAGGGCCCTGCCTGCATCGGTCTCCTGGCCATTGACAGGGAAGCAGTTGAAGCGGAGCACTTCGGCCTCGTCCTGATCAAAGCGAATTACGTGGTCTTCGGCACCGGCGGACCGGGCGCGCTTTATGAGGACAGCGTCTATCCGACATCACAGATCGGATCCCTCGGCATCGCGCTGCAAGCGGGCGCCATCGCACAGAATCTCACCGAATCACAGTTCGGCATCGCCTCGCGAGACTACCGCTGGAATCTCTCCGGAAGCTATCAGCAGGTGCTCCCGCGATACTTCTCCACGGCACCGGACGGCTCGGACGAGCGGGAGTTTCTCAACAATCAGTTCCCCTCGGCGGAGCGTCTCCTGCGGGCCCAATTTCTGAAGGGCTACGAGTGGCCCTTCGATGTGCGCACAATCGCCGATTACGGCTCATCAACCATCGACCTGCTCGTCTATCACGAGACGAGTGTGCTGAACAGGCGTGTCTTCCTCGACTTCAGAACTAATCCTTCGGCGATAAATCCCTTCAGCCTGTCCGAATTACCCCTCCTCGCCAGAGATTATCTGGAGAAATCCGATGCGCTCGGCGATACGCCTGTTCAACGATTACAGGCACTGAATGCCCCCGCCTGTGATCTCTTTCTGGAGAAAGGGGTCGATCTCCGGCGTGAACCCCTTGAAATTGCCGTCTGCCATCAGCACTGCAACGGGGGGCTCGCCGGTTCGATCTGGTGGGAATCCAATGTAAAGAATTTCTTCCCGGTGGGCGAGTGTAACGGGAGCCACGGCGTATACCGTCCCGGCGGAAGCGCCCTCAATGCCGGACAGGTCGGTTCGCTCCGGGCCGCACAGTGCATCGCGCATCGCAGCGCAACTGAAAATCCCCTGAGCGCAGGCCAGTTCCTCTCACATGCAACGCCTCATCTCGAAGCTGCGCTGACATACTTCAAGTCGCTCACCGAGAAAGCACCGCCGCCTGCCGACGAGAGAAAGATAATACAGCAGCGCATGTCAAACACGCTGGGAATCGTGAGAAACAGCCTGGCAATTGATACCGCACTGGCGGAGAACAGCAAGATGATCAGCAAGCATCAAGCGGCCGGCATTGCAGGGAGGACACAGCTGCTCACGCATCTCAAGAACGGGGATCTCCTCATCACCGAGCGGGCTTTTCTCCATTCAACGAAGACGCTGCTCGCCGCGCTTCAGAGCGGCAGGGGGGGATACCTTCTTGGCACCGCGCAGGAGATGATGAGCACGAATGCCGGAGCAGCCGGTGAAGCAAGCTCACGCTCCCCTGAAGGGCAACTCACCGATACCATTATACAGGTATTCCACGATGAAACCGGCACCGTTCACACACGGCCGGTCAAGGTTCGGCCCATACCCGAACGGTCCGACTGGTTCGAGCAGGTATGGCGCGAATATCGGAGTGGCGACTATTTCAAACACTGAGCGCACTACTGAATCTGAAGGAGCACGTCGATGAGGAAGATCATGATCATATCAGCGGGAACCGTTCATCCGAATCTCCTGGCACGGCATTATCTCAGCAACCATCTCAAAACAGTGGAGGGCATCTCACTCATTCCAGCAGGGAGCATCGAAGCAGCCAGGGATCTGAATGAGGATTATGCAGCGCTCGTGCTCTACCTCCACCGCCAGAGAATATCCGACGAGGCGCTGCATGCCCTCGATACATTCATCTCACGGGGAGGGGGACTGCTCGCGATACACTCCGCTTCCGCTTCATTCAAGCAAACACCGCGCTATTACGAGATACTCGGCGGCCGTTTTATCGCCCACGGGAAGATTGCGCCGTATACCGTTCATCCCCGGGAAGGTGATTCACCGCTCGCCGGCTCTCTGGGGAGCTTCTCCATTCGTGACGAGCTGTACCTGCACGATTACCAAAAGGATGTCGCCGTGCACTTCTTCACCGAACGGGATGGAGAGCGGGAGCCGGTGGTCTGGACCAGGAAGCATCATCAGGGGAGCGTCTGCTACATCGCTCCCGGACACTGCGCAGCCACCGTGAAGCACCCCGCGATACGGATGATTATCACCCGGGGGCTTCAGTGGGTGGCACAATGACAGCACAAAGGAGCAATTCATGAGACGATTACAGATCGCTATCGTTGGCTGCGGTGACATTGCCAGCTACATCGCCCTTGCTGCGCGGTACAACCGGCGCATTCAGGCAATGGCCTGCGTTGATAGAGACGGAGAGCGGGCTTCCGCCTTTGCCCGGAAATACCGCATTCCGAAGCACTTCACCGATTACGAGCAAATGCTCCACGAGACAGACCTCGATGCCGTCTACCTGGCGGTTCCCCATCATCTCCACCTCCCGATGACCCTCAGCGCCCTCAAGATGAACAGGCACGTCCTCTGCGAAAAACCGATAACTATCACCCTTGAAGACGCGATTGAGATATGCCGATTCGCCCGCGAGAAGAAGCTGAAGTTCGGGGTGAACTATATGTACCGCTACGATTCCAGCTGTTATGCCCTCGCCCGTGCAGCGCAGCGGGGAGATCTGGGCGAGCTCTACTATGGCAGGTGCAACATACCGTGGCACCGCGAGCCTGCATACTTCACCGAGGGGCAATGGCGCGCCGCAAAGGCGACCGCCGGCGGCGGCACCTTTATCACACACGTGAGCCATCTGGTTGATATTCTCATCTGGTCACTGGGGAGGAAGCCGATTGCCGCCCTGGGAACCATCGCCCGCAAGCGGTTCACCGATGTCGAGGTGGAAGATTTCGGCCTCGGCGTCATCGAGATGGATGACGGGAGCTTCATCCAGATTGCGAGCTCCATTATTGCAACTCCCGAACAGCCGGCCGCGCTCGAGCTTTACGGGAGCAGGGGAACGGCGCTCACTCAGAGCCTGAACTACTTCCCCCGGATAGAATTTCGGGGGGTCAAACCGAAACGGGAGCGCCCTCCCGTAAGAGGAATACACGCCCTCACCAGAAGCCTCGAAGCCTTCAGGCGCTGGCTGACCGATGGAACGCCGTATCTGATTCCGGCGGAGCAATCGCTCCCCGTCCTGGCGGCAACGCTGGCCCTCTACCGTTCGGCGGAGAAGGGGAACTGGGAGCCGGTGGACCGGAGCTACGAGAAGCACCTTCCCTGAACAGCAGAAGGGCAAGCGGAGCGGCGAACCTGGAACAGTGAAAGGAAACGGAAGGGAGAAATCCATGAAAGAAGATAAAGCGATTCGCAGGGGAAATCCGGAAACGGAGATTGCCGACTACTCGCTGAAAGGAACCGGCAGAGCGCCCCGAGGGTATCCCGCTCGAAGAGTGCCTGACGAATATTCATGGACCCCCTTCCAAAACAGCTCTGCAAAGCGGCGGGAGATCTTTATGGAACACTGCTTCAAGAATCCCGCACCGAAGACCTTCAAGGGACACTACTCTGAGCTGCTCAGGATTGCCCGAAACCAAAGACCGGTGCACGAGGGGATCCTCCTGAGCGCCCTCCGCTACATCGATGAGCGGAACGACTGCTCAGACTTCGTCATGCTCGGCATCATCCGCCTCCTCTATCAGCTGCGGAAGCATCAACTCTGCAGCAGGCGGATTCTCTCCGCCGCCGAAAAAACGGTGCTCGCCTTCAAGTACTGGCCCGATGAGCCGGGCATCGACGACATGTGCACCTGGACGGAGAACCATCAGATCATGTTCGCCGCGAACGAATACCTCGCCGGGCAGCTCTTTCCCGATCTGATCTTTTCCAATTCCGGTATGACCGGCCATGAAAAGATGAAGCGTTCCCGGCCGCGTATCAGCAGGTGGCTCGAGCTGCGTTTCCAGACCGGATTCAGCGAGTGGCTCTCCCATATCTACTATGACGAAGACATCACCGCACTCGTCAATCTCATCGATTTCTGCAGCGATGCCGTCATTCGCCGGGGAGCGGAGATCGTTCTCGATCTCATCTTCTTCGATATGGCATTGAACAGCTTTCACGGCATCTTCGGATCAACACACGGTCGAAGCTATGCCGATGAGAAGCGGCATGCACTCCTCGAATCGACAACGGATACGCAAAAGCTCATCTTTGGCATGGGCATTTTCTCGGGAGCCGACAATATGAGCGCCGCATCGCTGGCCCTGAGCGAGCGGTATCGTCTCCCCCGGGTGCTCTATGAGATTGCCCGCGATTATAAACGCGATGAGCTCATCAACCGGCAGCGGATGGGAATCCGCATCGACGAGGCGAAGCGATGGGGACTCACCTACGGGGATATGGAGAGCGGAATGGTCTTTCTGAGCCTCGAGGCCTATGCACATCCGAAAACCTTCAGCCTCGTCATGAAGATGTTCGACGCCTATAACTGGTGGGAAAACCGCTTCTTCATGATGTTCAAGAAGATGAAGCGATTGATCCGTTTTCTTCGCATCACCGGCCTCTCACATCTGGTAACGCGATTGTTTGAAAAAGATATCACCCGGAATACGCGTGAGGAGGTAAACATCTATACCTACAAGACGCCGGACTACATGCTCAGCAGCGCGCAGGACTATCGCAGGGGTTACGGAGGTGATCAGCAGCACATCTGGCAGGCGACCCTCTCGCCCGAAGCGGTCTGCTTTACCACCCATCCCCGCGACATCGAGACCGGCGATGCCTGGGTCGGATCGGGAAGCCTTCCGCGGGTTGCCCAGATTGAGAACCTCGTTATCGCAATATATCGAATATCTCGCATGCCCGGCATCTATATGAGCAACCAGCTTTTCTTCACACATGCGTGGCTCCCGGCCGATCAGTTCGATGAGATCGTCGAGCACCGGGGATGGATTTTCGGCAGGAAGGGGAACGGCTACCTCGCCCTCTTCTCGCAGCAGGAATATCGGTGGGGAAAAGAAAACGGACGTGCATGCACCGTTGTCGCCGATGGCAGGCGCAACATCTGGATATGCGAAATGGGAAGAAAAGCGGTTGCAGGAACCTTCAATGAATTCATCGGGCAAATCGCCGGCGCGAAACTTAACATCATAGGAAACCGGGTTATCTATCATTCCCCCTCACAGGGAAAAGTGGAATTCGGCTGGCGGGATCACCTCCTCAGAAACGGCAGGAGAATATCCCTTGGCGGATACGCCCGCTATGATAATCCCTATGCGCAGGCCGCCTTCCCTTCCGGGGAAATCGTGATAACGCAGGGGAAGCACTCACTGCGGCTCAACCTCGAGAGGGGTATTCGAAAGGCGAGCAGCTACGCATGACGCATCGAGGCATATCAACTCCGTCAAAGCGCCGCAGCAATTCATTGAAGAGAGAAATTTATTTTAAGAGCGTTTACGAATCGGTTACGGAAAACAGGGCCGAACGCAGCATACAATCTGAGTTGAACCGATCAAGAATCCGCACAATCGGTGCAAGCAACGGTTTCAGATATTCTTGAGTATAAGTCAAAATTTCTACTATGAGGGGAGCGAGGGGAACCATGATACTACAGGAGCTACAGAAAAGGAAACCGAAAGATAGGATATATACCGCATTCGGGGAGATCATGCTCAGGCTCGCCCCACCGGGATACGAGCGATTGCTTCAATCACCCCTTCTGAACGCAACCTTCGGCGGCGGCGAATCGAATGTCCTGGTGAGTCTCTCCATTCAGGGAATGCGCACCCGCTTTATCAGCGCTCTTCCCGATAACGATATGGGTACTGCCGCACTTCGAAGCCTGCAGAGCCATGGCGTGGACACCTCATCGGTTATTCTGAAAAAGGGGAGCCGTCTGGGAATCTATTTCATGGAAAAGGGCGCCGATCAGCGCCCCGCACAGGTCATCTACGATCGCGCAGGCGCTGCCATTACCGAAATCGGAGCCGTGGATATCGACTGGGAACAATGCTTCGATGGATGCGGCTGGTTTCATATCACCGGTATCACCCCCGCCCTCTCCGCATCTGCGGCCGATCTCTCCCGGAGGGCAATGAGCGCTGCCCGGGACAGGGGCCTTGTCGTTTCACTGGATCTGAACTACCGGGCGAAGCTCTGGAAATACGGTGTCCCCGCACAGGAGATCATGGGAGAGCTCGCGGGATATGCCAATATCATTATCGCCAACGAGGAGGACTGCCAGAAATCGCTCGGGATCGGAAAAGACTTCACGCCATCACATTCACCTGATACAGCACAGTATGAACAGCTGGCACAGGAGGTGCTGGATCGATACGGGAATGCAAAACTCATTGCCATCACCCTCCGCGAGAGCCTTTCAGCATCGCATAACCGCTGGAGCGCCTCCCTCTTCGACGGGACCTCTGCCCGCTTCTCCCGTCAATACGATATCAGCCATATCGTCGATCGGGTGGGAGCCGGTGACAGCTTTGCCGCCGGCCTCATATACGGGCTCTCCTGCTTCTCATCGCTGGATGAGGCACTCGAGTACGCAACGGCAGCCTCATGTCTCAAGCATTCCATCGAGGGCGACTGGAATCTCGCCACGAGGGATGAGATCACGAAGCTTGCCCGGGGCGAGGTAACCGGCCGGATACAGCGATAATAAATGAGGGCAATCACCCCTTATCATCGCCATCGAGCATAACTCTCCTCGAGATGTAATCGGTATAGTTTTTTACGACCGGTTCATACTCCTCGTATAAGAGGGGCGATGAGATCATGAAATCAGCCGTTGCCCGGTTACAGGCAGTCGGGATGTTGTACACAACCGCTATCCGGAGAAGCGCCTTGACGTCCACATCGTGAGGATGCGGTTCCATGGGATCCCAGAAGAAAATGAGCAGATCTATCTCGCTCTCTGCTATAAGAGCTCCGAGCTGCTGATCCCCACCGAGAGGACCGGATTTGAGCTTCTTGATCTGTTCCGAATCGATGTTGCCCCCCTCTATGGCGAGCTTACCGTTAAGAGTCTTCTCGACAAGGGCTCCCGTCGTCCCCGTACAAACAAGCCGATGTTTGATCAGCACCTGATAATTCCACTCCACCCATTCGATAAGATCCTGTTTTCTGTTATCATGAGCAACGAGGGCAATATTCTTAATACGTTCCATAGTAAATCCTTTATCCGTTATTGAAAATCGAACCTGAACCGCTCTGCAGGTGAATTTTGACAGGCAGGAATGAGCACCGGGACACCTCTTCACGCCTTTTCCATCGGCACGTTATGAACACCGCGTGAACGATTCATCTCCGTCAAGAAATTAATACGTCGATATATGTTTTTTTTAAATAAATTATAAAAGATCACCTCGAATGTAATCTCTCTTTTTTTCAGTGCGGCAGCCAATTCCTCGCCGCATTGGATAAAGGATTCCACTGGTGCTCATTCCTCGAGATCATGTTGACGATTAAATTCCTTTATGCTGTTCACATGGTATCAACAATACCTCTGAGCAATTCGGGAGTGTTCACTTTTACATCGACAAATTCTCTCCACCGCTCTCGGTAACCCGAATATCTTCTCATAAAGAGGCTGGCATAGCAGTAACGATAATCCAACTGGCATCCGGTGTGCGGATTGATGCAGCAATTGAAGATCCTGATGGAACGAACTTCTTCCAGTATTGTAATGAGCAGCTGATTCAGATCGAGATTTGATATTAATGTATTCCCCACCCGGTTCAACAATTCCAATTCGAGATTACGCTGTCGCAACGCCTCCTCGGCCAGCACCCTGTCTGAAACATCCTTCAGGAAATTCAGTGTGGCCTGATTTCCATCCCATTCAAATGTTGCGACATTAATCTCCAGCCATTTAATCCCACCATTCCGATCGATAATCCTGAAGACATATACATTTTCAAAGGTATCGCCCTTCAGCCGCTTCAGGTGACGCTCAAAAACCAGGTTCCGATCGTCAGGGTGTATAAATTCCACAAAGGGCGTATCGGCGTATTGCTGAAGGGAATACTCGTACTCTTCGACGGGAAAACCGAACAGCTCAAGGGCAGCCGGGTTGACAAATTTTATGAGACCGTCCTGGGCAACGAGAACGGCTTCATTGGCATGATCAATCATTTTCTGATAACGATCCCTCATCTCCCGCAATATGGATTCGCGCCTCTGTCTGCAAAATGCCGTTGCAACAACGGTAAGAAGCTCGCTCCTGCCGAAGGGTTTCACCAGATAGCCATAAGGGTTTATCTCTCTGCAGCGCTCGTACATCTCCCCATCGATACTCTCTATGATGAAGAGCACCGGTATCCGGAGCTCTTTAAGTATATGTTTTGCCGCATCGACGGGATCAACATCATTCTGCAATTCGGCATCCATAATCACCATTTCGGGGCGAAATTCATCGATCCAATCGACGATATCCCTCCTCGCTTTCACCTCAAGATGCAGCTCATATTCCTTTTCGAGGATCTTTGCAATTTCGCTCTTTGTTTCCGAATTATCGGAAACAATTATGATTTTCGCTTTTTCCATCGTACTCTGCTGCGCTCCCCGCTCGGTTACCTATCGGAATCGTTACTATACCTCTTGAAAAGAGCCCCGGATTATATGGCGCTACTGCAGAAAGGGAGGAACGCCATTGCGATACATGAATGCATCACTCTTGTGCGCGATAACTCTGCTCCCACCATCTGAGAATAACCCTTTGCCGTTGAAAGAGATGATTATCCCCCTGCTTATACTACATCTATAATCAATGAAAAGTGAAAAATAATAGAGCGCGTTCGCAACGCTCTGATCAAATCGCCACCCCTCCATTGTGACACCTCTTCACTGTATAAAATATTGACAATTTTCGAAACAGATAATACAATCAGCAAATTTATGGAGGTGCTCTCATGAAGCGATTTTCATCTCTCATCCTCATCGTATTTCTCTGCGGCATACTCATGACGACTGTCTTCATCGCTATGAATAGCAGCGTCTCGGCCGCGGCCGAAAAATGGGTCGTTGCCATGCAGGGTATTTGCACCGATGGCATGGTACGGGATGCCAAAGAGGAGATGTCGGTTGGCCATTCCACCTTCGATCAATTCTGCAAGAAGGTGCGCCTGAGCAGAGCGGTCGACGCACGCTGTCGGAACAATAATCTCGAGGTGAAGTGCCAGTAGGAGTGGGCGCTCCTCGGGGCGAGTTGTTCTTTTGAATTAGTGCGCTGACCGATACCTTTTCACTACCGATTACCTGCGGCTGCGGGTTTCGCATGGTTGTGTTGAGGGATGAGTTATCTGCCTGCGGGTCACCCTGATGACCGCCATTTTTGGTTATTTTCTCCCCCGTGATCGAAATCGGGAGCGCGCTCAGGATTTTGAATGTCGTCTTCTGCACATCTACGGAAAGCTCAACGGTATTCAATACCGCATCGCCGTTTTCTGTCAGCCCGTTCCCGCAACAGCTCTCACAAGCTCTTCCGCACCTCCGCAAGAACATCCCGCTCATCCAGAGGCTCAAAGTCGGGATTCCCGAAACGCTCCCTGCAGAGCCGGTATATGGTGCGATTATAGGGAGCCGCAATTCCCAGCGAATCGGCAAGGCGGATGATAGCACCGTTCAGCGATTCGAGCTCAGTCCGATCCCGTCTAAACTGGAAGATATCCTGTGCCGTGCTGTTGGTATATAACGTATCCAGAGTATTCCTGAAAATGCGATCGGTGATGAAGCCCGGAAGCTTCGAGAGAATGCGGAGATCGCGCCAGCCGGGATTATGCGGCGTCTTTACCTCTTTATACCCCGCCCGCTTCACGATGGTCACCCCCTCGAGGAGCGTATTCACCATGAGCTCGCGCATAACAGCTATTGATTGTATCTCCCGCCTGGTGTGGCCGACGAGGGTGAGCAGGCCATTGGTCAAATTCAGTATCAGCTTGTTGTGAGCCGCGCTCTTTATATCAGGCACTATCCGGGCGCTGAATCCCCGGTTGAAGATGCGGCTGATATCCGTCATAATGGCCTGCAGCTCCGTATCGCCATCGAGAACTCCCAGAAGTATGAGCCCCTTCTCACTGGCACCGGCAATTCCGGGTGCATCACGCCATGCAGTGAAATAGACAATTCCGTAAATCACCCGGGAGAAGTATTTCGGCAGCACGGTCTGATTCAGCAGGCCGTTCTGCAGCCCGACCACCACCGGATCTCCCGCCTTCGATCGGATATCCGCCGCGGCATTTTCGAGATCGTAGTTCTTCACCGCAAGTATCACCACATCTGCCGGGGGCCGCTCGGAGAGATCCTCGATAACATCGATATGCAGCGTCCGCTTCTCCTCTCCCGCGAGATAGAAGACAAGTCCCTTCTCCTTCATCGCTCGCGCATGATCGCCTCGGGCGAGGAGTGCGAGGCGCTCGTGATGCGGCGCTAACCATGCAGCAACCGATGAGCCGATCGCTCCCGCGCCGTATATGACAATGTCCAATCCCGTATCAATACCCATGTTTCCTCTCTCCGCTACGATTTCGGCCGCAGCACCGCTCCCTTATCACCCGACGTCACGTTTCGCGAATACCAGGAGAGAATACCCTTGCGGTGCTTTGGCTCAGGCGGCTGCCACTGTGAAAGCCGCCGCTTCAATTCCTCATCGGGAATCCGGTAAAAGCAGCTCCATCAATATGGAGCTGTGAAACTGCCTGCCGGCGCAGCGGGCATCGCCGGCCTCCTTGAGATAAAAGAGACTGTCCCCCCTCTCATGGATCAGCCGGGGCTTAACCGAACGGTGCCGGCGATATCCACGGAGGGGATTAGCGATTCCGAAGCGTATTACCACGCCGTTGCAAAGCGGTGATACTCAATCGACATATGACTTAATCGTCAACCAGAGGACTTTGAGCTGCAGGAAGATCGAGAGCTTTGGGCCTCCTTCCTTACTGATAACGTCTGAGGGGATAAAGCTCATCTCCTCGGACTTCTCGCTCTCCCGACCATCCTGGAAGACAGCGGTGACGACCGCATAATATCTCTTTCCTATCTCAAATGACGAGCCCTCCGCATACTCTTTCAGGAAAAGGGTTGATTCTGAGCCCTTCTGCCGATATACACGGTCATAGGAACCGCTTTCGGTACCGCAGTAAATTCGATACTCACGGAGAGGGTCGGCGACTTTCTCCCAGTGAAAGTACACTCCTCCATCCTCATGAGAATAGGTAGGGAGAAATCCCTCTGGCGCGGCAACCTGTATCGGCTGAGGGGGTATCTCAACTCCACGCCGCATAATAACTGCCGGCGGATGCGCAAAAGCGATAAGGTTCTCCCGCACCTGAGCGGGTACGCGCTTTCCGCTGAAGAAGGTTATCATCAGTGAAAACTCGTTCGTGTAGCCGTTATAGGTTGATGCCGAAGTAGCATACTGATCGCCGGTCTTGAGCGCGACCTCGTATCCCTGCCGGTTCCCCCAGGTCGGCTGATAATACTGCCCGCCGAAATAGGTTCCGAAGGGATTTATCTTCGCCGAGAATTCCGAACCCCAGCTGTGATAGGAGATCTTAAGCGGCATCCCGGCGAAATTCGCCTGAACGCTCGTATCCATCGCAACGGCGAGACCATCCCCCATTCCCTCAAGTGCAACATATTCGGCGGTGATGTGATTATTGACATTTGCCAGGTCGAGGTTTTCAGAGGAGTGCCTGAAATAGTCTATGGCATATGATGACTCAACGCCGAGATAATTGCGCTTGAGGACCCTGAAGGGCTCCTCCTTATCTGCCCGATGGGCAAAGACCAGCTCGACGGGAGCAACCTCTTGCCACTTCTCATCATAGCGTCTCGCCAGAGAGGGCTGATATGCTTTAAAGACATCCCGACGGGGCGTTTCGGGATAGCCAATCTCTCCCTCGATAAAGAGAGCGGGTACCTCGTGAATGAGAGTAAAGAGATAGTCAATCCGCCCCGGCACCGTCCCCTCGACGGGCAATGTAAAATTTCCTGTCAGTCGAACCGAAGCGACACCATTCCTCCCGTCTTTTTCAATGGAAACCGAGAGCGCCTCGGGTGTGTACCATTCATCGCCGTAATGTATTCTGGGGATAAAACTCCCCTCCTTGAGCTGCTGAACGCCTTGAAAGGAGACCGCTCTGATGTTTCTATCATCATCAAAGCCGATTTCAATGAACTCATTTTTCAGGGATTCCCGAGAAGCAACCGTCCGAAAGCGCTCACCCTCCCTCCCGGAACCCTTCTCCCCGGCGTAGAGGAAGTATACACCCTCCTGAAGGGGCATCACTGAAGGGACGAAGAGCTTGATCGACATGTTCTCCCCCCGCTCCTCTGTCCAGATGGTGAATGCACGTATAATACCACCATCCTTTCCGGAGAGATAGAAATCTGCATCAGCATAATCACCTGCGACGGTAAAGGTCAGGAAAACACCGGAATCTCGTCCTCTCCCCTCTCCCGGCCGTATCAACAGGAACGAATCGATATATTTCAGCCGATCATGCACCGGAGGTAAAAACCTGCCGAGATGCCCTCTGGCAGAATCGAATGCCTTCTCGCGTGCCGCATCAGCAGAGGCCCGCATATCCCGAATGAGTGACTCCACCACCCGTTCCCTCGTTCGAGCGAGAAAGGGTGTCGCCATGCCGAAGTTCGTTGTCGATTGCAGTCTGAGCCTCTTCTCGAAAGAGTTATTGAGCGCCTGTCGCACGCCGCCGGGCATTGTTCCGGTCAATTGGTATATATTCCCGACAATATCGTGGAGACGACGATTCCGCTGCACCTCGGTCCAGTAATCATGGCAGTAGGCCTTCTCCGACCATGAAACGTAACCGTTAAAGCTGCCATCTGCCAGATCCTGCCCGAAGCTGACTTCACCGAGAGGAGGATGATCCTTCAGGTACTCAGCGAGCGTGGTGAACTCCACATAATCCAGATCGGATACCTCATCTATCAGCATTCGAAGCCCTCCCGTATTGGGGAGCCACGCAAGATACGCGGGGAAGGTGTATCCGTACCAGTAGGAATCGTCGGCATCGGCATTGATACAGATGAGGACATCACGGTTGATGTTCCCCCGAAGCTGTTCACGGTGAAGCTGTCGAACCCATCGGCGCAGGCTCACGTTCTCCGCGAGATCACCGTGATTGTAGGCGGGGATTATGATTATCTCTTCACCGGTCTCGGCATTCTTGTAGAGCAGCGGATTGTGGGCCTCCTCGAGAGACAGCTCGGGGACAAATACCCTGAATGCATCGAAGGTGATGGCGCTGTAGTAGAGAACAAGAGCCTCAATACCGAGATCCCGGTAGAGACGGTAATTCCCCGGCGTGACCATCATCTCCTGCGGCCGGACAATCGGGCTCCACTTCTGAAAGATATCCTGAACGCCGCTCCTCTGCTTATTGCTTATTGCCCGCTGTATCGATATCTTGAACTCTTCTTCATTCAGGGCCGAGGCGAGCGCATTGTTGTAGGACATCAGGATAATCTCATCTCCCCGCTCGCGGACCCGACGCTGCAGATTCTCGATGATATCAGGGGCATAGCGGGGAAGCTGCTCCTGCAGCGAGAAGAGATTCTCGATATCCCAGACGCCCTTCACCGGAATGCCCTTCCCATTGTATTCGTCCAGCACTTCGATAATTCGCCTGATGATGCGAATATCCTTGCCGAAACCGGCCTCATCGTTGGTATCGATTCGATACGAGTGATAGAGGTTCGCATGGAATCCAAGAGAAACATAAACCTTGTGTTTGGTGCTCTTCCCGATGAGCGTTATTCTCGGGACGATTATAACCAGGAGCAGATAAACAATGAATATGAAAATGAGAAAGAGAAAAATCCAGCCGATCATTTTTTTTCTCCCCGCCATAATTTCACCCCATCTCTTGATTTCTTTTCAGTAACGAGGGATTGAACGCTCTCGTAATAATGGTAATCATATTCCAACACTACATCGACATTCTGATTTAAGAAAACTGATTGAAAAAATCAAGACATAATTATAAAAATCCGTGAGCGGTGAATACCCCGATACCGGACAGGCGTGAGCGAAGGGTGTACCGGATTCCGTGTACCGGGTTGCAGGGTCTTAACGGGGTGTATCTGATCGGAAGAAGCCGTTCACACTCCGGAATCCTCTGAAAGTGAAGCGACTATTCCCTTCAGATACTCGAGGAATTCCTCGGAGAATTCCTTGCGTTTCAGCGCAAATTCAACGGTTGTTTTCAGATAATCAATTTTATTGCCTATATCATACCGCTTCCCCTCAATGATATGGGCATAGATTCGCTCCCGCTTCAGGAGATGGTGCAGCGCATCGGTAAGCTCGATCTCCCCCTTCTTCCCCTGTTCTGTTATCTCGAGCGCCTTGAAAATTTCAGGGGTGAGAATATATCGACCGGCAACTGCCAGATCCGAAGGGCTCGCATCAACATCCGGTTTTTCAACCAGCTCCGCGATCTCCCAGATGTTATTCCCGAGATCGCTCCCCCCGACAATTCCGTAGCGGGAAACCCGCGCACGGTCCACCCGCTCCACAGCGACAATGCACTGTCGGTACTGCTCGTAGATATCGATGAGCTGCTGCGTTACCGGAATCACCGAATCGATGATCGTATCGCCGAGCAGCACCGCAAAGGGCTCATCGCCCACATGACGCCGCGCATAGGAGATGGCATCGCCGAGCCCCCGCAGCTCCTTCTGCCGGATATAGTGAATACTGGCCATATCACCGATTCGTCGTATCTCATTGTACCACTTCTCATCCTCCTTGTCTTCAAGGAGCCATTCAAGCTCGACATTCCGGTCAAAGTGATCCTCGATGGCCCGCTTCCCCCTCCCGGTAATTATTAAAATATCATCGATACCCGCATCAACGGCCTCCTGCACCACGTACTGAATAACAGGAGTATCAATCACCGGAAGCATCTCCTTGGGCTGCGCCTTCGATGCTGGAAGAAACCGCGTACCCGAACCTGCAGCCGGAATCACCGCTTTTCTAATCATAACCGCCTCACCCCCTATGAGACAAACGGCTTAATCACCCGCGCGTTTATCTTTTTCAACTCGACTATTAATCGGGTCAGCATCTCATCGTCATCATAAAAACCGATGATGGAGCCACCCGAACCGGCGAATTTCGCAGAAGCACCACACCGGCGCGCTGTCTGCACCAACGTCATATTGCTCTCGCTGATATTCATAATGCTGCTTCTGAGATCAAAATTTCTGTTTATCAACGCATTGAGGCGGGGAAGATCACCCTCTTCGATCGCCTCCTTCCCTTCAGCGGCAAGTCCCGCAATCTCTTTGAGGGTATCGATGACAAAGGGATCACCCTGCTCGTAGCGAACGCAAATATCGCTGAGGGCATGTCCCGAAACCTTACCCAGCTCGGTCTTGTATGCGATGTAGAGATTCGATAACAGATCCGGCTCAATCCGCTCGTATATGCCGTGTCCGGTGGATTCCATCACCTCCCTGTTGAAATCCATATACACGCATCCCTCATAGACCTGAATCACCCGATCCTGCAGGCCCGCGTTGATGCCCAGCTCCTCTCTCTCGGCATTCAGGATCACCGTTGGCAACATCTCCCGGGGTATATCGATTTCAAAAAATCGCATCAGGGCCTTCATGGTTGCGGTGATAATGGCGCTCGATCCCGCGAGACCAACCTGCCGCGGAATAGTTGAATGATAGCGTATAGTACAGTTTTTCCGCTGCAGCGGCATCCGCTTCTCCTCGCAGTACTCATAGAACTTCTTCATGGCCGCCTTGATGAGCCGGTCCCCACCGTAGTACCCGTGCAGCCGGATCTGCTCCACCAGAGAGGCGATATTCGCATAGTCGCAGAGATCCTGCGGCCCCGGCTCAATACGGAGTTCAGGACTCTCATAGAGCAATACGTGAGCGCCAAAGTTCTTCACGCTTATAGAAATGGTCTTTCCGAAATAGCCATCAGAGGGATTGCCAAGTAATCCCGCCCGTGCATAGGCGCGCTCCTCAATAATCATCGGCACTTACCTTCCCGTCATTGATCCCCGCAGGCACTCTTCCTCCACAGTCCACTGACATCAGTGATGACGATAGGGAATCACCCGCAAGAATAGCCGCTTTTGTCAACAGGTCAATAGAAAAACTGTTGCAAGAAGTACTTGACCTCATCGGGGAGCTGTGAAATTTTATTGTACCGGGGCAAACCGAACCGGACAGCAGGGAGATCCCCTTTTGAGTGCTCTGCAGAACGGGATCGGAGCCCCGATATCACGATTACTATAACAAATCCTGCTCTGCAGGATATTCCAAATCCGGACCGAAGAGAAAATCCATGTCAGTCTTCCAACCGATCATCACGGCGATGAGAGAGAATAGCATTGCACAGCTCGACAGTGACATCATCTATCCCGGTTCATTCACCGAAAAAGATGGGGTGAAGCTCCTGATGGTTCAGCGTGACGGAGACCGTGCGATACTCGCAACGGGCAGCGGCCGCCCGTACGAGGAACTGTCCGGCGAAGCGCTCTCCGACTGCAAGATCTGCGAGCTCACTCACGGCAATCGCCTTCTCCTGAATCGATACTTCCCCGCAACCCGTCCGGCCCCCCTCGGGAAGGAGGTCGCCTCCATCGGTCTTGGCGATCGGCTCGGCCTGGCAACCACCGGCCACCTCAAGGCGATCGGGGAGAGGCCGGTGAAGCCGGTTCTGGCACAGCAGAGCATGCGCGAGCTCACCCTCACCGGACGGAGCCTCAGGGAGGTGCTCGACCTCGCCTGCTACGCGGTATTTCAGGAGGGATACCATAACGGTTTCGGTGCTGACGGGGATCACCTCAAAACCGAGGTTGATATTGCCGCCGCGCTGAGCTTCGGCTATACCATGATAACCCTCGACTGTTCTGATGCCATTGACGAAACCATTGCATGGATGAGCGATGCTGACATAAAGAAGTGCTACGAGGACCTTGCCGCGGAAATACGCGATCACTACGAAAAGGTCTATCAAAACAGGACCGTCACGGCAGGAAAAAAGAAAATTCGCTTCGATGAGCGGAAACTGGCAGAGGCCGTTCTCATCTATCACGAGGCAATCTGCTTTATCGAATACATATATCGGGAGTACATTGCACGGGCAGGCCGAGAAGTGGACTTCGAAATATCCATTGACGAGACGACCGAGCCGACCGCACCGGCGGCGCACTATCTCGTTGCGGCAGAGCTGCAGGAGCGTGGCGTTTCCGTAACGAGCCTCGCCCCGAGATTCTGCGGAGAATTCCAGAAGGGAGTTGACTATCGCGGAGATATCGATCGCTTCAGAAAGGAATTTGCTCTCCACGCTGCAATTGCCGATCATTTCGGTTACCGGCTCAGCATTCACTCGGGGAGCGACAAGTTCAGCGTATTCCCCACTATCGGTGAGGAAACCGGTGGAAGATTTCATCTCAAGACATCAGGGACGAGCTGGCTTGAGGCGCTCAGAATCATCGCACTGAGAAATCCGGGCCTCTACCGCCGCATGCATCGCTATGCATTGAAACATCACGTGGAGGCACGGAAGCTCTATCGGGTGAGCCTCAACCTGAAGGCCATCACCCCCCTTCAAATGTCCAAGGACCATCAGCTCCCCCATTATCTGGACGACGAGGAGGCGCGGCAGCTCATGCACATAAGCTACGGCCTGCTGCTGCAGGCACTGGATGAATCGGGCGATCCCCTCTTTCGGGATGAGATATACCAGACGCTGCGGGAGAATAGATCGGAATATGAGAGCACCCTTATCACGCATATCGGTCGTCACCTGGAAGCGCTCGGCACATAGAACGAGTTCCCCCTTTCGGCGTCGTCGGGAAGAAAATCATGAGCACAAAAAAACACCCGTATTATTCGGAACCGCACCGCCCGTTAATGGCGATAAGACTCTCGCCCAGGCTGGTACGCTCCTGATGATGGCGGAACAGGCCGGCTGGCAGCCCACTGGTGGCGGAAGGAAACGCTCATCACAATCGGTTCTTCGCCCTGATGAAAGCAGAAGAGGGAGCACTCGATCAGATGACCCGTGAGGAGCCGATCGGCAGAACGGGAAGAGTCGAATACGACACATTCACTTCGACCAGCCGGTTCCATTTTTAAAACGAAGGAAGAGTGAGAAAAGGTGAAACCCTTCATAACGGATGATTTTCTTCTGGAGACGCAACAGGCACAGGAGCTCTATATCCACAATGCCCGTGATCTCCCCATATTCGACTATCACTGCCATCTCCCGCCACAGCAAATCGCCGAGGATCACCGCTTTGAGAGCATCACCGATCTCTGGCTCGCCGGCGATCACTATAAGTGGCGAGCCCTGCGCACCAGCGGAATCGATGAGAAATTCATTACCGGCACCGTTCCGGACTGGGAGCGCTTCAACGCCTGGGCATGCACGGTTCCCCACACGCTCAGGAATCCCCTCTATCACTGGACGCATCTCGAGCTGAAGCGCTTCTTCGGCATCGACGAGCTCCTCAATTCCCGATCCGCTCGGCGCATATACGATCAGTGCAATGAGATGCTCCAAACAGATGAATTCAGCGCACAGGCACTGCTGCGCAAGATGAAGGTCGCCGTTGTGTGCACCACCGACGACCCGGCCGATACTCTCGAGCATCATCGAATGCATGCCGGCACGGGCACGAGGTTGTACCCGGCATGGCGCCCTGACAACGCGCTGCGGATCGAT
>Ga0180432_10002542_pt1 | contig 27252 bp, 28 predicted proteins | sample SS_ome_10_FD_132414 | JGI IMG/M metagenome (GOLD analysis project Ga0180432, IMG submission 132414) | Hypersaline lake sediment archaeal communities from the Salton Sea, California, USA - SS_1_MS_2 metaG | ecosystem: Environmental > Aquatic > Non-marine Saline and Alkaline > Hypersaline >... | reverse complement strand
CTGATCGGCACATTGCTCGGCGATGCATGGCTGAGGTTCCCACATCGATGGATGATGCGGGCGAATAGGGCCCGGCCACTTGCAAAGTCCTGAAAGCTCTTGGCTAAAGCCTGCGGCGTCAGTCCGTGTGTTGTCGCTGATCTTGATCATCGATTAACTCTTTTTCCAGTGTTTTTTTCGGTCCAGCAGCTCGTCACGCTTACTAAAATGCGTTGCGCAATCTGGGCATGCGAGATATGCGTTACCTTCTTCCCAGATCAATCCCCATCCATCTAGCTGTGCATTGAGCTGCATAAGCGGCACATGCAGTCGACCGGCATTTCGATAAGTAGCACCGCAGTCATTGCCGCACGGCATGACCGATCCTAAGTCAAGGTCGATTGGCTTAGACATATCGATGATATCTATGTGAAGCGTCATTCGTCTTCAAGGCCATCCATGACGCCTTGGTCACGCCAATACTGATCCATCGTCCTTTCTAGATCGCTGGCGATGTCAGTTGCGCCGCGCCGCTTGAGCATCATAACAGCCGTCTCAAAACCGTCTTCCCACATACGCAATCCAAAGTCTCCGAACTCTGCGGACAGAGTGCTGGCGACTTTGGATTCGAGTTTATTGATAACGGAACGTCGGTGTTTGATTTCTTCTACATCTTCGGGGTCGATCATGTCTTTGCTCCGTGCTGGCTCCGCGAAAATCGACCGCATCGACCACGCCGGTATCGAGGCGTTCAAGCGCAAAGTCCTAGGCCACCGAATCATGGGGCACACCGTGGACGAATGGCGGAAAAATACTCACTCACAAGGACGACCAGGTTGTCGGGGCTGCGTTGGCCGATCATTTCGAGATCGGCAGCGGGGTCTGAGACAGCGCTTCTCGCACTCGGTTGACACCGTACTGAAAGTAGGTGGAGTCCAGTTCGGCGGCGAACGAGCGGCGACCAAGCTGCGATGCCGCAACAGAGGAAGTGAACATCCCCCCAAAAGGCTCCCAGATAACGTCGCCCGGATCAGACGAGGCCGCGATGATCATCGACATCAAGTCGAGCGGTTTTTGGTTGAGGTGCACAGCCTTCCCATTCGAGCCAACCTTCACCCGCTCTTTGCCGCGAAGCGCGTTCCGCTCCCACACGTTCGTGACCCCATGGGGGCAGTGAAACTTCGAGCGCGTCTGAGCCCACTCCTCGGCGGACAGGGGGCGCTCGCCGTCGAAGGAGTAGTACGGGCGCCCAGACTCCCGACCGTGCTCGTTGGAGTAGGCTGCTAGTCGCGCGAACATCTCTGGCGGGGGCCAGTACCAAAGGTGGCCTTGGTCGAAGTACTTCCGCACCGCCGCGTCGCGCACTCCGCAAGCTTCGTTGGCGAGGCGTAGCGGAAGTCCCGCGCGCTGCCATTCCGACTTCAGCCACTGCTTGAGCGTCTGGTTGTCTACCGTGACCTCGCGGACGTACTGGACGCACATTTCGGAAACCACGGGAAACCGGCGGATCTTCTTCGTATTGACGTTTCCCGCGATGTGTCCCTTTCCCTTGTTCCAGATGTTTGCGTTCACGTAGCGCCAGCCGTGGCGTTCGAGCACGGGATGAACAGCGGCCCAACCGATCTCGCTGTTCCAGAACCAGAGTGTCGTCCCGTACTTGGCTCTCTGGCCCCAGGCCTCGATATGTGGCTCGTACCAAGCGTCGAGTCCCATGTGATCGGCGGTATCTCCTTCGAACCCTAGGATGCCGTAGGCCCCGTCAGACACGATCACGTCCGGTCGGGACCAAGCGCTGTAGTGGTCGAGAGCATTGCCAAAAAGCAGGTTTACGTCTTCGACCTGCACCCGAGCCTCGTCGGGAACTGTGTCGAGTTTGACCGCCTTACCGCGGTTCACGGTGCTCGTCGGAGGTTGTTTCATCTGGAGGAAGGGCGACTTCTCGCCCGCCGACTGGTATACAGCCGACGGCTCTACCACTGAGCTGAAGGGAAAAAATCCCCGGCCTGCGCTTGCCGGCTACAAGCCAGGGTGCATGTCTCAGCTGCACCCGAGACATGCTGCAACTGCATGAAGTTACGAGGCCGCACCAGTTGCTGCCGGTGTTTTATCCCACCGCCGGCTGGGGCGCCGCGTCGAGCGGGCGTTCCCACTCCGTGCGAACGATGCTCTTATCATGCACGTCTGGCAGGGTCAACCAAAAAAAAGACGCCCCACCATTGGGGCGTCTTTGAGCAAAGAATCAAACCGAACCATCCGAGTTTGATGCGGTTAGTACATCACAGCTTTTTCTTCGGGTCAACCTCGGCCTTAGCAACCGCCGCGTGCATCAGCAATCCTTCTTTGACTACCGGCAGCGGTCGTCCTGTTTGCACATTGACAAAATGCTCATAAAACCCTGGCTGAGCATTGATCAAATATTTGCGTTGCTTTTGAGCGGTGTCCATTATCGTCTTCCTAAGAGTAGCGCCGCTGCGGCTCCTGCTGCCACAAATAAAAGCGGGGATCCGCCCTTCTTACCTGACCGCCCGCCGCCTGAAGGTGGGGTGGGCATAGGTTGCAAAGAAGTGTCTGTGATCTGAGGGAATGGTGCAGGCAAATCAGCCTCTTCCTCCGATTCGCCTTGCGCCTGAATTGCGGCACGATCACCTGGCGGCAACGCCATGACGTACTGCTGGGCATTGATTACGGCGTTGCGAAACTCGCCTGGAGGAATCATGTACGGCTCGACCAAGTTCATACCGCGCTGCGTTTGCAAGATTGCAGTTCGCGCCTGCTCGACATTTGCAATAATCTTGGGATTAAACATGCCCGCAAACGTATCGTCGATGTATGCGGACGTAATAGACCGAGAGAAACGCAGCTGATTGGCGGCGAGGCGTTTTAGAATGAACTCGATGTAGTAGTAGAGACTGAACCATCGAACTTGCTTGTAGTCTCCGAAAAGTTCTTTGCCGCCTGGAAGGCTGCCAATACCCATCATGAAACGACCCTCTTCGTTGCCTGCGTCCCATTTTTCCGACCAGATCGTTTCAAGATAATCTTTGAAAATTTGCCGGTCATTGCTCTGGCTGTTTTTACCCATGAGCCGAGGATCAGGCTCGACTGCCATTAGCAATCCTTCTCGTGGGTCGTGCCCTCTCTCTGGCCAAACGCCAGTGCCTTTGAGAAGATTTTCGTAGCTGTCGTAGGCAAGCAGTTCTGTCGTCCCGTCTTTATAGTCAATAAGAAACAAAGTCCTCGCTATGTCATCAAGATGAAACAGCGCGCCTTGACCTTGCCCCTGAGACGGTGGGTTGTTTTCACGATCTTCGCATGCTCCGGGCGTTTGCTCTTTTTCTTGAGGTGTGCAGCTCCAGTCGTACCAATCGTACTCTCTTGAGCTGTGCATTCTGAAGAAATATTCTTGCCACAAAGAGATCATTGCTTCAGGCTGAACCTTGAAGCAGTCGACAGAGTTCTTGTTGATTTGTGCCCAGAGTTGCGTGACGATCTGATTCCCACTTGGGGTGAACTCAGCCGTGTTTCTCCAAAGCGGAGATTCACTTTCTTTCGTTTGACTATTAAGCCGTTGCCAGGCGTTGGCCGTGTGCGTTAGCCCTGGAAGGTAACCGAGCCCGATCGGTTGAAAAGGGTCAATGGCGCTGCTTGTCGAATCAGTCCGAGTGACGATCAGCCGTCGACCAATGACCTCTGTACGGTCTTCAGGAGCAGAGACGCTTTCAGCTCGAAACAAAGGATTCGAATATGTCGGCGTCCAGATGTCTTGCCAGTTGTTTTTTGGCGTTGCAATGCGGCCGTTAGGCGCAACGGTCGGAAGGGCAGTCTGGTCATCTACATCAATAGTTACATTGCTTAAAATTGCGTTCGCCCAAAGCTCATCAGCTGCTTTCGTATAGCGGGTGACAGGGCTATATACGTATACAGGAGTTTCTCTTTGACGGCTAGCAACGGCAAGCGAGATTAGCATCTTTGCTGCTTTTGCAGCGATGGCTAAAAATACACCATATACAGGTATCGCGGTAAGCGCTGTGATCGCGGCGTTTTCTGCTACGGTGATAATCGCCCCGCGAGATTCAGCAATGATGATGTCAATGGCTTGATCGGCATTGTCTGCATTGTCGATCGCTGCTTCAAAAATATTTATAGCTTGCGAGGTGAAGGTGCCGAATGCCTCTGTCCGAAGCTCCGGAATACCGTTAAGCGCGGCTACCTCACGCGCGATGTACAAAGCCGCTTTGTTGCCATTTGCAAAACTGTGAGCCTGGGCGGTGAAAGCACTGAATTTATTGATGTAAGGATTACCTGCCTCCTCGACCGCCTCATCGATCAGTGTAGATTCGAATGTCTCACCCAGCACCCTATAAGGGCTCAGCTCGAAACCTTCAGGTTTCCAATTGGTAGGAAGCTGCGGCATTGCAACCTCATTCTAACAAAAAACCCGCCATAAAGGCGGGTTCTTCGCAGCTGGGGTTATTAGGGCGTAATTACCGCTGGGCTAATCGCTCAGGAAGCCACTTCATCGCCCAAGCCTTGCGTGCGTCTAAGTCGCCCAGGCCGCGCCCGGTTTCCCCCTCGTCGACCTTCTCATTAGGGTCAAGCCCGACCTTTTCAGCTCTGGCGGCGAAGTATCGGCGCATATCTGAAGCTAGCTCCGCGCGTGTGCCGGGGCAGATCTTGCCGCCGCTGGCAGAGCGATGGACGTCGTACCACGACGGGCCACCACCACCAGTGGCGGTGCCGTGAAATTCGCGCCCGTTGCTCGGGTCACGGTCGCAGTCGATGCCGCTTTCTAATTTTCTACGCGCCGCCTCGATCCGACGCAAGTAGGTATAAGTGGCGACGTGCTCTAAACACAGCACTTCAGGCGGCGCTTGCGGATCCCACATGTAGACCCACAGCGCGGCGTTTTGCCCATAAAGACCCATCCCCTGTGACCATCGGTCAGACTCTTTGTAGTGCGGGTTTCCGTCTGCTTTGAAGATCAGCTCATGCTGACGGTATTTACGAATGTACTTTGACTCGTGTCCGTAGTAGCCGCCATGACTTCGGTACGAACCGATGTTCGCGGAGCGGTCGGGGTCTAGACGATGCCTTTTCCATGGCCGAAAACTGCTTTCTCGCAGTGCTACAAGTCGCAGCAGCTTCTTCGCATCTTCACTCGCGTTGAGATCATCAGCAATTTCCATAATACGATCTCGTGTCGCAAGTCTTTGTTTGCGCTTCGGAAACTTTGGAATGCAGACCTTGTAATCTTCTACAGCTGTGTAAGGCGTGATGCACCGCATTTCAAAGCCTGCGTCTGTCGGGCAGTCAGCAACGGTCTTGCATTCCTTTGGCCTTGACGCCTCACACATGTCGGGCCACAGATCGTAAAGCGTCAGCGTTTTGATTTGTGGCTCGGTGTTCGAAGATTGATCTTCGTCCTTTGGCGCCTCTTTATCTTCCGGTTCGCTATCGAGAGTATCAGGCGCCTCGACGGCGACCTTTTCGACCTTGCGCTGCTCCGCATCATTAGACGGAACGCAAGACGCGACGAGGAATAAAAGAAAGCATGCCCAAAGTGTTTGTGACTTAGACATGCTCACGAAAATATCAGGGGTGGCCTTCAGCGCAAACCTTGACATTCGGTGTTTTCTGTATTTGGCTTTTTGGATATTGGCGTAAGTCGTTGACTTCGTTGAACTGCGTTTTTTTCGCCGTGAGGTTGCTCAGAGTTTTCCTGCTTTTGACTCATTGAGCATTTTTAATCCGAGCTTTGTCAGTTCAAATCCACGCTCTGTATGTTTGAGAAGATCCATCTCTCGCATCGACTCAAACGCCGGTTTTAGCTCGGATCGCCATACCGAGATGTCTTTGTGCGAGATTGTTTTAGTTCCGCGGGCAGAGTACCAGCGAAATACTTCACTCATTGCCAATTGCATGTTTTGATCCTCAGGGGATTTCAGCCGTTCAATCGTCGTCGAAAGCTTCCTCTGATTCAGATTGATAATCGTCGAGGTCTTCGGGTTTCCAGTCTGGCTCTTCATCATCCTCTGTGCGGTCCATTTTGAACGCAGGCATCTGTTCATCTGAGAGTTCATCGACCAGATCTTTGAGCTTAGATGCGGGTTCACGCATTTCGGCTCCTGATTTTTTGTCGTTGATATGAGCCTTGTCTTCCTCGATCGCGGCTAAAGCGGCATCTAGATAAGCGGCTTCAATGCCTTGGATTTCTCCAATGGCTGACGAGCAGTCCTCTGCGGCATCTTTGTACGCCCTCGTGTACGCCGAATCATCCCCGCTCTCAGCAATCTCGTCTTGCATTTGAGCGCAGATTTTTTGACATCTCATGCGCTCTGCGAAAACCGCTGTTCGAATCGCCGCTTCCGCACAGTTGAGTAGATGCTGTTTTTGGGTATCCTTATGGTTCCACAAGGGCTCTTCGAGCTGAAACACATGCATGCCAGTTGCGACCGGATCATCTGGATTGGGCATCGGAATCGTCTTTTTTTCGGTAGGAGTAACCGGAGGCTTGGGGTAAATGCGTGCTGATTCCATCTTAAGGCTTTCTCTTGGGCGGCCGATTTCGTTACGCATCAAACGATGCTCGTCGCGGGATTGGCGATGAAATGTGGCTTCTGCCCAGCGAGCAACTTTCCCGCCGTAAAGCTGCGCAATGGGATTTTTCTTTTTGGTCATACATCGTATTGAGGCACTTGAGTTTCAGCAATGACTTCCCAGCGAAACTCTTTGAGTCCGGCGTTGTACCAATCCCACCAGATGATTGCGTTTGGGTTTACAGCTTGGGTATTTGCTATCAGATCTTCCATGAGCTGACGGGTCTTTTTGTACGCACCCGAAGCCGGAATGATGTTTTTGTATCCAAGAGTTCGGTAGGCGTCTACAGATTCTCTAGGATAGCTTGACCCCATGTTGTCGTTGCTATCGTAAATCTGTGGGCACGCATAGTCACATTCCGTGAAATCTTCCCACGGAAACGTCTTGTGAAACCATGGGGCGCCATAGCTCGTAAAACCGACCATCTTATCTGTGGCGCTTCGGAAACGAGGTACAAGATTAGATCGCTTGTTGTAGTAAGGCCCCTCAGCATCGATCATGACACTTACGCAGTCCCAATCGTTCGCGGCCTTGACCATCACGCTGACAAACTCTTCTTCTTTGTTATCGCCAGGAACAGGATAGCCCCAGACATGCTTTTGGACGCACGTCTTATCAAAAATCTTTAGATAGTCGTCCGTTTTGCTACCGCCGTTGTATAGCTTCGAAGATTTATCGTTGAATTGCCAAATGCGCTGAATAGCCACCCATGTAATGCCGTGATCTTGAATAAAATCTGCCAGCTGCTCGTTTGGCTCGCCCAGGTGCGAAAACACTCGAATAAACATGCCCTTTCCAATTGGCAGCGCTTTGATCGGTGTAGTCGGCTTGGAATTATCATGACCCAGCAAAGCTTCTAGTGTGTCTTCATCTACTGCCAAAGACATACTTTCAGTAGCGATACCGGTGCTTTGTTCGAACTGCAAAACGGCTTCAGCCGTTTCGGAACCAAAAAATCCGTCTGCTCCGTATTGAGGTAATTCGTAACCGGCGTCAATCAGTGCTTGTTGAAGCTCACGAATGTGATCACCTCGTTCGCCGAAACGGTATGCAGTGTTTACTTCGTCATCTCGACTAAACCATGATTCAGAAACTGGCGTACTAAGTCTCGTCGTTCTCGGATTTTTTCGAATCGTCATTTTTGACCTCCCACAAACTGATTTGTTCTTTGCTCATGACACTGCGAAGGGCTTCGTGCTTTCGCTCAAGCTCTTTGACCTTTTGCTCGCACTCTAGAAGGTGGCGCCAGGTCTTCGTGGACATCGTCACAGTAACGATGCCCTGCTCCACAAGGTGACCGCCTGCAATATTGTTTTTCCGATTCCAGACGACGTCGCTTACGGCCCATCGATTCGAATCAATAATTGCAGCTTGATCAAGAGTTACATCGCTCACTTGAACTTTCCTAAGGCGTTGGAAGTTTAGTTTTTTCGAGCTTTACTTTTCGCGGCGAAGCCGCGTTGACATACTTCCGTCGCCGATTGCCCGTCATCGCGTTTTCAAGCAGATCTTTGGCGCGTTGGATTGTTTGAATTGCTGTGAAATTCGGGTCCTCGGGAACGGCAGAAACCTGACCCCGATTGAACTTCCCGATCGCACCACGTCGGCCGTTTGGAGCGCTTACTGCTGGCGCCACTTTTACGCCGCGCAGCATCTGGACGACAGTCGCGATGACACGCCTGAGATTAGCGCGGTCTGCGTTTACAGCAGCCTCTCCCTGCTGCGCCGCCTTGGCTTTGTAGAAAGCCTTGTCTTGTTGAAGGATTTCCACTTGCTTGGCAAGCTCTGTTCGCTCTGTAGCTGCGTGGTCAGCAAACTCTCGAATTTGATAGAGCTGCTCCATCCGAACATCGAAGGGAATATCTTCGTCTTTCGCACCTGAAAGCTCTGAGCATTTTTCAATAAACGATTCTAGTTCATTGAAAAGATGCAAGACATCTTTGGTGCTGACGACATGAGCCGTTGAGAGCATGCCGTCGACAGTTTCTTCATTCTCGATTTCCTCTTGCTCAGAGGTTTGATCGACGATTTCGTTTTCTTCGTGTTGTTCGCTCATTTTGAAAAATACAGAGCAAGGCTCTGCGCGGTGACGATGATGAAAAGTAGCATAAAGATAAACCGCATCATCATTCGGTCATCTTCTCGCATCACGTTTTTCATGCTCCAGGTGCCGTATCGGAAAGCGATTTGGTCAGGCTTTGATAAAGGTCGTTGTAGTCATCGGCGCTTAGACGATCGACTTCTCGTCCGCAAAGCTCAGACAACGCCGCTTTGAAGTTGTACTTTACTTTGTATGCATGATTGTATTTCTTGAGAAGCTCGTAGCACTGTTCTCGTAGCTGCTTCTCTTTGCCGGCTGGTGAAATCGACTTTTTCACTGGCTCGCTTCGCTCTGGCTGCTGTACGATGACTTCAGCTTCCATGTAGTCAGAGCCTCCCTCATAGTCGGCCGCCATCATCTCTTCCGGTACGTAGACCGAGCCCATGACGGGGCATGCGCGACGTAGGGCTTTTGCCTCGGCGCATTTTTCAAGCATGGTGTGGCTCTTATCCCGCCACATGTGGGTAAGCTCGCCATTTCGAGTTTTTTGCGCGTACTCATCAAACCTGGCACTGCCAGGGAAAGACACTCGCTGACCCTCGATCATCTTGTAGACGACGACAGTGGCTGAGACGAGCTGCCCGTCGTCGTTGTACCTGAAATTTGTTTCGTCCATGCCGGCCAAGCCGTGCCGATGGGCGATGGCGCGTAGACCGTCGATTGTCGCCTCGACGGTAGAGATGTTGACCCAATCGCCATCAATTTTACTTCGACGACGGTTCACGTACAGCTGCTTGGACCAAGGATCCAAGCCCATCGCTTTGCATTTTGCTAAGACAGTTTCTAGCTCTTGATCGTTAAGCTCTGGGCCTGAATGCGTAAGCATGCGTCGAAGCAAGCCGCGCTGATCTTCTGTAAGTGCCGCAAGTCCTGAGCCTGAACTTTCATACCTTTGAATGTCGTTCACTTGTCCTCCTAATGTGCGCGCACACTGCTCGGCAGTCATACGTGCGCGGATAAGATCTGTCAAGACCGAAGACGTGCCGAAGACGCGCATCTGATTTCGCAGCAGATCGGTCTTGTCTGACACCTGTCAGACGTGGTAGATCAGCCGGTCCATGGACAGGAAGGAAGTGCGCATCAACATCCGTTTGACTGCGGAAGAGCGCGAGGCGCTAGAGAGGGTGGTAGAGAGGGAGAGATCTGAGGTCGGCGACGCGGTGACCCTGAGTGCGGTGGTCCGGACGGCCATCCGGTCTTTTTTGGCAACGCAACGAACGGCGGCATAAGCCGTGGAGTTGTTCGACTATCAAGGGGTTCTCGTCGAGAACCTCCGGAAAAGCATTGCCTCAGGAAATCGGCGCACGATAGCTGTGCTGCCGACTGGAGGCGGTAAAACAATTGTCGCGGCAGACATGGTGCGAAGCGCGTTGGCTAAAGGTAAACGCGCTTTGTTTTTGGCGCATCGTAAAGAGTTGATCGAGCAATGCTCAGAGAAACTCGATTTGTTTGGTGTTGAGCACGGGATCATTCGTGCTGGAGATAAGCGCCTTATGCCGTGGCTAAATGCCCAAGTCGGCTCTGTTCAGACTGTAGTTAATAGGGACCACTGGGAAGCTGATCTCGTCTTTATCGACGAGTGTCATCGCGCTCCTGCAAACACCTACCAAAAGGTACTTGATCGATTTGAAAAGCCGCCTGTGATTATCGGGTTGACCGCAACCCCATATCGTCTTGACGGGCGAGGGTTGGGCGACCACTTCGAAAACCTCGTGGTCGGAGCTACAGCCGCAGAGTTGGTAGAGCGTGGCCGCCTGATGGAGCCCGAGGTGTATTCGTGCGGCGACTTAGACCTTAGCACCCTTAAGATACGGCGAGGGGACTTCGTCTTCAATAATGCCGATGACGCTATGGCGGATATGATTCGCCGTGGTGAAATCCTAGACAATTGGAAAAAGCACGCAAACGGTTTAACGACCGTGGTGTTTGCGAAAGATATTGAGGACAGCGAGCGCATCGTCGCTCAGTTTAGAGAGGCCGGCATTCGAGCCGCTCACTTAGACGGAAAGACGAAGCCTCATGTACGGCGGCAGCTTCTAGAAGATCTCGCCAGCCGAAAGCTGACAGTCTTAAGTAACGTGGAAGTGCTTACCGAGGGCTGGGACCTTCCTTTGCTTGAATGTGTCGTGCTCGGGCGACCTACGCAATCCCGTAGCCTTTACAAGCAAATGGTGGGTCGCGTCATGCGTGTGCATGAGCAAAAGCGACGCACCTTGGTGCTAGACCACGTTAAATGTACGCTATTGCACGGACGAGTTACTGCGCCCGAGGTCTATTACCTCTACAAAGAAAAGCGTAAAGGTAAAACCTTCAAGATGAGCGACGGCGTCGTTGACGGCGTGCCTACAGTAATCATTTGTCCGAAGTGCAGCTTTATCTGTTCAATCGATGATGACTTTTGCCCTGAATGCGAAAGCGATTTGATCGATGAGCAGTCGCGTGTCGCTGAGACAATTGAAGAGCTAACCAAACTTGAAGATGAAAAGATCAAGCGCCAAGTCTTCACTAAAGAAGAAAAGCAGGCGTTTTATATAGACATGTGCCGCGAATGCATGGCCTGGAACCATAACCCGGGTTGGGTCGCGCATAAATACAAAGACAAGTTTGGTGTCTGGCCGCGTCAGCTAGACGTCCCGGAAGAATTCGCGCAGTACAAAAAGGATTGGGCAAATGGCGAAACCTCGCATCGATCTCGACCAAGCGACAACTTTTCTCAAAGCCCTGAGTCGCAATCCCAGTGGGACTTCTAAGTTCTCATTTCAAACCTTTGATGACGACGAAGAAAAGACGCGCACGGGCACCTTAGCCCGTGTGCTCCACGGCACGTTCGATGAGTGTCAACGTGATCTTATAGAGCTTAATCGTCGCGGCGCTGGGGTTTTTGTCACCGTCAACGAGACTGACCTCCGTGGGCGCATGACCCAAAATGTCATCAAGGTGCGATCGTTTTTCGTCGACTCTGATGATGGTCAATGGCCGAAGTTTCCCGTCGAACCGAACATCATCGTCAAAAGCGCAGGCGGTAATCACGGATACTGGCTTGCCGATGACACGGTGCTACTTGAAGACTTTACGCCAATTCAAACAGCGCTGGCGATCACCTACGGCACCGACAGGAAAGTGAAAGATCTTCCTCGGGTCATGCGTATCCCGGGGTTTATACATCAAAAGCGTAAGCCACACGTATTTGTCGAACTTCTTAAAGCGGAGACGGACCCTCAGTACAGCGTCGCCGATCTTATTGCTTTTTTGGATCTCAGTCTTGATACGCCAAACGGAAACAATGTCGTCGTAGCGCCACCTCCGAAAGACGTACTCGAAGCACCGAATCGAATCGATCGGTGCGAGAGGTACATGGAAAAGGTCGATCCTGCTGTTGAAGGTCAGTCAGGCGATGCTCACACGCTGATGGTCGCTATGATTGGCGGAGACTTCGGCCTCAGCGACAGTGAGTTTTGGCCGCTGTTTTTACGATGGAACGAGACGTGTCAACCACCGTGGGAAGACCGCGACCTTGAGCGTAAGCTTCGCAACGCCCACAGGTACCGTAAGAAACCCTTTGGGTGGCGTCTGGCCGCTAGCCGTGATGGCGATGATATTTCTCGCGTTCGGAAAATATCTGGACCGATGGCGCCAGACCCTTACAGCGATGCGCCGACTAGGGTTGTCAAGAAAGGTTTTGATGAGCCACCTCCTGACAACTTTGATTGGCTTGATTATTATCAGAAAACAGAACAAGAGCGACAGGCAAAGCTTCAAGACGATGGGCCGTATTGGGAACGGGATGACATGCCCGACCCGTTTGAGGCCGAGCTTCGTGAGTTAGAGGCTGAAGAGCAAAAGTGGAGCGGTGGGGGAAATGGTGGCGACGGAGATGGCGACGGAGACGGCGACGGGGGGACAGGTGCGCCTGGTGAACCTGAGCGTGGCTGGGAAGAAAAGTTCAAGCCCATGCAAGGTCGGCCGCCGGAAAACCCGACGCCCGTTTATGTGATGGCGCATCAGATGAAGTCACAGCACCGCATCGTCCAAGATATCTCTAAAGCGATGTACTACTACGTTGGAGATCACTGGATCGAGGTTAGTAAAGAGTACCTGATGGGCCTAGCGATGACCTACGATCACGTTGTTTATACAAAGACGGCGCGCCGCAGTGAGACTGTTAACTTTGTCCTCGCGCACAACCAAAAAGAAAAGATCCCGTGGAACGCGATCAAAGAGTATGAGATTCCGATGATGGATGGCGTCGTTAACGTCATCAAGGGCTCGAAGCGCAAGCATAGGCCGACTGACTGGCTAGATACGCGACTCCCTTGGCAATTCGATGCTAAAGCGGATTGCCCAATGTGGCGTAAGTGCCTTATCGACTGGTTCGGTGACGAAATCGATAAGCGTGATGCCCTTCAGGAGTTTTTTGGGTACATCTTGCTATCGGGTACAGCGGCCTACAAAAAGGCGCTGTTTCTCAAGGGTGAAAGTGATACCGGCAAGTCGCTTGTCGCTAAAGTTGCGCAGATGATGGTGGGCGTCGAGAATATCTGCCAGATACGACTGGAGGATATGGATGATCCAAAAAAGCGCGCGCCAATCAAAGGTAAGATGCTCAACATCATCACAGAGCTTCCTGAATGGGGTCGCATCGCTGAGTCTGGTTTCAAGATGCTCGTGTCGACAGGCGAGCCCGTAGAAATCGAAAAGAAGTTCGTAAACTCCTATACGATCATTCCTACGTGTAAGCACATCATCGCGACGAACGTTTTGCCTGCAATCAACGACAGCACTGACGCTACATACAACCGTCTTTTGATCATCGAGTTTACAAAGGTCATTCCGCCAGACAAACAAGATAAGTTTTTGCACGACCGTCTCGAAGAGGAATTGCCCGGCATCATTAACTGGGCCATGGTCGGTGCGAAGCGGCTCATCGAAAGCGGTGGCGTTTTCACAGAGGTGTCGAGCACCAAAAAGATCATCGCTCAGTATAAGGAAGACAACGACGTCATCGCGACCTTTCTTGATAGCCAGGACTACGTCGTTGCAGATCCAAGAGGAAGAATGACGACTGTCCGCTTCGCTGAAATTTTCAACAAGATCATGCCTGGGCGCGACATGCACAGCAAACGCATCAACTCGCTCCTACGCAAGTCTGGATTGCAAGTTGAGCGCAGCAACGGCAAGCGATGGGTCGTCGGTCTCCGCCATGTCAACGACGTGGACAGCTACGAACCCGACAACGTCAGCGAGATGTGGCAAGGGCACCCTCCCGCCCAGGATGATCCCGACGACGTGGACTTCTGAACGCGCGATAAACGCGATACGCAAACGGCGCTTCAACGAGCGCCGTCTTTTGTTGGTTTGAGAAGTCTGTTGGCACGTCAGTTGCTAAACAGTGCCGCAGTGTCGCAAGCGTTTTTTTGCGACACTGACCCGGCGGAATCGCCGCATATGGTAGCTACCCGAAGAAGCCATCTTAGCGGGTAGCAGTGTCGCAAGTGCCGAAAGTGCCGGTTTTTCGCCTTAATACATATATAGAAATTCCTGCTCCAAAATTTTTCCCTTTAAGGGAAATCAGATTTCCGACACTATATCTAGATAAAATTATCTAATAAGTGAATGGTTTCAAGGAAGTAAGTCAGTGCCGCAAACGAGTGCCGCAAAATTAAACGAAGTTCCTTGGAGAATTTGCGACACTTTGCGACACTGCGCGTTTCGCCTGCGACACTGGCTTTTTGGCACGAAACTTCCTATGGTTGTACGTTTTCGCGCCTCACAGTTTATCATGCACAGCGTCAAAATATTCAACCCTTCCATCCCGGGTTTTACGCTGGCCTCTGAATCGTGAGCTGACGCAAGGTACAGCGGCAATCACGCCCCATACTTCGGCATCTTCGTTGCATTGCTCAGTCCGTCGAATTCCGCTCTCGCCGCACTTCACGCACGGCCACGTCATCAAAACCATCCACGGGTGAGGCCCGAACAGGTAGCCTCTGCCCTTGCATTTTTCACAAGCGATATCGGGCACCGTTTTGATCATAGCTCTCTAATTGTAGCAGTATCAATAAAAGGACGAATCTGGCATAATTTGACGGATGCCGTTGTCCTGCAACGACCCGACAAAAATCACGTCCACGAGTGGTGCGACTTACGAAGAGTCGCAGTCCTCGTCGATGACACAGTGGTGGGCAAAGGCGCAAGATCCCAATCACCCCTATTGGCGAAGCGCGCTTGCAGCAGGCGCAAGCTTTTTTCCAATTGCAGGCCCTATCATAAGATGGAGAAACAGTCCTGCACAGGTTCCGGCGTACAAGACTACATCGGTGCGGGAGCACGAGATTGCAGATTGGAATTCTGCTCTGTACGACGCGATGAAGAGTTTGCGAGAAGCTCTGAAGAGGCTTAGCACGGAAATTCAAAACGGCGAATCGCAAGGTCAAGATGTTAGTAAAGCAAAAGGCGTTCTTGAGGCGGTCGCTAAGAAAGTTCCCTCGTATTACAAAAATTGGCTGAGATGGCGCAGCCTTGAGCTGCCCTCCGGCTGGGGCGAACCTGGCTCTGGAGAAGAGCCGGGCGGCCTGCAATATGTGGCTAGAAAAGAACTCAAAGCCATACGCAGCGAGATTCAAAAAATCAGCTGCGATCTCGATGTCGTCAACAAAACGATCGAGGACAACAACTTCTCCGGCGTTGCAGTGTTGGATCCGTTGAGCGCTAACGAAAAAGTTCGACAGGACCAGACCAGTATCATTCAACTGGAAAACGACATGAATGCCGCTGACGAAGGCTGGGCAGACTGGATTCAAGAAGATCTTAGCAAAGGGGTTGTCGGCGGCAGCAAAGTCGCGTGGGGCGGCATCGTTTTAATCGGAGGCTTGCTTGCATTGGCCGCGCTATCTAGCGGCGGCGGCAGGTCAGCCCCTCGATTGCCAGCACGAAGATCTGCCCGTCGTTTTGGAGGCGCCTGATGTCAACGAAATCAAAACTGACAGGAACCGCCATCGGCGCGGGCATGGTGCTAGGCGGGGCCCTTCTCAACGCCTCGACCAAAACGAAAAAGAAGCGCCAACCTGTAGCCTCTGCGCCTGAACCGATTGAGCGTACACTTGAAACTCTTGAAGATGTAAAAGAGTACATTCGTGCCGATCCGCAAAGGTTGACAGCGGGAACGCTTGCAGCAACCGAGCAGTGGTTTGACGAACTTGCACGACAAACCTATGACTTCGCGTTGTCTACGTACTACCATGCCAAAGCAGACAGCCTTGCTAGGTCAGCCCCACTTGCAGCGGCGCTAAAATCTATCCTACCCGGCGGCAGGCCAACACGCGGTCCGAACGGTCACTTTTTGACTGACCAAGAAGTCCAACGCCTTATCCAACGGAGCCGAGAAGGCGGTAGCCCTCTTGAGGTGCTAGACATCATCGCATCGGTCGGCTGGAATGCCCCAATCTTGAATCAGCGGGCTTTGATCATCAACTTCATGACCGAGCGCGATTTCAAACGACGCATCGATGTCATCTTGGAAGAGATTGAATGCCTTCAAGGTCAGCTTGATCAGATTTTCTCTCAGCTGCGCGCCATGCCGGCTGATACGCCAAACCCAGAAGTAACGATCAACCTGACTGGACCTTGTGCGCCGCAAGGCCAAGCGACCGGCGAGTACACAGTTCCAGCGCATATTCTCTTCGCCTCGGAAGGCCCTAAGCAGTGGGGCTACATCACGGACTTCCGACTTGTAGCGAACAACGCTGCAAATGAAATGAAGCTAGCCGGCGACCTTGGAGATGATTGGGCGGAGTCGTTACGCGAAAGCGCGTATGAGTTTATTCAGGCCGCTATCGAAGGCGTGACCAACACATTGATTATCGGACTTAATCTCGAAGAGCAAGTCCCCCTTTTACAACCAACTCAACAAGCACGTGAGCAACGTAGTCAAGCGGCAGGTACAGCGCTGATGGTCGGTGGCCTCGGTGTCATCGTGCTGTCTTTGGTGAGCAAATGAGCAATCCAGCTTTAGTCATCGGCGGCCTTGCAGCCGCCCTCGTATTGATTCTTCGGCCCAAGAAAAAAGAGCGCGGGCTACCTAAGAAGTCCTTGGAGCCCGAAAAAAACGGCAGCAAGAACAGTAACGGCAACGGTAACGCCAAGCCGCCGCAGCCAGAGTTAGGGCCAGCGCCTGACGCCGCGCCTGTGCTCAACATGGAGTGGCTCGCGCAACGAGAAACAGTCTACGATCCATTTTTGGTGCCGGTTCAAATGCAGCTACGCCAGGTACGTGATCCGGCGGGGCTTCCGTACTACGAAGGCGAAATCAACGGTTTTTATACCTCAGAAATGTTCGAAGCGGTCAAGCGCTTTCAAAACGACTTCGGCATTTCAGCTAACCCGCCAGGCGATCTCAATGACACAACTAAAGATTTTATAGATCAAGCTTACATTGATCAAAATCCGGTAGCAGGGCAGTTTGATTTACGGCTCTGGCTGATTCAGCAAGGACTTTGGCAACTTGGCTTTTATCCTCAAGACCAGGTGCCTAACGGATTCAACGATATCGCCTTCGAGCAAGCGGTCTACTTGTTTCAGCAAAATCAAGTCCTGCAACCCACAGGCTTTTGGGATGATGAGACTGATGCAGAATACTGGGCAAACTATCGCAAGATGTTGCCGGATATCTTTCCCCAAGGTACGCCATTTATTCAATTCAGCCTTGATCAGTCTGAATACAGAATCTCCGAGAACTACGAAGAATTTCTACGAAGCGAACTTGATAAGGCATACGGTCTGAAAATTCGCTCGTACACAACGGCGCAAATTTTTGATCGATACATCAATGAACACTTTGCCTACGTTGGCGGTCGCCCGGTCAAACTTGCTGACCTACCATCAAGCGCTGCAACGTTGCTGGTGTATGGCACGCTCGTGAGCATGATTCAAAACAAGAGGAATTCGTGATGTTCAATCTGTCTCAGTCAATCGTAGCGCAACCACTCAATACCGAGGCGTATCAAAACGTTGCAGCAAGCTTTTTTCCAAATCCTCAAGGGGCGCCGCAAGAAGGCGTAGTAAGCAATGCGCTGACTGTCTTTGGGTATTCTGACCCGTCGCTTCAAGATAATGTCCGAGCGTTCAAAAAAGACTGGAACCTCGTGTATGCCGCGGGATCTTTACCGGGCTCATACATGGGCCTTTTCGATCCGACTGATGCCGTGATCAACGACGGCGTGCTCAATGCGATTGCGTGGTTGTGGGCAGAACCTCGCGCTATGCTCAACATGCAGCAGCAAGGGCAATTCAAAGGCAAGGCAGACCTGACTCGCAATACCGTTTCGCAGGGCCAGACACCACCGTCTTGGACGCCTTCATATCAGCCACCCAAAGTAGGATTCACAGCAACGGTTCAAGGCGGTGGCCTTACCGCTTCGGTTGACCCGTCGGTACAACCCGGAGGTCAAGCGACAGGGCAGCCGGTCGACACAACGCCTGTACTAGAATCTAAACTTTCTACAATTGCAACGAATACACCAAATTTCGTACAAATCAATTTTGTTGGAAAGAATCTCAGCACCGGGCCAGATATCGTCCTCATCTCTGAAGACGGATCAACTGAAGTTCCTATTGCTACGACTGACATACAGTCAGATACCGTGTACGCGATTGGTGTCCCTGAAAATGTACCCGCAGGGATATACGACGTCTTTTTAGTGACTCAAGATGATGCGGGCGACGAAATTGCTACAAAGCAACCTATTCAGCTCAAGGCGCCTGAGGATTTCAGCCCTTTCCAAAAAACAGAATTGAACGGGGACGGTGCAAACGAGACTCCGCCAATCAGTTGCCCTGACGGAACGTTCGCAACACTTGATGACATTTCCGGCAACTGGTTTTGCTCAGAAACGCCACCGCCGCAAATTCAACCGACACCGCCCGCTCAGCAACCGCCGCAGCAGCAGCCGCCCGCTCAGCAACCGCCGCAGCAGCAGCCGCCCGCTCAGCAACCGCCAGCCGCCGCCCGAAAAAAGAAAAGCGGCGGAGGTATGGGGCCATTGCTTTTACTGGGCGGCCTCGGTGCGTTGTTACTGCTTGGCAGTAAAAAACGCTAAGATACAAAAATGCCCCGGCGCCTGAGCGTTCGGGGCATTTTTGTATCTACTCACTCAGGGCGACCGGTCATCGCGGCCTGAAGTAAGCCATCGATGTATTTACGCTGCTCATCGTTGAGATGACCTCGCAGCTGAATCAGCTTACCCATGTTTGTGCTCTTCAGGAACTCAAGCTCATCGTAAACGTCGTCGTCGGTTTCAGCTTGAGCGATTCTGTCAAACGACTCTGATTGGTCGTCATCAAGAGTGTCGTAAACAGTTTTCCATTGATCGTTTTGCTCAAGCGACATGGAAAGCGCTTTAGCGATTAGCACGAGAGGGTTTTCGTCAGCCATTTTCATTGCCTCGTCAATGTCTTCTTGGGTGGGCTCATCCGGTAAGTCTTCAGCGTTTGGGACGTCATCGGTTTTCTTAGCTTCTTCAGCGGTTGTATCGATCGGTTCATCTGTCGCAGTTTTAGCGACAGATCGTGACGGGATAGGGACAGGTAGCGTTGTAGGCGGAGCTGGGTGCTGGGCCGGCTTTCGCGGATCCCTGGAAGGATCAAAGTCATTTTGCACAGCTCCCCCAAACTTTCGCTTCGCTTTTTCTTCCCGAGATTTTCGCTTCGCTTTTTGCGACGGGTCGAAATACTTCGCGGCCATGCCGATAGCCGCTTCGATCGCTCCAGTCTGTTTGATGATGTCGATCAGCTCCTGATCTCGCTCCTGCTTGCGCTGCATTTCAGCCATCGCCATGGCTTTGTCATCTTCAATCTCTTTCATCTTGAGATCGTGTGAGATGCGCAGCTGTTCCAGCTCGACAGATTTGCGCTGCATCTCCGAGTTGATGCGCGCCATTTCTTTGAGTTCGCCAAGAAGCGGGCGTGTCATACCGCTTACGACCTGCATCAAGCCCATGTTCATCTGATACAGCTGTGCGATATGGCCATGCGCCATCGTCAGCATGCTGCCTTCATCGAGGGCATTGATGGATTTCGGGATGCCATCCGGGTCGCCGATCAAGACATTGCAAGATCGCTGCATCCGGCTGCCGTTGCTTCGGTTCGGCGCGCCGTAGAATGTGACCTTGTATTCGGCAGGGTCAGCATTTGCAAGCTGGTCGTACTGAACAACCTGCATCGCGATCTCACAAATCTCCTCAGCACTCTCTGGAGGGGTCTGAGTCGCAGACGGCTTCTCTTGAAGTTTAACTTTGCATAGGAGTTTGTGAGATCCTGGCTTAATTTTTCGCCGGATTTCCATTGCACTGATGCCTTTATAGACCTCAATGCACGCGACCAATAGGTCGTCAGGGTACGGATCATAGATATCCGGCAGTTCGATTGCGGGAGTAAACGTCGGCATGAGCCCGCGCATCTTATCAATCCGCGTTTATCATGTCCACACACAACGAAAAAACGTAGTGATATCAGTATCAGGGCGGATCTGTGGCGAATGATAAGCGAAACCGACACAACCTCTTTGATTATTGTGTTGCAGGTCGTCTAAAATAATCAGCGACACAACTCGGCACAACACAAATAATCCAAGGCGCGACTGCGCGGAGCCACAATCGATTCAACAAGATTCACCAAGAGAACTAGAAAATGGCCAACATCACCAAGGCAAATCTCAAAGACATCAGCAAGCAAGAGCTTGCCGAGGCGTATGCAAAGCTGAAGCTCAAAGACACCAAGCGTCGAGCTGAAGAGAAGCAAACCGCCCAGGAACTGATTTCCGACCTCGTCACCGTCGGTTCGGGTACCGGTATGGGGTACCTCATGGGTACGCTCGTTGCCCGCGCTGAGGAGCCCACCGCGCAGGAAGCTGCTGACGGCATCACCTACCTCGACAAAGTGCGCGAGCAGACCCAGATCCTCGGTTTCGACATCGACCTCGTCGTTTCGGGCGTCGCTGCCGGTCTTGCCCTCTCGGGTTACGGCGGCAACTTCAGCAACACGCTTCGCGCCATCGGCGTCGGTGGTCTCACCGGTTGGGCTGCGCGAAACATGTTCTTCCGCGCCATCGAGAACAACGAGGACGAAGACAAGCGCAACAAGCAGCCCGCGGGCCCGCTTGGCGGCACCGGCCGATACCCCTCGCAGCTTTACGGCGTCGACTGATAGTCAGCCGTAAACGGCGCCCCGGAGATTCATTATCTCCCCATTCCCACGGGCTCCGGGGTGCCCTCTGATTTTTGTTCGAGCCTTCGAGAAGAGACTGTAGTTCGCTCTATCCCAAATGAAATCAGCCGCGAAAGCGGTCGGGATAAACCAGTCCGAGGGAGCCCTTGATTGGGGCGCAGAATGTGGAGAGCGGGCCTAGCTACCCCCACACCTGCGTAGAGGCACAAAAACAATCACCCCTTTCCGATAGCTAAACGGAGAAAGAAACAATGTACAATCGTCGTCGAGGCCAGTTCGGCCAAACCGCCCCCGCTCGCACCAACGCTGGAACCCAGATGGCAATGCCGCCCATGGGTAACGGTGGTGGCTGCGTGCCCATCCCCACTTGTGGGCCCACCTTCTACAACCTTCCCGGCAACGCGGGGATCCCCGGTTGTGACGTCTCCACCCTTTGCGGTACCGAGTGTCACTACCAGATCCTGGGTCGCGTCATCCGCGACGTCCCCGCTTGCGAGGGCGACGCGCTGACCGGTCCGCTGGTGAGCCTTGAGATGTCGGCGCTTCGCGCCGGCGCCTTCAAGCCGCGCTACGTGTACATGTTCGGCATCGGCTCGGAGTGCTCCAACAGCACCGAGAACGCCCGATTCGAGCTTGCTGCCGTGGAGGTCCAGGGTATGCCGCAGCTGATCGCCACCCAGGGCGATTCGAACCCGGCTTCCCCCGCCGTTGACGGTGGTAACTACGCGGTCTTGTCGGACGCCTTCGTGCGCCCCGACCACCCGCTGCCCGTTTCGTGGGCGACCTTCGGGACTGATTCTGGTCAGCGCATCAGCTTCAGCTTCCGCTCGCTGGTCGACTTCGAGCAGGACATCTACGTCGTCATGTGGGGCGACGCTGCCGACAGCAGCATGGTCGGCAACTACTAAGTTGCGGCCTCTACCCACAGGGGGTTTACGCCCCCTGTGGGTTTTCGATTTTTGAAAACTCCCAAAACTCCCACAGGTTTTTATGGCGCGCGCATCCGGTTTCGATTCTGACCCTTCTGTGCCCAACTGCTATCGAGTTGGCCTTGGAGGGTTCACTGTCATCCCGAGCGTCCCAGGGAATCAAAAGCTCGGCCAAACGTACAGCTTTTTCGGATCGCCAGACCCTGACCCCTCAGAGGGTCCGATTCGCAGATTCGACAACGAGGTGATCATGCAGTCGCGCACCATCCAAACGATTGGGTGCCGATGGTGGATTATCAGCCTCGCAGGGTTTGAAGTTATTCGTGAAGATGCTACCGCCGCAACGCCGCTAGGCGAAGGGTTGACGGCAGATATTGCTGAGCCTGGAGCTTTAACGCCGGCCCAGCAACCGGATCAGTTTCGTCAAAATCTACCCGCTGCGCAAGGCGGCATCATCCGCGCTAGTCGCTGGGTAAGCAATATCCGCGGCTGGGCGCAATGGCAAGATGCGACATATCGACAACGCCAAGTGCAATTCGACTTAGCCGGCGGTCGCACGCTTTACTGTTATGCGCAAAATGTCCAAGCGGGCGTTTTGCTTCCGAACAACATTTCGTACTACGATCAGGTTCCTCCAAACCTTCAGCCGCTGCAAGATAGGGCTGTCGATGCCACGGTGTCGTGCCGCATTCACCCTGTCGCTTCGGGCAGTCACAATAATGCGGCCTTGTTTTGTACAGAGCGGGTCACGGGCGTAGGCGCTGCCGTAAACGTTCGTATTCCGTCAGCAGCCACCCGTGTGCAGGTGCTTGTTGGGACGGGTGCAGCTATTCCGCCAACTGTTGAGTTTACGTCTGCCGGCACAGTGATCGGCGCCATTGATGTCGTCGGTACGCAGACGGGACGCGTTTTCGTTCCAGGCCAGGCTGACGCCGTTACGATTCCAGGCGCGACCGGGCCATATACCGTTGTCTTCGACCTGGAAACGTAATGAGCATCCAAAGCTATACGCTGAATTTCATCGCAAATGGTGAACGTGATTTGATCGACTACGGCATCGCGTCGATTGAAGGCATGGCCAAGCTCAACGAGTTGTGGTTTTTGAGAAACCCCAACTTCCCTCGAAACATATTTGAGACGCATATCACTTACGATCCTCCGCCGGTTGATTGGCGAACCGTAAGTCATAGCCTTTGTCAAGCACCAATTTTACTTCAGCAAGGGCATGGCAAGTGCGACTCGATCACCGCATGGGCAGTGGCCGCATATCGCGTTTCAGGTGTCGATGCGCGGGTCGGGCTGATCCCGCAGGGAGATAATCTCTTCCATATCGTGACGGAGATTATTTCTGGTCCACAACGTAGTACAATAGACGTGAGCAACATGCTGCCTCGATACACAGGTGCCGACGCTTGCAATATCATTGGCACCGATGCCGCCTGCGCCTGTTAGGAGTTTTCGATGAACGTCATCCCTATTATCGGTATCCTCGCCGCTCTCTTCCTGCTCGGAAGCCGCGGTTCTAAAAAGGGTGGAGGCACAGCGGGGGCTGGAGGCGCACCGCCTGCACCCGGCGGCCCTGGCTTGCCATGTGGCCCGAACGGAGAATGCCCCGACGGGCATGAATGCGTCAACGGTATCTGCATTAAGCAGGTCGGCCAGTGCGGGGATACGCCAGGAATTCAAGGATGTATCGCGCCATGCGTACCTCTCAATGGCGTATGTCGTGACCCCAATGCAGGGGGCGGCCCCGGAGGGCAAGGGGGCGGCCCCGGAGGGCAAGGGGGCGGCACAGGCGGCGGAAAACAAGGCGGTACAGGTTCAGGTGAAAAAGATGACCCGACCTTGCCTGACTTTTTTTCCATCTCTGCGGACTGCTCTCAAATTATTTTTGGTGATGGATCTGGCCAAGCGTGGCTTGCTAATGTCATCCAACCTGCTGGACAGCAGTGGGTCAATAACGGTGCAACAAATCCGACCGCTATCGCTGCTGCGATAATGAAAGGGTACGAAGGCACTTGCTTCGATACATTCCCATTGGAGCGAGAGTCTGGCCAAGCTCTGTGGCAGCTTGAGGCCGAGCGAGACGTCTGGATGAAAGATTTTCCAGAGGCTTACTCTGTCCTGATGATGGTCCGCAACTACATCGATGCTGAATTCTTCAACGGCGCAAACTCGGTATGGTTCGACGAAAACTGTCAGCTTCAGGGTTTCGGAGAAAATTGGCTGACCTCGCCAGAGGTCACTGCGATGATCGAGCTTTACTCACAAGCTGAAGCGCAAGACCAAGGGTTTTGGTCACGCTTTGCAGATTCGGTTTTTCGCAATCAAGAAGTGCAAGATCTTTATGCCTCAAACTTTGTGCCAACCGGAGCATCTTGGTGGGGCGCCAGAAAAGGCAATATGCCCCAAGGTGAAGATCCGACGCGCCCAAATCCAGGCGACGGCACCTTTGCGCCATATGGACCGATCAATGTCCAGACGGCGATTCTAAATCGCTTTGCGCCGCAATGCGGTAATACGCTGGCCCTTTGGGTCGATGCGTATTACGTCTATGACTTTAACAATCCGCAGTTTGTCGGACTGGCCAATTATGGCCAGGCGATCGACGACCGCATTTCAGATATTGCGTTTCTGTAATTATGTACCCACCCGACACAAAGTGGCCCCAGTTTACGCCTCAATGGCGTGACAACAACTTTCGCTCAGGAGGACCGTCAACGCTTTACGTTGTCGATCCTCCGCAGGCGTGGGGTCATTACGATCGCTTTTACAGCAATCGTTACCAGAAGTTCTTTTGGCCCCATCAGGTCATGAACACGTATTGGCACCTATTCGGCAGCCATCTTTATACGTGCAGCACCTGGAACACCAAGACCATGAACGCCGCGCTCAACCGGGCCCTTGGGGTGTACCGAGCTTCGCTTGATGACGGCATGCTCTTTGGCAATTGGACGCCGCAGCAAACCGCCTATTACATCGCCACATCAATGCTCTATCGCTGGAAGCCCGACCAATACCCGCGGATGAAGCAAATTTTTGATTGCCACGTCGGGGCAGCTAGCTGCGTGTAGGAGTTACCGATGGCAAAAATGTACGGACAATACGGACAGCCTTTGCAAGTTTCAACAATGAAGCTTTCAACGGCAAGCGTGCAGCCGACGCAGAAACAGCCCAAGGTTGCAATCACAAGTCAGGCTCAGCGTGCATCGATTAGCGCACAGCCCAGAGCATCGCTCACAGCGGCACCAAGGCAGCCGTCTGCACCTACGCCATCGTATCCGCAGCAGCCAAACTACCCGGCTCAAACATCTTACGCCCCACGCCCTTCAGCGCCACAAAAACCGGCGCCGCCTCCTGATCCGGATGATGAGCGCTGGAAAGAAATTATGGATCTTTGCAGAGCTTGCAAAGAAAACTCTAAATGCAAGGCATGCGACATGACAGACGGCAGCTGTCTTGAATGCCCTGATGAAAATCAAAACAATCGACTTCCATTTAGTGAAGTCAGTTTCGCTGAACAGATTCTAAGAGAACAACAAGGAGCCTCCATGTCCGGTAAAAAAATGTACGGCCAGTACGGCCAGCCCATCGTTCGACGCGCATCCTTCACCGCAGCGACTGCGCGACCGACTGTGTCGATTATGCCACGCCGTTCTACAGCGACTAGGTTGACGACGACAACGGCCGCGCAAAGATGCAAAGGCGGTCTGATTTGGGACCCTGTAAAAAAGCGGTGCGTTTTCAAAAAGTCGACGGGGCCTAACCCTATGGACTTTGCTGAACAACCGACATGGACTGCTCAAGGGCCCAGCTGCCGCCCGGGTCGAGAACTCGTCTGCTGGGGTGGTCAAGTCAAGCCCGGTTGGTGTAAATGCCTTCCAAGCCGTCAATCTCTAGCGCAGCCGGCACAGCCCACGCAAGCCCGCGCCATGCCCCGTCAAATGACGATGGCGACAGCGACGGCTCAAGGTGCCGGCACGCAAACCCAGCTTGACCGAGGCTATGGGCCACCCACATTCTATGAATGCGCAACGGATGATGGACGGGGAGGATATATATGCGGCAATCGATGCATCCCTGTGGGCCAACCATGCACGCAACCAAACCGCGCTATGCCCTACCGGCGATTGTTCGGCAACTGACCCACACCTCTCTCTGTAAGAAAGGAAATCAAAAATGTATTCTCCCAATGCAGCAAGAAATCAAGAAGAGCAACGGCGTCGTTTGATGAACGCCAATCAACCATTCACATCTAACTGCGGGCCCGCTCAAGGTACCGCATTCGGAGGTACTAGAGGTATGCAAAGCATGATTCCACAACACCCGTTCTTTTCCGGTTACATGCCCAACGGGCAGCGATGGGCCGGACGATACGCCGACGCTCGCACCAACAGCTGGTGTGGCACCGGCCAGGGTCAGTTCGGTAGCACCCTTCCGACCATGCAAGATGCCCAGGGCAACTGCTACTACAACATGCCTGGCGGCGCCTCGCAGTGCCCTCCTGACGGCAGTTACGTGAACATGGGCCAGTACGGTGGCGGATGCGGCACCCAGTACGGCAACATCTACCCTCAGCAAAACGCTCAGGGCGAGTGCTTTTACAACGCACCCGGTTCTGCCCCATGCCCGCCCAGCGGCCGGTACCGCTAATCTAAACAAAGGAACGGATAGTCGATATGGCTAAAAGCGGCGCATTACCTCTCATCCTTCTTGGCGCCGGCGGTCTCTGGCTTTTGACCTCCGGAAAAAAGAAGAGCAAATCTTCTGGCGGAAGCGGCGGCCAGGACTTTGGTCCAGGTTTTCAAGGAAGTGACCCTCAAGGCGGCGACCCTGAAGTTGTCGCTGAAGGGGTGGCCAACAAGCCGGGCGCGAACATCCCCACAGGATGGCGCGTCGCACTTCGCAATGAAAACCCCGACTATCCGTTCCATGCGGAATACGGGCCGCCGCGAGGCGACCGCGGCTGGAAGCGGCTTCAGCATTTGCAGTTTGTGCAAAATGATGCAGGCCAAAGCCAGCGAGTCGATCTCATCGGTTACCAAACTGCGGGCGATGCCGAGTTTGCGATTATCGAAGCGATCACCAACGCGAACCCTGACGCCGACATTCTCTGCCCCTCTGGCTTCAGAGCGGAGCAGACTGTCGTCACGGCAGACGACGGTTCGCAATCTGTTGGGTGGACCTGCCAGGTCATCCCACAACCTGTCGGTTCATAAGAAAAATGGCTAAGAAAAACCCAGCAACCCCCGTCCTCATCGGCGGCGTCGCTCTTGCCTTGTTCTTGCTTTCATCTCGTGGCGCAAAGGCCTCGGGTAAAAAGGCAGGGGCCGGAGCCGCTCCAGGCGCACCCGGCGGCAACGGAGGTAACGGGGGCGCTGGGGGTAACGGCGGCAACGGAGGTAACGGCGGCAACGGAGGTAACGG
>Ga0180432_10002541_pt1 | contig 27252 bp, 23 predicted proteins | sample SS_ome_10_FD_132414 | JGI IMG/M metagenome (GOLD analysis project Ga0180432, IMG submission 132414) | Hypersaline lake sediment archaeal communities from the Salton Sea, California, USA - SS_1_MS_2 metaG | ecosystem: Environmental > Aquatic > Non-marine Saline and Alkaline > Hypersaline >... | reverse complement strand
GCCTCCGGGGTCAGGTCCTCGTACCGCAGCCCGGCCGCCCAGTCCGAAAGTGTCCGCGTGATGGTCGCCATAGAGTGCCTCCTGGTTGCTGATGGCAGAGCGTGATTGTGCCGGGCGCCCGACGCGAATGCAACAGGCGATCCGGGGCGGGAGGAGCGATCCGCCGCAGGCCGGGCTAGGGGTAGCTGCTCTCGAACAGGTTCCCGAACTCGCTGATGACCACCGGCTCCGGGTCGGCAGCGGCGGCGGTGCTGTAGAGGTCGGAGAGGTCCTCGTCGCCGAAGGACTGGATGACGATCTCGCGGTGCTCGTGCAGGGGGTAGGGTCCCGTGGTGGCGCCGGGGCCGAGGCGGGATCCGTCGGCGTCGAAGGCGACAACGATGACGGGCAGGAAGGGATCCACCTCGCCGTAGCGGACCACCACGCCGTACCGGCCGCAGTTGAGCCGCAGTTTCGCCCCGATGGGGTACGGCTGGACGATGTTGCTGAACACCTTCAGCAGGACCGGGTCGTAGTTCCGGGCATAGGGCCCCCGCACCATCTCACCGAGGGCCCGGGCGGCGGACCTGGCCTGGGCGTAGACGGTCTTGGCCGTCGCCGCGTCGAACGCATCGCAGATCCGCAGGATGCGGCCGAAGAGGTCGATCTGTTCGTCGGCCAGCCCCCGGGGATATCCGCTGCCGTCGAAGCTCTCGTGGTGGTGCTCCACCGCCACCCGGGCTCGCTCGGGGATGTCGTCCGGCAACACCCGGCTGCTGGTCAGCGGGTGCCTGCGGACGAGTTCCCGTTGCGGCCCGGTCAACGGGGCGGAGGTCCGGTAGAGCTCCTCCAGGGGCCAGAGGGAGATATCCTGGAACAGGGCGGCCAGGGCGAGCGGAGTCAGGCTCAGCGTGGCGTTCGGCTCGAAGCAGAAGCGGGTGGCCCGGCGGGAACGCTCCCGCTGGACATAGCCCCGCACGGCGTTTCCCAGGACCAGGCTCAGGTAGAACACGTTGGCGGGGTGCTCGGTCAGATAATGGGTGGGATCCCGGTGCTCCGACAGAATGGCCGCCACCACCGGGTTGTCGCGGATGTACTCCACCACCTCGGCCACGGCTTCATGCACGCCGCGGAAATCCATGTGCCGCAACGACATCTGCCCGGCGATCTTCTTCCGCACCCCGGCCAGGGTGTGGAACAGCCGGCGCCGGGCCGCCCGCGACACCGCCCGGTCGTGCGAGTCGTCGGCGAAGCGGACCATCTCGTCCAGCATGGGGTCCGCAATGCTGACCATCTGACGGGGCAGGCGGGCCCGCAGGGCGTCGACGTCCGCCCCGTTCAGGACCTTGCCGGCCGGCAGGAGCACACGCTGCCCCAGCGTAATCGGCCGGGCCAGCCGCATGTTCGCTTCCAGTTCATCCACCCGCAGCAGGATCGGCATCAGCAGGCTCCCGGCGCCGGGCGGAGCGATTCCGCTGCCGGCACCTGGTATATCGGGTGCTGCGCCGCCGGAGGTCAGCACCGCCACAACGCGAGCCATCCCCATCCCTGCCCGCATCGGGCGCCCCTTCTGGGCCCGTCAGGAGGGCCCGCGGGCGCCGAAGCCGCCCGCTCAGCGGCGTTATGCGAAACACCGCTGTTGTTTTCTGACAACGTCCGAGCCCCGCGCACATCCACTCCAGCCTGACTTGCCGCGATTCAAGCTATCTAATCACCTTGCCGAAAAAGAATTAGGGGTCCACCCCCGTCGATCTGGAGGCACGCGATATCGTGGCATCAGGATTGCAAACCAGCTTGGATCGGACAGAGGCACTCTCGGTTGCCGGCATCATGCACACGACCGGCCATTCTGAACGACGCGCACACCGACGCTTGACCATCGAGCTGCCGTTGCAGTGCGCGCGGACCGGCCTGTCAGCCCCCCGCGCCTATCGTACCGTCACCAGGAACGTGTCTTCGGGCGGGCTGTATTTCGAGTCCGACTCCGACGAGTTCCGCTGCGGCATGCTGCTGGAGCTCGAACTCACCGTGCCACCCGGGGACGGGCACTTCCCCTACCCGGTCCGCGTCCGGGCCCTGGGGGAGGTGGTGCGGATCGACGAACTGCCGGCCGAGGAACCGGCGCCCGAGGCGCCGCCCCGGTTCGGGATCGCCACCCGGCTTCGGGATCCCTTCCAGTTTGCCTACCAATCCGACCACTGATCCCCGCCGGGCTTACCGCGACGGCGCGGGTCTGGCACGGCGCCCGGGGTCGACCTCCAGCCCGTAGCGTTTCATCTTCTTGTAGAGCGTGGTGCGGTTGATCTCCAGGGCCTCCGCGGTGAGCTGGCGATTCCAGTCGTGGGCCCGCAGGGCCGCTTCGATGATCCGCTTCTCCGGCTCCTCCAGCGCCGCCTTGAGCGAGGTGGGCTTGTAGCGCTCGCCCGTCGGGGCGTTGGCGGCCGACTCGAGGAGCTTGGCGGGCAGGTCGTTGACGGTGATGTGCCGGTTCTTGGTCAGCACCACGGCCCGCTCCACGATGTTCTCCAGCTCCCGCACGTTGCCCGGCCAGTGGTACCGCTGGAGGCACTGCATGGCCTCGTCCGTGAAGCCCAGCAGTTCCTTGCGCATCTGCTGGCAGTAGCGCTCCAGGAAGGTCTCGGAAAGCAGGGGGATATCGCCGATGCGTTCCCGGAGGGGGGGCAGGGTGACGTTGACCACGTTGATGCGGTAGAAGAGGTCCTCGCGGAACCGTCCCTCTTGCACCTCGCGTTCCAGATCCGTGTTGGTCGCCAGGATCACGCGGACATCCACCGTCTCGGTCTTGTTGCTGCCGACGGCCTCGAACTGCCGCTCCTGGAGGGCGCGGAGGAGCTTGACCTGAAGACCCGGCGAGGCGGTGGAGATCTCGTCCAGGAAGATGGTCCCGCCGTGGGCGGCCTTGAACTTGCCCTGCTTGTCGCTGATCGCCCCGGTGAAGGCCCCCCGGACGTGCCCGAACAGCTCGCTCTCCAGCAGCGACTCCGGAATCGCGCCGCAGCTCACCTCCACGAAAGGGCCGTCCCGCCGCTCGCTGCGGTGGTGCACCACCCGGGCCACCAGCGACTTGCCCGTGCCCGACTCGCCCTGGATCAGGACGGTGACCTTCGATTCGGCCACCGCGTCCACCAGGTCGAAGATCTTCAGCATCTTGTAGTCATGCCCCACGATGGCATCGAGCCCGTAGCGCAGGTCGAGCTGCCGGCGCAGGGTGTGCACCTCCCGCACCAGGGCCTGCTGGTTGAGGGCCCGCTCCACGATCAGCCGGATCTCGTCGTCGATGATGGGCTTGGTGAGGTAGTCGTAGGCCCCCATCTTGATGGCCTCGACGGCGCTCTCGATGGTGCCGTAGCCCGTGATCATGACCACCACCACATCGGGGAAGCGTTTCTTGACCACCCGCAGGAGTTCGAAACCGTCGGACTCCGGCATGTTGACGTCGCTGATCACCACGTTGTAGGTGCGGCGTTCGAGGGCGTTGAGGGCGTCGGCGATGGTGGTGGCCCCGTCGACGTCGTAGCCCTCCAGGCGCAGGAACTCGCCCAGGGAATCGAGGATGATGGGATCGTCGTCGACCACCAGGAGCCGGCCCCTGGGCATCTCGGCCGTCCGTCCTGCCGAGGGGGCTGCTCCGTTGGATGGCTGCTTCATGGGGTGGTTCTCCGGCGGCTGTCGGGCACACAACTGGCCAGGGGGATGTACAGAGTGAAGGCCGCTCCACTCGGGGTCCTGGACTCGGCCGTGATCCGCCCCCGCAGCCGTTCGATGTAGTCCTTGCAGATGGCCAGGCCGAGTCCCGTACCCTCGCCCGGCTCCTTGGTGGTGTAGAAGGGCTCGAAGATGGCCTGCACGTCGTCGGGCAGGCCCACGCCGGTGTCCTCGAAACGGATCACCACGTCGCGGGCGGTGACGGCCGAGGTGATGGTCAGCCGCCCGCCGTCCGCCATCGCGTCGATGGCGTTCTTGATCAGGTTGCAGCAGACCTGGAACAGCATGCTGCCTCGCAGGCTGGGCATCCGCTGCTCGCGGAACAAGGCGGTCACCGTCACACCCGCCTGGTCCGCCTTCTGCTGCATGGCCCGAATGGCCTCCTCGACCGTGCCGTTGATGTCGGTCTCATCGAAGGCGGTGCTGCTGCTGCGGGAGAACTGGAGCAGCTCACCGATGATCTGAGCCATGCGCATCAGTCCCTTGCGGGATTCCTCCAGGTACCCGGTGACCTTGCCCTGATCGGGGCCGAGGACGCGGATGGCCAGGTTGATGTAGCGCAGGATGCCGTCGAGCGGGTTGTTCAGTTCGTGAGCCACGCGGGCGGCCAGCTTGCCCACGGCCGCCAGGCGTTCGGACACCGCCAGCCGCCGCTCGAGCCCGGCCCGGGTGGTGACGTCCTCGACGGTGAGAATGACGGCGTCGGCGGGCAGATCGGCCCGTGCCAGCGGCGTGGCCACCGCCTCGAGCAGCCGGCCTTTGCCGCCCTCACCGGTGAGCACGACGGAGTCGTGCCGGCTGGCCGCCGCCGTGTCCAGGACCCGGTGGAGTTCGGTCTCCCAGTCGAGATGCGGCTGCTGTCCGGTACCGGCAGCGGCCAGATCGGCCGCTCCGTTCACCGGGCCGAAGAGCTGATCGGCCGCCCGGTTGCGATACAGCACCCGCAGCCGGCGATCGAAGACCAGGACTGCCAACGGCAACGCCCGCAGCACCTGCTCCGCCACATCCGCCAGGGGGAGCACGCCGTGCAACTCGGAATCGAAAGACCGTCCAGCTCCGGGCATCCGCCCTGCCCCCCGTCTCACGCCACGCCCCCGCCCACCCGACGATGTTGCGTCAGGCGAACATCTGCGGTTGTGCCGGCGCATCGCGATGCGTGATTTTCCCGCGCAATGTCCTGGCGCCGGCTCCCCGTGGCCGGAGTATCGGCGGTTTCCTGCCCGACGTCAAACACAATGAGGCCTTCAGGAAACATCCCCTGGTGCTTTTGCTCAACCACTCCCACTCCTGATCGAGCACGTCGGGTCGGTTCGGACGGCAGGACCCGCCCGCGTGGCGCCGGACACCGTCGTTCTCAGCATGCTCCCGCCGGGGTACGGGTAGCGTTCGCCGACAGGCCGATGCCGAGGCGGGAAAAGCCGCGCCCGCCCGCGGAAGGTCCCGCACCGACTGAACGCCCAAGTTCGACGCCACAACCTGTTGCGTTCTGCTGGGGGCGCAGCAAAACGTGTGGGACGGTGCGGCGGCCGCCTGGCCTGAGAATGCTCGTTTCGAACACGCTCCGCTGCCACCGGCAGATAAAGCACAAACGGCCTTCTACCCTCGAGAGTGCACGGATCACAGGTGACGGAACGGAACTTGCAAGGGCGATTGATTGCCAAAGCCACGCTCACAGTGCGGTTGGGCGGAGCCAACGCCGGATCGGTGCAGTCCGAGCCGGTTGCCCCGGCGGTACGGGCTGCCCGGTGCCGGGACGGTCCGGCGGACGCCTCTGAGGTGCCCGACTTGAAGCGCAAGCGTCCCCGCGTGGGGCCCTCAAGGCCCGGGCGGGATGGCGGCACCGTCGGCCAAGCCAAGATGGCCGGCACCCGGCTGCACGCGACCCGAGCGGTTCCCAGAGGCGGCGGACGAGGTGAACTGGCATGCCGAAAGTCGTCGTTGACGAAACCAGGTGCAAGGGCTGCGAACGCTGCAAGGAGGCCTGTCCGCAGGGCGTCATCTCCATGTCGAAGACCCTCAACGAGAAGGGTTACTTCTACGCCGTGCCCACCGACCAGCCCAGGTGTCTGGGGTGTATGCTCTGCGCCATTACCTGCCCCGACGTGGCCATCGAGGTGTTTGTGCACGGGGCCCACTACCAGTTCTTCGAGTATTGACAAAGGGGCTGCGAGTATGGCCAAGGTTCTGATGAAGGGGTGTGAAGCGATCGGCGAGGCGGCCATCCGCGCCGGTTGCCGGAACTTCTTCGGATACCCGATCACCCCGCAGACCGAGGTGCCGGAGTACCTAGCCAGGCGTTTCCCCGACGTGGGCGGGGAGTTCGTGCAGGCCGAGAGCGAGGTGGCGGCCATCAACATGCTGTACGGCGGGGCGGGCGTCGGCAAGCGGGTGCTGACCACCTCCTCCAGCCCGGGCATCAGCCTGATGGCGGAGGGCGTCTCCTACGTGGCCTCCAGCCACCTGCCCGTGGTGCTGGTGAACATCGTGCGTGCCGGTCCGGGTCTGGGGGGGATCCTGCCGGCCCAGTCGGACTACTTCCAGGCCACCAAGGGGCACGGGCACGGCGACTACCGGCTGGTGGTGCTGGCGCCGGCCTCGGTGCAGGAGGCCGTCGACCTGATCTACCAGGCCTTCGACATGGCCGACCACTACCTCACCCCGGTCATGGTCATGGGTGACGGCATGATCGGGCAGATGATGGAGCCCGTCGAGTTCCCGCCCAGCAAGGACCTCGACAACCTGCCGGCCAAGCCCTGGGCGGCCACCGGCGCCCGGGGCCGCAAACCCAACGTCATCAACTCCCTCTACCTCAAGGAAGACGCGTGCCACGCGAACAACGTGAGGATGAAGGAGAAGTACGACCAGATCGAGAAGAACGAGAAGCGCTGGGAAACCTACGGCTGCGAGGGCCAGGCGCTGGACCTGCTGGTGGTCGCCTACGGAACCATGGCCCGCATCTGCAAGACCGCGGTCGACGAGGTCCGGGGCGAGGGCGGCGGGGGCATCGGGGTGTTCCGGCCGATCTCCCTGTGGCCGTACCCCTACGAAGCCCTGGCCGAAGAGGCCGCCAAGGCCAAGAAGATCCTCGTCGTCGAGATGAGCATGGGCCAGATGGTCGAGGACGTGAAGCTGGCCGTCCTCGGCACAAAGCCGATCGAGTTCTACGGGCTGACCGGCGGACTGGTGCCCTCGCCGGACGACGTGGCCGACCGGCTGAGGAAGATGCTGTAGCGGAACGTGCCGGGCATGACAACGCCGCCCGGAATGCGGAGGGATCGAGGTTCGCGACACCACGGCCACCGCGCGAGTCGAGGTTCCTGGCACGGTGGAGCCCGAGCGAACTGAAGTCCGCGGCTCGACGGGAATCCGGAGGCGGGCCCGAATGGGGAATCACGCATGAGAAAGGTTTTCGGCTATCCCGAGTCGCTGACGTCCAACCCCACGCACTACTGCCCGGGCTGCACCCACGGCGTGATTCACCGGCTGGTGGCCGAGGCCCTCGACGAACTCGATCTGCGCGAGCGGGCCGTCGGCATCGCCCCGGTGGGCTGTTCGGTGCTGGCCTACAACTACTTCAACTGTGACATGTTCGAGGCCGCTCACGGCAGGGCCCCCGCCGTGGCCACCGGGGCCAAGCGCTGCCGCCCGAACCTGATCCTGTTCACCTACCAGGGGGACGGCGATCTGGCCTCCATCGGGGCAGCCGAGATCGTCCACGCCGCCAACCGCGGCGAGCGGATCACCGTCATCTTCGTCAACAACGCCATCTACGGGATGACCGGCGGCCAGATGGCCCCCACCACCATGCCGGGCCAGGTGACCACGACCTGCCCCTTCGGCCGCGACCCGGGCCACGAGGGCTTCCCCATCCGCGTCGTCGAGCTGCTCAGCAGCCTGACCACCCCCGCCTTCCTGGCCCGCGTGGCCGTCCACACCCCACGCCACGCCATCGAGGCCAAGAAGGCCATCCGCGAGGCCTTCCGCCTCCAGGCGGAGGACGCCTGCTTCACCATGGTCGAGGTCCTTTCCATCTGCCCCACCAACTGGGGGCTCACCACCGCCGAGGCGAACAACTGGCTTCAGGAGAGCATGGTGCCCTACTACCCGCTGGGCGTGATCAAGACGCCCGACGGAAAGGGGAACGACAACGGGGCCACCGGCAGCGGCGGGTGAGGGATGACGGACCTGGGATTCTCCAAGCTGGTGAAGCGTGCCGCAGCAGCGTGCCCCCGTGCATCCCGGGCCGCTTCACGCCTGACGGACGGAGTGTGACATGCAGACCGAAGTGATCATGTCCGGTTTCGGGGGGCAGGGCCTGATGATGATCGGGAAGCTCCTGGCCTACGCCGGGCTGGAGGAGGGCAAGTGCGTGACCTGGCTGCCGTCCTACGGTCCGGAGATGCGGGGCGGCACCGCCAACTGCACGGTGGTCATCGGGGACAAGCCCATCGGCTCGCCCCTGATCACCTCCCCCAGGGCGGCCGTGGTCATGAACCGGCCCTCCCTCGACAAGTTCGCCCCCATGCTCCGCAAGGACGGGGTCCTGGTCATCAACAGCTCGATGATCCCGGTCAACTCCGACCGCCAGGACCTCCGCGCCTTCCGCATCAAGGCCGACGACCTGGCCCTGGAGATGGGCAACCGCAGGTCCGCCAACCTGATCATGCTGGGGTCGTACATCGGACTGGACGAGATCGTCTCGCACGAAACGTTGCTGGAAGCGATCAAGAAGACTTTCGCCAAGAAGGAGCAGTTCATCGAGGTCAACTGCCAGACCTTCATGAAGGGCTACGAGATGGCCAAGGCGGGACAGAGCGATGAGTGATACCTGCGTCGACGCGGGCAGAGTCCGCGAGATCATCGACCGCTACCCCGAGGGTGACGGGAAGGGCCTCATACACGCCCTCCAGGACGTCCAGGCGGAGTTCGGCTACGTGCCCTGTGCGGCGGCGGAGCTGGTCTGCGAACGTCTGAAGGTCCCGCTGAGCAAGGCCTTCTCGGTGGCCACCTTCTACAAGGCGTTCCGGCTGGAGCCCCGGGGCGAGGTGGTCATCCGGGTGTGCACGGGGACGGCCTGCCACATCCGCGGGGCCCAGACTCTGGTGGACGAGATCCGCAGCACGCTGGGCGTGGAGGCGGGCGGCACCACCGAGGATCTCAAGTTCACGCTGGAGACGGTCAACTGCGTGGGGGCCTGCGCCATGGCGCCGGTGGTGGCCTTCAACGGCGAGTACTACGGCAACGTTCAGCCGGGCGAGGTCGCCGGCAGAATCAAGAGCGGGAAGCAGACCGATGCTGATTAAGAGTGTCAAGGCCCTGGAGGACACGGCCCGGCAGGCCCGCGAGCGACGGAGCGCGGTGGAGACCGAGATCATCGTCTGCGCCGGGCCGGGCTGCATGCTCAAGGGGGGCCTGGCGGTGGCCGGGGCGCTGGAGAAGGCCCTGGCGGCCCAGACAAAGGCCGCCCGGCTCAAGCTGGGGCTCAAGACCACCGGCTGCCACGGCCTGTGCGAGCAGGGCCCCCTGGTGGTCATCCAGCCCCAGGGCATCTTCTACACCCGGGTCAAGCCCGAAGACGCCGAGGAGATCATCAAGCACACTCTGGGCAAGGGCGAGCTGGTCCGGCGGCTGCTCTACCGCGACCCGGACACCAGGGAGCGGGTCGAGCAGTACACCAGCATTCCGTTCTACAGCAACCAGGTCCGCATCGCCCTGCGGAACGTGGGACGGATCGACCCCTGTGACATCGACCAGTACCTCGCCGCCGGCGGCTACCTGGGCATGGCCAGGGCGCTCAGCGAGATGAAGCCCGAGCAGGTCGTGGAGGAGATCACCCGGTCCGGCCTCCGCGGCCGGGGCGGCGGCGGCTTCCCCACCGGGCGCAAGTGGAAGACCTGCCGCAATGCACCGGCCACCCCCAAGTACGTGCTCTGCAACGCCGACGAGGGCGACCCCGGGGCCTTCATGGACCGGGCCATCTGCGAGGGCGACCCCCACGCCGTCCTCGAGGGCATGGTCATCGGGGCCTACGCCGTCGGCGCCGCCGAGGGGCACATCTACGTGCGTGAGGAGTACCCCCTGGCCGTCGAGCGGCTCCAGGGGGCCATCGAGCAGGCCCGGCAGCGCGGCCTGCTGGGCGAGAACATCCTGGGCTCCGGCTTCTCCTACGACATCCGCGTCGCCCGCGGGGGCGGGGCCTTCGTCTGCGGCGAGTCGTCGGCCCTGATGAAGTCGGTGGCCGGCGAGGTCGGCGAGCCCCGGGCCAAGTACATCCACTCGGTCATCCGCGGGCTCCACGACAGGCCCACCGTGCTCAACAACGTCGAGACCTGGGCCGACGTGCCCTGGATCATCACCGAGGGCGCCGAGAAGTTCGCCGCCCTGGGCACCGAGCGGAGCAAGGGCACCAAGGCCTTCTCCCTGGTCGGCAAGGTCCGCAACACCGGGCTGATCGAGGTCCCCATGGGCATGACCCTGCGGGAGATCATCTACGACGTCGGCGGCGGGATCATCGGCGACCGGCCCTTCAAGGCCGTGCAGACCGGCGGGCCCTCCGGCGGCTGCCTGCCCGCCAGCCAGCTCGACCAGCCGGTGGACTTCGATTCGCTCACCAAGGCCGGCTCGATGATGGGCTCCGGCGGCATGATCGTCATGGACGACCGCACCTGCATGGTCGACGTGGCCCGCTATTTCCTCAGGTTCCTCAAGGAGGAGTCCTGCGGCAAGTGCGTGCCCTGCCGGGAGGGGGTGCACCAGCTCCACGCCATCCTGGAGCGGATCTGCACCGGCCAGGGCCAGCCGGACGACATCCGGAAGATCGAGGCCCTCAGCGACGTGATCGTGAAGGCCTCGCTGTGCGCCCTGGGCAAATCGGCCCCCAACCCGGTGCTGAGCACCCTGCGGTACTTCCGCGACGAGTACGAGGCCCACATCAATGAGAAGAAGTGCCCGGCGGGGGTCTGCCGCAGCCTGTTCACCTTCCAGATCTCGGCGGACAAGTGTCGGGGCTGCGGCCTGTGCACCGAGGCCTGCCCGGTGGACGCCATCCTGGGCGAGTTGAAACACGTGCACCAGATCGACGAGGTCAAGTGCACCCGCTGCGGCGCCTGCCGCAACGTCTGCCGCGCCGACGCAGTGGAGGTGGTCTGAGCAGGCAGGTGGACGCCCCAGGGCTCCTCTGCCGGCGGCTGATAGCTGAAGGCTGATAGCTACCAACAAGGTACCCCAATGCCCGCAAAGCTGATCAATCTGGAAATCGACGGCCGCATCTTCCAGGCCGAAGAGGGCATGACCATCCTGGAGGTCGCCCGCCGGGAGGGGATCCACATCCCCACCCTCTGCCACCACGACGCCCTGGAGCCGGTGGGCTCCTGCCGGCTCTGCCTGGTGGAGATCACCCACCGCGACTGGAAGGGCTGGAGGGGGCTGGTGACCTCCTGCCTCTACCCGGTGGAGGAGGGTCTTCAGGTCACCACGTTCAACGAGGACATCCGCCACGCCCGGCGAACGGTGCTGGACCTGCTGCTGGCCCGCTGCCCGAATTCGACGGTCATCCAGAAGCTGGCGGCCGAGTACGGCGTGCTGGCCACCTCGTACGCGAAGAACGAGACGGACACCAACTGCATCCTCTGCGGGCTGTGCGTGCGGGTCTGCGCCGTCAAGGGCTGCAACGCGATCAGCACGGCCGGCCGCGGCGTCGAGCGGGTCATCTCCATCCCGTTCGACGAGCCCCCGCCCGACTGCATCGGCTGTGCGAGCTGCGCCCACATCTGCCCGACGGGCGTGATCGAGTTCGAGGACGCCGACGGGGTCCGCCGGATCTGGGGCAGGTCGTTCCCCATGGTCCGCTGCCCCTCCTGCGGGCAGCCGGTCATGCCGGAGGCCCAGCTCGAGTTCGAGGCGGCCAAATCGGGGCTGGATCCTGACTACCTGCGGACCTGCCCGGCGTGCTCGCAGAAGAAGACCGTGGACACCATCAGGACGACTTTCGAGCTCAAGGCCGTCGAGGTCGCAGGCTGAGAAGGAACCCCCCATGGAAAAAGTGCTGACCATCACTCCTTCCCGCTGCACCGCCTGCCGCACGTGCGAGCTGGCCTGCTCGTTCAAGCACTCCCGCAACGGCACCCCCGGCATCGCCCGCATCCGGGCGTTCATGTTCGGCGAGGGCCGGAACCAGGTCGTCACCTGCTTCCAGTGCGACGAGGCGGCCTGTGTCAAGGTCTGCCCGGTCAGCGCCCTGTCCCGCAACGAGCAGACCGGGGCCATCGAGGTGAACGAGCTGCGCTGCATCGGCTGCGGCCTCTGCGCGGTGGCCTGCCCCTTCGGCCATATGAACCAGGACCGCGTCAACCACCTCGCCATCAAGTGCGACCTCTGCGGCGGAGAGCCCGCCTGCGCCGCCTTCTGCCCCACCCGAGCCCTGGAGTTCAAGTAGACGCTCGTGCGTCGTCAGTCGTCCGTCGTCAGTCGTTCCTAACCACTTGTCGGCGGGGCAACTGTGCGATCGCGGGGGTGATCTTCCCGTTTCTTTCCTGGCCTCCGCTGCGAGGACGCACCGGGCGCAAGAACCGGCCGGCGCTGTGCATCCCATGATCCAGAGTGCAATTGTTCGGCGGTTCTGCTAGCATGCTGGTCTCGGGTGGCGGGTTCCTGCCACCCACGTATCGGGGAAGGCACATCGTTTTGCAGAAGGAGGAGATCTGATGCGTTTGTTGCTGGTTGTTGTTGTGGCCGGCGCGCTGGCTGGAAGCGCGCTGGCGGAGGACATCACGTTCCAGTTTGGCGGTGTGATCGAGTCCGTCGAGCCGGGGATCGGCGGCATCTGGTCGGACGTGGTGGTGGGCGACGAGTTCGCCTTCACCTACGTCTTCGATTCCGAGACCGCGGACAGCGAGCCGGACGACCCGACCAGCGGACTCTACGAGGGCATTCTCAGCTATGACCTCCAGGTCGGCGAGGCCCATCAGGCGGGAGTGCCGCTGCCCATCGGGTTCATCTCGGTCTTTCCCGAGACCGAGCGGTATGCCGCCCTGCTGACCGACGTCCTCACCGATCTGGTCGTCATCAACATCGTGGACTTCGAGGAGGGCACCCTGGAGACCGACGAGCTGCCGCTGACGCTCGACTTCGACAAGAAGATCTCCACGGACTTCGAGTTCGGTACCTCGACCGGCCTGGCCACGGGCGAGATCCAGTGGTTCGTGCCCGAGCCGGCGGTCCTGTCGCTGATGGCTCTGGCCCTGCCGGCAGTCCTCCGCCGCCGGCGGTAGGCGAAGCGGCCGCAGGCAGCGTTGAATCGACACCATGCGGGCAGGCTGGTCGCCACGGCGGCCGGCCTGCCCTCGTAAGAAAGGGGTAAGAAAGAGGGTCACGCTTACTTTTCGTCACCCGCCGCGGGTGATTGAGGGGCTCAGCCTGGCATGCGTCTGTCGCCCCGTTGGGGCTGGATGGTCAAGGCGGCACGGTTTCCAGGGGCTCGCGCCCCTGGCTACAGACCTCCACTACTTCGGGGTGACCGGCCATCACGCGGCGGGTGGGCAGGGCTCTGAACCATGCGGGGCATGCGCATGGTCCAAGAGAACCGCCCGCCGCCTTCGGCGGCGAAGACGGCGGCGTCCCTGCTGTAGAATGCCAGCGGCCCCGGGGAGGCGTGGAACTCCCTCGGGCGTGTCGACGGCGTAAGGAGGAGGATGCTGACATGCTCAGGGTTGGTCTGGCTCAGGTGGCGCCGGTGTTTCTGGACCGGGAGGCGACGCTGGCGAGGGTGATCGGGCGGATCGAGGAGGCCGGGCGGCAGGGCTGCCGGCTGGTCGCTTTCGGAGAGACGATCGCCCCGGCGTACCCCGTGTGGCTCTGCCGGACGGACGGGGCCCGGTTCGACGACCCGGACCAGAAGCTGCTTCACGCCCGGTACCTGGAGCAGGCGGTGGTGCCGGAGGCGGGACACCTGGAGGGCGTCTGCCGGGCAGCCCGACAGGTGGCGGCCACCGTGGTCCTGGGCGTGGCCGAGCGAGCGGCCGACCGCGGCGGGCACACGCTGTACTGTTCGCGGGTGGTGATCGACCAGACCGGGCGGATCGCATCGGTCCACCGCAAGCTGATGCCCACCTACGAGGAGCGACTGGCCTGGGGCGCCGGCGACGCGGCCGGACTGGTCACCCACCGGGTGGGCGACTTCACGATGGGAGCGCTGAACTGCTGGGAGAACTGGATGCCACTGGCCCGGGCGGCGCTGTACGCGGCCGGGGAGGACCTGCACGTGGCCCTGTGGCCGGGCTGCGAGCGGCTCACCCGCGACATCACCCGGTTCATCGCCCTGGAAGCGCGTTCGTACGTGCTGTCGGTCTGCGGTCTGATCCGTGAGCCGGACCTGCCGGAGAACGTCCCCCTGCGCGACCGGATCGCCCGAGCGGGCGAGGTGCTGTACGACGGCGGGTCCTGCGTGGCGGGGCCGGACGGGCGCTGGGTCGTCGAGCCGGTCGTGGACCGCGAGCAGCTGATCGTGGCCGACCTGGACGTCGACCGCGTCCGCCAGGAGCGGCAGAACTTCGACCCGGCGGGCCACTACGCCCGGCCGGACGTGCTCCGCCTGATCGTCGACCGCCGACGCCAGCAGGCCGCCCATTTCGTGGATCCGCACCCCGCGGACTGACGCGGGCGCCTGCGGGACCCTCGCCCCCAAGCCGGCGGATCTTCACTTCGACCCGCACCCCGCCTATAGTCCCGCAACGCTCGGCACGGTGGCGTCGCCGACTGTTGCACAAGGAGGCATCCATGACCGAACGCCCGCAGACCGCGGCTCGCGCCCCCTGGGCCCTGGCGGGCCTGCTGCTCAGCCTGGGTGGCTGGGCCTGCTACGTCATCTTCCTGGGCAACGCCTGGGTCCGATCCACGGGACTGCCGGCCTTCGTGCTGCTGGTACTGGGGGCGGCGGTGGCCTCCCGCGCCGTCCGCGGCGGTCAGCGGGGCTGGGCGCGGCACGCGGCCGCTGCCACGGTACTGAGCTTCGGGGTGTTCGTGGTCTACTTCTTCGTGTTCTCGCGGCTGCCGAGCACGAACCGGGCGGTCGGCCCGGCGGTGGCACCGGCGTTCTCCGCGGTGGACCACCTCGGCAACCAGGTGTCTCTCAACGAACTGCGGGCGGCGGGCCCGGTGCTGCTGGTGTTCTACCGCGGGCACTGGTGACCGACCTGCGTCGCAGAACTCCGAGGTCTCGGAGAAGTGAGCGCGGAGATGGAACGGCTGGGCGGGCGGATGTTGGCGGTCTCGGTGGACCCGCAAAGCAGGAACCGCAAGGTGGTCGAGCGAAACCGGCTGGCGTTCCCGATCCTGTCCGACCAGGATCGCAAGGTGACCGCCGGCTTCGGGCTGCTGCACAAGGGCGGCGGGCCCGGTTACTCGGACATCCCGGTGCCGGCCCACGTCCTGGTCAACCGGGACGGGCGGATTATCTGGCGGCACATCGCCATGCGCATCCAGGACCGCCCGGACCCGAAGGAGGAGATCCGGCTCCTTCGCGAGAAACTGGGAAGCTGACGCCGCCCACCCGACCGCTCAGCGCAGCCACTGCATCACGACGTCCGCGTGGTCCCGCTGGAGCTTCTCCCAGGCGAGCTGGAACCAGGGCGCGATGGGGCGGTCGGCGAGGAAGGCGGGCAGCTCGCCCAGCGAGACCGCGGTGATCTCGTCGATCTCGGACGGGTCGGGGCCGGCCGAACCGGTAAGCCGGCCAAGCAGAACGGCGCAGAACTCCCGCTCCGACCAGTCCTGGTCATAGCTTGCCTGGTAGGTGATCTCGGTCACCTGCTGGAGGTCAGCCACCGCCGCCTGGGGGCCCAGTTCCTCGGGGACGCGGCGACGGGCGGCGTCGAGGAAGCCCTCACCGGCCACCGGGTGCGTGGCCACCGTCGCGTCGTAGTAGCCCGGCCAGAGGGGCTTGGCGGCGGCCCGGCGGGCGAACAGCAGGCGTCCCCGCTCGTCGAAGAGCAGGCAGGTCAGCGCCCGGTGCAGCCGGCCCTCGCCGCGATGAGCGGCCACCTTGCCCATCAGGCCCTGTTCGTGGTTGTGCTCGTCGACCAGCACGACCTGGGTGCGCTGCTCGTCGGGCACTGGGTTGTCCCTGTTTTCGGTCATGGGGGTCCCTTCCGGTAGGTGTTGTGTTGGCCCGCAGGCGTCCGGGTCGGCCTCGCCCACGCCGTACGCGGTCAGCCAGAGCCCCTCGCCCGTGGCGGCCAGAACCAGCAGTGGCACGACGATCACACCGAAGCACGCCAGCGCCTCGCCCAGGCTGAGTTCCGGCCCCAGCGCCCCCTGCCCCAGGCTCAGCCCGACACTCAGCAGGATGGCGCAGATTTCCAGGAGAGTCCATCCGATGCCCAGCATGACCACCCAGAGCGGGCCGCGATCAGCGTCGGTCACGCCTCGCCGGGCCGTGGGCACGCCGGCCATCAGGCGGGCGGCGGCACCCAGCTCCAGACCCACGAAGGCGATTGCCAGCCAGGACAGGTGGTTCAGCACGCCGGCGCAGACGATCAGGCCGGTGTTGAGGATGTTGTTGGCGGCGATCATACCGGCCCGCGGGGCCCAGGATGCCTCGTCGAGCACGCGTCGGGCCACGCAATCGAACCACCAGCGGGTCCAGGTGACCAGCGGCCCCCGGCGTCGCCTGCTGAACCACCAGCCGAGCAGGACGCAGGCGGCCATGAGCAGCCCGCCGGTCAGCCCGGCCGGTACAACCGCCCGAGCGGTGTGAACACAGTCGCGGAACCACATGACACGCCCCTGCCCACCAGAGATCCGGAGACCCCGGCACGCAGATGCTTCGCCAGCGTGGCCGACCTGTCAACCGGGCGGTGCTCCGCCGCGGGGAGCGGGGGACGGACAGATACCGAACATTGACCAAACAAGAGATCTCGGGTAGACTGGGACTGTTCCGGGCCGGGCCGTGGTGACCTGTCTACCCGGCTCCGCCGGCGGATCGATTCGACTGGGCCGCTTTCGGCTCGCAGACACCTGAACTGAGCAGGAGACCTGTATGACGCCGCACGACGTGATCCGAAACACGATTGAGATGGGGCACCAGTTGCTGACCACCTACCTCAGCGACCTGGACGATGCGGAGTTGATGGTTCGGGTGACCCCGGGGGCCAACCACCCGGCCTGGCAGCTCGGCCACCTGGTGACCTCCGAGCACGAGATCATAACCGCCGTCGGGTGCCCCATGCCGGGGCTGCCGGCCGGGTTCGCCGAGGCGTACACCCCGGAGACGTCCACCTCGGACGACCCGGCCGGGTTCCACAAGAAGGCGGAGTACCTGGCGGCGATCGAGGAGCAGCGGACGGGCACACTGGCCGCCCTGGACACCCTCTCCGCCGATGACCTCGACAAACCCGCCCCCGAGCAGATGCGCGAGTACGCCCCCACCGTCGGCGTCGCCTTCAACGTCATCGGGCTGCACACGCTGATGCACGCCACGCAGTGGGTTCCCTTGCGGCGGAAGCTGGGCAAGCCGGTCCTGATCTGAGGAGACGTCGGCCGGCATCGGCCCAGTCGCCCCCGAGTCGCGACAAGCCGTGAACAGAACCGCGACCGTAAGGGAGCGATAAGAACGCGGCGTCGGTGGCTGGCGTCAAGGAACGGCACCACGGCCCCGCTGCGTCGGAAGAGCGACCGCTCAGTCCGTGGCCCGTCGCAGGAACGCCCCTGGCGCCACGGCAATCAGACAGAACCGCGACCATAAGGGAGCGGCGCCGGTGAGGGGATTCCAGGGATCAGCTCCGGAATCGCAGTTTGCCAGCGGCGGGCCGGCCTCCTTGGTTGATGCGGTGTGGCGTTACCGTACCGGGTCAGCCACACGAGGGCGGCCGTGGCGCAGCGGAGCTTGTTCTGCGGGACCTGTCACCGGGCTGGCGCCCGGTGCTCTGAAGGGGGACGATCTCCCCAGAATGTGATCCCAAGCGGTCGTTGACGCCGAACCTGGCGGGCCGCTTCCTGACGGGGGCGGTTCTGAGGCCGCGGCGGCGGCGTGTCGGTCAGCCGGCGGACAGGCCGTCGTAAACGATGCCCACCCACTGGTCCGGTTCGAAGGTGCGGCCGCCGTAGGCCGCGTCGAAGTCCTTGGTCGGCTGGGCGGCGATGACCTCCTCGCGTGACTTGCCCTCGTCGATGAGCTTGTGCACGCGCTCGCTCACCGTCTTGAGCATGTCGCGGTAAGCCCGCAGATCGGCCGCCGTGGCCAGCGGCCCGTGGCCCGGGATGATCCTGGTCTTCTCGTTCGCCAGGGCCAGGCCCCGCTCCACCCCCTGGATCATCCCGTCGATCGAGCCGCCGCACCCCACATCGATGAACGGATACATGCCGTTGAAGACGATGTCGCCCATGTGCAGAACGTCGGCCTTGCGGAAGTAGACGATGCTGTCGCCGTCGGTGTGGGCCGGAGGAACGCGCAGCACATACACCTCCTCGCCGTTGAAGTGGAAGGTCATCGAGTCGGTGAACGTAAGCGTCGGCAGGGCCGCCTCGGGCGACGGCGGTACGGTGCGGTTCAGGGGCTTGAGGACCTGCTCGCTGCTCATCCGTTCGCGGACGTTCTCGTGGGCGATGATCAACGCCCCGGCCTTCTGCAGGGCCTCGTTGCCGCCGACGTGATCGAAGTGCCAGTGCGTGTTGATCACGTAGCGGATCGGCACGTCACGCACCTCCCTCACCGCAGCCAGGACCTTGTCCGCCAGTTGGGCATACTCCGAGTCGATCAGCAGCGACCCCTCCTCGCCCGTGAGCAGGGCGAGATTCCCCCCCCGGCAGGAAAGCATGCAGACCTGATCGGAGAGGCGTGTTGTCTCGACCTTGAGGTCAGCGAGCTGCTGAGCCCAACCGGGCACGCTCAGCGCCGCCGTCAACGCGACCAGTGCGATGGGCAGAACACGCTGTCGCTTCATGGCATCACCTGTAAATCGTGGTCAGCCGCGGATTGTCCTGACCCCGCGCGTCCTGGAAGAAGGAGCGGGGACCTCGCAGGGCAGGCCTGGCCCGCCCCATCAGGTCCACGATACGCGATGAGCACCGCGGCTGTCAGTTTCCTTGACAGGTTTCGACACCGCGGCAGGCCGAGGGTCCGGGGCATCAATCCGCCCGAGGACGAGCAGGCGCTGCTTCAGCCACCGCCGGATCCTGTTATCGCTTCGAACATGGCGGCGACCTCCCGGAAGTTGGCGTGGGCCGTGTCGTCGGTGGCGTGCGGGGGCTCGCGAACGATCTCACTGAGCTGCTCGAAGTCACGCACCGCCTCATCCCGACGTCCCAGGCGGAAGAGCGCCATCGCCCGGAAAGCCAGATCCTGCGGCTGGGGCGTCCCGCGCAGGGCCATCGCCCGAGTCAGCGCCGCGACCGAAGCGCTGTAATGACCCGTGCGGTAGCAGGCGGCCCCGAGCGTGTTCTGGAGCCCGGCACTGTTCGGCACCAGGTCGCAGGCCTGCTCTGCCATGGAAAGTGCCTCGGCGTAGACCGAGGGACTCCCGCCGGGGAACCTGACGCGATACCAGGCTTCGCGGGCCAGCCTGGCGGGGCTTTCCGCCCGCACCCGCGCGAGTTGGCGGAGCGCGGTGGCGACCGGGCCGTCGAGTCGACGGTCCCGCCCGACGATGTCGTCGCCTTCGGCGTGCGACTCGGACAGGGCGAGCAGACCGTCGAGCCGTTGTCGCGCGTCGAATACCACCCGCCTGCGGTCCAGCCAGGCGTCAGGTAACGTGGAACTCTCCCAGATCGTGACTCGCCCGTCGGCGCCTCCGGAGGCCACGCGCCGGCCGTCCCGGCTGAAGGCAACCGAGTGCACACAGGTGGTGCCCGCGTTGAGTGCCAGGAGTTCACCGCCGGTCGCCGTCTCCCACACCCGAATCGTTCCGTCGGCCCCGCCCGAGACCACGCGATCACCGCGCGGGGCGATGTCGGCGTCCCGCACCCCCGCGGCGTGACCGCTGAACGTAGACAGCTCCCTGCCCGTTTCGACATCCCAGAGCTTGAGCGTGGCGTCATCGCTTCCCGAGAGAACGCGACTCCCGCAGGGAGTGAATGCGACGGTGGTCACCGCCGCCCGGTGGCCGACGAGCGATCGGACCTCTTCACCAGTGAGAGCGTCCCACAGGCGGATGGTCCGGTCACGACTGCCGGAGGCGATCAGGTTGCCCGGCGAGCTCTCGGCCACGGCCGTCACGATGCCGGAATGGCCGCGGCACACAGCCAGAACCTCGCCCGATTGAAGATCCCACACGCGCACCGTGCGGTCGACGCTGCCGGAAACCAGCGTGCTGCCGTGCCGGCCGAACGCCAGGGCATTGACGGTATCCTGATGTCCACGGAGCGTGCGGCGCCCCCCGCCGCCGGTGGGGTCCCAGACGATGATCGTCCGATCCATACCACCACTGGCGATCATCCCTCCGTCAGTGCTGATGATCGCGCAGCGGGTGCGATCCGTGTGATGGTTATGCCATTGGACGGGTCCGGTCGTGCGGGCATCCCAGACCCTCGGGCCGTAGTCGCCTGCGGTTACCAGCATCGCCCCGTCGGAGTCGAAGGCGACCGAGGGCACCTCGCCGGAACCGACGTCGAACACCACAGTGGCCGTGCTCAGCAGCGAATCCCAGACTCTGACCGTACCATCGGCGCCGGCCGATGCCAGTCTGCCGTCGATCGCGCTGAATGCGATGGACATGATGGACCGCTGGTGTCCCCGCAGAGTGTGGTTCAGCCGGCCGCTGGCCGTGTCTCTGATCTGGATGCCGCCGGATTCGTCGGACGTGGCGACGAGCCGGCCGTCGGCGATGAAGGCCACGCCACTGTGTCCGCGGGACGGCACCTCCACGCTGAGGAGGTCCCGCCCGCTGGCAACCTCCCAGATCCGCAGCCCGCTCGGATTGAAACACGCCAGACGAGCACCTCCCGCGTCGAACTCCAAGTCGCACCAACCCGCCGCTGCGACGCCCCAGGACCTGACCTCCCTGCCGGTGGCCAGGTCCCAGAGCACAATCCTGCCCGATGCGTAACTCGCCGCCAGCGCACCACCGGTGGGGCTGAAGACAACGCAGCACAGCGTGCCCGCGCTCGGCTGGAGGAGCTGGACCCTTGCGCCCGTCGTGGCTTCCGAAAGGCGGATGGAGTTGTCTCCACCTCCCGAGGCGATGAGGGATCCGTCCGGACTCCAGGACAGGCTGGTTACGCCGGCCTGGTGAGCATGGAATCGCAGGAGCTGCTCGCCCGTTGCCGCGTCCCAGACGGTGACCGCCCCGTGGCCGTCCCCGGCAGCCAGGCGGCCTCCGCCGGGATCGAACGCGACCACCGCCACGCGGCCGTGCTCGCCGGCCAGGGTGATTGCCCCCGCCCCCGTGCTCGCGTTCCACAACCGGATGGTGCCGTCGTCACCGCCGGAGGCGAGCAGCGTCCCGTCGGGGCTGAACGCCACCGTCGTAACCGCCCCCGCATGCCCCCTGAGCGTGAGCAGGCTGCGGTCCGAGACGTGGTGCAGACGGTCCCACTCCCACCCGCGAAACCCCTCGGGGCACGCATCGAGCTGCCGGCGCATGGAAGCGATGTTGCCCGCGTCGTAGGCGCTCTGAGCCAGGGCGACGTGGTTGACGTAGTTGCTGTGGGCCAGGGCCTGCTCCCGGTCTCTCGCCCGGGCGTACAGCGTCCAGGCGATCACGGAAGACGCGATGAGCAAAGCCAGGAACGCCGCCGCCACCGCGACCGGACCACGGTGTCTGCAGAGCTGCTTGCGAAGCACGTACAGTCGACTCTCGCCCTTGGCCGCAACTGGCTCCCCGCCGAGATAGCGACTTATATCCTGGGCGAGCTCCCCGGCGGTCTGGTAGCGTCCGTCCGGCTCCTTCCGCAGGCAGGTGAGCACGATGGCGTCCAGCTCGTCATCGATGTCGCGACGGACGCTGCTGGGCTTGGCCGGTTCCGCCCGCACGATGTTCTCCAGCACCGCCGGGATGTCCCCCTCCACCCGGTATGGGAAGCGTCCGGTGAGCAACTGGTACAGGATGACGCCCAGGGCATAGACGTCGGTGCGCACATCGATGAGGCCGGGCCTGCCCTGGACCTGCTCGGGACTGGCCCAGGGAACGGAGCCCATGAACTGCCCCGTGACGCTGACTGCCTGCGGATGCGTGCCGTCGTCGGCCAGCTTGGCGAGCCCGAAATCCAGCAGGTGCGGCTCACCCGCCTGGTCCACCAGGATGTTGTTCGGTTTGAGATCCCGGTGGATGACCCCGCGAAGATGGGCGGCGTTGACGCCCTCGCAGATCTTGAGGAAGAGAGCGAGCAGGTCCGTCGGGTTCCGTAGCTCGGTCGCGAGCACGAACCGATCGAGCGGCAGGCCGTCGATGTAGTCCATCACGAAGTAGAAGCTGCCGGACGAGACGCCGCTCTCGTGCACGGTGACGATATTGGGGTGTTTCACATGGCCCAGGACCCGCACCTCGCGTTCGAAGCGGGCCCGGTCGCGCGGCCCGGCGAACGGGCCCTCGCGCACGATCTTGACGGCCACGGACTGCCCGGTCGAGCGCCGGATGGCCTTGTAGACCACGCCCTGCCCGCCCCGGTGGATCTCCTCGAGGATCCGGCAGCCGCCGACGGCCGGCGGTTTGGCAGCACCTGCAACCGCCTGGAGCGCCGAGTCCTCTCGCCCCAGCGGGTCCACCGAGGACAAATGGCCGGCTTCCTCCGCGCCGGGCGTGGCCGGCCCCATGGCGGTACGCACGCTGTCGTAAAGGGCCTCGTTCGCGACCGCCTCCTCCAGCCACGCCCGGCATCGCTCGCAGGTCGTGGCGTGGCTACGGATCGCGGCCGCGGTGTCGTCGGCGCAGGCCCCCTCTGCGAAGGCGGCGAGATCTTCGGCTGTCGGGCAGTCGGACATGCTGTTTCGTTCGGTCGACGCTCCCGGCCGAGCACCAACCTGGCGCGTACCGGCCGGAGCACCTCGGCCACGGCGATGTTCTGCTGTTCGCCGCTCGAGGTCCGGGGCTTTCCGCAGAGGCATGCCAGTGCCCGTACCGGCTGGCTACCAGATGGCGTCCATCCGGGGCAGAAGCTCCCGGATACGCTTCAGAATCTTGTGCTTGGCCAGGAAGACAGCGTTGCAGCTCATCCCCAGGTGTTCGGCGACGCGCCGGGCCGGCCAGCCCTCCCGGGCGAACAGCTCGAAGGCCGCCACCGTGCGGACATCAAACACCTGCTTTATCTCTGCCAGACACTGCTGAAGAACCGCCTTCTGCCATTCCTGTTCCCATAGTTCGGGCAGGCGGTCGTCATCGGGCAGGGCGGCGAAGAAGTCGGTCTGGTCGGGCTGCCCGGGCATCCGCGTCTCCGCCCGTCGATAGTGACGCCGGATGGCGTCTCTGACGGTGTTCGAGGCGATGCCGTAGAGCCACACCCGGAGCCGCCCGCGGTCCCGGTCGTAACTTCCCCTGCGGTAGGCATTCGTGAACGCCAGAAGGCTCTGTTGGGCGGCGTCCTCGGCATCCTCGGCTTCGAGACCCGCGCGCCGGGCGAAACGAACGATGAGCGGGCGGTATCGCCCCACGAAGCCTAGCCAGACGGCGTGATTATCGGACCTCCGCAGCCCCTCCAGCAGAGTGGTGCTGGTCGTGGTCCTGAACCTGCCGCCCTCTGTCACCACCCGCCTCTTGCTCCCTGCCAGCCTGCCAGTGCAGCTATTCGCCGTTCCGCCCGCCCGCCACACGGCTCGTCGTGCCAAATCAAAGTCACCGTCAGGGATCGTACATCTTACCAACTCGACGAGCTACCTGGGAAGCCCATACGCCCCGCGGCGGGCTGCGTGCGTGGGTCGCCCCTTGCCTGCCGGCAGCGGCGTAACGCCGGAGGTGCAATGGTGACCCAGCACTTCAGAGGAAAACACCGGGCTCGGCAGAAAGGCGAAGCCGTTGTCCGACAAATGATCCTCCGCGAGCGCGTGACGCTCGCCGCTCGGGAGGACGCCAGACGGCGTGCGTTGCCGCCGGCCGCCCGGTGAACATGTGAACAAAAGTACTGGAAGGAGTGGCAACATGCACGCGCGATGGGCACAGTTCAGCCTGTTTCCTGCTCTGGCTGCCCTGCTGGCAGGCTGCGGCGTGGATATTCCCGTGAACGTGGGCGATGGCGGCGCTGGTAACCCCGATCCGAACACACCACCGCAGGCGTTCGTCGGGGCGAACGAGCGGAACGTGGCCGTCGGGGCCAGGGTGGCGCTGGACGCGACGCCCAGCTCCGACCCCGATGGCGATGCCCTCACCTGCCGCTGGTCGCAGGTCAGCGGACCAGCCGCCATGGACATCGAACAGGCCCCGGGCAACGACTGTGAATGCTACGTCGTGCCGAGTGTCGAGGGTGTGTACCAGTTCAGCGTGATCGTCAGCGACGGCAACGGCGGGTCGGACGACGAGGCCGTCGAGGTCCGGGTCGGCCAGGAGAGCTGGGATGAGGGTGTGCCCTCTGCCGACGCGGGCGTGGACCAGACGGTCAACGAAGGCTCTACGGTGACGCTGCGCGGGGGCAACTCATCCGACCCCGACGGCGATCCGCTCGAGTACGAGTGGTTCCAACTGGCTGGTCCCGATATCTCGCTGAGCAACAGGTTCACGGCCGAACCGACCTTCACCGCGCCGATGGTCGACGCGGACGCAGAGCTGGTTTTCGAACTGGACGTGCACGACGGCTCGTACGGCTCGACTGACACGGTTGTGGTGACCGTGCTGGATCGTTCCGAACCGTTGGCGTGTCAGCGGGATTCCGACTGTGACGACGGGCAGTTCTGCAACGGCCAGGAGCAATGCGTGGGCGGCGAGTGCATCTCGGGCAACGACCCCTGCCCGGGCCTGGTGTGCGACGAGGAGGACGACGTGTGCCGGGCCGAGGGACCGTGCGAGACCGACGCCGATTGTGGTGACGGCCGCTTCTGCAATGGGATCGAACGCTGCGTGGACGGTGAATGTGTGGCGGGAAGCGATCCCTGCCCGGGCCTGACCTGCAACGAGGGCACGGACGCCTGTGAACCGGTTCCCGAGCCGGAGTGTATCGCCGACGACGACTGCGATGACGGCGAGTACTGCACCGACGAGGGTATCTGCGCAACCGACGAATGTCCAGGGGGGTGCGAGGATGATGGACTCTGGTGCAACGGAGTGGAAACATGCTTCCTGGGTGAGTGTGTGCACGGTGACCCGCCGTGTGGCCCCCTCGACTGTGACGAACACAGGCACCTATGCGTTGGCTGTGTCGATGACCTGCAGTGCCCTGGGGGCCTTGTCTGCCAGGGTGGAGAGTGCGTCACGGGCGAGAGCGACACGGACGGCGATGGCGTACCCGACGACGAGGACGGCTGCCCCTACGATCCGGACAAGACGGAACCCGGAAGCTGCGGGTGCGGAGAAGCAGAAACCGTGGATTGCGGGAGCGAATACCCCGATTCCGTCGTCGCCACCGTAGCCGTCGGCAGCGGCCCCGTGGACGTCGCGGTGACCCCGGATGGTAGTCGTGTCTACGTGGCAAACATGCTGGAGGGCACCGTATCGGTGATCAGCACGGCAACCAACTCAGTGGTCGCCGATATTGTCGTCGGATACAGGCCGACCGGCGTGGCGATCACTCCAGGTGGCGGGCGCGCCTACGTGACACTTGGCCCCGGCACGGTTTCCGTGATTGATACTTCGAGCAACTCGGTCATCGGCAGCACCGACGTGGGCCAATGGCCGTCATTCCCGGAAGTGAGTCCCGACGGCGCGCGCGTCTATGTGCCAAACTTCAACAGCGACTCGGTTTCGGTAATCAGCACCGCGACCAACTCGGTCATTGCCACGGTGCCTGTGGGAGGTCACCCGAACGGTATCGCCATCATTCCGAACGACGAACGCGTTTACGTGCAAAACTTCGGGGACGACACAGTGTCGGTGATCAGCCCTGCGAGCCACTCGGTCATCGCCACCATCCCCGTGGGGGATGGACCGAACCGCGGCGCCATCACTCCGGACGGCGGGCGCGTCTACGTGCCAAACCAGTACGACGGCACAACGTCGGTGATCGAGACCTCGAATGATTCGGTCATCGCGACGATCGCTTCGGGGAGCGGTCCACAAGCCATCGCAGTTGCCCCGGATGGCGAGCGCGTTTACGTGGCAAACTGGGATGACAGCACGGCCTCGGTGATCAGTACCACAAGCAACTCGGTCGTTGACACCATAGCTGTGGGGGAAAACCCACACGGTGTCGCGGTCGCTCCCGACGGAATCGTCTACGTGGCAAACCACTCGGACGGCACGGTTTCGGTCATCGGGCGGTGAGCAGGGCCACGGTTGCCGCGCACCAACCGCATCGGTGCAGGCACGGAGCCTGAGCGCCCTCGGCGGGTGGCGACGGTCACGCCTCACTCGGCAGCGATGATTCGCCGGCGAGGATCGGCGCCCGTCGCCACCACCCGCCCGGCGCCGCTCCCGCTACGGTGCGTCGCCCTCCTGGAGGAGTTCGTCCAGGTTGGGGATCAGGCTCCGGACCTGGTCCGCGAAGGCGGCGACGTCGCCGCAGAGGTCGCCGGAATCCTGGCCGCCGCAGTGGAACACCTCTCCGGAGAAGAGCTCCTGCTGGCCGTCGGAGTACGCGATCCGTTCACTCGTGCCGCCGCCGCAGCCCTCGTTCTGGTCCAGCGTGCAGTTGGCGATCTCGTCGGTCTCCAGCGACGCCACCAGCTCGGCGAACTGCTGCCCCGTGGCGGGGTACTGCTCGTCCGCCAGGACGTCGCCGTAGCTGTCCACCACGACCCTGGCGGTCTCGGCGTCGACGGTGATGGTGTAGCTGCGGTGATACTCGGGCGGAACGGACGCGTCCCCGAAGGCGTAGGTGATCTCGCGGATGGCCGCCCCGTCGTTCTGGTCGTCGGGGCCGCCCCCTGGCGTGCTCGGCGTACAGCCGGCCAGTGCCCAGGGAAGCAGCAGCAGCGAGGCCCACAAGATTCTTCTCTCAGACGATGCGATCCGCGCGAACATGGCATGATCCTCCCTGATGATGGCAAGCCGTCCGTTCCGTGCTCGGCAGTATCGCTTCGTGCTATCCGAGGTGTCAAGCCCTGTCGGCGACAGCGGGCTTATCCGAGCAACTCGAGTGCACGCTGGATGATCCGGGGGTAGTCGAGGTGGGCCCTGCACGCGCTGCGGGCGGCGGCCAGATCGGCCTTGCGGCAGTCGTGCACCTCGGACGCCATCCTGCGGAGCATCGTCCGGGCCTGGCGGCCCCGGCCGTCGTCGTCCGCGTAGCTCACGTAGCGGGCGATGGTGTTGAGGTGCGCCTGAGTGCCGGCCGCCCGGCGGCAGCTCCCGTCGCAGCCGGCGCAGTAGGTGTGCTCGGCGTCGCGCAGCATCGTGTCCAGCGAGCCGAGATCCTTGTCGCTCAGCGGCTGGAAGCGCCGGCAGGCGTCGCTGTTCTCGCGGAGCTTGCCGAACGTGTCCATATGCGAGCAGACGCAGGCGAACCGCTCGTCGGTCCACATGGCGGTGAGCACCGCTG
>Ga0180432_10002540_pt1 | contig 27253 bp, 22 predicted proteins | sample SS_ome_10_FD_132414 | JGI IMG/M metagenome (GOLD analysis project Ga0180432, IMG submission 132414) | Hypersaline lake sediment archaeal communities from the Salton Sea, California, USA - SS_1_MS_2 metaG | ecosystem: Environmental > Aquatic > Non-marine Saline and Alkaline > Hypersaline >... | reverse complement strand
TGGAGAAGAGCAAAAGCGAGGGGCAATATGGGGGGCCGATTCTGTATGAGGGCATGGTGAAATGGGCTCGGTGGCTGGTTGAGATGTCTGAGCAGCAGGCGACCGGCCTGGCCATAGACTATGAAGCCCAGGCCTTCAGGATCGGTGACTTCGCCGTCGTCGGGCTGCCGGGCGAAGTGTTCTGCGAATATGCTATCAATATTACTGCGCGTTCCCCCTTTGAGCAGACTGCGGTTATGGCTTATACTAATGGCAACCCGGGCTACATCCCGACGGGCGCGGCATACAAATACGGCGGCTATGAGGTGGAGGGTGCTTACCGGTTCTATTGCGGCGGGTACACCATGATAACTGCAGAGTCAGAGCGTCTCATCATGGACGCAGTGGAGCGACTGCTCAAACGCCTTGCTGGATCGGGAACACCATAGCGTATCCCGAACGTTTATCTTGACACTGAAGCCTTGGCCGCCTGCTGCCAGGGGTGGCACAGCTATGTGGGAGGTCGTTATATAGATGCCCAGGTACTGGAATATACTCGGAATCATGCTCGTGGCCTGTCTGGTCGGCTTGAACTCGGGCTGTACGCTTTTGCCGCTCATTGACCCTCACGGGCACCAGGATCACAGCAAGGACGATGCGCACGAGGAACACGCCGAGGAACCGCCGGCACCGCCGACAGACGAAGATGTGGAACTGGCCATGTATCCACCTGAAGTCCAGGAGGCCATCAAGGATATTGATGTAGACGGGGCGATAGAAATGCTGAAGTCGCCCGGCGAAGATGCCGGGCCGGATGCCGCGGTGGTAATCGGCTACGTGTATAAGAAGGCTGACAAAGCCGACCGCGCACGCCTTGAGGCTGCCGCCGTCGAGCAGCTAAGGAACTCTGAGAATCCCGCAGTCCGCAAGAGCGCTATCGTGCTCCTGGCGGGTTTTGACAATTCCCACATGGACCTGCGTATTGATGCTGCCAGGTCGGACCCTGACCCAGCTAACAGAATCGCAGCCGTCAGCACGTTGAAATCTGACGGCATGGCGGCGCGCGCAGTATTGAAGGAACTAACTAAGGATCGCGACGGTACTATCAGGCAGTTGGCTCAGGACCAGCTGACCAATTTGCTGGGTGCCGGTGGTGACGAGGGTATCAAAGCACTCGTGGAGGACCTCGGCGTCTATAAGAATGATGCCAGTGCACTGGCGTCCATTTCGCTTGTTGTTAAGGGCGCCAACAGCCTGCCATATCTCATTGATGCGGCCCTCAATGACCCCAACGACCACCGTCGCGCCGCCGCAACCACGTGTATAGCGATGATCTGCGCCGGCAATAACCCAAGTCTTGACAAGTTCGCACAACGCGCGCAGGCAACCAGACATGACGAGCGGACGCCGGTTCCCCCAAAGCTTGAAGGTCTGGATCCGATGCTGCGGATTCTCGCCCACGACTCCTATGCGCCGGCCCGGGAAGCTGCCGCGCAGGGCCTCGGCTATCTCGGTTCTGCGAAGGCCGCCCCCGTACTCGCCAAGGCGCTTTCTGACCCCGACAAGCATGTTCGTCGCCGAGCCGCCGCAGCCCTCGAGACCGTAGAGGCCGGCGCGGTTGCGGAGCAGTTGGCAGACGCAGCCAAAAACGATAAGGAAGCAATCGTGCGTTCGTACGCCGTCAGAGCGTTGGGCAGTATCGAGCCGACGCCGCTGGTGATTTCCGCCCTCGCCGGTGCCACTGAAGACACCGCTGCAGAGGTTCGGCAAAATGCCGCCGATGAACTCGGGCAGCTCAAGGTCAGCGAGGCTCTTGAGCCTCTGGTCAAGCTTTTCAATGACCCGGATGAAGATGTCCGCTGGGCTGCCGTGCGTGCGGTCGGCGACCTCCAGGACAGCAGAGCGACGCCGTATCTCGTCAATGCCCTCAAGGATGATGTGCCACAGGTCTCAAATGCGGCCGAACGAGGTCTGCAGAAGCTGGGTATCGGTAAGCGCAAAGGCCTTGGCTTCGACCGCGAAACCCTCGCTGACCAATAAGTCATTCCGGCCTCCGGGTACGCATGAAGAGAACCGCAGTCCCTTTCGGGCTGCGGTTCCTCTTTTCGGCAGCTTGGTTGCTCCTGTAGCAGGTGAAGGCTGGGTGACGAAGGACATCAGGACAACATGGCGAAGAGTCATGGCACTGGTGAAGAACCTCTGAAATCGGAGGGGCATGAACGAATGCGTGACTACGAAGCCGAATATGAGCTGCTGGCAGCGCGACTGGCTGAGAGCGGCATTGATGTGGCAGCAGTCAAGGCCGCACTGAAGGCGCAGGAGCTGGAGACGCCGTCGTGGGGATATGCCGATTCGGGGACGCGTTTCGGGACGTACCCGCAGGCGGGTGCGGCGATCACGGCCGAGGAGAAGCTCGCCGATGCCGGGCAGGTGCATAAGTTCACCGGTATTGCGCCGGGCGTGGCGGTGCACATGGCATGGGATTTCCCCGACGGCTTCGACCCGGCGTTGACGCAATATGCCGACAGCCTCGGCATCCGCATCGGGGCCATCAATCCGACCTGCTTTCAGGACCCCGAAGGGCTGATGGGGACCATCGCTAACCCGGATGTGCGCATCCGGCAGCAGGCGATAGACCACATGCTCGAGTCGGTCGCGGTGGGAAGACAGGTGGCGTCCCGACACCTGAGCCTGTGGTTCGCGGACGGTACCAGCTATCCGGGCCAGGATGACATAGTTGCCCGGCGGCAACGCGTCACGGAGAGCCTGCAAGTCGTCTATGAGGCGATGCCGGAGACGATGACGATGCTCATCGAGTACAAGCCGTTCGAGCCGGCGTTCTATCACACTGATATCGCCGACTGGGGTATGGCGTATCTGTTTGCGAAAAAATGCGGCGAGTGTGCGAAGGTACTCATTGACCTGGGCCACCACCTCCACGGGACCAATATCGAGCACATCGTGGCGACGCTGCTGGACGAGGGGATGCTGGGCGGGTTCCATTTTAACAACGCCAGGTACGCCGACGATGACCTGGTGGTCGGGTCGGTGAAACCGTACCAGGATTTTCTGATATTCGACCAGCTAGTAGTTGCTGAGAGCAAGCCCGGCGCGGCGCAGATTTCCTACATGATTGACCAGAGCTTCAATGTGAAGCCGAAGATAGCGGGGATGATCCAGAGCTGTCTGAATATCCAACGGAGCTACGCGAAGGCGCTGCTAGTGGATCGCAAGGCGCTGGCGGCGGCGCGATCGGAGTGCGACATCATCGCCGCTGAGGAGTGTCTCACTCGTGCCTTCAACACCGATGTCGAGCCGCTGCTGATGGTGGTACGCGAGGAGTTGGGCCTCAATCCAGATCCGCTGACGGCCTACCTGGCAAGCGGCTATCAGGAGCAGATCGCGGAGGAGCGGGGGATACGTGAGGCCGGCGGGGGCCTGGGATAGCTTCCAGACTGATAGGGATCGGGTGCTCCCGATTGCGTACCTAGAAAGAAGGGAATGATTATGCCGCGACCAAACTTGTTGTTCATCTTCACCGACCAGCAGAGGCAGGATACGCTGCGGTGCTATGGCAATGAACTGATGAAGACGCCCAACCTGGACGGCCTTGCATCCGAGAGTGTGGTCTTTAACAACGCCTACGTAACGCAGCCGGTATGCACTCCATCGCGGTCGAGCATCATGACTGGTCTGTATCCGCACACGAACGAGTGCACCGCGAACAACGTGCCGCTGACACGCGAACATCAGACAATCGCCGAGATGCTGCCTGAAAACGAGTATCAGTGCGGATACTTCGGCAAATGGCACCTGGGCGACGAAATGGTCGGGCAGCACGGGTTTGAAGCCGACTGGGTAGCCACCGAGGACGGTTACCACGAGCATGCGACCCGGGAGCTATTCAAGACGCGCCACGTGAGCTACTACTACTTCCTGAAACAGCATGGGCTGGAACCGGATACGGTGTCGGCTGACGGGTTTCCGTCCTTCTCTCGAAGCTTCTGCTGTCATCTGCCGAAGGAGCTGACGAAGCCGGCATTCACGGTGCGGGAAGCAAATGCATTTATCGAGCGCAACAAGCAGCGCCCGTTCGTGGCCTACGTGAATTTCCTGGAGCCGCATACGCCTTTCCACGGGCCGTTCGACTTGATGTACGACCCGGCCGGGCTCGAATTCAGCCCCAATTTCCTGGTGCGTGACGGTGCGGACAAGCCGCTCCGCAATCGGCTCCTGCAGCAGCACTACGGCAATGATCCGGAACAATACTACCGCGACAATAAGGCCCGCTACTACGGTCTGGTAAGCCTGGTTGACTACTACGTGGGAGAGCTGCTCGCGACGCTGCAGGCCTGTGGCCTGGATGACAACACCATCGTTGTATTCACCAGTGATCATGGCGATATGATGGGCGATCATGCGCTGATGCACAAGACGGTGCAATATGAGGAGGCGGCGAAAGTGCCGCTGCTGCTGCGCGTGCCGGCTTGGGGTAGTACGCAGCGCTTCATTGAGGAGCCCGTCAGTCAGGTGGATCTGGTGCCGACGCTGTTGGAGCTGATGGACTGCGAGCGGCCGAAATGCCTGGAGGGCTACAGCCTGGTGCCGTATCTGACCGACACCGGCCCCCTTGTGAATCAGAATGTCTTTATTGAGTGGCAAGGTGCGGATGGTTTTACGCAGATCGAGGATGCGGAGTGGTCGCAAGATGAGCAAGAGAGGGCGGGTCTGGCGGAAGCGCGAACGGTCATCACACCGGAGGGCTGGAAGCTGAATCTGCGGCGAGATGACTTGTGTGAGCTATACAACCTGCGCGACGATCCGTACGAACTGGAAAACCTGTACGGACATCAAGAACTGACCGGTATCGTCAGCGACCTGACGGCAGAGATCCGGAAGTGGCAACAGAGAACCCAGGACGCGAGCGAGATATGAGTTCGACGAGGTGCTGACGTCCGTCGCCTAGAAATGGTCGCAGCCGTAATAGACCGATTCCTGCTTGGGGAAGAGAATGCGCAGCAGCTTGCGGTATTGAGCCGGAATGCCGATGCCTCGGAGGGTGAGTATCTCGACAAGCTCGTCTATCGTCGCAGCCCCACATGCCAGCAGGAAGAACTCCCTGCCGCTGATGTCCAGAGGCAGTTCCGGCTGATCGTCACAAATCATCGCCTCCGGTCCGTGAATCCGTAGAGTGGCCTTCTGTCCCACCTGGTCAAAACTGACTGTCAGCGGCTGGCTGACGGCAAGGCCTGCCTGCTGGAGCCGGGTGTTCAGGACGGGGATGAGCTTCTCGAACAGCGAGCGCAGGTTGATGACGCGCAGCATCATACTTTCGTGGACGCTGTGGGTGATACGCTCATCGAGCATCTCGCCGAACACCGCCAGTAGCGGGTGGCTGAACGGTATCCAACATTCCAGTGCCTCGACCTCGGCCTCCATGGCGGCGGTGAGGGTCGCGTCCGCCAGTGCCACGAAGGCCTGGACGTGACCGTCTCGGCAACAGGCTTCGGAGATAGCTTTGGGGGAGCCACTGACATAGGCGCAGACCTCCCCGTCTTTCAACGCAACCAGCCAGGGCCGGCAGCCGAGGAACTGGGCGTGCTTGTCCTGCCAGTATTCCGGGTGGCGCACCATTGCCAGGGCCTTGTATGCGTTGTACTCGTCGTAACAGCGCGTGACCTGCGGCAGATCGGTGGCTTGCTCATACTGTCGCACTGTGTAGGGGCTCCGTGGAGCAGGGGCGCGGAGGGTCTTCGGCACCGGGACGCAACATGAGTGGAGTGGAAAGCAATCCCAACCGACGCGCCGGTAGAAGCCGATGAGGCCGCTGAAGAGCATGCTGATGTCGTAGCCCTGCTGCTGCATGTAGGTAATCTGGGCCTGCAGCAGACGGGTCGAGTAGCCTCGGCTCCGGTATTCCGGGAGAGTTGATACGCCGCCGATGCCGCCCATCTCGACGCGGATACCACCAATGCGTACCGGCCGGTTGGCGACTCGCACCGCCGAGACGATTTCGTCATCTTCGACGATGACCTTGATCTGCGCCAATTCGAGCGTCGTGTCATCATACAACGCTCGCTCAGCGCGCTCGCGCAGGGCATCGTTTTGGTAAGCAATTACCCAATGGTCAATTAACTTGTCGCGTTCGTCTGCTCTGAGATCACGTAGCTCCACTGAGAATACCTCCGGTGCGGGGCCGGCTGCGACCGCCATAATCCATAGCTGCCAAGGATTTCGCTGCCCGTTGGAGAAATCCTTCAGCAAAGAGTCTCCATGCGAAAGGGCGATACCACAGTGGCGGACTACCGGTTTGTTGATTTCACGCAGGTGGCGGACGTAGTGGGGCAGGTGACGACGCTGAACCTGGCGGCGTTTGCCGAATATGAAGGCGCGCCGGATCTCGACGAGAGCTTCACGGAGTGGTATTTGCGGCGGCCGGGTTCAACGCCTCAGCTCTGCGTCGGGGTCCTGCATGACGATGAGCTGGTCTCAATGGTATTGGTGGCGATTCAGCGGGTGCAGGTCGGCGGTCGGCTGCTTGACTGCGGCATAATCGACTCGGTGGCTACGGCTCCGGCGCACCGGCGGCAAGGACTGGCACGCACGCTGATGGATATTGCCCATGAGAAGATGCAAGCGGCCGGCGCTGATGCGGGACTGCTGTACACGAATCCCGAAGATCATCCGTATGGATTCTACGAACGGCTCGGCTACCAAACGCGGGCGGTCTGTCAGATGATGGAGGCTGCTCGACCGGCGCAGGGCGGCTCCCTGGATGTCCGAGTCGCGCTCCCCGCAGAACACGCGACGCTTGCCGGCATGATCAACGACTTTTACGGTGCGCATGAGGGCTTCGCGCCGCTGGATGAGAAGCTCTGGGAGTGGCACAAGGTGGACCGGCCTAACGATATGCGGGCGGAGCTTGTAGTGGCTGAAGTGGGCGGCGAAGTGGCAGCCACATGCACGTGGGCGGAGACCTCACTGTTTCTTCATGGAGAGGATCTGGCTGTGGCGTCGCTGGCGGATTTTGCGTACCGGGCTGAACTGTGCGACGGAGAGGACGCGCTGAGGAGTCTACTAGCCTCCGCGTCGCAGGGAACCGTCGTTTGTTTAATTGATAAAGAGGATTCACTATCCGCACTGTACCTGGATGCGGGATTCAAGCAGGCGGTCAGCGAGGTAAGCATGATTCTGCCTTTTTCCGACAGTGCGCATGAGGCGATGGCAGCTCAACCGGGGCCGTGGTACGTGATGGTCGAGTCGGTCATCGGGATGTGAGCGGGTGAGATGCTTGAGGCGATTGCCAGTATTCTGAGCATGACTTTCAAGATCACCCTGATCGTATTCGCGATGATGGTGGTCATCGAGTACCTGCAACTGCGCTACCAGGACGCGATGCGGCAGGGATTGACCGGACGGCGCTGGGTGCAGTACCTGGTGGCGGCGGGCTTGGGGATGACGCCCGGTTGCGTGGGAGCGTTCTTCGTGGTCAGTCTCTACATGCGCGGGCTGACGAGCTTCGGGGCACTGACGGCAGCACTGATCGCGACGTCGGGTGACAGTGCCTTCGTGCTGCTGGCGCAAGTGCCGAAGACGGCTCCACTTCTCTTTACCCTCTGTGGGTTGGCCGCCATACCGGTCGCCTTTGCCGCTGACGCGCTGGCAGCCAGGCTCAACCTCAAGCTCTGCCAAGACTGTGCGCCGGAGGTGCATGAGGAGTACGATGGTGCATCCGGCCCGACGTTGTCACATTTCGTGCGCGAGCATGTGTACAATCACATCATTCGCAAGCACCTGCCGAGCCTGTTTCTGTGGCTGCTGGGAGCGTTTGTGGTAGTACAACTGCTGGAGCCGTACATGGATGTGCGCGGGCTGCCGGTCAACAACGTGCTGCTGGTGCTGCTCGCAGCCGGCATCGGGATCCTGCCCGAAAGCGGGGCCGACGTGATGTTCGTACTGCTGTTTGCCGAGGGCGCGATTCCGTTCTCCGTGCTTCTGACCATCAGCATCGTGCAGGACGGTCACGGGCTCATTCCACTGTTGTCGGCATCGGTACGGGACTCTGTGTACGTGAAAGTTGTGAATGCAGTGGCAGGGCTCGTTATCGGCTTGGTGGCGCTGGCGTTGGGTTACTAGGGCGGGATGTGGATGCCGGTGGGGCATGTGGATGCCGGTGGGGCATGTGGATGCCGGTGGGGCAGGTATCGGAGCGAATCGAGGCGAAACTCAAGCTGAGGGTATGGAAAATGTGACGAAGCAGGAGGGCTCCATGGCTGAGCCGGTGATCTTCGACACGGACATTGGCACCGACATAGATGATGCGTATGCTCTGGCATTGCTGCTCAACTGCCCGGAACTGGAGTTGCTCGGCGTGACGATCGGGCACGGGCCGACGCGCGACCGGGCGAAGATAGCGCTGAAGATGCTGCACCTGGCCGGCCGCAATGAAGTGCGCGTAGCGGCAGGGAGCGAAAGCGAGGCAGCAGTCAATCAGGCGGCCTGGGCGGAGAGTTTCGACTTGCTTGATGTCATCTCACAGCCTGCCGGGGAATTCATTGTCGAGACTATCGCCGAGCGGCCCGGGGAAATCACGGTTATCGCCGTCGGCCCGTTCACCAATCTCGCTGATGCCATCCGGCTTGACGCTGAGATCATGCACAAGGCGAAGCGCGTCATAATCATGGGCGGTTGTATGGGCCTGCCCGAAGGTGCGACCCCTCAGCCATACCCCGAGTACAATGCGAAAACTGATGCCGTTGCGACGAAGATGTTTTTGGGCAGCTCTGAGAGTATCACGCTGGTGCCGCTGGATGTCACCAGGTCAGTGCCGCTTCCGGACCACAACCGCCGATTGCTTGCGCAGGCCGACGATCCGCTGTGCGCGGCTCTGACGGAGCTCTATGAATACTGGCCGGGCGAGACGCCGCTTCTGCACGACCCGTTGGCAGTCGCGATGGCCGTCTCGCCACGGTTTTGTGGAACGCAGCAGATGCGAGTCTCAGTCGGCGACGATGGCAGCACGATTAGTGATGATAGCGGCACGCCGATGTCCGTCTGCGCTACGGTGGAGGTTGACGCTTTCCTGAATTTCTTCATGTCACGGCTGCTGACCGGATAGGCCGGCGTCGGAAACGAGGAAACAACATTGGCACCCCTCAAGGAACCAGAAAGCGAGTTCGCCATTGATGAAATGATGGCGCGTCGCGGGCTGCGTCACCATACCCTAGGACCGACTGGTGACCGCGTGTATTGTGACCACCTCGACAACCTCATCGGTCTGCGCGGGCGTTTCTGCTACATTCACGACCGTGAGGATGGCAAGCCCATCATTGACCCGATCATCATCAACATATTCGTAAACAACCAGCAGATCACGACGAAACGAGCCGCAGTTTATTGGTACTGCTCGCACCTGTACCGGCGGACGACACAACATGGCTTGCGCGTGCAGGAATACAAGTTCATTACCCGTGACGATGTACTCTGCGATCAGATCGAGCTTACCAATGACGGCGACATAGAGGTGACAGTGCGGCTGGAGACGAGCACGGGTGCCATTGCGGAGGCCACGCGTGTGGGCAAGGATGGACTGGGTGGTGGATGGCAGACATACGGCGAGCCGGTGCGGATGATTCTGGCAGCCCCGTCTCGGCCCGATAGCAACACCCGTGTCCTGAGGACCGAACTGCGCCTCGCGCCCGGAGAAGCCATATCGCTAATCGCCGCCGCCGCAATCTCGGCAACCCAACTCGAAGTCCAGGCGAACCTGCGGCGCTGGACTACGCAGGAAGACCCTCTGCTCACACACCGTAGACAGTACCAGGCTTGGTATGACGAGAACTGCCCGAACTTCGAGTGCTCCGACGAGACCGTCACGCGGATGTGGTGGTATCGCTGGTTCGTCACCCGACACAATTACGTGAACCCCGCTACAGGCAATATCAGCCACCCGCTTTTCTATGAGGGCAAGCACGGCGGCTATGCGCGGGGCATCACCGCCAGTGCGCCGCTCGTCATCAATGAGACACGCTGGCTGCGTGACGCGATTTACTGTCACGGGATGCTGCGTAACTACATTGGGACACAGCCGGAGCATGGCTTGTATCGGGACCTGTGGGTGGATCGGGTTCGCGGGCTGGAGCCAGGGCGCGAGGGCAACCCCGATCCGGGCTATGAGGAGTTCCTACCCGCTGCATTCTGGGGAGCGCTGCAGGTGCATCCGGACCATGAACTGCTGGAAGAGACGGCGACGTCAATCATCGCGAATATCGAGGGTTTGCGCAAAGTGCGCGATCGGAACGGCAACCTGTTACTGAATCCAGGCGGCCACCATATGACACAGGAACACGCGCCCTCCTTTACCCACTTCCACGACTATGCCGACTACTACGACTACACCGAACTCGAGCGGCCCGACTATTCGGCCTTTTTCTACGCAAGCCTCTGCGCGGCGGGAGCCGTGCACCGCAAGCTGGGGCACGACAGAACTGCTGAGTGGTTCCAGAATCTTGCCGCACGCTGCGCGGAAGCCATCTGTGAGCATCTCTGGGACCCTAAGGACAAGTACTTCTACTCAATTCGCGAATCCGACGGGGAGTACGCGCGCTGCCGGGAGGCAAACGGCTTCTTCCCATTCGCGTTCAATGCAATACCGGATGAGCCGGATTATCATGCGGCCATAGGCTACCTGCTGGATGAAGACGAGCTCTTCACGCCCTGGCCGTTTGGGACGGTCTCGCGTAAATGTCCGGCCTTCTCACCCCATCCGGAGCACTGGGGCGAAGAGAAGAAGAAGGGAGAATGCCTCTGGAACGGGCCGACCTGGCCGTACACTAACAGCATCCTCACCGAAGCGATGGGCAACATTATCCGGCACCACTCCCAGGGCCTCATCACGGCTGAGATCCTATGCGCTTTCGTCGGCAAGTTTGCCCGCATGATGTGTGAGGACAGCGGCGGCAAATCTCCGCTGGTGCGCGAATACTACGACGGTGAAAGCGGCGAAGGCTGGGGTTGCCCGGACTACTTGCACAGCTCCTTCAATGATCTCATCATCCGCTTCATGTGCGGGCTGGTGCCTGTCGAGGAGAATGAACTCGTCATTGATCCGCTCTGCGCGGGCTGGTCATATTTCCGCCTCGAAAGGCTGGGCTATCGTGGCCACGAGATCAGCATCATCTATGACACGCGGCCGCAGGGAGAAGGCTACGACGACATCGAGCCCGGCCTGACAGTGATAGTTGATGGACAGATCGCTGCCCACGAGGCGGAGCTGGCTCCCCTGACCTTAGCGCTGCCGGAACCGGAGCCGGAAGACGAAGAGGCAGAGCCGATGGCCGAGGACATAGAAAGCGACAACGGGGCCGAAGACGCTGAGACTCCTGAGTAAGCGTTTGCCACGTTACTGCCCGTGAGTGACATGACCGTGTAGTAATCACCCACAATAGCGGCGAACTGCTCATCTTCAGCCATCGGTGAGCCTGCTGCATACAGGGATGAAGGGATAACCATGTTAGGATGCCACAATGTTGGTGCATTCATCGCCGTCACGATGCTGGTGGCGGTCGGCTCGGTAATGGCCGCCGATCTGAAATCTGCCCAGATCGAGCACCCGGTAATGCCGGCTCCCAAAGCTTCGGGAGCCTCGCATAGTGCCGGTATGGATGCCCTGCTGGAGCGCGGCATGGAGGCGCTGCTTGAGCTGGTTCCGGACCGTAACGGCCTTCGGTTCTGCGGCTGTCCCAACTGCAATCAGGGCACGCAATCCGGGCAGATAGGCTGGAATGGAATCAAAGACCCTGACGGCGTTCACTGCCGGTTTTGCGGCCACAAGTACCCATCAGAGAAGTACCCGATGGACAAGGTGCTGAAGTTCAAGAATCGGCGCGGAGAAGAAGTGGAGTGGCGGTATTGGGAAGGCCCGGGTGGGGAACCACACTATTTTGCCGCCCGCGCCAGGTATGACAGAAAGAGCTATGTCGGGAAGCTCGTCCTGCAGATGGCGGACGCCTACCTTGCCACGGGAAACGATAAATACGCCGACGCCGGAGCCGAGCTTCTATACCACATATCCCAGCGGTATGCGGGCTGGTGCTTTGTGAAGGATTTAGTGACCGGCAAGGACGGCCCGATGCCGGACGCCAAACCGCCGTACGAGTATTGGGGCGGGATTTGGTCTCGATGGTTCTATGGCGATGCCCCGTCACATGTTGCGTATGCCTACGACCGGTTGTATGAAAGCGGCGCTTTCGAGCGTCTGAGCGAGGAGAAGGGCGTTGACGTCAAGCAGGCCATCGAGCACGATATGCTGCAGGCCTCGATAGAGTTTTTGCGCACGTACAAAGAGTACTACAGCAACATGTCACCTGGGATATACCGGAGTCTTATCCTCTACGGACGCATTCTCAATGAGCCAGACTACGTACACGATGGTGTCAACCGGGCAGTGGGTCTGTTGCGCAACCAGTTCTTCTTCGACGGGATCTGGAAGGAAGGCAGCGCCGGCTACCACCACCAAACCATCGGCGGGCTACGGAGTGTCTTCAGCATAGCTAAAGGTTATTCGGATCCGCCCGGGTACACCTGGCCCCAGGACGGTACACACTTCGACGACCTCGACATGGAGCGCGATCTGCCGTTCGTCAATAAAGCGATCAATTCTGTGCGGGCGCTGGTGTTCCCCAACCGAAGGACTGTGGCGGTTCACGACGAGTGGGCGAAGAGCAGCCGCCAGCCGACTGACAAGAACGTTCCGGTGTTGCTCGCCGGTATGCGCCACGCACGCCTGGCCCGCAAGGAGCTGCCGCATGCCATGCAGGCACACCTGCATTTCAGCGGCGGACACGGACATCAGCATGCCGATAACCTCAATATCATTCTGTGGGCGAAGGGCAGAGAACTGCTTTCAGACATCGGCTATACACATTCAGCTTGGCGCGCGTGGACGACGCGCACACTGTCGCACAATACGGTAACAGTAAATGAGGAAGATCAGTACACTCGCGGCGTGGGGGGTAATGTCACTCTCTACTCCCCGATATCGGACGATTTGCAGCTTGTGGAGGCACAGGCGCTGGTGGCATACCCTGAGCTGGCGACCGAGTACCGCCGCCGGCTTGTCATTGTCGGGGTCTCGGAAGCCGATGCTTATGTTGTGGATATCTTCCGCGTCGCAGGCGGCAGGCAGCACGACTGGGCACTCCACGGAAGTGCCGACGATGACCAGACCGCGACTCTGAGTTTAGCGCTGGAAAAAGTGGAGGGCACGCTGCTGGGCCCGGATGCGGAGTTCCGGCTGCCGACCAGTGAAACTGATCGTGGCAAGATCCCGGAGGGCCGCAGCCCGGCCTATGCCTTCCCCCGCGATTTGCAGAAAGCGGAGAGCCGCGACGACTGGTCAGTGGCATTTGACTTTGCGGATGACTCCGACGTGCATCTGCACACGACAGTCATCGGTCAACCTGAGACTACTGTCTATCAGGTGATGATGCCTTCGGTCCGTCGTGCCAACGAAAGCGATGCCGAACTCGACAAATATTGGATGCCCGGCGTCGTTGTCCGTCGCACCGCTGCTGAAGCTGATCTGACGTCCACCTTCATCGCCGTCCACGAGCCGTACATGGAAAAGCGCTTCGTCCGCTCGGTGAAGGCGCTACTGCCGCCGGACCCTGATGATGTAACAAGCCCCGTGGTGATCGAGGTCGTGCATCAGGCAGGAACCGACTATATCGTTTCCTCTCCGGTTGAGGGCGGTCGCGAAGTATCCCTGCAGGTCAATGGCAAGACGCTGCACTGCGACGGCCGGTTTGGGCTGGTTCGTGTCCACAATGAGCGGCTGACAGTCGCGTACCTGACTGACGGCACCTTTCTGCGGTATGGGAGCTTCATGCTCGAGTGCAGGCAGAAGTCGGACGCCGGAAAGATACTCGAGGTGCTAGGTGACGAGAAGAATGGGCAATACGCCTTGGTGGTGGATACGAAGCTGACACCGGGCGAAGCTCTCGCCGGCAGCTACATGATCGTGACGCACGGCGATGGCACCACCCACGGGTATGAGATTAGATCCGTGCGCAACGAGGGGAATCGCGGGATATTGCAGCTTGCGGATGATCCCGGCTTCCGGCTGAATGATGACGGGGCGACTGAGTTCCTCTACTATCCGCAGAATACCATCGAGGGCGAGAATCAATTTCGCATCAACACATCGGCCTACTTCCAGGCCCAGGAGTGAACAGCTCAGATGGCGCGAGAGACGAAGAAAGCGCTGATGCAGCGGGCCGGCAAGATACTACAAGCTCTGCGTGATGAGTACGGCCCGCCGCACACCGCCTTGCGCCATCGCGACCCCTGGCAACTGCTGGTGGCGACAATTCTGTCGGCCCAGTGTACTGATGTGCGCGTAAACGAAGTGACGCCGGCTCTCTTCGATAAGTACCCGACGATTGCGGATTTCGCCGAGGCTGATCCGGGCGAACTTGAGCAGATAGTGCGTCCCACCGGCTTCTTCCACAACAAGGCAAAGGCCATCCGTGTTTCGGCTCAGCAGATTGTGGCGGACTTCGACGGCAAGGTGCCCGAGACGATGGATGAACTGACAAGTCTACGCGGCGTTGCACGCAAGACCGCGAGTGTCGTGCTCCAGGCGGCGATCAAGCCCGAGGGGCCACACGACGGCGTCGTTGTGGACACGCACGTGCAGCGGCTGGCCCGGCGCATGGGACTGGTCCCCTCGACGTGGAAAAACGCCGACAAGATAGAGCGACGCCTCATGGAGATCTATTCGCGTGATGACTGGGACCTCTCGTTCACTTTCATCGAGCACGGCCGGGCGGTCTGTGATGCGCGCAAGCCTCTGTGCGACGAATGCGTGGTCTATGGCCTGTGTCCGCGCCGAGGGGTTTAAGTACTCGGTGAACATGGCCGCTTCAGCACAACTCCCGAGGAGCAGACAATAGATGAACCCACTCGCCGAGACGCCTATCTCCTGCATTGACACCCCGGCGCTGCTGGTTGATTACAGCATCTTGGAGCGCAATATCCGGCGGCTCCAAGATGCCAGTGACGCCGCCGGAATTGCGGTGCGACCGCACATCAAGGCGCACAAGACGCCGCAAGTCGCCCAGATGCAGATCCGCGCCGGAGCTATCGGTGTAACCTGTGCCAAGATCGGCGAGGCCGAAGCGATGGCCGCCGGCGGTATGGATGACATCTTCATCGCCAACTGCATCGTCGGCGAGCTGAAGCTGGCGCGACTGGTGGCGCTGGCGAAGCATGTCCCGAAGCTGTCGGTCGCCGTCGAGAGTTCTGTATCGGCACAGCAGATGAATGAGGCCTGCGCAGCCGCAGGATTGGTGCTGGATGTCATCATCGAGGTGAACATCGGCTCGAACCGTGCCGGTGTCGAGCCGGACGAAGCCGTGCAGTTCGCCGAGATGCTGCAGGACTACCCGGCGCTGCGCATCACCGGCATCATGGGTTACGCCGGTGGTCTGGGCTACAAGGTCTGTGATGAGAGCGAGCGCGTCCAGATAGCCGCCGAGGAGGCACGCAGACTTAGCGGCGTGACAGACGAGTTGCGCGCCGCCGGCTTTGACATTCAGACCGTCTCCGGCGGGGGCACTCCGACTGCCGGCCGCTATCAGGAGGGCTGCGGTCTGACCGAGGTTCGCTGCGGTACCTACTGCCTCAACGACTGCAATCAGGTGGACCTCGGGGCTTGCACTAGCGAGGACCTGGCGGCCACAGTGCTCTCGACTGTCGTCGCCGTCCCGGCTGAGGACCGCATCATCATAGACGCGGGAACCAAGGCGCTCGACCAGGCCGTCAGTGACCTCACCGAGGGCTACGGTTGGCTAAAGGGTTACGAGGGCAGCCTCGTGCATAAAATCAATGACGAGCACGGCTATGTGGACGGCCGATACCTGCAGGGCGATCTGGTGATCGGGGACAGAGTGGAGATCTACCCGCCCAGAATCTGTACCTGCCTGAACCTGTATGACTATATGTACGTCACACAGGACGGCCATGTTCGCGATGTCTGGCGCATCACCGCACGCGGCGCAAACACTTGAGCGGAGCCGCCGGCTTATGAGCGGCATGCGCAGTTGGATGCCTGAGCCACGGGAACATCTCTACCCGCTCGCGTTATTGACACTCGCCTGTAGGGCCTCTTATACTAGTAGCAGTCGCGAAAGGAACTGATGCTGCACAGATGACCCCGCACGAGACAATCACCGACGACATGGAACAATTCCTCGCCGTACTGCCGGAGCGCGCACGTAAGAGCCTTGCCGACCACCCTCGCCTCAATGAGCTAATCGAAGTCGTAATAGACCTCGGAGGCCCGATCGAGGCGCGTTTCCCTGGCAGTTTCGAACTGCTTGGTGAGGAGCCGGTCAGCCATGGGGACATCGAGGAGGTGGTGGCCGGCCTCGGTGAGTTTGACCATGATAACCGCGCCGGCATTGAGCGCACACTGCACCGCATCTCGGCAATTCGCAACCGGCTGGGAGTTGTGGTGGGTCTAACCTGCCGCGTAGGCCGGGCGATTCAGGGCACCATAGATGTCATCCGCGATGTCATCGAGTCGGGTGACAGCATTCTCTTCCTTGGCCCTCCCGGCATCGGCAAGACCACCAAGCTCCGCGAAGTGGCCCGCGTACTTGCCTCCGAGTTTGAGAAGCGCGTCGTCATCGTTGATACCAACAACGAGATCGCCGGCGACGGCGACATCCCTCATCCCGCCATCGGCCGGGCGCGCCGCATGCAGGTCCCCAACGGCTCCCGACAGCACGACATCATGATCCAGGCCGTCGAGAACCACATGCCCGAGGTCATCGTCATTGACGAGATCGGCAATGAGGCCGAAGCCGCCGCCGCTCGCACCATCGCCGAACGAGGCGTGCAACTCATCGGCACCGCCCATGGGAACACGCTCGAGAACCTGATGGCCAATCCGACTCTGGCTGACCTCGTCGGCGGCATCCAGGCCGTCACGCTGGGCGATGACGAGGCCCGGCGGCGCGGGACGCAGAAGGTCGTGCTCGAGCGCAAAGCGCCGCCGACATTCGAGACCGCCGTCCAGCTTGAAGGTCTCCGCCGTCTGGCCATTTACCGGGACGTTGCCAGCACCATTGACCGCATTCTCCTCGGCCAGATCGTCACCCCTGAAGTGCGGGAACGCAGCGCCGACGGGGAGTTCGAAGTCATTCAGGAGCAACAGGTCAATGCTTCTGCGAGCGCCGTTCAGGGCACCAGCCTGGCAGACCTGAACAGGAGGATTCAGCAGGCCCAAGGGAGTACCACCGGCAACCGCCTCTTCATCAAGGGCCTCAGCCGCAGCAAGGTCGAGAGGGCTCTTCGCCAGCTTCGCAGCAATCTCACTCTCGTCAACGACCTCGCCGAGGCCGACATCATCCTCGCCTCGCAGAACCATTCCGCCGAGTTGGCGGCCCACTCCCCGGCCGACCGTGAAGTCAGATACGTGCGCTCGAATACGTTTTCCCAGATCTATGAGATGCTACGCGAAATAGTGGGTGCGGATGCCGGCTCGCTTGAGGATTTCGCCCTCAACCAGGTTGAGCAGGCGCTTGAGGAGGTCACGCGTACGAAGCGGGCCGTCGAACTTCTGCCCCAGAACGCCTACATCCGCCGCCTTCAACACGAGCTTGCGGCCAAACATAACTTCCGCTCCGGCAGCGTGGGCAAGGAACCCCGCCGACGCGTGACAATCCATCCCGACTGACGTTGGGGCCACGGGGGTATGCAACCAGCTTCCCTTCCTGGCTCATCCGGCGCGTTTTTCCGGTGCCCTCTGCACCTCGTGCGGCTCTGTGCTATAATACCGCCAGCTTTTCACCATACATGCAGGGAGCCACAGGATGGCGGGACTATTCATCGTACTTGACGGCATTGACGGATGCGGCAAGAGCACGCAGGCGCAACTGCTGGTGACGGCTCTCCAGGGGCGCGGCGATGAAGCACTGCTGACCTTCGAGCCCGGCGACACGCCGGTAGGCGACAAGATACGCCAGATTCTACTCGATCCCGACACCGGCGACATCGGGGCCCTGACCGAGGCTCTGCTCTTCTGCGCCGATCGCGCCGAGCATGTGGCCACCGTCATCAGGCCTGCACTCGAGGCGGGCACGACCGTCGTATCCGATCGGTTTGGGTCCTCAACTGCGGCATACCAGGGCTTTGCCGGCGAGCTGGGATTCGAGGTAGTCCGGCGGCTCAATGATATCGCCACCGGCGGCCTTGTCCCGGACCTCCTGATCGTGCTGGATATTGACCGCGAGTCTGCACGCGAGCGTCTCAGCCGTATCGCCCGCGGCCATGACCGTATCGAGCAGAATGTGCAATTGCTCCTGACCGGCCTCGGTCAGGATATTCACGACACGGGCTGGATAGATGCGCGCCTCGCCCACGATCACTTCAGCCGCGTGCGCGAAGGCTTTCGCCATTGCGTGGAAGTCGCGGGCAATCGCGGCGTCGTGATAGATGCATGTCAGAGTGTCGAAGCAGTCCATGAAGAGATAGTGCGCAGCGTGGAGAATGTGAGAATCCCATGAGTTTTGGCGATATTGCCGGTCATCAAGGGACGCGGCAGGTGCTGAAGCGGGCCTCGCTTACGAGCCGCGTGCCTCATGCGTACCTTTTCGCAGGCCCTCCAAATATCGGCAAGACACTCGTTGCAGTCGAGTTTGCCAAAGCGCTCAATTGCGAAGCCATCACCGACCCGCAGACTGTGGATGACATCGAACCGTGCGACGAATGCAGGGCTTGTGTGCGTATAGACAAGGGCATACACCCCGACTTCCTGCTGCTTCAGCCGACGACTCACCTGGAAGCCGACGAAGTGGACGAAATGGTGCAGATGGAGGGGGCGATGATCCGCATCGAGCAGGTGCGAGACCTGATTGAGCGCGCGCAGTTCAAAACGAACCAGGCCCGCCGCCGCGTCTTCATCATTACCGGCGCCGAGACGATGAATATTCCCGCTGCTAACGCCTTCCTCAAGACCCTTGAGGAACCCCCGGGTGATACTACACTTATCCTCACGACTTCCCGCCCCAGCGAGCTGTTGCCGACCATCGTCTCACGCTGCCAGGTGCTGCATTTCCATCCCGTACCGACGGACACTGCCCGCGAGTTCCTTACGGCGCACTATCCGGATACTCGGCCGGAGCAGATGGACGCGATTCTCGCCATGGCAGGCGGCCGCATCGGCTGGGCGATCAAGCTACTCCAGCAGCCGGACGTGCTACAGATACGCGAGGACTTGCTTGACATGTGTGCGGAGCTTGCCGATGCAGAGTGGGTGGAATCTCTGCGTGCCGGCGAAATGTTTGTGGATGCCGCCGAGAGATGGTGGCTGGCCGGTAATGAAGCGGAGATGGCGGAGAAGGCGTTGAAGGCGAGTCGCGACCGCGTCCTGCGCACGAGTATGAGCGACATCCTTGACGTGCTGGCAACGTGGTTCCGCGACCTGCTGCTGCTGTCTGCCGATCCCACTGCGGAGGCTATTGTCAACATGGATCGGGCAGATCAACTCCGGCAACTGGCCCCGCGCTACCAGCCGCACAAATGTCAGGCCGCCTGTGAGCATCTCCAGACCATGCATGCGCAGCTTCGTCAGAACGCGAATCTGCGCCTCGCTGCTGAGAATCTCGCCCTCCGCCTCATCGTCACCTGACGCGGAGTACTACCCCGCTCGCAGCTTCTTCCATTCATCTACCATCGCCACGGTGTTCGCCCACGGATTTGGGCCGTGGATTGACGGACATGCGCCCAGTACCAGTCCAGTCCTGCCCAGAACCTCGAACACATGCCTCACCACATCGCGCACCACCTGCGGATCATCGGCATTGGTATGATGCGTGTTGTCCGGCCCGATGATGAAGCTCTTGGTGTCTTCAAGGGCATCGCGGATCACCGCCAGGTCCACGCCGTGGAATCCCAGGCCGATGGAGTTGATGCAGTCCAGGTCCAAGCGCCGCAGATAGTCGAGCATCGGCATGACGCCGGTGTGGGCCGTGTAGGTCATCACCATGCCGCCCTCGTGGGCCAGCTTCGCTTCTGCCTGTAACTTGTCAAAGAGGAACTCCTCGAGCATCGCCGGGCTGTAGAAGTCACAGGTTTCGTAGAAGCCATTGCGGTTGATGATGTCCACGCCCAGGTCGGCGGTGATCTCGAGTTTGCGCAGGTTTATCTGATGTTCCATGTCCAGATAGCCGTGTACGAGGCCGGGGTTGTCCACCGTCATCATGCACAACTGCGAGGGCCCGAACACCTGCAAGCCGCCCGTCAATCCGCTGCCGCAGCTTGCCCGCGTAGCGAGACCCCACTTATCCGCCAGTTGTGTCTTGGCCTCATTGAAGTGGAAGCGCACCGCGTCGAGATTAGCGTCCGTGTCCAACGGCTGCATGATGTGGCGGAAGCACTCGAGGTCCTGCTCGCTCTCGATCCACGATTTCACTCCATGTGCAGGCAGGAAATCCGTGTAGAATGGGACATTAAAACCGTGTGGCCAGCGCTCATCATACTTAATGGCTGCGTCAACCTCGCCGGCCGGAGTCGAGTACGCCTTGTGGAGTATGTCAGCCTCCATCCAAACGCGGCTTGAGACACCCGGCGAGGACTGCGCCCCCCCGAGGCCGACATCAATGACCGGGTCAATGCCCAGTACGTTGACGCAGTATTCGATGCGCTCGCGCACCGACGGGCCCCACGGGAACTCATAGCCGCGCCCGACCCGCATCTTCTCGTTGAGGGGATTGAAACCCGGCGTGCAGGGCACATAGTCCACCGGCTGGCGCTGCAGTGCTGCCAGCAGGCGTTCGCGGGATGTCATCTCTGCAGTTGCCATCATGATTTGCTCCTCTCGGATACAGACATCATCGCCGGGACACAGAAAACCCGGGCGGCGTCCTCTAGTTCTACGCTCAACCCGGGGTTCCTCCCGCACAAAATGTCCTTCTCAGCGACGGCGGGCCCACGCAGACAGCAGGGGAGGTAGCTGAGGCATGTGCGTGAGGTCGTAGCGACGGCGGCGGGAGATATGGAACGGGGCCAAGCATGGAGTTCGGATGACTTCGGTCGCGGAGTTCATCCTGACTCTCAGGCTGAAGCGGGGCCATGCCTGGTTTCAGCCATTGAACTTGTTCATCGCCGCTTCGATGCCTTCAGCGAGGATGAACTCTACCGCGTCGACGGCCTTGAAGATCAACTCATCGGCGATGTCCTGCTCCGAGGGTCGGAATGGCGAAAGCACGTAATGGCGGGCGTCCTGTGCCGGCGGCGGGGAGCCGATGCCCAGACGAATGCGCGCGATCTCATCGGTGCCGAGGCAGTCAATAACGTTAGCCATGCCCTTATGCCCACCGGGACTGCCCTTCCGCCGCACCCGTAACTGCCCCATTTCCAGAGCGATGTCGTCATAGATGATGAGCAGATCAGAGGGAGTTAGGCCGTAGAAGCGGGCAACCAAATCAACTGGCTGCCCGCTGTTGTTCATGAATATCTGCGGCTTGAGTACTAGCGCCTCATACCCGGCGATCCGGCCCTTACCGAACAGCGCCCGGAATCTACGTCGCTGCACATTGATGCCGTGCCGCTCCGCGAGGGCGTCTATCACCCAGAAGCCGATATTGTGCCTGGTCCTGCCGTATTCACGCCCAGGGTTACCCAGGCCAACGATGCAATGCATGAGACTTACCGCCCGCAACTATTCTGACTCGTCTCCGCCTTCTTCTCCATCTTCAGCGGCTTCTTCACCCTCTTCGCCTTCTTCAAGCTCCTCGACGTCGGCCTCTTCTTCCATCTCTTCAGGCGTTAGCTCACCCTCCTCGAGTGCGAGCTCTTCAATGCCGGCCGCGAGGAGTTCTTCCTCAATGCGCACCTCGAGGTCGTCTTCAGTTATCGGCCGCGCGATCGTGACGACTGCCTCGTCGGCATCTAGAAGAAGTGTGACACCTTCCGGCACCGCTATATCCTCGGCGTACCGCGTGTCGGCGATCTCCATTCCGGTTACGTCAATGACCAGCTCCTCGGGTATATCGCCTGGGAGACACTCGATCTCGACTTCGTAGCGAAGCTGGTTGATTGAGCCGCCCTCCTCGATGCCCGCCGCCTCACCTTCGACAGTCAGATCGACGCTGACGACCACCGGGTCGGTCAGCGATATCCACTGCAAGTCCACGTTCAGCGGCTCTTTGTGAACTGGCGACCATTGTATCTCTTTCAGCAGTGCGGCAACGTCGGTGTCGGTCTCTGTGCCCGCCAGGTCAAGTCTGATGAGTATGTTCCCGCCCTTAGCACGGTCCAGCATCTCGAAGAGATGGTGGCGATCAACAGTGAACGGCAATGTTTCGCGGCCCAGACCATAGACTACACCGGGCACCTTGCCGGCCACCCGCAACTTCTTGGCCACGCCTGTGCCCCTCTCCCCCTCGGCTCTCTTCTCAGCATGCAGCGTCACTTGTTCCATTATCTGTCCTTCCTCCTGGTTCTCGCTCTGACAAAACCCAACACGCCGGCCCTGCGAACGGCACCTATATGCAAGCCCGGTGTGGAATGCGGTATGGCTGGGGCGGCAGGATTCGAACCTGCGAATGCGGGATCCAAAGTCCCGTGCCTTACCGCTTGGCTACGCCCCATTGCGCTGCTTGACAACCTGTCTGCTACTTCCATGGACCGACAAAGCCGCCCGCCGATGTTCAGCGACTCGCCGCCCAGCGCCGGGCAATCTCCAGATCGCTTGTTTTGTCCACGTCAAAGGCAACAGACGCATGCGGACTGATTGCCACAAGCACTTCACATCCGAGTATCTCTTCGGCACGCCTCACTGCTGCGACCAGAGATAACTTTTGTAACAACAGTTTACCCACAAAAGACCATCCTAGCAAGCGGCCGAGCCGGATAATGTTTTTCCGCTGCGCAAATACCTCGCCCAGACGCTCGATATGTTCATCGAGAAAGCGCCTTGTCATCGCCGCGAGGCAGCCACTCATGAAGCTCTCCTCGACCAGCTTCACCACGGTCCGCCGCATCTCTGGGAACCTCGACTGCACCACCGATGCCTTGACGACGCTGTAGGCCAAATCAGCACTCGGGCGGCTCCGACAGCTCTGGACGAAGTGACTGACCGCCTCCGGCGTCAGCATCGGCGCATCACATGTACATATCAGCATGCAGTCCATATCGCTGAGGGCGTCTTTGGCCGCCTCGACGGCATCCATGTAGCTGTCGCCTTGTGGATAGACCAGCGGCAAATCGGTCTGCCAGTGCGACCCGATGCCGGATTCGTGTGCCACCACGACGATGCGGTCAAGCTCCGGGGACTCTGCCAGCGCGTCTATGACGTATTCTATCATCGGTTTGCCGGCCAGCTCTATGAGTGCCTTATGCGGCACCCCGAACTCCTTGGCTAGCTTGTCCGGCCCGCCACTGGCCAGTATCGCCGCGCCGAACCTCGCTACCCTCGCGTCGCTCATCTCTGCTCCCTGTGAACGTCGTCGGACGCGCAAGATGAGTATTTTATCATTTCTCCGACATAAATCCAATACCCCTTATCCCGCAAAGCCTCCGCACAGTCTCTTGCCTGGTCCGCAGTGGCAAACAGGCCGAACACAGCCGAGCCGCTGCCGGAGAGCATCGCCACTGCTGCGCCGGCCGCGAGCATGTCTTCTCGCAGCACGCCGACCTCCGGGTAGCGCGTCTCCACAATGGGCTGGAACACATTCACCAGCATATCGGCGCTATCAAGCAGCCTGGTGCCTTCCTGCAGACGCTCGAAGAGCCGTCGCGTCACCGCACCAGCCGAGTAGCTCTCCGGCCCGAGTAACCCATAAGCTTCGGCGGTGCTGATGCCCAAATCCGGCTTCGCTATGACTACATTACCTGAAGCGGCCCGCGCAGAGGTACTAAGCCGCTCGCCGCGTCCTTCACCCAGAGCCGTACCGCCATTGATGAAGAACGCCACATCGCTGCCGATCTCTGCGGCCAGTGCCTGGAGGTTGACATCCGCGCCGATTATCCATTGCAGAGCGCATATTGTGGCCGCTGCATCGGAGCTGCCACCGCCCAGCCCGGCGCCGATGGGTATCCGCTTGAGCAATTCAACCGTTGCGGCCGGTTCGACGCCTGCGGCCTCGAAGTAGATTTCGGCGGCGCGCAGACAGAGATTGTCCCGGCCATCGGGCACTTCCAAGCCTGCGGCGACAAGGCGTAATCCTTTCCCCCCGAAGCTGACCGTCAACTCATCGGCCAGGTCCACGGTCTGAAACACTGTGACCAGGTCATGATAGCCGTCAGGGCGCCGCCCGAGCACCTCCAGGCCCAGGTTGATCTTCGCGCAGGCTCGAATCGTGACTCGTTGACCGCTGACCATATTGCCTATCGCGCCTCCGTGACACGCTCGACGGCAAGGGCGAGCTTCACAAAATCATCCAGCTCCAGACTCTCACCCCGGCGGTCCCCATCAATGCCCGCCTCTGCCAGCGCCTGGTCGAGTTGATCCTTGGTGATATCCAGATGATTGCTCATAGCCATCGAGTTGCGCAAGGTCTTGCGGCGGTGTGCGAAGCCTGCCTTGACTGTACTCAACAGGAGGCGCTCCTGAGCCGGGGTCAGTCCGCCCGCCGCTGCCGTCGGGGAACAGCGGGGCTGGAGCACAAGCGCCACGGAGCTAACATCCGGTTGCGGCATAAAGGCGTCAGGGCCCAGCATTTGCAGCGTCGCAACGCGCTCCAGATAGTATGCCGCACAGATTGACAATATGCCATACTGCTCATCCCCGGCTCGTGCCGCCAGCCGCTGAGCGACCTCAGCCTGCACGGTCACGACGATGACATCACAGCGATGCCCCAGCTCCATCAGGGATTGCAGCAGCAGGCCGGTGATATGGTAGGGCAGGTTCCCGACCACGGCCAGACGACGGTCCGGCGCAAGCTTTTCCAAAGGCTCCTTGGTGATGTCTGCGTGCTTCAGGGTGACATCGGGAAACGCCTTCAGCAGCAAGTCTAAAGCGGTCACCAGGTGCTCGTCCGTCTCGAAGGCAATCAGATCGCGATTCAGCCTCGCCAGCGGAATTGTAAGAGCGCCCAACCCGGCCCCAATCTCGACAATCAGCGTCTCGGAGCCGCTGTGCACATCAATCGCCTGCGCGATTGCCTCAGCAGCGGCCTCATTGACAAGGAAGTTCTGGCTCAGCGTCCGGCGCGGTCGCAGATCGTACAGCTTCAACAGCAGCCGTGTCCGCGCGGCCGGTGACATCGCCAGCAGGTCGTCCACATCGGCTTTGACCAGATTCGGCTGCGGCTTGTCCTTGCGGCTCATGTGTCTGACCCCGTCAACCCGGATGGTGCGGAGAAGCGGCCCGTCCGTGGGTGAGGAAGGCGGCGCGAGTGTCGCTCAGATCAACTCACGCAAGAAGTGCAGTCCGCGCTCGCAATCTCCCAGCAGATCGTCGCCGCCTTCCCGCTCGATGCACAGCCACCCATCGAAGCCCACCTCACGCAGCGCCCTGATCCATCTAGCGAAATCTATGTCACCCTCACCCAGTGGTGTCTGTTCCGTGCCGCCGTCGGGCTTGACCCGCGCATCCTTGGCGTGCGTATGCTCGACGAATTCGCCGAGGATCTCGACACCTTCAAACCAGTCGAAGCCCATCAGCAGAAAGTTAGCCGGATCATAGTTCACCTTGAGGCCGGGCGACCCGACCGCCCGGATGAACTGGTACATCGTCTTCGCTTCTTCAGGGCCTGTCTCACAGCACAGCGTCCGCCCGGCCGCCGCCGCTTCATCGCCGATTGCCCGCAGCGCCTCGATCATGCCTCGTGCTTCGGGTGTTGACAGGTCCGCCGGCATGACCCCGACGTGGCTCGTAATCCTCGGAATATCCAGTAGCTCGCAGACAACCAGTTCATCGCGTGCCTTTGCCATCGCAACCGGCCGGTGCTGAGGATCCAGAAAGCTGCCCAGCCCACCCGTAATGGCACAGATCTCCAGCCCTGCTTGCAGGCATGCCTCCCGCACGCGAGCACCGCAGTCGGCCTCGATCTGCGCGCGCTGCAAGAAGCCGTCGCCCATCCACAGCGCAATTCCATCAAAGCCCATCGTCCCCGCTGCCGCAATCCCCTCATACATCGGCAGACCAAGGTTCAAGCTTCGCACACTTACTTTCATTGTTCGTGGATCCTTCCCGTTTCCGCACTGCGCCTACCAGGCCGCTTTTTTGCGCTCGATGCGCTTTCATATCCACTGCGCTTGCAGCACCTGTGGCAGACTCTTCCAGATTAGCGACACGCCTGCGAGCAGCAGCAGCACATAGGCGGCTTTCCGAAACAGCACTTCCGGAATCCGGTGATGGAAATGGTCGCCCACAATGACCGCCATGATGATAAACGGAACGGTGATTCCGGTCAGCGGCCAGACATGTGCAGCGATCCGGCCGTCGAGCATCCAACCGGCGACCATGATGGTATTCAGCGTCAGCCATACCAGGCCCAGTGTCACGCGGAACAGTCCTTTGGTCCGCAGCGCTTTCGTCGCGTATATGACCAAGAGCGGCCCGCCGGTGGTGAACATTCCGTGGACTATGCCGCCGATGACGAGTGCCAGGCGCAGGAGAAACCGCGTCAGCGCTCCTTGCGGAATCTCGATTTCAGTGTCCGGTTTCCACATCTGTGCGATATTGGCCACTGCCACAACCAGCACGAAGGCGCCCAGGATCAGACGCAGGATGCTCTCAGGCGCATAGCCCGCCAACCAGAAACCAAGCGGCAGCCCGAGAATCGCCCAGAGCAGAATGATCCCGTACTCCTTCCACACCAGGTCCTTGTGACCGACCCAGACGATTCCTATGCAGCAAACGATGTTGCCCAGGGCTAGCACCGGCACCAGGGTCTCAGTGACATGTAGTCCCGGCGTGAGGATCGCCAGAGCCGGAAGCGCCAACACCGTGCCCCCGAACCCCATGATGCTTTCGAGCCATCGGGCCATGAATATGACCCCGACCAGTATCACGACTACCTGCAGCTCAGGCAAACCAAAGTTCCTTTCAGTCTCCGCAGACAGCAAAATGCCTGCCCGCGCTGCGGGAGGCAGATTCGCGATACGGATGCGCTTATTCTAACACAAGTATCTGCCCGGAAAATAGTTCTCTGTACTCGTGTGTGCTCAAGCCAGCCATTTACCTGTCGGGAAAGGCTGCCGACTGAAGCATAGCCCCAGCACGCGAGCGTATGTGACTATCTTTGGCAATACTGCCGCC